>OGKA01000093.1_pt1 | contig 103361 bp, 91 predicted proteins | sample 1572211 | NCBI WGS metagenome assembly OGKA01 (sample SAMEA2582125, study PRJEB24529) | metagenome | biome: Human gut stool | place: China | collected 2011 | reverse complement strand
ATCTGGTCAGAATTACAGGATTTTACCCCATCGGTAGTTTACCATAAAGGAAGTGGACAGACAGCAAATGAACAGAACATAGGTGAGAACCAGGAGAATACTGCAAAATCTAAAGAAAAGGGGGTTATCCAAAATTCGGCATATCAGGCATTTTTATCCGCCATCCAGTCGGATAACCAGAAATTATCGCAGCAGTATTCGGGTGACTGGAAAGATTTAAGGCTAAATCTGAATGTATCAGATGGTGATCGGAAAATGCTTAATGGTATTTGGGATTATTATGCTAATAAAAGGTAATGAAAGCTTTGTAATACGAAAGCCTGCTAATATAAATTTCATAAGTTTTATGTTGCAAAGCGGACATTTCCATAATAGAATAAAGATAGAAAAGAATGCAAATTACATTGAGTAATAGGCAGAAGAACAGCCATACTAATAAAGGAGGTGTTTATATGGCTACTTCTAGTATCACGAAGAATTTTATCATTTCCGGTCAGAAGCAGGTAGAGATGTTTGTCGATGCGATAGAGAATTCTGCCAATAATCGCCCGGCGCGCACTCCAGTATCTGCGAGACAGATAAAAGGAGAAGCAGAGTTGAGAAAATTCATGGAAAAAAGGAAGAAAGCGGATGTCGGTCAGAAATAATTATACGATGATTAACATTCGTGAGTATTTAGCTTTAGGAACTGATGAAGAGGTCGGAGAGCCTGCACTTGTCAGATTGCTCTCCGATTTTTCATGTCCAAAGAACCCGGATGTTGAATATTTTTTGAAGAAAAATGCAATAGAGTTTACCAAAAAGAATCAGTCCGTTACATATTTGGTCTTTTCCAATAATGAGGGAGAACTGATAGGCTATTTTAGTATAGCATTGAAGCCGTTGACCGTGAGAGGTGAAACAGTAAGCAATACAGTAAAAAGAAAATTACTGCGAATAAGTGAGCTGGATGAAAAATCACAGACATATACAATGTCAGCGTATTTAATCGCACAGCTTGGCAAAAACTTTGCTGATGGTCGAAACAATAGAATTACCGGAGCAGAGATGCTGGAACTGGCATGGTCGGTTATCGAAGAAATGCAGTATATGGGTGGAGGAATGGTGGTATTCCTTGAGGCAAATAATGACGATAAACTGTTGAAATACTATAATGATAATAGATTTTCACAGTTTGATACCAGACAAACCACTTCAAAAGACCAGGAGCCACATGAGCTGGTGCAGTTACTAAGACTGCTTTAATTAAATATTTTATAATAGCGTAAGGTGCATGGAAATACCGTCTTGTAGATACAGGGCGGTATTTTTCTGTGCAGAAGGTAATTTTGTAAGTGTGGTAAGGGGAAGAATATTGTAAAGTAATATAACATGTGTTATACTTATTTTGCGGTAAATATAGCAAATGTTATAATTTTAATAGCGAGGATAAAATGGAATATTCTGAATTTGTTAAAAAAGTAAGAAAACAATTAAACTATACACAAAAGGAACTTGCAGAGGCACTTAATGTTAGCTATGCCACGGTTAATCGTTGGGAAAATAAGCAAGCCTTACCAAGTAAGCTGGCCGTAAAAAGTTTTCTTGATTTCTGTGAGAACAATTTTATAGATACAGCCGACTTGGAAGATTGATTTAATTAAGATATCTCGTAGATCATAAAGGAGAATGAAAATGGCTAGAGCTGATTTAATGTGTGAATTGATAAAGTATGGATTGCTTAATGATAATTTAAACTTTAGGAAGGCTGCAGAAGCATTATGCGCAGAAGAAAGAGCAAAACAGCATACAATTTTAGCTAATAAAATACAAGATTTACTTAGTATAGAAAAGAAACAAGCGATTGAACGAAATAGTTCCGCTAATATTGTTAGAGGTGGAATGAATGAATCTAGTCTTTTTTGGGAAAAAGTTCCACAAAAGAGAATGGAAAATTTGATTTTACCACAGGCCGTAAAGGATATATGTCAAAGTATGATTGATGAGCAATTAAGAGCTGATATACTTCAATCTTATGGACTGGAGCCAAGAAATAAGGTATTACTAATAGGACCACCAGGAAATGGTAAGACCTCTTTGGCAGAGGCTATGGCCGAAGCTTTGATGGTGCCGTTATTAACAGTACGATATGAAAGCATTGTTGGTGCATATTTAGGTGAAACAGCATCAAAATTGTCAAAACTCTTTGAAATTGCAAAAACGAGGAAATGTGTATTATTCTTTGATGAATTTGAAACTTTGGGAAAAGAACGAGGGGATGCACATGAAACTGGAGAGATAAAAAGAGTTGTAAGTTCTTTGTTAATGCAAATAGATGCTTTACCAAGCTATGTAGTTGCGATTGCAGCAACAAATCATGATACTTTGTTGGATAAGGCTGCTTGGAGAAGATTTCAAGTAAAGATAGAAATACCTAAGCCGACTAGAAATAACTTGGAAAAGTTTTTTGAACATTTTCAAAAGGAAAGAGAATTTGATTTTGGAATTTTACCAAGCACTCTTGCTAAGAAAACTTTAGGATTGAGTTATGCGGAAGCAGAAGAATTAGCATTAGAGATATATCGTCAATATATTTTAAATATTCCGCAAGATAATCCCAAAGAAATTACAAGTCAAGTTTTGAAGTTATGGCAGACTCAGAAAATGATTAATAAAGAGCAGAAGGAGGAAAATGTATGGCAGAAAGACCAATAATATTATTTCCTGAACCACAGTTAGCAGATCGAGACAAAAGAAGAAAAAATCCTATGCCGATAATGAATAAACCTACATTTAGAAAGCAGTATAATCGTCTTCAACCTGCATTTAACGTGCTGAAAGATGCATTTGAAAAAAAGAGAATACAGATACAGAACGCACCGGTTGGTATGAATCCAGAATATGCTCTTGTTTTTGAAGTAGTTGATTCTGTAGATAGTTTTTACACTGCAGTGAAAAATTCAGAAGGATTGGAATGGCTTTTTGACAAGGAATCATTTGATATAGAACCTGACGAGGATTTTTATTATGATAAAGATAAAACAAAAAATTTATCTGGTAAGGTATACTGTGTTATGTCTAATCAGGAAGCCATGGAGCAAATGCTATCTTGTTGGAGACGATTTAACGATGGAGAAAGTGATGTGTTTGCGCGAGGATATGCAGGTCTGAGGGATATTTTTGTAAATATAAAGCAAATTAGGACATGGACTGCTGAGGATAGAATACAGGAAACTCAAATACTCAAATATTGGAGAGATTCTTTAGAAATCGACGGAAATATAGCAGTACCTTTTGAGGTGGAGTTGTTTTATAGAAATGACCAAGAAAAAAGAACATTGGCAGAAAAGACAATTATTTTAGAAGTGGAGAGGTTAGGGGGACGTATTCTAAGTAAGTGCCATATCAGTGAAATAGCGTATCACTCATTATTGGTAGAATTACCAAGAAATAGAATTGAAGAGTTGGTTGAGAATTATGATCAAGTTCAGTTAGTGCATATAGATGATGTTATGTTTTTAAGACCAATCTGTCAATCTGCTTTTAATGTATATGCTGATACTTCTGTTATTGAAGATAGCATAGAAGAGATTCATGTAGATGAATCAGAACCGATTATTGGAGTGTTCGATGGAATGCCCATACAAAATCATCCTCTTTTGAAGAATAGAATAATATTAGACGATCCAGATGATTATGAAAGTGGTTATGAAAGTAAGAATAGATCTCATGGAACGGCAATGGCTTCATTAATATTGAATGGTGACCTAAATAAGAAAGAATCTTTAAATCATAGAATTTATCTGCGCCCTATTTTAAAGCCAAGAGAGGTTGGACCGGATACATATGTTGAAGAGATTCCAAGTGATTGTTTGATTGTTGATAAAATTCATGCTGCTATTGTGAGACTATTTGAAAAACAAAATGGTATTGAACCAATCGCTCCGTCAATCAGAATTATAAACCTTTCTTTGGGAGACCCGGTGAGACAATTAGCAACATTAATGAGTCCATTGGCTAGATTGATTGATTATATGGCGTATAAGTATTCTGTCCTATTTATTGTCAGTGCGGGAAATCATCCAGAGACAATAGACATGTTAGAGTGCACATTTGATGAGTTAAAAGGAAAAGAGATACATGAAAGAAGCAAAGAATATTTTAAGTGTATATCTGCAAATCAGAGAAATATAAAGGTTTTATCACCAGCAGAAAATATTAATGGTCTGACAATCGGTGCACTTTACGATGATTATTGCGATATTGACGAAAATAATAGAGCGATTTTTGCAGTTCAAAAAGGTTTACCTAGTCCTATATCTTCATATGGTAAAGGATACAGATCAATCATTACACCAGATTTATTTTATAGAGGTGGTAGAAAGTTTATATCGGGAACATGGAATGGTCAGTGTAAATGGCTGCAATCTAACAGAGAACCTGGTTGTAGAGTTGCAGCACCAACTTCAGATGCTACAAAGAATGGACAAGCTTTTTCCTTTGGAACAAGTGATGCGACAGCGTTAATTTCACATGAAGCTTTAAAGTGTTATGATGTGTTATATGACATCTATCAGACTGAAACAGGTGAAGCACCACCAAAGGAATATGTGGCAATTCTATTAAAAGCAATGCTTACTCATGGAGCATCGTGGGGAGAGTTGGCAAGTAGAGTGGCAGAGATTACCGGAGCAAAAGAAAAGCAAATTTCAAGATGGTTAGGATATGGAATACCAAATGTTTCAAGAGTTGAGGAGTGTGCAAAAAATAGAGTCACATTAATAGGTACAGGCAGCTTAAAGAAAGATGAGGGACATATATTCTCTTTACCATTACCGGTGGACATTTCATCAAAAGTTATTAAAAGAAGGCTTGTAGTTACACTTGCTTATTTTTCTCCTGTTGAGGTAAATAAGCAAGCGTATAGAAGTGCCAAATTATGGTTTGATGTAGTAGGAAATGACCAATTGGCATCAAACAGAGAGAATACAGAATGGCGAGCAGTGCAAAAAGGAACCTTACAACATGAGGTATTTGAGGGTGAAAAAGCTTTGATTTGGAATGACGATAAAGAAATACAAATTAAGGTTAACTGTAAAGAAGACGCAGGAAAATTTAAAACTGCTATTCCATATTGCATATTTGTGACGTTTGAAGTTGCAGAGGGACAAAATATTGATGTTTACTCGAAGGTTGTAAATAAGGTAAAAACTGCAATTAAACCTTAAAACAAATTTTGATGCAAAAAATTAATTGCTCAGATATAATTTCTAAGATGAAGGAGCCTGCAATGGCGTAAGTAACAAATAAACATCGCAAGAATCAAGCAGTAGATCAGTATATGATTTGCTGCTTTTTCTTTTATTAGGGCAGTCCATAGCGGGCTGCCTTTTGTCATGAAAAAATGGAGGTAATCTATGGCAGATAATCAAACAGAGAAAAAAAGTACAGGAATTTGCATACAGACAAGCTGGAACGTGGACTGACAGAGCTTTTCAAGAGTGACAGTTACAGAAATTATCTTTCCACGATGTCAAAATTTCATAATTACAGCTTTAACAATACGCTTCTGATTGCTATGCAGAAGCTGGAAGCATCCCTTGTGGCAGGCTATAAGGCATGGCAGAAGAACTTTGAACGTCATGTGAATAAAGGGGAGAAAGCAATCCGTATTCTTGCACCCGCACCCTATAAAATCAAAGAGGAGCGTGACAAGATTGATCCGGTCACACAGGAGATCATGATTGACCGTGACGGCAATCCACAGAAAGAGAAAGTAGAGATTACGATTCCTGCATTTCGTGCGGTGCCGGTATTTAATGTGTCAAAGACGGATGGAAAGCCGATCCCGGAACTGGAAGCGAAGGAGCTGCTGTCAGATGTGAAAGGATACCAGGATATGATCCATGCGGTGGAAGCTGTTTCTCCGGTTTCGATTGAGATGGAAGAAATCGCAGGCGAATCGAAAGGATATTTTGATCGGGAAGCAAGGCGTATTGCAGTGCAGGAGAATATGAGCGAGAGTCAGACCTTAAAGACCATGATTCATGAGATGGCTCATTCCATGTTGCATAATAAAGAAGTGGAGCAGGACGAACAGGCGAGGAAAGACCGGAATACGAAAGAGGTGGAAGCGGAGAGCATTGCCTATACCGTATGCCAGCATTTTGGAGTGGATATGAAGTAGTAACTTTCTGCTGATTGTATATATATAACCACTAAGCGGATGGTGTTGATTAATAAAAGTCAAAACTGTTGGTTTAGTGTTTTTTATGCATATTCCTAATATGAAGTGTGGATGAAAAGATTAGTAATATGTGGTATAATTATTCTTGGATATTTATGCCCAGAAAGATATTACAAGTCCAGATTTATGGACATCACATATGAGATAATTCACAAAAAGGCACAAAAAGGGAAGGAGCTGTGCAAATGGGGAAACGAGATCTTTCAGAAGAAGATATAAAAGCAAGATATATAACTCCAGCGGTAGAGCAATCAGGTTGGGACAAAAAGCAGATTCGCTATGAGTATGCATTCACAGCAGGTCGTATCATCCTAAGGGGTAATATAACTAAACGTAGTAAGAAAAAATTTACAGATTATCTGTTATTTTATAAGCCTAATCTTCCATTAGCAATCATAGAAGCTAAGGATAACAATCATCCAGTAGGAGCAGGACTGCAACAGGCTATAGAGTATGCAGAAGCTCTGGATGTGAAGTTTGTATATGCATCCAATGGAGATGGCTTTGTAGAGCAGGATTTAATAACTGGTGATATTCGTAACCTTTCCTTAGATGAGTTCCCATCACCAGATGAGTTATATCACAGATATGTAAATGAGATGAATTTCTCTGAAACTGGTGAGAAAGCTCTGCTAGAGCCATATTACTGGGTGCCAGGTTATAAGACACCTCGTTACTATCAGAGAATTGCCATTGACAGAACTGTAAATGCTGTAGCAAGTGGCAGGGACAGGGTACTCTTAGTCTGTGCAACTGGAACTGGTAAAACATTCATGGCTTTTCAGATTATCTACAGATTATGGAAAGCTGGTATTAAAAAGAAAATATTATTCCTTGCTGATAGGAATGTCCTTGTAGACCAGACAATATCTGGTGATTTCAAGCCATTCGGGGGTAAAATGACGAAAGTCGAGAATAAACAGCTCGACAGTTCTTATGAAATCTATCTTGCATTGTACCAGCAGTTAGCTGGTGATGAGGGTGTAGAGCCATTCAAGCAGTTTAAGCCGGAGTTCTTTGACCTGATACTCATTGATGAGTGTCATAGAGGCTCCGCTAAGGAAGAGTCAGCTTGGAGAAAGATATTAGAATATTTCTCTGGTGCAACTCAGATAGGCATGACAGCTACACCAATTGAAACAAAAGAGGCATCATCGCAGACATATTTTGGAGAAGCTATTTATGAGTATTCTCTGAAACAGGGTATTAATGATGGATTCCTTGCTCCATATAAGGTCATTCGTATAGGACTTGATAAAGACCTTGTTGGTTATCGTCCAGAAGCTGGGAAACATGATGATAATGGCTATGAAATCGAGGATAGAGAGTACAATATCAAAGATTTTGATAGGACTCTTGTACTTGATGAGAGAACCAAAGTCATTGCAAAGAAAGTTACAGAATTCTTGAAGAAAACTGACAGGTTCAGCAAGACCATTGTGTTCTGCGTAGATGTGGAGCATGCGGAGCGTATGCGTCAGGCTCTCATTGCTGAGAATAAAGACCTATGGACTGAGAACCATAAGTACATTATGCGTATAACTGGAGATAATGCTGAAGGTAAAGCCCAACTGGATAATTTCATTGATGAGGACAGTACATATCCTGTTATAGCAGTCACAAGTAAGCTGATGACTACTGGTGTTGATGCTAAAATGTGCAAGCTCATTGTGTTGGATAACAATATAAATTCCATGACAGAATTCAAGCAGATTATTGGTCGAGGTACTCGTCTGCTTGAAGATTATGGAAAAACATATTTTACAATTATGGACTTCCGTAACGCATCAAGATTATTTGCTGATAAAGATTTTGATGGTAACCCTGAGGTGGTCATCGACATTACTGGCGATGACCCAGTAGATCCAGTAACAGGCAATGAAGACGATACTGAAAATACAGGAGATGATACAGGCAGTAATTCAGGTACTGGAAATACTGGTGATTCTGGCGATGATTGGGGTACTGGTGATGGCTCTGAGAAGCCTAAGAAGTATTATGTCAAGGATGTAGAAGTCAAAGTTCTGTCTGAGAGAATACAGTACATTGATAAGGATGGAAAACTTATAACAGAAAGTCTTATCGATTATACAAGAAAGAATATTTTAGGACAGTATGCGAGGTTAGATGTATTCCTCAAGAAGTGGAATGAAGCAAAGAAAAAACAGACTATCGTAGAAGAACTTCGTGAGGATGGTGTACTGTTGGATGCTGTTCGTGAAGAGACAGGTCAGACTGATATAGACGATTTTGATTTAATCCTGCACCTTGCATATGATAAAGCACCACTTACCCGTATAGAGCGTATCAAAAATGTTCAGAAGAGAGGATATCTCTATAAGTATTCAGAGCTTGCACAAAAGGTTCTGGGAACACTTATGGATAAGTATGCAAGTGAAGGATTGAAAGAGATAGAGGAGACAAAGGTTTTACAGTTACACGAATTCCAGCAGTTTGGTAGTCCTATGAAGATTGTCAAAGCCTTTGGAGGTAAAGCAGCATATGAACAGGCTGTGAAAGAACTAGAAAATGAAATCTTCTCTGCGTAGTGTTTAACAAATAAAATTTGAAAGTAGGTTTTTTATCAATGGCTATAACTAATTTCGTTAAGAGAATACAAGATGTAATGCGTAATGACGCAGGGGTAAATGGAGACGCTCAGCGTATAGAACAGATTGTATGGACTCTGTTTTTAAAGATATATGATGCTAAAGAGGAAGAATGGGAACTTATCAATGATGATTATGTTTCTATCATTCCTGATGAGTATAAGTGGAGAAACTGGGCGGTAGATAACAAAGATGGTCAGGCTCTTACTGGAGATGCACTTCTTGATTTTGTCAATAATAAGCTGTTCCCTGCACTTAAAAATCTTGAGGTATCAGAGGATACTCCAATGAACCAGATGATGGTGCGTTATGCCTTTGAGGATGCCAACAACTATATGAAAGATGGTATCCTGCTTAGACAGGTCATCAATATCATTGATGAAATTGATTTTACAGAGTATGAGGAAAGACACGCATTTGGCTCAATCTACGAGTCATTCCTTAAGGATTTGCAGAGTGCTGGTAATTCAGGCGAGTACTACACACCGAGAGCTGTAACTGACTTCATGGTAAAAGTTACTAAGCCAAGACTAGGCGAGAGGGTAGCTGACTTTGCCTGTGGTACTGGTGGATTCCTTGTGTCTGCTCTTAATGAATTATATGAGGAGAGCCTTAAATCTAACGAGAACAAGGAAATTTATAATAATACAGTTTATGGTGTGGAGAAGAAAGCTCTGCCACATATTCTCTGTGTTACAAATATGCTCCTGCATGATATTGATAACCCTGAGATAATTCATGGCAATACGCTTGAGACTGATTACAAAGAGTACAGAAAGATGGAAAAGTTTGATCTTGTCCTTATGAACCCACCATATGGCGGTAATGAAAAGGATTCTGTAAAAGCAAACTTCCCTATGGAACTGCGTAGTTCAGAGACTGCTGATTTATTCATGGATATTATTATGTTCCGCTTAAAAAAAGATGGTAGATGTGGAATTATTCTTCCTGATGGTTTCCTCTTTGGTACTGATAATGCAAAGGTAAATATCAAGAAGAAACTGCTTGAGGAGTTTAATCTTCATACAGTCATAAGAATGCCACATAGTGTGTTTGCTCCGTATACTTCTATTACGACAAACATTTTGTTCTTTGACAATACACACCCAACAGAGGAGACATGGTTCTATCGTTTGGACATGCCGGAGGGGTATAAGAATTTCTCAAAGACAAAGCCTATGAAGCTGGAGCATTTTGCACCAGCCCTTGAGTGGTGGGATAATCGTGAGGAGATTGAAGTAGATGGATTTCCTAAGGCTAAGAAATATACTGTAGATGAAATCGCAGCCAACGGATATAATATTGACCTCTGTGGTTTCCCACACGAAGAAGAGGAAATCCTTGACCCGATGGATTTGATTAATCAGTATCAGGAAAAGAGAGCATCCCTTAATGCTGAGATTGACCATGTATTAGAGAAGATTACTTCTATGTTGGGAGGTAACTAATTTGAATGCACAGGATTTAAAGAACAGTATCCTACAGCTTGCTGTTTGCGGCAAGCTCGTCGAGCAAAGAGCCGAAGAAGGCATTGCGAGAGAGTTGCTTGAACAGATAAAGCTGGAAAAGGATCAGCTCATAAAGGATAAAAAGATAAAGAAGTCAAAGCCATTGCCAGAGATTACGGAGGATGAGATACCATTTGAAATCCCTGAGTCTTGGGAGTGGGTGAGATTAGGAAATATTATAATTTTACAATCAGGTCAAGATTTACAACCAGCTTTTTATAATTCAGAAGAAAAAGGTATACCATATTTAACTGGAGCAAGTAATATTGAAGATGGAAACATAATTATTAATAGATGGACAGAAAGTCCAAAAGCAATTGCTAATCAGGGAGATTTGCTATTAACATGTAAGGGAACAGTAGGAAAAACTACAATATTGAATTTATCAGAGGTTCATATTGCACGTCAGATTATGGGAATTAGGACTTTAGGAGCAAGCATATTATACATAAAATTATTTGTGGAAAGTCAGATTACCTACTTGAAATCGAAAGCAAAAAGTATGATACCAGGTATTGAAAGGAATAATGTTTTGGATTTATGCATTCCTGTACCACCACTTGAAGAGCAGAACCGCATCGTTGCCAAGATTGAGGAAATTCTTCCATATATCGACCAGTATGACAAGGCTTATACGAAACTGGAAACATTTAATAAAAAATTCCCAGAGGATATGGAGAAGAGTATCCTGCAAATGGCTATGCAGGGTAAGCTGGTGGAACAACGACCAGAAGAAGGAACTGCTGATGAACTTTATGAGCAAATTGTTGCAGAGAAAGCTCAGCGTATCAAAGAGGGTAAGATTAAGAAAGAAAAGCTTTTGCCTGAGATTACTGAGGATGAAATTCCTTTTGAGATTCCTAGTAGTTGGAGATGGGTGAGACTAGGAGAATTAATATCATATCAAAATGGTTACGCTTATAGCTCTAAGGATATGTCAGATTTACAGATTGGTTACCCTGTCATTAAAAGTGGTAATTTAATGACATTGCAAGTTGTAATAAATTCCAAAACTTCATATATAGAGAAGCCTAATGAAAAGATGTTGGAGAGCCAGATAAAAAGGAATGATATGCTGATGTGTTTATCTTCGCAGTCTGATAATCCAGAACCATTGGGAAAAACAGCAGTATATAGATATGATTTTCCAGCATTACTTAATCAGCGAGTTTTGAAAATAACAGCGATAAAATTAGAAATGGTAGAGTTGTTGTATTATTTTATTAATTCTCATTATTTTCATTACAACGTATCGCATCAAGGTGGTGGTTCAGCACAAGCTAATTTAAAACTGGAGCATGTGTTGAATATGTTGATTCCACTCCCGCCACTTGAGGAGCAGAAGCGTATTGTTGCCAAGATTGAGGAGCTTTTACCATATTGTGACCAGCTTATCAAGTAAATTGAATTGTGCAAGGAGGTGATTTATTATAGATAAATGGAGTATGGCAAAATATTTGATTGATGCAAAAAAGAATATAGATAGCATTATTTTTATTGAAGAAAACATTGATAAGGTTTGCAATCTAAACCTTAGACGAAAAGTTGAGGAACTAAGGAGAGAATTCTATATAAATTGCTGTGTTGTACTTGATAAATCACATCCTAAAAATAAAAAGAAAATTTGTGAAGATAAGCTGATTGAGGCGATTTATTATGAACGCGATAAGAATTGTGCGCACAGAGATGATGATTATAAATCTCTAGAGTTTAATCAATTGAGTGATATGATTGAAACGATGAAACATCAGATACAGCAAGTGCTTGTTGTTTGCAAGGATTCACTTCCTAATAATATTACATTGGATTTTGTATCACACGATAAGGAATTGTTTCGCCTAATATATGGAATTGCTGCTGAAAAGGAAGAAGAAATAAAGCATAGAAAGTATCCTGAGTATGGCAAGACACCACAGTCAGGAGATTTTATAACAAAGAAAATATTTCAAGAAGCTGAGGATATCAGGACAATTAAGAATAAAAATGAGTATGCAGTAATAATAGAGAATGGTATTAATTTTTATGAGGCACTACAAAATCGTCAGGATGCTTGTATTAAGATAAATGTCCTTTATAATTTGGAAACATGGTGTAGTTTTAATCAAGAAAGTTTTTCAAAGATTCAAAAACTCAAAAAAGCTGGAGGATTAAATGAATTTGATATGCCAGTTATGCCAAAGGATAATGCACAGTTAGAAGAATTTATGAGCCTACTTTTAGAATAGTGCATTTTGTTTTAAGTTCCGCTAATTGAATAATGCAAGAAGTGTCGGGTAGTTACCATTGCGGTAGCTACCTTTTTTGTAAAATATTAACCTTACATAAATTAAGAAAAGATTTGTGATAATCTGTGCTTTGGTTGATTTGAGAAGTGTCTTGCCTGTTCATAAACAGTATTTTCTGTTTTTTTCTATTCTAATTTTGATTTTTGTTTTGTCTAAATTAAATTCAGTCATAGCTTATTTAAAATATGACTTAGCTTATGAAATTGAATATTTTATGGTTTGTCTAAATTTCTGCTATGGTGATATAATGGTCTCATAAATTAAGACACTTTTTTGGACAGTTTTTAATGAATCTGATATACTAAAATCAGTAACAAAGAAAGGATTCATAAACATGTCCAGACAAAAAAGAAATTTCAGTGCAAAATTCAAATCAGACCTTGTAATCGAACTACTTAAGGGTGAGAAGGATCTCAATACCCTTGCTGTTGAAAATAATATCCAGCCGAATCTGCTCCGCAACTGGAAAAAAGAATTCCTCGACAATGCTTTTGCTGTATTTGATGACAAGCGTGAGGATAACCTCAAGGAAAAGCTTGCCGAAGAACGCAAGGAAAAAGCGGAGTATGCAAAAAAGGTTGGTCAGTTAACCATGCAGGTTGACTGGCTCAAAAAAAATCTGAAGAAATTTGTGGATCTGACTACGAGAGTAAGTTTAGTCCAAAACCTTTTGACGACTAAAGAAATACCCGCTTCTGTTGGTGCAAAACTGCTTGATATCAATCGTACAAGTATTTATTACAAAGAACTCCTTATATTCGGGAAATTTGTATCAGATATTTGCGTATGTGAAAAATCTGGATAGAAATCAAACCGGAAATGTTGCAGGAATGTTACTATATGCAAAGACACAGGAACAAATAACACCGAATAATAAGTATTCTATGGATGGCAACACGATATGGGTGCGGACATTGGATTTGAACCTTCCGTTTCCGCAGATTGCAGAGCAGTTAGAGAAAATAGCAGGTGATTATTTTAGAAGCGGAAAATTTGATAGAACTGGTATCAGAACAGACAGAAGATGCAAAGAAATCATCGAATACGGCATTTAGCTATCATATGAGAGCTGTTTTATTAACATGGAATATTAGAATAAGGGGAATAAAAGATGATTTGTGGAATGACATATTACCAGATATGCTGGTATTTTTTGATCTATTCATTTGGAGGCTGGGCACTTGAAGTTGTCTATCATGCGGTAGCCTGTGGAAAAGTAATTAACAGAGGATTCCTAAATGGACCCGTGTGTCCGGTATACGGATTTGGAGTGCTTTCGGTATTTGCGATGATGAATACGTTTCAGGGCAGCGGATACCAGCTGAGTGACGGTATGATTTTCCTGTTTGGTGTGATTTTGGCAACTGCGGTTGAACTGATCGCCGGATGGCTCCTCGACGTTTGCTTTCATGCAAGATGGTGGGATTATTCCAACAAGCCATTGAATTTTCATGGATATATCTGTCTGGAGTTCTCATTGATCTGGGGAGTGGCGATTCTGCTTGTTGTGAAAGTATTTCAGTCTTTTGTGGAACATCACACTTCTGCGCACGCGCCATCCATTGTGGGGTGGATGGTCGTTGCAATACTTTATGCATTGTATCTGGCGGATCTTATGGTGACTGTTGCGGTTATTCAGGGACTGAACAGGAAACTTACGAGGCTGGATACAATTCGTGCCAACATGCGGGTGATCAGTGATAAGATTAGTGATTCTCTGGCAACAACGACGATTGATACCGTACAGAAAGTTGGCGAAGGTAAGGTGCAGGCGGCTTTGGCCAGGGCAGAGTTTAAGGAAGCAACGGAAGAGAAAGTAAATAAATCCATTGAGACGCTTCGTAAAAATAAGGCAGATCTACAGAAAGAATTTGATGAGTTATCCAGCTCAATCGTAGAGCATACGTTTGTGGGACAGGGACGACTGATCAAGGCTTTTCCGGATATGAAACACAGGGATTATCTGGAAGTGGTTCAGGAATTAAAGAATAAGATGAGAGATGGAAAATAGAGAATGCTGCAATGAAACAGGATCTTTTGAATCCAAGCAGGTTGTATTTGCACGCGGATTTGAAGAACTCAATGAGAATGATCAGCAGGAAATCCTGAATCAATATCGAAATGATGCGCAGGTAGAGGAATACGTGCAGATAATTCGTGATTTCTGAATATTACATATATGCCGGAAGAACACATCCAATGTATAAAGTTTTTGAAAGGTGTGACGATATTAGTATTTGGATATTTAGCAATATAGCAGTTAACACAAACGGATGATAAGCTGCAAAACCAAAAATTGAAATAAAGGAAATTGCAACGTTGGCACAGACATATACCGTAAGAATAAAAAATGGAACAAAAAGCGTAAAGTGCTGCCGCATTTTTCTGTGGTGGAAGAAATATACCCGTATCAGGAGGGAAAATGGCAGAGTATATTATGAAAAAAAGGAATGTTCCAGACGGGAAAAAAATCATATGCAGCGTTATTGCAGAAGAAGGAATCTTACATTTGAAGCAGTGCCAACGCAGTATACGCGAAGCAGCAATTACCGTAGCCGTTTTTTTGCAAAGCATCCATCATCAACCGGAAAGTACCGGTGTGCATACTGCGGGAAAAAGAAGCCAAAAGATAAAATAACGATTGACCATATTTTCCCGGTTCATTGCATGGAGGAGTATCCGGCAGTGCGTAGAAGAGCCGCATTGCTTGGAATTCACGGTTCGAATGATATGAAAAACTTATGTACTGCCTGTATGCGGTGCAATCAGAAAAAAGAAGCGAAAATGGGAATCTGGATTCTGAAAGGCTTTCTTGGAAAACAGCCATGGTACTGGCCGCTTCGGAGAATACTTACGGTGATACTGGTGATTTTTGTGTTATACCTCGGGCGAAAAATATATATGCCCGTGGTATGGAACTGGATAAATACATTACAAAAATAAAAGCTGGGAAAATGTATAAATACATGCAAACCCGGGAATTATTTTCCAGAGGTGAAAAGCATGAAAAACAGGATGTAACTTACGGAGGATAAAAAGAATATGGCAATTGGAGCATTACAGACAGGATACACTACATTATACGGAAAAATAGCAGGACTGGGTACACAAAACGGACAAACGCGCGGAAGCAATTTTCGGGAGCATATAGACGGAACCGAAAAGAAAGCGCCGTATCAGCATCTGGCACAAAACGGTACAATCACGTACAAAGGGGTTACGTTTGTATGTGATACGGACAGAAATCGGATTACACTCGGGGATGTCACCGACCGGAGCAAGTGCCTGAACATCAGCTTAAAAGGTGGCGGGTGCCTGATGGTCAACCGGGATAATCTCAGTGACCTGTCACAGGCAATTACGATGTTCTGCCCGGAGGATATCAACCGTATCATGACAGCAATCGCGGAGGATAAGCGGGCGCAGCAGATGCTTCTGGAAAAGGACGAAATGGAAAGCAGTGTTGGGGAAATCATCACGGAATAAAAGAATGTACTATGATTTAACAAAAGGAAAAATATCAAAAAATCTTATCTTATTTGCACTGCCGATGATGGCGGGCAATCTGATGCAACAGTTTTACAATATTGCGGATACACTGATTGTCGGGCGCGTGGTTGGAAAGAATGCACTCGCGGCGGTGGGGCCCGCCTATACACTTATGACCTTTTTGACCTCGATTTTTCTGGGACTTTCCATGGGGGGCAGGAGTCTTATTTTCCATTTATAAAGGGAAAAACGATAAGCATGCGCGCGGGTAGCTGTGGCGCATGCTTTTGTGCTGATCATGGCAGTGATGGTCTTCGTTAACGTGCTGGTGTATGTGTGTATGCATCCTATTCTGTGGTTTCTACGTGTGCCACAGGAAGTCATGGAGGAGATGCAGCAGTCGGTCATGAATTTTGGAATTCTGATGGTGCAGGGGCTTGTAAACAGTTTCGGGGCAACAACGATGGCGGCATTTGCGGCAGCGGTCAAAATTGACACATTTGCATATCTTCCGGTACAGGATTTCGGCAATGCGTATTCCACGTTTGTCGCACAGAATTATGGGGTGAAAGATTACGGACGGATCCAAAAGGGAACGAAGGAAGCCTTTGCGATCAGTATTGTATTCAGTATCATTATTTCCATTCTGGTGTGCACGTTTGCAGCATCTCTGATGGAGATTTTTGTGAAGGCACAGGAGACGGCGGTCATCGCGTGTGGTGTGCAGTATCTGCGTATCGAGGGCTCGTTTTACTGTGGAATCGGGTGTCTGTTTCTGCTGTACGGATATTACCGGGCAATCAACAAAGCACAGATGTCAGTGGTACTTACGGTGATCTCTCTGGGGCTGCGTGTTGTGCTGGCCTATATCCTTTCGGTGCCGTTGAAAGCCCCGGGAATCTGGGTGGCAATTGTGAATCACAAAAATTTAAAAGAAATTTAATAAGAAGACAAAAGATTCCGTGCTATAATGAGCCTGTCAGAATGTAAAACGATGGGAGGAAATGAGCATGAGAACGTATGGACGTTTATTGAAAAATATAGCAGCAATAGCACTTCTTCTGGCATTACTTTCCATGCTATTGCCGTTTTGTAAGTTTTCGGCAGGCGGGCAGGAGATGACGCTGTCCGGTCTGGATGTGGTGAAAGCAGGAGGAAGGGCAGGTTATACGTATCTGACAGAAGGCAGAGTGGCAGATACTTTCGTTTTAAAAGCTCCGATCACGGTTGGTACGGTAAAAAGCAGTCTTTCTTATGTACAGGGAGTGGGACAGATGCGGCTTCTGGCAGTTTGTGCCATTGCAGCACTGCTCCCGGTACTGCTTTGTTTTTTGTCTGTGGGAATGTTGTTTCTGGCGGAAGGAAAAAAGACGATGCTGCTGCCAACGCTGTTTACCAGTCTGGTGCTGGCAGAACTGCTGGTCGTTTTGACTGTGTTTCCGGCACTGCATTCGTTCCTGTTGGCGGGGATATATTTCTTTACGCTGCTGCATGGAGTTGCATGGATACTCATACTGACAGGATGGATTACAGGCGGGTACCTGCCATCGGAGAAGCAGGAAAAAGAGCAGAAAAAACGGGGGAAAAATCCGAAGCAGTCCGGACACCGCTGGCGGCGCAAAAAATTCCATCGACGGAGAAAGACAAAAAAGAAACATGGCCGGAAAGAGGATTCTTCCACAAAAAAGAAGAATACAGCAGAAAACAAAATACTTGAGTGGAATCATTGTCAGATTTCCTATGATTCTTTTGAGCAGACATACCGGATGGTCAGTGATTCTCCGGAGAAGATTTTACTGCTGAAAGAAGACAAAGTGATAGGGACGTTAGAACAGGGAGAACGCGTACGTGTGGGCCGCCCGGTGACGTTGCAGATTCAGGGAAAGGAAGAACTTCTGCATTTAAAATAAATGACAGGAAAAGAAGAACTCCGCAGAACCGGGGCCATCAGAGCTTTGATTCTGCGGAGTCTTTTATTTTTTCCTGCGGATATGTACCTCAGGGATAGCTACATTGTCATAGTGCACCGGGGCATCTTCACCCGGAGTTTCTTCGTGATCTTCCGGTTTGTGGGTGTGAACTTCCGGAATCGCTACATTGTCGTAGGTCAGATCGTAATTATGCTTTTCAGCTGCCTTTTTCTTTAATTTTTTCCAAAACATTTTCGTTGTCCTCCCAATTACAAAATATTGATAAAAAAGGTAATTACAAGGCTGTTGATAAAATCCGCAAATAAACTTCCGATCAGGGGAATCAGGAGATACGCTTTTACGGAAGGTACATAGCGGTCACAGATGGCCTGCATGTTTGCCATGGCGTTTGGTGTGGCACCCATACCAAAACCACAGGTTCCGGCAACCAGTACAGCAGCATCGTAATCCCGTCCCATAATGTTAAACTCGATGAAGTAAGTAAATACACAGATCAGTAAGACCTGTGCGGTCAGCAGGATTACAAGCGGAAGCGCTAAAGAAGCAAGTTCCCAGAGCTTTAAGGTGATCATCGCCATACCCAAAAAGAGGGAGAGACTGATACCTCCAAGGTCGTTGATTTCACCCATGTGGATCGTTGCTTTGCCGGAGTATTCGGCAATGTTGCGGATCAATGCGGCTGCCAGCATGGCACCGATGTAAACCGGAAAGGTAAGTCCAGTTTTTGTCAGAAAATAAGAAAAAATAGTTCCCAGACCGATCGCAAGGATCAACTGGAAAACTGCGGACGCATACATATTCGTATGACGTTCATGCTTTTTTTCATCCTCGATGAGCAGACTGTCATCTTCCGTGACTGCGGTGGCCAGCAGGTTGTGTTTTTCAATCAGGCGTCTGCCGAGCGGACCGCCGACCAGACTGCCGGCAATCAGACCAAAGGTGGCAGCTGCAGTACAGATCGTGGTGGCTCCCTGAATATTAAAGTCTTCTAATACAGGACCGAATGCTCCGGCTGTACCATGACCGCCGACCATTGGGATGGAGCCGGTGCACATACCGATCAGTGGATTTAAGTGCAGGACATGGGACAGTCCTACTGCGAGAAGGTTCTGACAGACAATGAGTGTAATAACAAGACCGAGGAAAACGACCATGGCTTTTCCTCCGCTTTTTAAAACTTTCAGATTTGCCTGGAATCCCACAGAGGTAAAGAAAAATACCATGCACACTTCCCGGAGCGTGTCGTCAAAAGAAAATTCCACAATTCCGGTAACATAACAAAGACAGGTCAAAATTGCAAACAAAAGACCACCAATGACAGGTGCCGGAATACAGAATTTTTCCAGAAACCCAATGCGGTGTCTTAAAAAGCTGCCAAACAAGAGTACCAGTACAGCAACTGCCAGCGTCTGGTACATATTCAAATGTATTTCCATAATTGTCCTTCTTTCAAATGTTATTTTGTATTGACGATGATTCCCTGCTTGGCATAATAAGCAGCAGCACCCGGATGGAATGGAATTGTTACACCAGAGGATGCGTTTGTCTCGTCAAAAGCAGCGTCTAAAGATGTGGCATAGGCCAGATCCTGTGCGTGGGAAAACAGGGTTTCTGTAAGTTTTTCCACGGTTTCTTTGGATAGATCATCGGAAGCAAGCAGTACGGCTTTGACTCCGATGGTAGTCACGTCTTCGTTTTGTCCACTGTAAGTGTTTGCAGGAATGACATATTTGCTGTATTCCTTTGTGGTTGCAAGCAATTTTTCCAGACAGGTATCGTCGATGGAAAGGAGGTGCAGATCACATTCTTTTGCCAGTTCTTCAATGACTGCGGTGCGGATGCCGGCGGTGCAGAATAAGGCGTCAATTTCGCCAGAGGCAAGTTTTCCGGCGGCATCTGCATAATCCAGATTCACCATGTGCACCAGTTTCGCAGTCAGACCACTGAGTTTTAAAATTTCGGTAGCGTTTTGTTCGGTTCCGGATTCGCTGGCACCGATGCTGACGGTTTTTCCCTGCAGATCATTTAATGTCCGGATATCAGAATCTGCCCGGACGACGATCTGGCAGGCTTCGGTATAAAGTCCTGCAATGGCACGGTATCCCTGTTGTTTGTTATCAGAAAAACTGCCGGTTCCTTCATGGGCTGCCCGGACCAGATCCGCCTGTGCGATCCCAAGATCAATGTAATTTCCGGACAAAAGCCGTAGATTTGCCGCAGATCCGGCGGTGTTTTTAACTTCAAATTTCAGGTCGGAGGATTCTTTGGATGCCAGACCGGCATAAGCATTTGCAACGGTATAATACATCCCACCGATGTCGGCTGCACCGAAACGGATGGTCTTTGTCTGGTAGCTGCATCCGGTAAGGAGCAGGGCAAGGCAAAGAAACAGTCCTATTTTTTGTTTCATAGCTATAAGTCCTTTCTTAAGTTGTTATGCAATAAACATTGCCGTAAAATGTATTTTACACGAAAAGAGTGAAAAAGAAAATATAAAATTCCGCAAGGTGATTGTATCCTAAAATGAAATTTTCCTGAAAGTTAAAGTTTTGGTTGACAGACACACTGTAGTGTATTAAACTGTTAATAAATCAAAGAGAAATAAAATCATTGAGCGAAGGTAAGTACAGCAGATGATTCCTTTCAGAGAGCCGGCGGCAGGTGTGAGCCGGCAGGATAGTTTGTCATGGAATGGATTCGTTAGATGCAAGGTGAAAGCGTAAGGCGAGTAGTTGAGCCGTTTCCCCACGTTACAGGGGCATGGATATCGAGACAAAAAGATTTTGTTTTCTGTATCACAAGAGGTTGCGTAATTGGTGGCAGTTATTTCCGGTTCGGGGATGGCTGCCTTTGTTATTTTTCAGTTACGGAGCGAAGAAGGGTGGCACCACGAGGATAATCGTCCCTGATCCGGCAGCAGTCGGACCAGGGACGTTTTTTATTTGGAAAAAAGGAGCAGTAATATGAAGCGGAGATTACGGGTATACAAAAAGACAGTCAGCATTGTAAATGAAACAGCGATCGGCATGTATGAGAGTCTGGTAGGAAACAAAAAAGGATTTCTTCTGGAAAGTTATGATAAAAATTATGACAGATATACGTTTTTTGGAAAAGAACCGGAAGAGATCATTACTTCCCGCGGGGATGCACTCGTGATCCGGCAAAACAACGGGACGGAAGAAATCCGGCAGGGAAATCCGCTCGAACGTCTGAAAGAATATTACAGCGAGTTTGATATCGTAAAAGAAAACGAAGAGCTGTCTTTTTCCGGAGGACTGGTCGGAAATCTGGGATATGATTTTGTCCGCTATGCGGAAGTACTGCCGGATAACAATCCAGACGAGATTGGAATCGAGACCATCCAGATGATGCTCATGACAAAATTTATCCTGGTGGATCATGTGGCAGAGACGCTGACCGCAGTGATTCTTGGAGAAGATTCGGAAGACGGAAAAAAGAAAGCATTAGCAGAAGCAGCAGAACTGATTGAGGAGGCAAGAAAAAATGCCGGACAGATACCGGACAGAAATTTTACACATGACGGTGTGATTGTCAACCAGTCCGATACCTTAGAACAGTATTGCGAAAAAGTCGAAAAGATCAAGCAGTATATCCGGGAAGGACATATTTTCCAGACCGTGCTTTCCCAGAGATGGACGATTGAGACAAAACAGACCGGATTTGAGCTGTATAAAGAGCTCCGGGAACTGAATCCATCCCCGTATCTGTATTATTTCAATTATGGAGAGTTTGAAGTGATCGGAAGTTCTCCGGAAATGATTGTAAAGCAGCAGGGAAGCAGGGTGTATACCTGTCCGATCGCCGGAACCCGGCGCAGGGGTGTGGATGCCGAGGAGGATGCATTGCTTCGGGATGAATTGCTCCGGGATGAAAAGGAACGCGCCGAACATGTTATGCTGGTGGATCTTGCGAGAAATGACATGGGAAGGATCTCAGAATTTGGAACCGTCAAGGTGACACAGTTTATGGAAGTGCAGAATTATTCCCATGTAATGCACATCGTATCCATGGTGGAAGGAAAGAAAAAAGGAGAATTTCATCCGCTGGATCTGGTTTCTTCGTTCCTTCCGGCAGGAACGCTTTCTGGAGCACCGAAGATCCGCGCGATGGAGATTATCGATGAACTTGAGAGTGTGCGCAGAGGACTCTACGGAGGCGCAACCGGATACATTGATTTCTCCGGTGATATGGATTTCTGTATTACGATCCGGACAATGATCAAAAAGAAAAACCGTGTATATTTGCAGGCTGGAGCGGGAATAGTTGCAGATTCCGTTCCGGAAAATGAGTATCAGGAGTGCTGCAATAAAGTAATGGCACTGGCCAAGACGCTTATAGAGGAGGAAAATTTATGATTTTGCTGATTGATAACTATGATTCTTTTACTTATAACCTGTATCAGTATATCGGAATTTTTAACTCCGATATCAAAGTTGTCCGAAACGACAAGATTACCATTGATGAAATTACTGCGATGGACCCGGAGCGGATCGTGCTTTCTCCAGGACCGAAAAATCCAAAAGAGGCTGGCATTTGCATGGATGTTGTCCGGGAATTTACCGGAAAGAAACCGATTCTTGGTATCTGTCTGGGACATCAGTGTATTGGTGAGGCATTAGGGGGAACCGTTTCTTATGCAAAAGCACTGTTTCATGGCAAACAGTCACTGATTGAGCATGATGGAAGCAGCGTATTTACGGGAATCAATTCTCCGATCCGTGTGGCAAGGTATCATTCGCTTGCGGTACAGGAAAAAGATCTGCCAGATTGTCTGCGGGTGCTGGCACGGACAGACGATGGCGAGATCATGGCTATGCGTCATAAGGAATATCCGGTTGTCGGATTACAGTTCCATCCGGAATCCATTTATACCGAACACGGCAAACGCATCATAGAAAACTTCGTAAATGATATGTGTTAGATTTCCTTGGAAATCTAACATGTAGCGTCGGTCCTTTGCCGAAGGCAAACTTTATATGGACCGATGTTCCCGAAAAGTGTTAGGAGATACGATATGATTTTAGAAGAAATTGTAGCAGACAAAAAAAGACGGCTTCCAGAACATATGGCCCGCATTTCAGAAAGTCAGATGCGCCGTATGGCAGAGGAGACAAAGACGAGGGAAGCCAATTGCTTTTACAATCATTTAAAGAAACCGGGACTTTCTATTATCGGAGAATTTAAGAAAGCATCCCCAAGTCTTGGAACAATTACAAGCAAGATTGATCTGACGGAGCGGATCGCGGAATACAATGCATCTGTGGATGCCATTTCGTGTCTGACAGAAGAAGATCATTTTCACGGAAATGTAGAATATTTAAAGGAAATCCGGGCGAAATCACAGCTTCCGATTTTACGGAAAGATTTTATGATCTGTGAGTATCAGTTTTATGAGGCAAAAGTGATCGGAGCGGATGCGGTACTTTTGATTACGGCAATTTTGGATGATGCACAGATGCATGATTTTTATCAGCTGGCAAGAGAACTTGAACTCGATGTGCTGGTAGAAACGCATGATGAGGCAGAGGTAGAGCGGGCAATGAAAATCAATCCGCGCATTATTGGAGTCAATAATCGAAATCTGAAAGATTTTACGATTTCTCTAGAACATACCAGACGGCTTCGCCCTTATGTGCCAGAGGATAAGGTGTTTGTGGCAGAAAGTGGAATTACAGGGGATGAAGATGTACGTTTTCTGCGCGATTGCGGAGTAGATGCCTTTTTGATCGGGCGGGCATTTATGGAATCGGAAAATCCAAAAGCGCTTGCACAAAAGTGGAAGGAGCTGTATCAGGCATGAGACCAAAAGTAAAGATCTGCGGACTTCAAAAGCTAGTGGATGCACAATATGTAAATGATGCAGGTGCCGATTATACAGGATTTGTGTTTTATGAAAAAAGCAAACGCAATGTAAGCTGTCAAAAAGCAAAAAAAATTATGGAAAAAATCCGTCCGGATATAAAGAAAGTTGCCGTGACTGTTTCTCCGGATGCAGCACAGATTCAAATACTGCAACAGATGAAATTTGATATCATCCAGATGCATGGAACGCTGTCAGCCGAGGCACTTTCGGCAGTGGAACTTCCCGTCTGGTATGCCATAAACCTGTCAGATCCCAAAGAGTTTGCAGAAAAGACAAAAGATTTTTTGGATTTGCCGGAAAAGTTACAGCAGAAAATTACAGCACTTGTGGTGGATGGAGCAAATTACGGAGGCGGACAGACGTTTGACTGGCAAAAGACGCAGACGTTTCACCAGACAGAGGGGATTTTTGCCGGGAGAAAATTCGTTTTAGCAGGAGGCTTACATGCCGGAAATGTGAACAAAGGAATCCAGCTGTTTCATCCGGATGTTGTGGATGTCAGTTCCGGGGTGGAAAATGAAAATGGCAAAGATGAAGCATTGATCAAACAATTTGTAGCATGTGTCAAAGAGGAAGCAAAAGAAAGGAAAGAAAGATGAATAAGAAAGCATATTATGGACAGTTTGGCGGACAGTATGTGGCAGAGTCGCTGATGAATACATTACAGGAACTGGATCAGGCATATGAGGAGGCAATCCATGATCCAGAGTTTATAAAACAGTACCATTATTATCTGAAACAGTATGTCGGCAGAGAGACACCGCTTTACTATGCAGAGCGTCTGTCTGCAAAATACGGTACAAAAATTTATTTAAAGCGTGAAGATTTAAACCATACCGGTGCCCACAAGATCAACAATGTGATCGGTCAGATCCTTCTGGCAAAGCGTATGGGAAAGACAAAGGTAATCGCGGAGACCGGTGCAGGACAGCATGGTGTAGCTACTGCAACGGGAGCAGCACTGTTTGATATGGAATGTACGGTGTACATGGGAAAAGAAGATATCCAGAGACAGAAACTGAATGTGATGCGTATGGAGATGCTTGGTGCAAAAGTGGTATCCGTGGAATCCGGAAGCAATACCTTAAAAGACGCGACAAACGAAGCCATCCGCACCTGGGCCAAAACAGCGGAGGATACGTTCTATATTATCGGATCTGCGGTAGGACCGTATCCGTATCCGAAGATGGTGAAAGAGTTTCAGAGTGTGATCAGCCGGGAGGCAAAGCGTCAGCACATGGAAGCAGAAGGAAAGAATCCGGATGTGGTTATGGCATGTGTGGGCGGCGGTTCCAATTCCATCGGAATGTTTGCCGATTTTATTGATGAGCCGGAGGTGGAACTGATCGGTGTGGAAGCAGCGGGCCTTGGAATTGAGACCGGAAAACATGCCAGCGCCATGGCTTTGGGAGAGCCTGGAGTATTGCATGGCATGCGTTCGTATCTGTTGCAGGATACCGATGGAAATATCCAGCTGGCACACTCCATTTCCGCCGGACTGGATTATCCGGGAGTCGGACCGGAGCATGCATATCTGCGGGATACCGGACGTGCAAAATATGTGGCAATTACGGATGTGGAGGCAATGGATGCGCTGATGGAACTGTGTAAGTTAGAGGGAATTATTCCGGCAATTGAGAGTGCACATGCCGTTGCCTATGCATTTAAAAAGGCAAAAGAAATGACCATGGATCAGAGCATGATTATCTGTCTGTCCGGTCGTGGAGATAAAGATGTAAACACCATTGCGGATTATCTTGACGGAAAAGGATATCTGAATTAAGGAGGGCATAACAGGGATGAATCGAATTGAGACAGCGCTTCAGGCGTTACAGGAAAAGAAAGAAAAGGCATTTATTACTTATATCACAGCAGGTCTGCCGGATTATGATAAGACAAAGGCGATCATCAAGGCACAGGAAGCGGCAGGAACGGACATTATTGAACTTGGAATTCCGTTTTCCGATCCGGTGGCAGACGGTCCGGTCATTCAGGCAGCTTCCTATGAGGCAATTCTCGGTGGGGCAAATCTGGAGAAAACATTTACCTGTATGAAAGAGATGCGGACCGATGGTGTGCAGATCCCGATTGTATTTATGATGTATTACAACACGGTACTGCATTATGGAGTGGAAAAATTTGTAAAAGAGTGCAATGCCTGCGGGGTGGATGGACTGATCATTCCGGATCTGCCGCTGGAAGAGCAGGAAGAACTCCAGACACAGTTACAGAAAGAGGATGGAACCATTCTGATCCAGCTGGTTTCCCCGGTATCCAAAGACCGTGTGCCAAAAATCCTTAAAAATGCAAGGGGATTTGTCTACTGTGTGTCTTCCATGGGAGTTACCGGACAGGAAGCAACCTTCCACCGTCAGATTTTAGAATATCTGACGGCGGTAAAGAAAGAGGCAAAAATTCCGGTTATGATGGGATTTGGTATCCGCACGGCGGAGGATGTACGTCCGATGAAAGAGATTATTGACGGAGCCATTGTAGGCTCTCATTTTATCACACTGATGCGGGAACACGGTTTTGATCCGCAGGCTGCAGCAGACTATTGCAGCACATTCAAAAAAGAGTTAAATGAAATGTAACGGAAAAGCGAATCAAACAGGAGGATATCATAGATGAAAGAGATTCTGGCCAAACTGGTAGAGGGAAAAGATCTGACAAAAGAGGAAGCGATGAAAGCACAGGAGCTGATTCTGACCGGACAGGCAACAGAGGCGCAGATTGCATGTTTTCTGACAGCACTCCGCATGAAAGGGGAAACGCTGGATGAGATTACGGGACTGGCAGCCGTATTGCGCAACAAGGCAAATACGATCAGTCCGAAAGTGGCAGATTATGTGGATTTTGTCGGTACCGGCGGAGACTGTACCTATTCGTTTAATATTTCCACAACATCAGCGTTCGTTGTGGCAGCAGCCGGGCTTCCGGTGGCAAAACATGGCAACCGTTCCATTTCTTCTAAAAGTGGTGCCGGAGATGTGTTAGAAGCACTTGGCGTAAATATTTCCGCAGATCCGACTATGGTAGAAAAGTGTGTGGAGACGGTCGGGATCGGATTTATGTTTGCACCGCATTTTAATCCTGCCATGAAGTATGTGGGACCGGTCAGAAAACAGCTGGGCATCCGCACGGTGTTTAATATTTTAGGACCGCTTTCTAATCCATCCCGTGCCAGGGCAATGCTTGTAGGGGTGTATTCCCCGGCACTTACGGAAGTGATTGCGGGAACCATGATGAACCTCGGGGTAGAACGGGGAATGGTTGTCAGCGGAGAGGATAACATGGATGAGATCACACTGACCGGTGAGACCACGGTATCTGAAATTAAGGACGGAAAAGTAGCCACCTATACAATCGCACCGGAACAGTTTGGATTAAAGCGGTGTGAAATCGCAAAACTGCAGGGTGGGGATGGAGCCGTAAACGCACAGATCACCAGAGATATTCTTTCTGGAAAGGAACAGGGACCAAAGAGGGAGATTGTGCTTTTGAATGCAGGAGCCGCTTTGTATATTGGGAAAAAGGCAGACAGTATTGCAGATGGCATTGCACTTGCAGCAAAGACGATCGATTCGGGAGCAGCAGTCAGAACCCTTGAGGCAATGGTACAGGCAACAAACGCATAAGGGTTTGCCTGATACGGAAAACAAAAAAAGAGGCATTTCATGGCATAAAACATGGAATGCCTCTTTTCTTCGTCTTATTTCACAAAATATTGAAAAAAACTTAGTGATTTTTCCAATTTACAGATACAAAAAATTAAAATATAATGAATTACGAAAAAATGCGAAAATAATATATTTCAGGGAGGAGAGAGGGAATGCAGCAAAGGATTCCATATGATGGAAATGATCTGGGTGCTGTGTACACGAAGAAAGGTACGGATTTCCGGCTCTGGGCTCCGACGGCGGATGCAGTAACGCTGTGTCTGTATCAGGAAGGAGACGGAGATTGCCTGTCGGATACCATTCCGATGAAGCGGGATATACAGGGAACCTGGGCGATCCGGGTAGACGGAGATCTGCGGCATGTTTATTATACATACCGTCTGGAGCGAAGTGGAAAAACTGTAGAATCGCAGGACCCATATTCGGTAGCTGTCGGTGTAAATGGACAGCGAAGTATGGTCTTGGACCTAAGAGAGACCGATCCTGAGAATTTTAAAGAGGATCATGGCCCCGCTTTTAAAAACCGCACAGATCTGGTGATCTGTGAGATTTCGGTGTTAGACAGTACCGCAGATGTATCTTCCGGTGTAAAGCATCCGGGAAAGTACCTGGGTTTAACAGAAAAAGGAACCAAAAACAAAGATGGGGAACCAACCGGGCTGGATTATCTGAAATCGCTCGGTATTACGCATGTGCAGATCATGCCAATGTATGATTTTGCAAGTATTGATGAGGCGGCACCAAAGAAGCGGGAGTATAACTGGGGATACGATCCGCTGAATTATAACGTACCGGAGGGATCTTTTTCAACAGATCCGTTCCATGGGGAGGTGCGTATCCGGGAAATGAAAGAAATGATTGCGGCTTTTCACAGGGAGGGCATCGGAGTGATCATGGATGTGGTGTACAATCACACCTATGATCTGGACAGCTGTCTGCAGAAATGTGAGCCGGATTATTATTACCGGATGAACGGAATCAGATATTCCAATGCATCTGCCTGTGGCAATGAAATTGCTTCGGAGCAGCCGATGATGCGCAAATACATCGTAGAATCTGTCTGTTACTGGGCAAGGGAATATCATGTGGATGGGTTCCGGTTTGATCTGATGGGTGTTCTTGATATTGATACCATGAATGAGATCAGCCACAGGTTAAAAGAAATCAATCCATATATCATTCTGTATGGAGAGGGCTGGACAGGCGGTACTTCAACCATGCCGGAATTTAGGCGTGCCATGAAGAGAAACGCGCGTATGCTGGACGGCATCGGAATGTTTTCGGATGATATCCGGGACATGGTGCGCGGACATGTGTTTTATAACAAAGACTGCGGCTATGTCAGCGGAAAGAAAAAAATGAAAGTTGCGGTGCGTTACTGTGCAACAGGAGGTGTGTGGCATCCACAGGTAGATTATGCAGCTTATACCTATGCAGCCGGCGGCACATGGACGGATACACCGGAGAAAGTGATCAATTATGTTTCCTGTCACGACAATCTGACCTTGTGGGATAAACTGCAGATTTCCAGACCGGATTGTGATGCAGGCGAACGCCTTGCAATGAACCGTCTGGCGGCTGCGATGGTATTTACCGCACAGGGAGTTCCGTTTTTCTTGGGGGGAGAAGAGTTTGCACGAACCAAACCAGCCGGAAAAAATGGTGAGATATCCGAGAACAGTTATAATCTGCCGTATGAAACAAATGTACTGCGCTATGACTGGAGCGATGGACAAAAAGGGCTGCAGCAGTATTACAGGGGACTGATTGCTTTCCGGAAAGCACATAAAGGATTGCGTATGACAGACGCAGAGGAGATCCGCCAGAATATTCTGTTTATGGAAATGACATCCGAACAGACCATCGCGTTTACAATCCGCCAGCCGGAAGAGACACTTCTGGTGGCATACAATGCATCCGGCAGAAAAGAAACACTCCTGCTGCCGGATGACAGGACATGGACGTTATATATTGATGACCTGCATGCAGGAACCCGGCCAATCGGTTCGGTTCATTCGAACATGGAATTGCCGGCGACTGGCTGTGTGGTTCTTGGGATTAATGAGTTGTCTTGTTGATGTAACTGGTTTTGTATTTGGAGTACACAATCTTCTGGCTCCGGTACAGACCAAAGTATCCGGAGAGCATATAGCTGAAAGCGACAGCCAGAAGAAAATATGGCATGCCGTCATAACCGAACAATTCAAAACTGATTAACAGTGAAGTGATCGGACAGTTTGTGACACCACAGAATACGGCAGTCATGCCGACAGCCGTACAAAGTGTCGGGGATATGCCGGTCAGCGTTCCAAACAGGCAGCCAAAGGCCGCGCCGGTGAAAAAGGAAGGAACAATTTCTCCGCCTTTGTAACCGGCACCAAGAGTCAGTGCGGTAAAGATCATCTTTAACAGGAAGGCTTCCGGACGGACCGTTCCATCAATGCACATCTGGATGATGCCGATACCGGTACCGTTGTAATTCTGGTTCCCGACAAGCATCGTCAGAATGACAACAATACATCCACCGGCAAAGATGCGGATGTAGGGATTCTGGAACAGTTTGCGGTAAATTTCTTCACTTTTGTGTAGAAGAATACAAAAAACAATACTTACCAGTGCGCAGAGTACGGCAAGGATGGAAATCTGCACGGCAGGAAGAATGCCAAAGTCCGGGATGTGCTCGATGGAAAACCATTGGTTGGAAACACCAAACAGGTAAGCAACTCCGTGTGCGACAAGAGAACTGATCACACATGGAACAAGGGCGGTATAGTACATGACGCCGACACTTACAATTTCCATTGGAAGGATGGCAGCAGCCATCGGGGTACCAAAGAGAGCGGAAAACGCAGCACTCATGCCGCACATGATCATGACATGTTTATCTTTATCGTCAAAACGGAAGAATTTTCCGATTGCGTTTCCGATACTTCCGCCCATCTGCAGGGCAGCACCTTCACGGCCGGCAGATCCGCCGAACAGGTGCGTGATCAGTGTGGAAATAAAGATCAAAGGAGCCATGCGCAGGGGCAGCTCGTCATCCGAGTGGATGGCAGAGATGACCAGATTGGTTCCGGTATCTTTTTCATCGTGCAGCAGGTGATAAGCACCGACAATGATCAGTCCCCCGACAGGGAGCAGATACAACAGCCAGGGGTCCTGCCCGCGCAGCACGGTGACAAATGTCAGACAAAAATAAAATGCGGTGCCGCACAGTCCGACGATACCGCCGACAATAATTGCAAAAATTACCCATTTGATCGACACCAGTGTACGGTGTGCATTGTGTTTGATTTTATGTTTTATGACATCGTTCATAATTCTTCACCTCATAATCCCTTTTCTTCATACTAGCATTGAAAAATGTTTTTTACAAGGGGACAAAAAGGTGGTATGATATAATTATAGATTATAGATTGGATCTTAGGAGGAATCACTTATGAGAACAAGTGGCGTACTTATGCCGATATCTTCCCTGCCATCACCGTATGGCATTGGAACTATGGGAAAATCAGCCAGAAAATTTGTAGACTTTCTGGTAAAAGGAGGTCAGACTTACTGGCAGATTCTGCCGATCTGTCCGACCAGTTACGGAGATTCACCGTATCAGTCGTTTTCCAGTTTTGCGGGAAATCCTTATTTTATTGATCTGGACATTCTCTGCAAGGAAAATTTATTAAAGAAAAAGGAATGTGAGTCATTTGACTGGGGCACAAGCGAGGAATACATTGATTATGGAACCATGTATGTATCACGCTATGCATTGCTGCATAAAGCATATGCCCGTTTTGTAAAAAATATGCCGGAAGATTTTTCGTCATTTTGTGAGGCGGAAAAGGACTGGCTGGAAGATTATACGCTGTTTATGGCATTAAAAGATGCCAATGACGGAAAAGCATGGGCCGAGTGGGATGAGAAACTTCGTGTGCGTGACGCAGCGGCATTGGATGAGGCAAGAAAAAAGTACGCAGAAGATATTGAGTTTTATAAGATGCTTCAGTATCTGTTCTTTAAACAGTGGAGAGAGTTAAAGGCATATGCCAATGAAAACGGAATCGAGATTATCGGAGATGTGCCGATCTATGTGGCCGGAGACAGTGCGGATGTATGGGCAAATCCGAAACAGTTTTATCTGGATGAAGATTTAAATCCGATTGAAGTGGCAGGATGTCCTCCGGACGGATTTTCGGCAGATGGACAGCTCTGGGGCAATCCGCTGTTTCGCTGGGATGAAATGAAAAAAGATAACTATGCATGGTGGACCAAACGAATCAAAGCGATGAGCGAGCTGTATGATATTATCCGCATCGATCATTTCCGCGGATTTGATTCTTATTATGCAATCCCGGCAAAAGATAAGACTGCAAAGAACGGAAAATGGAAACAGGGTCCGGGAATGGATCTGTTTAACCAGCTGGAGAAGAAACTTGGCAAGCTTCCGATCATTGTGGAAGATCTTGGATTTTTGACAGATTCCGTCCGCAAACTTTTAAAGGATTCCGGATTCCCGGGCATGAAAGTCATCCAGTTTGCGTTTGACAGCCGTGAGGGAAGTGATTATCTGCCACACACCTATACCAGTCACTGTGTTGTGTATACAGGAACACATGATAATGATACCGTGATGGGATGGATGAAGACGGCACCGAAAGCATCTGTCAAGTTCGCAACCGAGTACCTGAATCTGACCGAGGAGGAAGGATATAACTGGGGTATGATGCGTGCCGCATGGTCATCCGTTGCAGATATGGCGATTGTTCCGATGCAGGATCTGATCGGACTCGGCTCCGAAGCCCGTATCAACATTCCTTCCACACTTGGAGAAAACTGGAAGTGGCGTGCCCTGGAGGGACAGATTACCAAGGATCTGGCAAAGAAACTCTATAAATACATGCAGATGTATGGACGCATCAATGAAAAAGTGCTTGCTGAGCAGGCAAAGAAAGCAGCAGAGAAGGAAGCAGCAGAGAAAGAAGCTGCAAAGAAGAAGACTTCCGACAAAAAGAAGTCATCTGAGAAATAAATATACAACAGAGTATTTCTGCGAATAAGAATTCTCCCCTTTGCATATAGATTAGATAGATTAATCGAATATGCAAAGAAGGGAGATTTTTTTATGGAGTTTGATTTATATAAAGATATCCAGAAAAGAACGAACGGCGAAATCTACATTGGTGTCGTAGGACCGGTCCGCACCGGAAAGTCAACGTTCATTAAGCGGTTTATGGATCTGTTTGTACTTCCGTACATCGAAGATGAGGAAGAAAAAAAACGGACGCTCGATGAACTGCCTCAGTCAGCCGCCGGGAAAACGATCATGACGACAGAACCGAAATTTATTCCGCAGGAGGCAGCAGAGATCACACTTGCAGATGAGAGCAGTGTCAGTGTGCGTCTGATTGACTGTGTCGGGTTTATGGTAGAGGGAGCAAATGGTCATCTGGAGGGGGACGGATACCGCATGGTACATACGCCGTGGTTCGAGGAGGAAATTCCTTTTTCGGATGCAGCGAGAATTGGAACAGAAAAAGTAATCAAAGACCATGCAACCATTGGTATTGTGGTGACAACGGATGGCAGTATCGGGGAACTTCCGCGGGAAAATTATGTGGAGGCAGAACAAACCGCGGTGGAAAAGCTTAAAGAGATTGGAAAACCGTATGTGATTGTTTTAAATTCCGTGCGCCCATACAGCAGTGAGACACTTGCACTGAAAGAAAGTTTAGAGCAGGAATATCAGGCGGTAGTGGTTCCGGTCAACTGTCAGCAGATGCACCGGGAGGATCTGGTCACAGTTATGAAGGCGATTCTGTTTGAATTTCCGGTTACCCGTGTGGACTTTGCAATTCCGAAGTGGACGGAAATGCTTCCAATGGAACATAAATTAAAGGCAGCCATGATTCAGACGGCATCAAGACTGATGGATGGAATCGGCCGCGTGCGGGATGCAGCGGCTGTGCTTGCCGGGCAGGAATGGGTAAAAAGTGCAAATGAGCAGATGGCAGAGGAAGTCTTTCGTGACATCCAGCTGCAGACGGCAGATCTTTCCAACGGAACCGTGACGATCCGTATGGAGACAACGGAACAGTGCTATTTCTCCTACATCAGTGAGATGACGGGAATGCAGATCGAAGGGGAATATCAGATGATTTCCATGCTGCGTTCCCTCTCCCGGATGAAAAAAGAATACGAGCGTGTGGAAGATGCCATGGCAGCTGTGGAACAGAAGGGGTATGGAGTGGTCATGCCGGGGCTTTCGGATATCCGGATGGAAGATCCGGTGCTGATCCAGCATGCCGGAAAATATGGCGTGAAAATGCGGGCAATTTCCCCGTCCATTCATATGATCAAGGCAGACATTGAGACCGAAATAGCACCGATTGTCGGCAGTGAGGAACAGGCAAATGATCTGATTGCATATATCCGCGAGGGGGAGGAGAGCAAGGAAGGAATCTGGACCACAAATATTTTCGGAAAATCGGTCGGGGAACTGATGGAAGACGGAATCCGCAGCAAGATCCTGCAGATGGATGATGAGTGCCAGCTGAAACTGCAGGATACCATGCAGAAAATTGTCAATGACAGCAATGGGGGAATGATCTGCATCATTATTTAAGAGAAAAAAAAGTATGAATTTCAGTTGCTCTTGTTTTATTTTATTTTTGATTCTGTTATACTATTAGTTAATGAAATTCTGTATGTAATTGCAAAAAATAAGGAGAACAAATGAGCAACGAATATGAAACTCTCATGCGCTGTGTGCGCAGCGTGAGGACGAAAACAGATTTTGTGCCGAAAGTGGCACTGGTACTGGGGTCCGGTCTGGGTGATTATGCGTCGCAGCTTCGCGTGGAGGCCGCGGTGGATTATCATGAGATCGAGGGATTTCCGGTATCTACGGTGCCGGGCCATACCGGGCGCTTTGTGTTTGGTTATGTCGGGGATGTGCCGGTTGTGTGCATGCAGGGACGTGTGCATTATTATGAAGGATATTCCATGACGGAAGTGGTACGGCCGATCCGGCTGATGAAACTTCTTGGGGCAGAAGTTCTGTTTTTGACAAATGCAGCGGGCGGAATCCAGCTGGGCATGAAGGCGGGGGATCTGATGCTTCTTACCGGGCAGATTGCAAGTTTTGTTCCGTCGCCGCTCATTGGAGAAAATATAGAGGAACTGGGACCGCGGTTTCCGGATATGAGCCGGATTTATGATTATGATTTACAGAAAATCGCAAAAAAATGTGCGGCAGAGACCGGGGCGGATTTAAAAGAGGGAACGTATCTGCAGTTTACCGGGCCGGCCTATGAATCTCCACAGGAGGTGGCAATGGCGCGTACACTCGGAGCGGATGCCGTAGGAATGAGTACGGCATGTGAGGCTGTGGCGGCGAATCATATGGGGATGCGGATTGTGGGAATTTCCTGTATCTCGAATCTGGCATGCGGCATTTCGCCACAGCCATTGTCACATAAGGAGGTGCAGGAAGCAGCCGATGCGGTGGCTCCGGTATTTCAAAAGCTTGTAACACAGATGATAAAGGAGATTGGAACAACATGCAGGTAATTTTTATACATCACAGCTGTTTTCTGGTGGAAGTGGATGATCTGGTATTGATTTTTGATTATTTTGGCGGGGATCGGGTGAATGGTTTCCACTTTACGGGAAAGATTCCGGATTACGCACCGGATACAAAAATCTATATGTTTGCCAGCCACAAACATCAGGATCATTTTGACATGGATATTCTGCGCTGGAGTGAAAAATATACCAATGTACATTATATTTTATCCAAGGATATCCGCATCAGTCCGCATTTTCTGCAAAAGCATGGAATTGACCCGGGGGTGCGGAAAAAAGTGACGTTTGTCTCCGCAAACAACCATTATGAAGTGGATGATCTAAAGATCCAGACCCTTTTGTCTACCGATGCAGGAGTGGCATTTTATGTGAATGTGCGTGGGGTGAGTATCTTCCATGCAGGAGATTTAAACGACTGGAAGATGGAACATGTGGGAGAACTTATAAACGGCAAACAGGAACGCACTTTCCGGCACGAGATCCGTAAGCTTGCGGACAAGCCGGTCAATTTTGCGTTTGTCCCGATGGATCCGCGGCTGGGACCGTATCAGACACTCGGGATTGATTTTGTGCTGAAAAACACCGATGCAGAATTTGTTTTCCCGATGCATATGTGGCAGGATTATTCTGCAATCAGGGAATACAAAAAACACATTACAAATCTTGGAATGGCAGACCGCGTAATTGAAATTGAAAGGGAGAATCAGGTATTTCCGTTCGGGGAACTCTAACTCTTGAATTTACAGAAAAATTCATATATAATAATTAAGTTAATGGGGTAACAACAGAGAGGAGAAAACTATATGACAGATTTTCTTTTATGTATTGGCAGATATGTGGTCGAGATGGCTGTTTTGGCTTTGATCGGCGGATTAGGGGCATTTATTGGTATCAGACTCCGCAGACACAAGGATGCGAAGGCTGACACGACGAAAGAATGATTTTGGAGGAACTGGTAATGAAAAAGAGTTATGGCGTAAATGAGCTGCGCCGGATGTATCTTGACTTCTTCGAGAGCAAGGGACATCTTGTCATGAAAAGCTTTTCATTAGTACCACACAATGACAACAGCTTATTACTCATCAATGCGGGAATGGCACCGCTCAAGCCGTATTTTACAGGACAGGAGATTCCGCCACGCAGACGTGTGACTACATGTCAGAAGTGTGTGCGTACCGGAGATATTGAAAATGTAGGAAAGACTGCGCGTCACCTTACATTTTTTGAGATGCTTGGAAACTTCTCTTTTGGGGATTATTTTAAGCATGAAGCAATTGCCTGGTCATGGGAATTCCTGACAAAGGTACTTGGGCTTGAGGAGGATCGTCTTTATCCGTCCATTTATGGAGAAGATGAGGAAGCATATGAGATCTGGACCAAAGAGGTAGGTGTTCCGGGAGAAAAAATCACACGTTTTTACCGTGATCCTGAGACCGGAGAATGTGACAACTTCTGGGAGCATGGTGCCGGTCCATGTGGTCCGTGTTCTGAAATTTACTATGATAGAGGCGAAAAATACGGATGCGGAAGTCCGGATTGTAAAGTAGGCTGTGATTGTGACCGGTTCATGGAAGTATGGAACAACGTGTTTACGCAGTTTGAAGGGGACGGCAAGGGCGGTTATACCGAGCTTTCCCAGAAAAATATTGATACTGGTATGGGACTTGAGCGTCTGGCAGTTGTTATGCAGGATGTGGATTCCGTATTTGATATTGATACTATGAAAGCGATCCGCGACAAGATTTGTGAGATGTCCGGAAAGAAGTATGAAGTAGATGCCATGGATGACGTATCCATCCGTCTGATTACGGATCATATCCGTTCTTCCACATTTCTTGTATCCGATGGTGTTATGCCAAGCAATGAAGGAAGAGGCTACGTTCTGCGCCGTCTGATCCGTCGTGCGGCACGTCACGGAAAGATGCTTGGAATTGACGGACTGTTTCTTGCAAAATTATCAGAAACTGTCATCAATGAGAGCAAGGATGGATATCCGGAACTGGAAGAGAAGAAAGAATTTATCTTTAAGGTTCTGACACAGGAAGAAGAGAAATTCAATAAGACCATCGATCAGGGACTTGCCATTTTGTCTGACCTGATGGAGGAGATGAAGAAAAACGGCAAAAAGGAACTTTCCGGTGCCGATACATTCAAACTTTACGATACTTACGGATTCCCGGTAGATCTGACCGAAGAAATCCTTGAAGAAAAGGGCTTTTCCTATAATGAGGACGAGTTTAAGGCCTGTATGGAAGAACAGAGGCAGAAAGCCAGAAGTGCCCGTAAAGTGACAAACTACATGGGTGCGGATGCAACGGTTTACGAGCAGATTGATCCTTCCATCACAACAGAATTTGTCGGATACGAGAATCTGACATATGCTTCTAAAGTTACGGTTATGACGACCGAGACCGAGATCGTGGAAGCACTTTCCGATGGGGATGCAGGAACCATTATCGTAGAGAAGACTCCGTTTTATGCCACGATGGGCGGTCAGCAGGGCGATAAGGGACAGATCCGTACGGCAGACGGCGTATTTCAGGTAGAGGATACGGTTAAGCTTCTGGGCGGTAAATACGGACATATCGGGCATATGGTGTCCGGCATGATCCATACCGGCGAGGAAGTGGAACTGATGGTAGATGCAGACCTTCGCGCAAAGACCTGTGCAAACCATTCGGCAACCCATTTACTGCAGAAAGCACTCCGAGAAGTGCTGGGTACACATGTCGAGCAGGCGGGTTCTTATCAGGACAGTGAACGTACCAGATTCGATTTCACCCACTTTGCAGCCATGACTCCGGAAGAGTTACAGAAAGTGGAAGACATGGTCAATGAAAAGATCAACGAGGGCATGGAAGTCCGTACCGATATCATGACCGTTGATGAGGCAAAGAAGACCGGGGCAATGGCTCTGTTTGGCGAAAAGTATGGGGAAAAAGTCCGAGTCGTTTCCATGGGAGAGTTCTCCAGGGAGTTCTGTGGCGGTACACATGTAAAGAATACTGCAGAGATCAAGACATTTAAGATTCTTTCAGAGAGCGGTGTTGCGGCCGGTGTGCGCCGTATCGAAGCACTGACCGGTGACAATGTGATTGCATATTACAAAAAGATGGAAGAAGAGTTCCGGGAAGCAGCGAAGGTTGTAAAGTCTACACCTGCAAACCTTAAGGAACGTCTGGAGCATCTGACCGCAGAGATGAAAGATCTGCAGAGCGAGAACGAGGCGTTAAAGAGCAGGGCAGCCAAGGATGCACTTGGTGATGTGATGAATCAGATCGAGGATGTCAAAGGTGTGAAGCTTCTGGCAACCAGCGTATCCGGTGTGGATATGAATGGTCTGCGTGATCTCGGTGACCAGCTGAAGGACAAGATCGGTGAGGGCGTCGTAGTGATCGCATCCGATTGTGACGGAAAGGTAAACCTGATTGCCATGGCAACCGATGCGGCGATGAAGCAGGGGGCACATGCTGGTAATCTGATCAAGGCGATCGCCGGAAACGTCGGCGGTGGCGGCGGCGGACGTCCGAATATGGCACAGGCCGGTGGAAAGAATCCGGCTGGTATTCCGGATGCAATTGCACAGGCGAAGACGGCACTGGAAAACATGTTAAAATAATCTATCACTGATAACGTATAAAAGAATATAATAAAAACGCAAAAAACAGGTAAAAATGCGCAATAAAAATGCGATTTTACCTGTTTTTTGCAAATATTTATAGTATAATTACAGTTAATCCACTGTGAAATTTGTGTATATACAACAAAAGGTGGAAACGACATGAAGAAAGGGAGAGACTTTATGAAGAGAAAGAGGTTATTGTCGGCCGTGCTGGCAGGAATCTTTGTCGTGTCCATGCTGGGCGGCTGCGCATCGGCGGTGCCTCAGGGTGCAACGGAGACCACGCAGGACAGTGCACAGGAGACGGACAGAACGAGCGGAACGGTAAAACTGAGAGTGTGGGCGGAGGAATCAACGTATGATGCGTTGAATAAGATGATCGACAGTTTCAAGGAAGAGTATAAGGGTCAGGCAACTTTTGATATCACTCTGGAACAGAATGCGGATTCCGATACGCGTGACAATGTGCTTGGAGATGTGCATAACGCAGCTGATGTGTTTATCTTTGCAGATGACCAGGTGGCTTCTATGGTGGCCGGCGGTGCATTGTATCCGGTTCCGAATGCGGACGAAGTGAAAAAAGCAAATGTGGAGGGCGCAATAGACGCTGCCACAGTCGATGATACGCTTTATGCATATCCCATGACTGCAGACAATGGGTATTTTTTGTATTATAACAAAAAGTACCTGAGTGATTCGGATGTCAAAACCCTTGACGGCATTTTAAAAGTAGCAGAAAAAAATCATAAGAAGTTTATGATGGACTGGTCTTCCGGCTGGTATCTGTATTCGTTTTTCGGAAATACGGGACTGGATTTTGGTGTCAATGATGACAATGTGACAAACCACTGTGACTGGAATTCCACCGAAGGGGATATCAAAGGCGTGGATATTGCGCAGGCGATGCTTGACATCAGTTCCAGCAGTGGATTTGAAAATGCGGTGAATGAAGATTTTATTAAAGATGCCAAAAAAGGCAGTGTAATTGCAGGGGTAAGCGGTGTATGGAGTGAGACCGAACTGAAAAAGATCTGGGGAGATGATCTTGGCGCAGCCAAGCTTCCGACCTATACCGTGGCAGGAAAACAGGTACAGATGGCTTCCTTTACCGGCTATAAGCTGATGGGAGTCAGTGCTTATTCGGCAAATCCACAGTGGGCAGCAAAACTGGCAGACTGGATGACCAATGAGCAGAACCAGACTGTCCGGTTTGAGATGAACGGACAGGGACCTTCCAATACAAAGGCGGCGGATTCGGATGCGGTTAAAGCTTCCCCATCCATTCAGGCAGTGATTGCACAGTCGGAATTTGGAAAACTACAGCGTGTCGGAAACAGTTACTGGGATGCATGCAAGACATTCGGGAATACGATGGCAGCAGGAAATCCAAACCACGTAAAGTTACAGGAACTGATGGATAATCTGGTCAGTGGTATTACAAAATCAGTAGCAGGCTAAGAGGTGGGAGCATATGAATCAGAAAAAGAAATTAAGTACCAAACTTATCATTTTAATTCCGGTATTTATACTTGGAATATTCAGTATCATCTCGAATGTGATGTCTGTTTCTAATATCAAGAACGTTAACCGGAGTGCCGTACAGATTTCGGAAGTATCTTTAAAGAATGTTTCGAGTCTGGCAGAAATACAAAGACAGACACAGGACATCCATAATCTGGGACTGTCCCATATCATAGCGGTGGATCTGGATTCCATGATCCAGCTGGTGGAAAAAATCCGCAGTCAGGAAGATGCATTGGAGAAAGATCTGGAAAGTTACAAGACATACGTGACACCGGATACCCAAAAAGAATACAATGACATCAAAAAAAAATACGAAGAATTAAAGTATGAATGTGCCAATGTTATGGCATTTTCCGCAGCAGGGAAAAAGGAAGATGCCTATGAACTTGCCAATGGAAAGATCAGCAAGTGTGCAGATGCCATTGAGTCGGATATCGAAAGTATCAAGAAAATTGTAAATCAGGATGCAAATGCACAGAGACAGAAACTGACATCTGCATACCATAGTTCAATCGGAACAAGCATAGTGACGATTCTGATTAGTATTGCGGCACTTTTTTCAGCAATGGTGGCAGTGCTTCGGTGGGTAATTTATCCGCTTGCAAATACGAACAGGGAAATGAATGAGATTATTTCCGGAATTGATAACCAGCAGGGTGACCTGACCCGCAGGGTTACCATTACCAACAACAAAGAAGTGGCATCTGTCGGTGGAGGCATCAATGCTTTTATGGCAAAGCTGCAGGAAATTTTCCGGATGATCAGCAGCAATTCCAGGGATCTTGAGGGTGTTGTAAATGAAGTGCGTGAGAGTGTGCAGACTTCCAACGGAAGTGTATCCGATCTGTCCGCACTGACGGAAGAACTTTCTGCAACGATGCAGGATATTTCCGACAATGCTTCACGGATTAATGAAAATACCGAATCGGTTGCCGGTGAAGTCAAGTCAATTGCAGAGAAAACGATTGAAATCAATCAGTATACAAAAGAAATGAAAGAGCATGCAGAGGCAATGGAACATGCTGCACGTGAAAATATGGATACAACGGGTGCGAAAGTAAATGACATTGTTTCCGTGCTGAGTCAGGCAATTGAGGACAGCAACAGTGTCAATCAGGTAGACAATCTGACAAACGACATCTTAAATATTGCAAGCCAGACAAACCTGCTTGCATTAAACGCATCCATTGAGGCTGCCCGTGCCGGGGATGCAGGAAAAGGATTTGCAGTGGTTGCCTCTGAAATCAGTCAGCTGGCAGCCGCCAGTCAGGAAGCGGCTAACAATATCCAGAGCATCAATGCCATTGTTATAACTGCAGTACATAATCTTGCAGACAATGCAAACGGACTGGTAGAGTACATGAATGAAAAAATCCTGCCGGAATTCCAGAAGTTTGTGGAATCCGGTGGGGCATATCATGACAAGGCAACATTTATCGAAAGTGTCATGGCAGATTTTGAGGCAAAGACGGATTCTTTACAGAATTCCATGGATGAGATTGCAAATTCCGTAAATACGATTTCCCATGCGATCGAGGAAGGCGTCAGTGGAGTCGTTTCGGCAGCGGACAGCACACAGGTTCTTGTATCCGATATGGATAAAATTTCCAAGAAGATGGATGAGAACTTTGCGATTGCAGAGGGATTGAAGAAAGAAACTTCCGTGTTTACAAAACTTTAAGCGCGAGGAAGAAAAAACTGTGCAAATTTCGGAAAAACTATTGACAAATCAGGATATTTTGTTAAAATAATCGATAGTGCAATTAAGATTACCTTACAGTTGATGCACAATATCGCAACTGGAGGGAGGTTAGGAAAGAATGTCTAGTGTAATCGTAAAAGAGAATGAGACTTTAGATAGCGCATTACGCCGTTTCAAGAGAAACTGTGCGAAGGCTGGTATTCAGCAGGAGATTCGTAAGAGAGAGCATTACGAGAAGCCAAGCGTAAAGCGTAAGAAGAAATCTGAAGCTGCTAGAAAAAGAAAATACAACTAATGTATTTAAGCCCCGCGGGATAACTCGCGGGGTGCTTTTTTGTAAAAATGATCAGCATGAGGTGAACCATGAATCAAAATCTGAAAAAAATGATAAGTTATTACAAACCCTACCGGGCAGTTTTTGCGGCAGACATGTTATTTGCGACGCTTTCTGCGGCAGTGGCACTGACCATTCCGCTGGTTGTGCGGTATGTGACATCGACTCTGATTTATCAGCAGCCCCGGATGATGCTGCGGAAACTTTTTTTGATTGGCATCGGATTGTTTGTGCTTCTGGCATTGGACTGTTACAGCCGGTTTTTTATCGGAAATTATGGACATGTGATGGGGGCAAAGATGGAATATGACATGCGGGCCGAATTGTTTGGGCATCTGCAGAAACTGTCTTTTTCCTTTTATGATGATGCAAAAGTCGGACAGCTGATGAGCCGTGTGACGGCAGATTTATTTGATATTACAGAACTGCTGCACCATGGCCCGGAGAATATTATCCTGTCGGTATTAAAGATAGTGGGAGCGTTTGTGATCCTGCTCAACATTAATGGATGGCTTGCGCTTGCCGCGTTTGCAGTGCTTCCGGTTATGTTTGTATTTGCATTTGCGTTAAATAAGCGGATGCGCCGGGCTTTTCAGCAGAACCGTATTAAAATTGCCGAGATTAATGAACAGATCGAGGATAATCTGTCGGGCATCCGTGTGGTGAAATCGTTTGCCAATGAGGCGATTGAAAACGAAAAATTTCGTCATGGAAATGACGGATTTCTTGCGGCAAAGAAGAACAGTTATCATTACATGGGCAGTTTTCAGGCCGGGGTTGGCGTTTTTACAACACTGATTCAGGTAAATGTCATCCTTGCCGGAGGGGTTCTCATTGCAAAGGGAATGGTCACGGTCAATGATCTGGTTACGTTTTTGCTGTATATTGGGGTATTTACGGATCCAATCCGGACACTGGTGGACTTTACCGAGCAGTTTCAGAATGGCTATACGGGATTTGAACGGTTTCAGGAAATTATGAATATTGAACCGGAAATCCAGGATGCAAAAGATGCGGTAGCACTGACCGATGTGAAAGGAACCATTGATTTTGAAAATGTTTCTTTTCAGTACAAAGACAATCAGGAGAAGGTGCTTAACCGGATCAATCTGCATGTGCCTGCAGGGGCATATATGGCACTGGTGGGATCATCCGGTGCCGGAAAGACAACGCTTTGTTCCCTGATTCCGAGATTCTATGATGTGACCGGAGGATGTATCCGTGTGGATGGGAAAGATGTCCGTAAGGTGACGTTAAAGAGCCTGCGTGACCATATCGGAATGGTGCAGCAGGATGTATACCTGTTTGCGGGAACGATTTTTGAAAATATACGGTATGGAAAGCCGGATGCGACAAGGGAAGAAGTGATTGCGGCTGCAAAAAATGCCAATGCCCACGAATTTATCATGGCATTTCCCGATGGATATGATACAGATATCGGACAGCGTGGAATCAAGCTCTCCGGAGGGCAGAAGCAGCGGCTTTCCATAGCCCGTGTTTTTTTGAAAAATCCACCGGTTCTGATTTTTGATGAGGCAACTTCCGCACTGGATAACGAGAGCGAGAGGGTCGTACAGGAATCATTGGAGAAACTGGCAAAGAACCGTACGACATTTGTGATTGCCCACCGTCTGACAACGATCCAGAATGCACAAAAAATTCTGGTTCTGACAGAAGATGGGATTGCGGAATCCGGTTCCCATGAAGAACTGCTGGCACGGGGCGGTGTGTATGAAAAACTTTATCATATGCATTATTAGACCGGCTGTGTCACAACTTGCATTATTATAAAAAAACGAGTAAAATAGAATAGATTTTGAAAAAACAAAAAGGAGTGGATTATCATGACAAAAATAGATATTATCTCCGGATTCTTAGGAGCCGGAAAAACAACTTTTATCAAAAAGATGATAGATGAGGCATTTACAGGGGAAAAGATTGTCCTTATCGAGAATGAATTTGGCGAGGTCGGCATTGACGGTGGTTTTTTAAAGGATGCTGGAATCCAGATTACAGAGATGAATTCCGGATGCATCTGCTGTTCTTTAGTTGGTGATTTCGGAAAGAACTTAAATGAAGTCATCACCAAGTATCATCCGGACCGTATTTTGATTGAGCCATCCGGAGTCGGTAAGCTTTCCGATGTTATGAAGTCCGTGATTGATATTGAAAAAGAGCAGGATGTAAAATTAAACGCACTGGTAACGGTTGTAAACGCGCTTAAGGCGAGCAAGCAGATGAAGGCGTTCGGTGAGTTTTTTAACAACCAGATCGAATATGCAACTACCGTTATTTTAAGCCGCAGCCAGAATGCAACACCGGAACAGCTGGAGTTTTGTGTCAATAAGATTCAGGAGCTGAATCCAAAGGCCGCCATTATTACAACCGACTGGGCAAAATTGTCCGGTGAGCAGATCCTTAAGGTCATGGAAGGACAGGATAATCTGGAAATGAAGGCTCTTGCCGAGGCACATCATGCAAAGGAAGAGGCAGAACATGAGCATGAGCACCATCATCATGACCATGACCACGAAGAACATGAGCATCATCATGACCATGACCATGACCACGAAGAACATGAGCATCATCACGATCATGACCATGACCATGAGCATGATGAAAACTGTACCTGTGGCTGCCATGACCATGAGCACCATCACCATCATCATGCAGATGATGTATTTACCAGCTGGGGCAAGGAGACACCGCACAAATTCGAGCGTGCAAAACTTGAGGAAGTACTTAAGAAGTTTGTCGATTCTGACAATATCCTCCGCTCCAAAGGTATGGTGGAGAGTACCGATGGTACCTGGCTGTACTTTGATATGGTTCCGGGCGAGTATGAGATCCGTGAGGGTGAGCCGGATTACACCGGACGTATCGTGGTAATCGGAACGGAGATTCATGAGGATGAATTACTGAAGACATTTGGTCTTTAAAATGCTGTAAACCCCAATAAAAATGTAAGGAGAGCAATTATGGCACAGGATATTCCGGTATATTTATTTACAGGATTTATGGACAGCGGAAAAACAACTCTCGTAGAAGAAACGCTGTTTGAGAATAACTTCGGTGATGGTTCGAAAGGAATTATCATCATGTGCGAAGACGGCGAGAAAGAATATGACGAAGCAAAACTGGCAACCATCAACTTCAAGCTGGTAACGGTCGAAGAGGAAGAGGATTTTACGCCTGCAAAACTGCAGGAAATCCAGGACACCTATCAGCCGGAACAAATTTTTATCGAGTACAACGGCACCTGGGGGATGGACAAGCTGCTTGAGGCAAAAATGCCGGAGGGCTGGGTGATTGTACAGTCACTGGCAACCGTAGATTCCACGACGTATGATCTGTATATGAATAATATGCGTGCAATGATGCAGGAACAGGTTTTTTCCAGTGATGTGGTTATTTTTAACCGTACAGATGATGATACTGACCGCGGACATCTGCGCCGTACCATTAAGAACATCAACCGGAAAGCACAGATCGTCTATGAGCGCAAGGACGGAACGATTGATGAGCGCCCGGAGGAATTACCGTTTGATATCAATCAGGATGTGATTGAGCTGACCGATGCGGATTATGCTATCTGGTACATGGATGCCATGGAAAATTATAAGAAATACGATCACAAGAAAGTAAAATTCCTGGCTCTGGTATATAATCCGGATAAACTCAAGAAAGGCGTGTTTGTTCCGGGACGGTTTGCGATGACCTGCTGCATTGAGGATGTGACATTTATCGGTTTCAAATGTAAATATGACAGGGAAGAGGAACTTCCGCACAAGTCATGGATTACAATTACGGCAGAGATCCGTGTCGAATTTGCACGGGAATATAAGGGAAAAGGACCGGTTCTTTACCCGGTTTCCATCGAAAAAGCCCAGAAACCGGAAGATGAGCTTGTATATTTTTCGTAAAAAGTCGTTGCGAAAAGTGAAGAAGTCATATACAATAAAGAGGTGTGTTATGCACCTCTTTTTGTATTCAGCAGAAAAAGAGAACAGGGATTAGATTAAATTTATTACATACAGGAGGCAGTTTATGTACCCGATTGTTCGAAAAGAAACATTGGCAGATAACATTATCCTGATGGACATCAAGGCACCGCGTGTAGCCAATGAGTGTCTGCCGGGACAGTTTATCATTGCAAAGACAGATGAAGTAGGAGAGCGTATTCCACTTACGATCTGTGACTATGACAGAGAGAAGGAGACTGTCACCATCGTGGTACAGACGATTGGCGCAGGAACCGAGCGTATGATGGCCTTAAATGAGGGCGATGCTCTCGAAGATTTCGTTGGACCTTTGGGATGTCCGTCCGAACTCTGTGAGGAAGAGAACATTGAGGAGACCAGAAAAAAGAAAATTGTATTTATCGCAGGAGGTCTGGGAACCGCACCGGTATACCCACAGGTGAAATGGCTGCATGAGCATGGAATTGATGCAGACGTGATCATGGGTTCCCGTACTAAGGATCTGCTTTTTTATATGGATGAGATGAAGGCAGTAGCCGGAAATGTATATGTATGTACGGATGACGGTACTTATGGATTTCACGGAAATGGCTGCCAGCAGTTACAGGCATTGATCGATGAGGGAAAACATTATGACGTATGTGTTGCAATCGGACCGATGATCATGATGAAATTCGTTACAATCCTTACCAAGAAGCTTGAGATTCCTACCGTTGTATCCATGAACCCGATCATGGTAGACGGAACCGGTATGTGTGGAGCATGCCGTCTGATGGTTGGCGGAGAAGTAAAATTCGCATGTGTTGACGGACCGGAGTTCGACGGACATCTCGTTGACTTTGATCAGGCAATGAAGCGTCAGCAGCAGTATAAGACAGAAGAAGGCAGAGCAAAGCTCGCATATGAAGAGGGCGCTACCCATCACGGTGGATGCGGCCATTGCGGAGGTGACAAGTAATGGAAGGATTAGTCAGAGTACCGGTTCGTGAGCAGGAACCAAAGGTTCGTGCTACGAATTTTGAGGAAGTATGTTATGGATACAACGAGGAAGAGGCAGTTGCAGAGGCTTCCCGTTGCTTAAATTGTAAAAACGCACAGTGTATGAAGGGATGTCCGGTTTCGATCAATATTCCGGCATTTATCGCACAGGTCAAGGAGCGCAATTTTGAGGAGGCTTATCATATTATCTCCGAGTCTTCCGCACTTCCGGCTGTCTGTGGACGTGTCTGCCCACAGGAGAGCCAGTGTGAAGGTAAATGTATCCGCGGTTTCAAGGGTGATCCGGTTGCCATCGGTAAATTAGAGCGTTTCGTTGCAGACTGGGCACGCGAGCACGGGATCAAGCCAAAGAAAGCAGAGAAGTTAAACGGACACAAAGTAGCCGTGATCGGTTCCGGCCCTGCAGGTCTGACCTGTGCCGGAGATCTGGCAAAGCTTGGCTACGATGTGACCATTTTTGAAGCACTGCATCGTGCCGGTGGTGTGTTAAGCTACGGTATTCCGGAGTTCCGTCTTCCAAAGGACAAGGTTGTAGCAGCCGAGGTAGAAAACGTAAAAGCACTCGGTGTGGATATCGAGACCAACGTTGTCATCGGTAAATCCGTAAAGATCGATGAGCTGATGGAAAAGGAAGGCTTTGAGGCTGTATTTATCGGTTCCGGAGCAGGACTTCCACGTTTCATGGGAATCCCTGGCGAGCAGGCAAACGGAGTATTCTCTGCAAACGAATTCCTGACAAGAAACAACCTCATGAAAGCATTTGAGGAAGGATATGAAACCCCGATTTCCCATGGAAAGAAAGTTGTCGTTGTCGGTGGTGGTAATGTAGCCATGGATGCTGCAAGAACCGCACTCCGTCTCGGCGCAGAGGTACATATTGTATACCGTCGTGGTGAGGAAGAACTTCCAGCGCGTAAGGAAGAAGTACATCACGCAAAAGAAGAGGGAATCATTTTTGATCTGTTGCAGAATCCGACGGAAATTCTTGTCGATGAGAATGGCTGGGTAAAGGGTGTGCGCATCATCAAGATGGAACTCGGTGAGCCGGATGCGTCCGGAAGAAGAAGTCCGGTGGAGATACCTGGTTCTGAGTATGAGATGGATTGTGATACCGTGATCATGTCACTTGGTACCTCTCCAAACCCACTCATTTCTTCTACCACCAAGGGGCTTGAGACAAACCGCCGCAAGTGTATCGTTGCAACCGAAGATACCGGTGCAACAAGCAAAGACGGTGTTTATGCAGGTGGAGATGCCGTAACAGGTGCCGCTACCGTTATCCTTGCAATGGGAGCAGGTAAGGCAGCTGCAAAGGGTATTGATGAGTACCTTTCCGGAAAGAACAATTAGACAATAACGGATCGAACTGGTAAAAGTGGAGACGGCTGCCGCGTAATGTGGCAGCCGTTTTTGTATGAAGAAAAATGTCAGATACGAAGAAGCGTTTGACTTTTTCCTCTATGATGTATACAATAATCTGTAGTAAAAAAAGAGGAGAACCCTAGGATGAAGACATTAATAGATCTGATCACCGAGCAGGTGACAAATGCATTTACCGGTCAGGGATATGATGCAAAATACGGGAAAGTTACACTTTCCAATCGTCCGGACCTGTGTGAATACCAGTGTAACGGAGCAATGGCTGCAGCAAAGGAGTACAAGTGTGCACCATTCATGATTTCGGATAAGATTGCGCAGGCGCTGGCAGAAAACGAACTGTTTGAGAGCGTAGAGTCTGTAAAACCGGGATTTATCAATATGAAAGTAAGTCCTGCCTATCTGGCGAAATATGTCAGCGATATGAAAGCAGATGAGGGAAGATTTGGCTGTGACAAAGCGGCACATCCGAAGACCATTATTGTAGATTACGGCGGGGCCAATGTTGCCAAGCCATTGCATGTCGGACATCTGCGCTCTGCTGTCATTGGAGAGAGTATCAAGCGGATCGGCAAATTTATGGGACATCACATGATCGGTGATGTGCATCTGGGAGACTGGGGTCTGCAGATGGGACTGATCACTGTAGAATTAAAAGAGCGTAAGCCGGATCTGGTATACTATGATGAAAGCTATACCAGAGAATATCCGAAAGAGGCACCGTTTACCATTTCCGAACTGGAGGATATCTATCCGACTGCCAGCAAAAAGAGTAAGGAAGACGAAGCGTTCCGTGAGGCTGCCATGGAGGCAACCAGCCAGCTGCAGGCCGGCAGACGGGGATACCGCGCACTTCTTGCACACATTCTGGATGTTTCTGTGACGGATTTAAAGAAGAATTATGATAACCTCAATGTCTCTTTTGAGCTCTGGAAGGGAGAGTCGGATGCACAGCCGTATATTCCGGATATGGTACAGATGATGAAGGATAAGGGCTTTGCCTACATGAGCGAAGGGGCTCTGGTTGTGGATGTCAAAGAGGATACGGATACAAAAGAGATTCCGCCATGTATCATTTTAAAGTCAGACGGAGCTTCCTTATACAGTACGACAGATCTTGCTACGATTGTGATGCGTATGCAGGATTACAACCCGGATGCCATTATTTACCTGACGGATCAGCGTCAGAGCATGCATTTCGTACAGGTATTCCGCTGTGCAAGAAAGACCGGACTCGTCGGACCGGATGTGGAACTGACCCATATCGGATTCGGTACCATGAACGGAAAAGACGGCAAACCGTTTAAGACAAGAGATGGCGGCGTTATGCGTCTGGAATATCTGCTTGATGAGATCAATGAGGAGATGCTCAAAAAGATTACAGAGAACCAGAAAGAAAAGGAAAACCTCGATATTTCCGAGGAAGAGGCAAAGCAGACTGCAAAAACGGTTGCTCTGGCGGCAGTCAAATACGGAGATCTGTCCAATCAGGCAAGCAAGGACTACTGTTTTGATATTGAGCGTTTTACTTCTTTTGAAGGGAATACAGGACCGTATATTTTATATACGATTGTGCGTATTAAATCCATTTTAAAGAAATACACTGCAAAAAATTCGCTGCCGGATGCACCGATTCTTGGGGCACATTCTGCAAGTGAGAAGAACCTGATGCTTGTATTGTCACGTTTCAATGCCATGATGGAAAATGCATATGAGGAGAAAGCACCGCACAAGATCTGTGCATATATTTATGAACTGGCCAATGCATTCAACGGATTTTATCATGAGACAAAGATTCTTTCCGAGGAAGATTTTAAGGTACAGGCTTCTTATATCGGTCTTTTGGTACTGACCAAAAATATTCTTGAGACCTGTATCGATGTGCTTGGTTTTTCCGCACCGGACCGTATGTAAATCGGATGTTCTAAAATCACATATAAAACATATAAATGAGTCATAGGGATTTGTCCTTATGGCTCATTTTTTATGGAAAGAAACATGGAGGAAGTGACAGAATGGAGATTACAGAATATCTTCCGGTAGATTTTCGAACGCAGATGGAAGCAGAAACGTTGTGCGGGGCAGAAGAAATCCGGCTTCGGGTCGGACAACCGCTGGAAATTTTATATGCGGATGAGAAAGAAAAAGAGATTGGGCTGCTCACGGAAGCACATATGCGGGAGGTACTGAATTATCTGAGTGGATATTCCGTGTATGCACTGGAAGAAGAACTGCGACAGGGGTATTTTACGCTGGAAGGCGGGCACAGGATCGGGGTTTCCGGGCGGGCAAGCTATGAGAAACACGGAACCTCAAGCTGTATGAAGCTGTTAAGCTGTATCAGCGGTTTAAATATCCGTCTGGCTCACGAAAAAAAGGGGTGTGCATCGGTACTGATTCCATGGCTGTATTGCGGAGAGAACGTATATCATACGTTTTTCTTTGCACCGCCGGGGGTCGGAAAAACAACATATTTAAGGGATTGTATCCGGCTGCTTTCGAAAGGAAATCACCTGCGTGCCGGGAAAAAGGTCGGGGTAGTCGATGAACGGTCGGAAATTGCCGCGTGTTACCGGGGAATTCCGCAAAACGATCTGGGCCCCCGCACGGATGTGCTGGACAATTGTCCGAAGGAACATGGAATCCATATGCTGCTTCGTTCCATGTCCCCGCAGATCATTGCAGTGGACGAACTGGGACTTCCGGAGGACTTTGCTGCGGTGGCAGACTGTGCCCGGTGCGGGGTATCGATCCTTGGAACCATACATGCCGGCAGTGTCTTAGAGGTTTTGCACCGCCTGCAGATGGGAGGACTGGATCTGATCCGCTCACAGATGCGGCTCATTGGTCTGCAGAGAAAACCGGACGGGCGCCGGATTCTCACCGTATATGAGGGAGGAGGAAATCCATTGTGGCAAGGATTTTCGGAACCGTCCTGATACTGGCAGGGTGTGCCGGATTTTTGTACAAATGGGCAGAGGGGGAAAAAGCCAGACAGCGGATGGCGGGGGAATGGATACGCCTGTTTGTGCGCTGGGGATATGCACTGGAACAGGAACACGTGCGGTTGTACGATTTTTTGTCTTTTTATGAAACGGCAGATGCATCCATGCAGGCATTTCTGGATGAGGTCTGTGTATGTATGCGCAACCATCAGAATCCAAGCGGGCAGAAAATCTGGCAGGATTGTCTGCAGAAGCACAAAAGAGAACTGCAGATCGGGCAGGAGGGCTGGGAAATCCTTACGTCTGCCGCGGGAGCATTTTATGGCGAAAGCAGTGCAGAGAATCTGCGATGCAATGAAATCTGCAGAAAACGGATGGAAAAATTTCTGGCAGAGTCACGATTGGAATTTTTTAAAAAACAGCGGGTGTATCTGCCTGTTGGAATGCTGACCGGCGTGGTTATGATCATTCTTCTGGTGTAAAGGCGTAGGAAGGGAACCTTGAGTGTATGAGTGTAACAATTATTTTTAAAATTGCAGCGCTTGGAATTGTTGTGGCAGTACTCAGCCAGATTCTCAAGCATAGTGGAAGGGAGGAACAGGCATTTCTGCTGAGCCTGGCAGGTCTGATAATAGTGTTGTTCTGGATCGTGCCTTGTATCAGTGAACTGTTTACAACGATGGAAACCCTGTTTCGTATGTGATGTCTATGATAAAGATAGGAATGATCGGGATTGCTGCGGTTTTTCTGGCTCTTTTGCTGAAAAAAGAAAAGGGAGAGCTGGCGTTGCTTGTGGGAATTGCAGCATCGGTTTTGATTTTCGGATATACACTGTCAAGAATTTCGTTTATCCTGGATTTTTTACGGGAACTGATGGACACGCTTCCGGTAGATCCGGCACTTTTGAAAGCACTGTTAAAGATGCTTGGAATTACATATGTTGCCGATTTTTCCGCATCGGTCTGCCGGGAAGCGGGATATGGATCTGTCGCAGGACAGATTGAACTGTTTGCAAAATTATCGATCGTTGCTTTGTCCATTCCGGAATTGTGGGTTTTGTTGCGGCTGATCGAACAGATGACTGGGGGGTAGAAATGAAAAAAATTGCTAAAATTTTGTTCTGGTCTGTTTTGTTCGTATGGATGATTTTTTTACAGCCGCAAAATGTGATGGCGGCCGAGGCGGATGAGATCATAAAAGAACTTGATTTTACGGATATCAATGCACAGACGCAGGATCTGCCGGAAAAGATGGATTTTGAAAAAATGGTGAATAAACTGGTGACGGAAGGAACCAACGGACTGGATGCGGGAATGATCTGTGAATATATTGCAGATTTATTTTTTTATGAAATCACGGCTGCAAAGCCAATGTTTTTACAGATGTTTGCCATAGGACTTTTATTTGCGCTGTACGGAAAAGTGATGATGACGCGACAGGGGTATGTTTCGCAGATGAGCTTTTTTATTGTTTATCTTGGGGTGGTTCTGTTGTTACTGCAATCATTTGCCCTGATCTCAGAGGTGGTAGATCAGGGGATTGACCGTCTGGTGGCATTTATGACCGCATTTGTGCCTTTGTATGCGGCAACGCTGTTTTGCTCCGGCAATGCGGCATCTGCGGGTTCCTTTTATCAGCTGGCATTCGGACTGATGTATCTGCTGGAACTGGGAATGAAATTTATTTTTCTGCCGGGGGTTCATGTGTTTGTGCTGCTTCTTCTGATGGATAACCTGTTTGAGGAAACAAAACTTGGAAAGATGGCGCAGCTGTTCGAAGACGGAATACGACTGGTCTTAAAAGGCGGGCTGACTGCCGTTATGGGAATCGGTGTTGTACAGTCTCTGATTGTACCTGCAAGAGACAGGCTTTCCACAAACAGTATTTTTAACAGTATATCCGCGGTTCCCGGAGTAGGAAATACCTTCGGTTCCGCAGCAGAGATCCTGCTCGGAAGTGGAATCCTCATAAAAAACAGCATTGGCGCGGCTTCCCTTATCCTTCTTCTTGTAATCGGGATGACACCGCTGCTGAAATCTTTCTGTTTTTCTGTGATGTACCGCCTGACCGCTGCATTTTTGGCACCGGTCGCAGACAGCCGGATTGCGCAGTGTGTGCAGGCCGCTGCCAGGGGATGCGCGCTTTTTTGTACCATACAGCTGGATGCGCTGCTTTTATTTTTTATTACCATATCCATGATCAGTGTTTCCACCAGTTTCATCTATTGAGAAGGGAGGAGAACATGGAAGTTGTACTTACATTTGTGAAAAATTATTTCGTGCTGATGCTGATTTTTTATCTGTTGTCATATCTGACACCAAAGGAAACCTATCAGAAATATTTTCATTTTTTTGTCAGCGTGCTCGTGATCACCGTGCTGGCACAGCCGCTTTTGGTCTATGTGGGAGGAATGAAAAAAGAAGAGGCAAGGCAGCAGCTGCATGAGATTGTCGAGCAGATGGAAAGCATAGAATATCAGGAGAAGGGAGAGAATATTTTTGAACAGTATCTTGGGAAAGTGGATCAAAAAGAGGAATAAATCGGATTTCGTTGTACTGATTCTGCTTGGGGTGATGGTAATGATCGTTGCGATGCCGACGGGGGCAAAACAAAGCCAGAAAGAAACACAGACGCAGGAACAAAAGGAGCAGCAGCTGCAGACGGAAGATTCCTATAAAGAGCAGCTGCAGCAGCAGCTGAAGGAGCTGCTTGAACACATGGACGGGGTGGGAAAAACCCGTGTAATGCTGACATTTTCCGATGAGGGAACCGACCAGCTGGATAAAAATGTGACAAAAGATGGAAACAAAAAGGAAGAGACAACGGTGGTGTACGATACCGGTGATACCAGACAGCCCTATGTGATCTGCAGGCAGATGCCGAAAATTGAAGGGGTTGTGGTTGTGGCACAGGGTGGAGGAAATGCAAAGACCGTTACAGAAATTTCCAACGCGGTAATGTCATTATTTCCGGTGGAAGCGCATAAGGTAGTAGTAGTTAAAATGTCGGTACAGGAGGAATAGACGTGAAAAAAAGAGTGCATAAAAATCAGATTGTTATTACAACGCTGGCGGTGCTGATTGCGGTGGCCGGTTATGTTACTTATGACAAAAAGGGCGCTGATATCAAAGATGCCGAGACGGTAGCTAATATGAATCAGGGTGCCGTAAGTGACCAGGCGGATAAAGATTATGAAACCGGGGAGGATCTGGATATCACAAGCAGCAAGGAAGATCTGGCGGATGCATCGACGGAAGATGTGGAAAATCCGGGAGAGACGGTACTTACCTCTGTGACAAGCGGGGATTCCGACTATGCGGCAAAAGTGAAACTTAACCGGGAACAGGTGCGTTCCAAAAATAAAGAAACCCTGCAGGCAATCATTGACAATGATTCTTTGGATGAGTCCAAAAAGAAAGATGCGGTCAATGAAATGATTACACTGACGGATATTGCGGAGAAAGAGTCCAATGCAGAAATGATGCTGGAGGCAAAAGGGTTTACGGATGTGGTTGTCAGTATGAATGATGACGGCTGTGATGTGGTTCTTAATATGGGGGAGGCAACCGATGCCAAGCGGGCGCAGGTCGAAGATATTGTAAAGCGTAAGACCGGAGTATCCGCAGATAAGATCGTGATCACTCCCATCCAGTAGCACTTGCAAATACATAGTTTTTAGTATAAAATGAGGTACAGTGTGCAATTGGTTTGGAGGATATACTGTGAGTGACTTAAGAAAAGAAATAGAAAAACGGCGTACATTCGCTATCATTTCCCATCCGGATGCAGGTAAGACGACTCTGACGGAGAAGTTCCTGCTTTACGGAGGAGCCATCAATCTTGCCGGTTCCGTAAAAGGAAAGGCAACAGCAAGACATGCGGTGTCTGACTGGATGGAGATCGAGAAGCAGAGAGGTATTTCGGTCACCTCGTCGGTGCTGCAGTTTAACTATGACGGATACTGTATCAATATTCTGGATACCCCGGGACATCAGGATTTCTCGGAGGATACTTACCGTACACTTATGGCGGCGGATTCCGCAGTCATGGTGATTGATGCAAGCAAAGGAGTAGAGGCGCAGACACGTAAGCTGTTTAAGGTATGCGTAATGCGCCATATTCCGATTTTTACATTTATCAATAAGATGGACCGTGATGCAAATGATACGTTTGAGCTTCTTGATGATATTGAAAATGAACTGGGAATCGCAACGTATCCGGTCAACTGGCCGATCGGTTCCGGAAAAGAATTCAAAGGTGTATATGACCGTCATACCAGAAAAGTTATGACATTTGCCGATACATTAAAGGGAACAAAAGAAGGTTCCGAAAAGATTATTGATATCGATGATCCGGCACTGATCGACGAGATTGGTGAGGAGAAAAAATCAATTTTGGATGACGAAATCGAACTTCTTGACGGTGCCAGTGCGGAATTTGATATGGAACTTGTGACAAAGGGAGAACTTTCCCCGGTATTTTTCGGTTCTGCCCTGACCAATTTTGGTGTGGAAACTTTTCTGCAGCATTTCCTGAAGATGACTTATGCGCCAATGGCCCGGAAATCAGACATCGGAATGATTGATCCGTTTCAGGAAGATTTTTCTGCGTTTGTCTTTAAGATTCAGGCAAATATGAATAAAAATCACCGGGACCGTATTGCGTTTATGCGTATCTGTTCCGGTAAGTTTACGGCGGGCATGGAAGTATTCCATGTGCAGGGAAACAAACAGATCAAGCTTTCCCAGCCGCAGCAGATGATGGCAGACGAGCGTAAAATGGTAGAAGAAGCATATGCGGGAGATATTATTGGTATTTTTGATCCCGGCATTTTCTCTATCGGGGACACCCTCACGACGGCAAAGGACAAGTTTCAGTTTGAGGGAATCCCGACATTTGCGCCGGAACATTTTGCACGTGTACGTCTGATCGACTCCATGAAGCGCAAGCAGTTTGTAAAAGGAGTAACACAGATTGCACAGGAAGGTGCCATCCAGATTTTCCAGGAATACAAAGGCGGTATGGAGGAAATCATAGTAGGAGTAGTTGGTGTGCTGCAGTTTGATGTACTCCGGTTCCGTCTGGAAAACGAGTATAATGTGGAGATCCGTCTGGAGAATCTTCCATATGAACATATCCGCTGGATCGAGAACAAGGATGAAGTGGATGTGGACGCGCTGACTGGTACTTCAGATATGAAGAAAGTTATTGATATGAAGGGAAATCCGCTTCTTTTATTTGTCAATGCATGGAGTGTCGGCATGACACTTGACCGAAACGAAGGACTCGTATTATCCGAGTTCAGTAAGAATTAATCAAAGGAGGAAAGATCATGGGAGTTGTAACAATTACAAAAGAAAACTTTGAAGCAGAAGTAGTCGGTGCAAAGGTGCCGGTCGTGATTGATTTCTGGGCATCCTGGTGTGGCCCTTGTCAGATGCAGTCACCGGTTGTGGATGCAGTTGCAGAATCGATGGGAGATCAGGTGAAAGTATGCAAAGTAAATGTGGACGAGCAGCCACAGCTTGCATTAAATTACCAGATTGTGAGTATTCCTACGCTGGTATTCATGAAAGATGGAATGTTTCAGAAGAAGATGGTAGGGTTACAGACGCAGGATGCGATTGAGGATTACCTGAAAACACTTCTTGACGCGTAGCAGGATACAACGTATAATAAAAGGCAGTTGCAGGGCGACTGTCTTTTTTTATTTCCCCATTTAAAATTTTGCATTGACAATACAAACAAAATATACTACTATTAGAACATAGATACGAACATAAGTTCGATAAGAAGGAGAATATTATGGCAAAGGACGATAAATTAAAAGCACTGGATGCGGCAATCGCACAGATCGAGAGACAGTATGGCAAAGGATCTGTGATGAAGCTGGGGGACAATTCCGCAAATATGAACGTGGAAACGGTTCCTACAGGGTCACTCAGTCTGGATATTGCATTGGGACTCGGAGGACTTCCGAAAGGACGTATCATTGAGATTTACGGACCGGAGTCCAGTGGTAAGACTACCGTTGCACTGCACTGTGTGGCAGAGGTGCAGAAGCAGGGCGGAATTGCCGGATTCATTGACGCAGAGCATGCGCTTGATCCTGTCTATGCAAAGAATATCGGTGTTGATATTGACAATCTCTATATTTCCCAGCCGGACTGCGGAGAGCAGGCACTTGAGATCACCGAGACCATGGTGCGTTCCGGAGCAGTCGATATTGTAATTGTCGATTCGGTAGCAGCTCTTGTGCCAAAGGCGGAAATTGACGGAGATATGGGAGATTCCCATGTGGGCCTGCAGGCACGTCTGATGAGTCAGGCGCTTCGTAAGCTGACCGGTGTGATCAGCAAGTCAAACTGTATTGTAATCTTTATCAACCAGCTCCGTGAAAAAGTTGGTGTTATGTTTGGAAATCCGGAGACGACGACCGGTGGCCGTGCACTTAAGTTTTATTCTTCTGTCCGTCTGGACGTGCGCCGTGTAGAACAGCTGAAGCAGGCAGGAGAAGTTATTGGTAACCATACCCGTGTCAAAGTCGTAAAAAACAAAGTAGCACCTCCATTCCGTGAAGCAGAGTTTGATATCATGTTCGGAAAGGGTATTTCCAAAGAGGGAGATATTCTGGATCTGGCAGCAAATGTCGGAATTATCAGCAAATCCGGTGCATGGTATGCTTATGAAGGAGACAAGATCGGACAGGGACGTGAAAATGCAAAGACGTATCTGCGTGAAAATCCGGAATTCTGTAAGATGATCGAGGAAATGGTGCGTGAACATTATTTTGCACAGGAGGATGAGACCCCGGAAGGCGAAGAAGAGACTCCGGTATCTGCAGATGCGGAAAGCAAGAATGAATAAGATATGGTTACAGTGACAGAGTGTACGACTCTGGGAAAGGGCAGGCTTCGTTTCCATCTGGATAATGGAACGGAGCTTGTTCTTTACCGGGGAGAGGCAAAACAGTTTCGAATGCGGGAAGGAAGCACACTTTCGGATGAAGAGGAGCATCAGCTGATTTATGAAGTGGTGGGAAAGCGTGCAAAAAGAAGAACCATGCATCTGCTGGAACAGATGGACCGTACAGAGCAGCAGCTGCGGGAGAAACTGAAACAGGGCGGATATCCGCAGGCGTGTATTGATCTTGCACTTGAATATGTGAAATCTTTTCATTATGTCGATGATTACCGCTATGCATGTACCTATATCAATTATCGTCAGGATCGTATGAGCCGCTATCAGCTGAAAGTAAAACTGTATGGAAAGGGAGTTCCTGGAGAAGTGATTGATCGTGCCCTTGAGGAATGTTATGAGGGGGACGAACAGGAGCAGATTATCCGGCTGCTGGAAAAGAAAAAGTTTGACGCACAAAATTCCGACCCAAAAGAATTTACACGTGTTTACCAGTATCTGATGCGCAGGGGCTTTCGGAGCAATGATGTGCTGCGTGCTATGAAAAGTAAACAATGAAAGCACGTATTGCTTGACATATTTAAGCAAAAAGGATAAAATTATAATGTTGTAGAAGTATGACATGGAAGACTAATATTTCTTTTTGTTATATGTACAATGAAAACTTAATAAAGGAGGTGCTCCTGTGCCACAAGTAATTATTGCTGTTGTTATCACACTTATAATTACTGCGGTTGCTGTATGGTTTATCTCGACTGAATATCACAAGAAGGTAGCAAATACCAAGATTGGAAATGCAGAAGAGCAGGCCAGAGGCATCATCGACGAGGCCGTGAAAAATGCCGAAGACAAGAAGCGCGAAGCTATGCTTGAGATCAAAGAAGAAACCATTCGTTCCAAGAATGAGATCGACAAGGAGATCAAAGAGCGTAGAAATGAAATTCAGCGTAACGAGCGTCGTATTGTGCAGAAGGAAGAAAATCTGGACAAGAAACTCGAAGCGATTGAAAAGCGTGAGGCAAGTTTCCGTGCCAAAGAAGAAGATTTAAAGAAGCAGAAAGTTGAGATAGCAAAGCTCAACGAACAGCGCGTACAGGAACTGGAAAGAATTTCAGGATTAACCTCTGAACAGGCAAAAGAATACCTCTTAAAGACCGTGGAAGAAGATGTGAAGATTGACACTGCGAAGATGATCAAGGAAATGGAAGCGCAGGCGAAGGAAGAAGTCAACAAGAAGGCAAAGGACTATGTAGTTACTGCAATTCAGAAATGTGCTGCGGATCACGTTGCTGAAACCACAATCTCTGTTGTACAGCTTCCGAATGATGAGATGAAAGGTCGTATCATCGGTAGGGAAGGACGAAATATTCGTACACTTGAAACGATGACAGGAGTAGATCTGATCATTGATGATACGCCGGAAGCAGTTATCCTTTCCAGCTTTGATCCGATTCGAAGAGAAGTTGCAAGAATTGCACTTGAAAAGTTGATCGTGGATGGACGGATTCATCCGGCTCGTATCGAGGAAATGGTTGAAAAAGCGCAAAAAGAAGTAGAGACAATGATTCGTGAAGAAGGCGAGGCTGCTGTACTAGAAGTCGGCATCCACGGCATTCATCCGGAGCTTGTCCGGCTTTTAGGCAAAATGAAGTATCGTACCAGTTATGGACAGAATGCATTGAAACATTCGATTGAGGTCGCACAGCTGACAGGTTTGCTTGCCGCAGAAATCGGTGAGGATGTCCGTATGGCAAAACGTGCGGGATTATTACATGATATTGGTAAGGCTGTAGATCATGATATGGAAGGTTCCCATATCCAGCTGGGTGTGGAACTGTGTAGAAAGTACAAGGAATCACCTCTTGTCATCAATGCAGTGGAAGCACATCACGGTGATGTGGAGCCGGAGAGTCTGATTGCATGTCTGGTACAGGCAGCCGATACCATCAGTGCTGCACGTCCGGGTGCGAGAAAAGAAACTTTGGAAACATACTCAAACCGCTTACAGCAGCTTGAGGATATTACAAATAGCTATAAGGGTGTAGAAAAATCTTTTGCAGTTCAGGCAGGTAGAGAGGTTCGTATCTTAGTTGTTCCTGAGCAGATCAGCGATGCGGATATGGTTCTTTTAGCCAGAGATATTTCAAAACAGATTGAGACTGAGTTGGAATATCCGGGTCAGATCAAGGTAAATGTGATCAGGGAATCGCGTGTTGTTGACTACGCTAAGTAATTGTGAAAATGAACTTAAAAAGGCTTAAGACCGCGGGAAGCGGGATTAAGCCTTTTTTTATATCATAATGTGTTGTAAAATAAATACATTGGGATTTCACGGAACGTATAGAATAAAAAGGAGGGACCAGTACAGCACGGCTGCACTGGCCAGATTATGAAAAAAATGATCGAAAGGTTTTGGTTCCTTTTGATGATTTCACTATACCGGAAAAGTGTGAAATGGATATGTTACAAATTTGAAGAAACTGTGAACGATGAAAAATATCCGGGGATGATGTCCGGACAGGAAAGAGAGGTTTGAAATATGGTAGAGCATGTAAAACGATTGAAGAGAGAACTGGTATACAAGGGAGCAATTCTGGATATCTACAAAGATACGATGGAACTTCCGGATGGAAACAAAGCAGAGTGGGATTTTGTATCCCATCGTATGGGCGCAGCCGCCATTCTTCCGGTTATGAAGGATGGAAGAATTGTGATGGTGCGTCAGTACCGCAATGCGCTGGAGAGAGAAACACTTGAAATTCCGGCCGGCTGTCGGGACAGCAAGACGGAAGATACGGCGTATTGTGCGGCACGGGAGATGGAAGAGGAAACGGGATACCGCAGCACGAATGTGAAACATTTATTATCCCTGCGTACGACGGTGGCATTTTGTGATGAGGCGGTTGATATTTTTGTAGCTACCGATCTGGAAGTGGGAACCCGGCATCTGGATGAAGCGGAATCCATTGATGTGGAAATTTACACACTGGAAGAGTTGTGCGATATGATCTATGAAGGGAAAATTCAGGATGGAAAAACCATTGCTGCAATTATGGCATATGCGGCAGCAAAAAAAGGTGGAATGGGAAAACATCTGGATTTATAAAAATGGAATAAAGAAAACGGACAGGGCATAGGCTGAAAAGAAAAGAGTTTTAGGAATTTTTATGAAAAAGGAACTGGCGATTGGAATCTGTTTTGGCCTGGCGGGAATTTTATGTACCTGTCTGTTTGGATATGAATATTTTACGACTTATGGATTTTTAAATGCGTATCATATGAAAGCATTTGCGGCATCGGATACCGGGTATTTGCCGCTTCTGGCAAATATTTTATGGGAAAGGGGAAAAGTGTTTGTGATTATTGCAATCCTTTCCCTTACTGCTTTAAAAGCAATTCTGCCATTATTATTGCGCTGCCTGATTTATTTTACCGGCGGGGTATTTTTTGCTGCCTGTGTGATGAATATGGGGATTCTTGGAATTGTTTTTTTTCTGGTATCGTGGCTGCCGCATGGAATTTTGTATCTTGCAGCGCTTGCGCTTTTACTGCTGGTAGAACCGCACAGGTTTTATAACCGGAAAAATCCATGGCTGCTGCGGCTGGCATGGGGGATGGGAGTTGTGGTACTGGTACTTCTTGGATGTGTATTGGAGGCATCTGTTGGAATCCGGCTGTTACGTTTTGTTGTAGAAAAATTATAAAAAAATGGAGTGCAAAAGGAACACTTTTTACACTCCATTTTTGTTTTCAGACAAAAACTGTTTACTTTGCGTTCATCTCCGCAATGTCATAGATCAGCTGTTTGGAATCTTCCCATCCGAGACAAGGATCGGTAATGGATTTTCCGTAAATATGATCTCCGATAGACTGATTTCCCTCTTCGATGTAACTTTCAATCATCAGACCCTTTACCAGAGAACGGATATCGGAAGAAAGCTGGCGGTTATGCATCACTTCTTTTGCGATACGGATCTGTTCCTTAAACTTCTTTCCGGAGTTGGAATGGTTGGTATCAATGATGGCTGCCGGATGGATGACATCCATTTTTTCGTACATCTCATGAAGACGGATCAGATCTTCATAGTGATAATTCTGGGTGGTATTGCCGTGCTTGCTGACTGCACCGCGAAGAACCACGTGAGTCAGAGGATTTCCGGTTGTCTCCACCTCGTATCCGCGATAAACGAAATGATGCGGATGCTGTGCCGCGTATACAGAATTGAGCATAACAGAAAAATCACCACTGGTAGGATTTTTCATTCCGGAAGCGACATCAAAACCACTGACCGTCAGACGATGCTGCTGATCTTCTACCGAACGTGCTCCGATGGCAACGTAGGAGAGAAGATCCTCGACATATCCCCAGTTTTCCGGGTAAAGCATTTCATCGGCACAGGTAAGACCGCTTTCTTCGATTGCACGGATGTGCATTTTACGCATGGCGATCAGACCCTCGATCATATCCGGAGCTTTTTCCGGATCTGGCTGGGAAGCAATACCTTTGTAGCCTTCGCCGGTTGTACGTGGTTTGTTGGTGTAAATACGCGGAACTAAGATGACCTGGTCCTTGACATCTTCCTGGATTTTGGTCAGACGGCTCACATAATCACATACAGAATCTTCGTTATCTGCAGAACACGGTCCAATGATTACGAGGACACGTGAATCTTTACCTGTAATTACATCAGAGATCATGAGGTCTCTGTGTTTTTTTAATTCACGAAGCTCCGGGGAAAGCGGATAATCGCGCTTAATGTCTGCCGGAGTCGGTAATTGGTTTAAAAATTCAAAACTCATTTTTTTCTCCTATCTCTTAAGTTCGGATATCACATACCGTGACTATCTTAATGGAAAACGGGAAAATTGTCAAATAACAGGAATCGGTTGTTTCTTTCGGGCTTTTAGAATATAATAACAGAGAATTACAACATAGCAGGAGGTGCAGAGATGGAAAATCTGCTTTGTATAAAAGGAAAGATTATAGGAAAAGGGAAACCGCTCGTGTGTGTGCCGGTCATGGAGTCTTCGAAAGAAGAAATTTTAAGAGAAACCAGAAGGCTGGAAGAAGCACACACGGAAATGATTGAGTGGCGTGTGGATGCGTTTGAAAACGTGGAAAGTCCGAATGCGATCCGCGAAATATTAAACGAAATGAAACATATCATAAAGGAAAGTATTCTGGTGTATACCTTCCGTTCTAAAAATCAGGGAGGGTGCAAAGCACTTTCCGCGGCGGATATTTATGATATTCATCAGGTGGCGGCAGAATCAGATGTCGTGGATTTTATTGATGTGGAATATTTTGAAGCAAAGAATCCGCAGAAAGAAATAGCAATGTTGCGGGAGATGGGAGCATATGTGATTGCTTCCCATCATGATTTTGAACAGACGCCGGACCCGGAGGTGATCCGCATGCTGTTGGAACAGATCCGTGAGAGTGGCGCAGATGTCGTGAAACTGGCAGTTATGCCACAGAATATGTGGGATGTATTGCATTTGCTGGAGGAGACCAACCGCTTTCATGAAAACCATCCGGATCATCCGCTGATTACCATGTCCATGGGTGCAAAAGGGGGGATTTCCCGCGTGGCCGGAGAGTTTTTCGGATCGTGTGTGACATTTGGCGCAGGCGGGCAGGCGAGCGCACCGGGGCAGCTTCCGGTAAAGCAGCTGGAAGAAATACTTCATATTTTACATCAAAGTGTGGATTGACTCTAAATTTGAAGTGTGATATAGTAAAAAGGCGCTTGTGAAATAAGAGTGCTATGCAGCCGTAGTATAATGGATAGAACGCAGGACTCCGACTCCTGAGATGCGGGTTCGATTCCCGCCGGGTGCAGTTTATGCTATGTGGCAAGGAAACAACTTACCCATGGAACAACAGGAAAAGCGGTGCGTCATGCACCGCTTTTTTACTGGACGAATAGTATGAGGTGTGGTATCATAAATGGAAAGATGCATTTTTATGGAGGGTTCATATGCAGAATGAAAAATTAAAAAAGTTTACAGACTTTTTTGTGAAATATAGACGATATTTTTGCGCAGCTGTTTTATTTGTGATTCTTGTTGTGATTCTGGTAAAGTGTACCGGTCCGCAGAAAGATCAGAAAGAGACACAAAACGGTACACAGGGAGTGACACAGACTACAGAATATCAGGAAATTGGTAAGCTGCAGAAAGATGCAGATCCGGAACTTGTGACACTGATGGAAAATTATTATGCGGCATATGCCGGTGGAGATACGGATTCGCTGGAGATGATTGCACAGCCGCTCAGTGACAATGAAAAGAGTTATATCACGACGTTTTCTGAGTATTATGAGGATTATCAGAACATCACCTGTTATTCCACAAAGGGGGCAACCGATGATTCTTATCTGGTATCTGTATGCTATGATCTGAAATTCAAAGGTGTGGATACTCCGGCACCGGGAATGGATTTCTTCTATGTGGAGAGAGATGGAAAGGGAAATCTGATCATCAATAACATATACTCTGCATACAATTTCAATTTCCTGGATCAGGATCTGGATGCAAATCTGTATTCCCTGATTCTGGCATATGAGAAGAGTGATGAAGTGGTTGCTCTGCAGAAAGAGGTGCAGACAAGCTATAATGAAGCTGTAAAGAGTGATGAAAAACTTGCCAATATGGTGGGTGGAACACTTCGAAATGCCATGGCAAAATGGAGAGAAACGATTGTAAGCAATACCGAAACCCAGACGACAGAGACGGAAAGCCAGACGCAGGAAACCCAGACCACAGAGACAAAGAAACAGGAAGAAACTCAAAAGACCGAGGAAACCCAGACAACGGAGTCTACGGAAAAGAAGGAAGATACCCCAAAGAGCGATTCCAAGAAATCTACCGGTACGGTCAAGACAAAAGATATCTGTAATGTCAGAAAGAGCCCGAGTACGGATGGTGAGCTCCTCGGAAAAGTGGATATTGGTGTGGAACTGAAGAAACTTGGAACGGAAGGTGACTGGACCAAGGTAAAATTCCAGGGAGAAACCGGATATGTAAAGAGCGAATTTGTAAAGGAAGTGTCTTCCAAGTCAGGTTCCGGCAAGGGAACCGTAAAAACGAAGGATATCTGCAATGTACGTAAAACCGCCAGTACAGATGGAGAACTTCTTGGAAAAGTGGATGCGGGCGTAAAATTAAAGAAACTTGGCACCAAGGGAGAATGGACGAAGGTGAAGTTCCAGGGAAAAACCGGATACATCAAGAGCGATTTATTAAAAACGGTAAAATAATAAAGACATCATAAAGAAGCGGAGGCTGTGAGGTCTCCGCGATTTTTGTCAGACAGGGAAGAAACGTGGAAGTCAGAATTAATAAATTTTTAAGTGAAGCAGGGGTATGCTCCAGAAGAGAAGCAGATCGCCAGATTGAAGCAGGAAATGTAACCATCGGCGGAAAAACCGCGCGGATGGGGGATCAGGTATCGGATGGACAGGAGGTCTGTTTCTGTGGAAGACCGGTACAAAAAGAAAAAGAAATGATACTGATCGCGCTTAACAAGCCGGCGGGTATTGTCTGCACGGCGGAAAAAAGGGAAAAAAATAATGTGATTGATTTCCTGCATTATCCGAAACGGATCTATCCGGTCGGGCGTCTGGATAAAGAGTCGGAAGGACTGTTGCTGTTGACGAATAACGGTGAGATTGTCAACAAAATTATGCGGTCGGGAAATATGCATGAAAAAGAATATCTTGTTACCGTGAACCGTCCGGTGACAGATGCATTTCTGCATGGTATGGCAAACGGTGTTCCGCTTGTGGAACTTGGCACGACAACGCGCAAATGCAGGGTAGAACGGACAGGAAAAAAACAGTTCCGGATCATTCTGACACAGGGATTAAACCGACAGATCCGACGCATGTGTGAATATTTTGGGTACCGTGTACAGAAACTGGTACGTGTACGGATCATGAATATTGAACTGGGGGATCTCGAATCAGGAAAGTACCGGGATGTTACACCGGAGGAATTTAAAAAGTTAAAACAGTTGATCGCACATTCGAGCAATCAGCCCGTGCGACCAATGGAAAAATCACAAAAATCAAAACGAAAACCACGCAATTCTGCCATACATGGCACGTATACGGTGGTAAATCATCATATAGATAGAGAGAACAAAAATGGAAACAGAAAAGCAACGGATTGAAGAACTGGTAAAACAGTTGAATGCAGCATCAGCTGCGTATTATAACGGACAGGATGAAATCATGCCAAATTATGAGTGGGATGCTTTGTTTGATGAGCTTACCACGCTGGAAGAAAAAACCGGATATATTATAAAGGACAGCCCGACGCAGAATGCCGGATATGAAGAATCCGGAAGCGGACAAAAAGAACCGCATGAGTATCCGGCACTTTCTCTGGCGAAGACCAAACAGGTGGAAGAACTGCAGCAATGGGCGGGAGTTTATCCGATCTGGCTGTCATGGAAACTGGACGGACTTACGCTGGTTCTGACGTATGATAACGGAAATCTTGTAAAAATTCTTACCAGAGGAAATGGAAACCTGGGTACCAACATTACATTTTTAAAGGGTGCGATCGGAGGATTCCCGCAAAAGATTTCGTATCAGGGGCATCTGGTTGTGCGAGGAGAAGCTGCCATATCCTATACAGATTTTGCACAGATCAACGACATGATTGAGGATGACGATGAAAAATATGCAAATCCGCGAAATCTGGCATCCGGAACGCTGAATCTGGAAGATCCGGCAGAAGTGAAGGCACGCCATGTCAGGTTTCATGCATTTACACTGGTGCATCTGGATGAGCCGATGGTATCGTGGGGAGAGCGGATGCACTTTCTGGAAAAACTGGGATTTGATGTGGTAGACAGGGAAGCGACAACCGCCCAAAAACTTCCGGAAGCCATTGACCGATGGACGAAACTTGTAGAGAGCGGAAAAATGGATATTCCGGTAGATGGTCTGGTGATCTGTTATGATGATACGGATTATGCGGCATCGGGAAGCGTGACCGGGCATCATGCGACACGCGCCGGTTTTGCGTTCAAATGGCAGGATGAGGCCGTGGATACAAAACTAAAATATATCGAATGGTCGTGTGCGGTGTCTACGATTTCCCCGGTTGCCGTGTTTGAACCGGTGCAGATTGAGGGAACAACGGTATCGAGAGCATCTCTATGCAATATCAGCGAGATCGAGCGTCTGGGAATCGGAAAAGAGTGTACACTTTCCGTGATCAAAGCTAATAAGATCATTCCGAAATGTATTGCGGTAAAAGATGCTGTAGGTGCTCCGGAGATTCCATCCCAGTGTCCGGTGTGCCATGCACCGACAAAAGTTCATGTGAGTGAAAACAGTGGCACAAAGACCCTGCATTGTACCAATCCGGACTGTACAGCAAAAAATGTCAAGAAATTTACCCGTTTTGTCAGCAAGTGGGGGATGGATATCGACGGACTTTCCATTCAGACGATGCTCCGTTTTATGAATGCGGGATTTATTCATGAATTTGCGGATATTTTCCGTTTGAAAGAGCATTTCGGGGAGATCAGCCAGATGGAGGGCTTTGGTGAAAAATCTGTGGCAAATATGGAACAGTCCATTGAAAAAAGCCGGCAGGTACATCCGGTGAACTTTATATTTGCCCTGTGCATACCGCTGATCGGTGTGGATGCCGGGAAAAAAATTGTTGCCGCCATTGGTTTTGAAGGCTTTTTGCAACGTCTGCATCAGGGGGACGGGTTTGAGGATATTGAGGGGATCGGAGCGGAACGTTCCCGATCAATTGTAACCTGGTATCAGAATGAAAAAAACCACAGTGGGTTTGAGGATCTGCTTCATGAACTTTCGATAGAACATGTAGAAGTGCAGGATACTTCTTCCGGCAGCTGTGCGGGACTGAGTTTTGTGATCACCGGAGATGTGCATCACTATAAAAACAGGGATGAATTTAAGGCCTATGTAGAAAGCCAGGGCGGAAAAGTGACAGGAAGCGTCTCAAAAAAGACGGCATATCTTGTCAACAATGACGTAGAATCCGCATCATCTAAGAATCGTAAGGCAAAAGAACTGGGAATTCCGATTATTTCCGAAGATACATTTATAGAACAATTTGGTGGGAGGTAGAAAAAGTTATGCCAATCAGAACACAAAGTGATCTGCCTGCAAAGGAGATCCTCGAACAGGAAAATATTTTCGTGATGGATGAGTCCCGTGCGATGCATCAGGATATTCGTCCGATCAATATCGTGATTCTGAACCTGATGCCACTGAAAGAAGAGACGGAATTGCAGATTTTCCGGTCATTGTCAAACACCCCGTTACAGGTAGACGTATCGCTGCTTGCACCGGCATCCCATGCATCCACGCATACTTCAAAGAGCCACCTGAACAAGTTTTATCAGACGTTTCAGGAAATTAAGAACCAGTATTTTGACGGGCTGATCATTACCGGTGCACCGGTGGAACAGATGAAATATGAAGAAGTCGATTACTGGGATGAAGTGTGTGAGATTATGGAGTGGTCCAAAAAGCATGTGACATCCACCCTGCATTTGTGCTGGGGGGCGCAGGCTGCACTTTATTATCATTACGGAATCCAAAAATATGATCTAAAGCAGAAAATGTTCGGGGTATTCCGGCACCATGTAATGAATCGCAAGATTCCGATGGTACGCGGATTTGATGATTATTTTTATGCTCCACATTCCCGGCATACCGAGATCCGGGAGGAAGATATTTTAAAGCATGAAGAACTGACCATTCTTGCAAAATCAAAAGAGGCAGGGGTTTTTCTGGTAATCAATCAGGATGGCAGCCAGATTTTTGTGATGGGACACCCGGAATATGACCGGATGACATTAGACAGTGAATATAAGCGTGACAGGGAGAAGGGACTTGCGATCACGCTTCCGTGTAATTATTATCCGGACGATGATCCAACGCAGCGGCCGATGCTGCAGTGGCGGTCACATGGAAATATCCTTTATGCAAACTGGCTGAATTATTACGTTTACCAGCAGACACCGTATGAGTTTATCAATACCGATGAAATCATTGGAAAATAGGACAGTGTCTGTTGGATAAACATGGGAAAAGTGCTATAATATAACAGTAAATATATAAGCGATGTTTAGCAATTGGGAGGTCTTACAAATGAAAAAATCACTGTCAGCCAGACTGTCCGTAATTTTTACAGGAATTATCATAGCGGCATGTCTGATCCTTGTCGGCACATGTGCGGGCATATTCAAATTTACGGAAACAACCATCAAAGATATCCGCTATGAGGATATTCTGGATGGATACAAAACAGAAGTAAAGTCGCAGGTACAGTCGGGAATTACCATCGTGAAGTATTATTACGACCAGTTCCAAAACGGGCAGATGGATGAAGAAACCGCAAAGACAAACGCACTTGAGACATTGAGAAATTTCCGCTACGGAGATGAAGGAGATGGATATATCTGGGTAGACAGTACTGATTATACCCTTGTCATGCATCCGATCCTGCCAGATCAGGAAGGATCAAACCGGAAAGAATTAAAAGACAATAACGGGGTCATGATCATACAGGAAATCATGAAAGCAGCAGAAAAAGGCGGCGGGTTCAACGAATTTATTTTTACGAAATCTGATGGCAAAACACAGGCACCTAAAATTGCTTACAGTGAGGAATTTGAGCCGTGGAACTGGGTGCTGACGACAGGATGCTATACGGATGATATCAATGCAAATATTGAAGCAAGTGCAAATACGAAAAAAATCGAACAGACTTTCCGGCAGGATGTATGCATACTGATCGCTGAGTGTATTATCCTTATCATAGCAATGATATTCCTTACTTATTTTGTCGCAAGACGTCTCGTAAAGGTATTGGATGTCATCCGTGGAAAACTCGAAAACATTTCTTCCGGGAAACTCACCGGTGCGGTTGACAGTAACGTGATAAACCGGCAGGACGAACTTGGTGCAATGGTCAGAAATGCCAATGAATCCATGGAAAAATTTGGCGGCATCATAAAAGACAGTATGTCCATATCCCAGAGCGTAACGGATGCCGGGGACCGGTTGAAGGACATGACCGATTCCGCACACAAAGCGACCGGGCAGATTGCAGATGCCATTGAAGGCATTGCAGCGGAAGCAACCCATCAGGCAGAAGCAATCGGACAGATGCATAAAACCATTACGGATATCCAGAGTGGGGAGGATGAAATAGCTTCTGCAACAGAGAATATCAATCAATGTACAGAGACCTTGCGCGAAAATTCCGGTAATATGAAACACCATATAGAGGCAATGTCAAAGGGAAGTGCACAGATGACCGATAATGTTTCCACCATTGCTTCCCGGATTGCAGAAACGAACCAGACGATCGAAAAAATGTCAGAAATTCTCTCCAGTATTGAAGAAATCGCATCCGAAACAAACCTGCTTGCCCTGAATGCATCCATTGAAGCAGCTCGGGCAGGGGAAGCCGGAAAAGGGTTTGCCGTTGTTGCAGAAAGCATCAAAGGATTGTCTGAGAATACATCCAATGAGCTGGAGCGCATCAAAACCATTATCACATCACTTGTCAACGGATTCGAAGAGTGCGCAAAATGTATTGATCTGGTTGTAAACAGCAATCAGACAAATATTGATGATACCAGCGAAGTGATTACTTCCTTTTCCCTGATTGAAGATGGCATTTCCGAGACGAATGAAAAAGTAGCCCGGATTTCATCCATCGTTTTACAGACCATGTCAGAGATCCATTCCGTATCGGAGCAGGTGGAAAAGATAGAAGGAAGTGCACAAAGCACCGCAGCCGCAAGCCAGCAGGTTACGGCAACGACACAGGAACTGGCAGCACATATGAATGAGGTGGAAAATGATATATCAGGACTTACAGCAGGTTCCCACGAACTTGCCGCAAGGCTGAATACGTTTGAAGTATAGTTGTCAAAATACCGGCAGCCGTTATGGGTTGCAGTTTTTACAAGGGGAATATCCGTCTTTGATCAATTTCTTGCGGAGCCCCTTGTATTTTTTTCGGTTTTTACTGCGCATCTGCTTTACCGAATAACAGTCCGGCTTGTGGAATTTTTTGGTGTTGGTATTTAAAATATAGACCGTGGATGCGTGTTCCTTTGCAGAACTTTTATGGGAATTCTGGTTATTTTTTCTACGCAGATGACTGTCACCGGTGGCATAATCTATGGCAACACCCGGTTGCACATTGTAGCAGTACACACAAAAAGAGATTCCCTTTCCCTGATCCTCTACAGAGTAGGCTTCCATCAGTACACCGGAGGCAACTAAATCACTGCCTTTAAAAACCGGTGTCACACGGTATAAAACATGGTTTTTTGTTTTGTCGATATACTGGGCCGTCTTTGTCTCATAAGGCAGCATGCCTTCGTTGTTCAGATAACGGGTACCGGTAATCAGATTCTTTTTGTTGGCATTTTCAGCTGTAAGACAGTAAGCGATCAGATGGCAGCGGTTGTACAGATAGTTTCCGTCTACCACGCCGCTGTATTTGACCGTATGCCAGCCAGAAGGCCGGATCTGTCCGATTTCCCCGCGCTTTTCAGTCGGCATGGTATCAATGCTTACATTGGCATAGGCGACACCGCAGCGTCCGAGTTTATCAAGTTTATGATACGACTCAAAACCTTTGGTGTTTTGCTTTTCCCGCGAAGTAAAATAGGGCTGGTTGCCGTGTACAACAACAGAAGCTTTTCCGTTGTATTTTGGTACTTCATTGAGTGAAAAACTGTTTTTGGTGTTCTTTTTGGCAGCTTGTGCAGTCGTAAGGAGTGCTGCAGAATTGGAACTTGTATCAGAAATGGATGGTACAGGTACAAAAGCTACGGAAAAAGCGAGTAAAACAGCAAGCAAAGAAGTCCTGCATCTGGTGAAGTGTAATCGTTTCAATGGGATTTCCTCCTGATTCCGTTATGATTTGTTTCTCTTATTATATCATAGTACAAAAGTTTTTGCTAAAAAAAACGAAAAGAGCCAAAAGTGCTAGGAATTATCCACCTTTTATGATACCATAATAAGTGTAATTTATTATGAACAGAAGGGGGATACTTATATGGCAAAAGAACTAGTTGCGATGTTGCTTGCCGGAGGCCAGGGGTCCAGATTATATGCACTGACACAGAAGCTTGCAAAGCCTGCAGTTCCGTTTGGGGGAAAGTACCGTATCATTGATTTTCCGCTGTCGAACTGCGTAAATTCAGGAATTGATACGGTGGGTATTCTGACCCAGTATCAGCCGTTTGTATTAAACGAGTATATTGGAAATGGCCAGCCGTGGGATCTGGACCGTCTTTACGGAGGTGTGCATGTGCTTCCGCCGTACCAGAAAGCATCGGGGTCTGACTGGTACAAAGGCACGGCAAATGCTATTTATCAGAATATTGCTTTTATTGAACGCTATGATCCGCAGTATGTAATTATTCTCTCGGGAGACCAGATCTGCAAACAGGATTACAGTGATTTTCTTGAATTCCATAAGAAGAAGGGAGCAGAATTTTCGGTCGCAGTCATGGAAGTACCGTGGGAGGATGCATCCCGTTTTGGTCTGATGGTAGCAGACGAGGATGATAAGATTACGGAATTCCAGGAGAAACCAAAGGAGCCGAAATCCAATCTTGCGTCCATGGGAATCTACATATTCAACTGGGATATTTTAAAAAAATATCTGATTGAGGACGAAGCAGATCCAAATTCAGAGAACGATTTCGGAAACAATATTATTCCAAATCTGTTGCGTGACGGAAGAAAGATGTATGCCTATCATTTCAACGGATACTGGAAAGATGTCGGAACCATTCCGTCTCTGTGGGAGGCAAATATGGAAGTGCTTGATCCGGAGCACAGTGGAATCAATCTGTTTGATGAAAACTGGAAGATTTACAGCCGAAACAGTGGTATGACCGGTCACAGAATCGGAGAGAATGCTGTGTTGGATAACTGTCTGATTACCGATGGATGTAATATCAAGGGAACGGTCAGACATTCGATTCTGTTTTCGGGTGTTACCGTGGAGGAAGGTGCTATCGTAGAGGATGCGGTTGTGATGGGACATTCCACCATTAAGGCAGGTGCAGTTGTCAGACACTGTATCATTGCAGAAAATGCAACCGTAGAAGAAGATGCCGTTGTGGGAGCTAAGCCAGAAGGAGAAGGTGTCGGAGAAGTTGCCACAATTGCAGCGGATGTGACGATCGGAAAAGGCGCCAAAATTGGTCCGAGCGCTATGATTTATGAAGATGTGAAGGAGGGTGAGGAGCAATGTTAAATTCAAAGACAGAGGCATTGGGAATTATTTTCCCGAACAGCTATGATGCAATGGTGCCGGAGCTGGCTTCGGAGCGCCTCATGGCATCCATTCCATTTGCCAGCAGATACCGCATGTGCGATTTTATTCTTTCCAGCATGGTACATAGCGGAATTGACAATATTTCCATTATTGTAAGAAAAAATTACCATTCCCTGCTGGATCATCTCGGCGCCGGCCGTGAGTGGGATCTGGTCCGCAAAAACGGAGGCCTGAATATTGTTCCTCCGTTCGCACAGAAACAGGTAAAGGTATTCGAGGGACGCATCGAGGCACTTGAGAGTCTGCGCGGATATCTGTTAAAGCAGCCACAGAAATATGTCATTATGACCGATGCAAATATTGCCATCAATTTTGATTTTAATGAACTTTTAGATGCGCATATCAAGAGTGGTGCGGATGTGACCATGATGTACCGCAAGCAGGAAATTCCGAAGGCATTTATCCGTCAGAGCAGGGACCGCATGGATCTGTACTATGCACTCGGCATGAACGGAGACCGCGTCAGCAAGATTTACATCAACCCGACCGAAGAGGGGGAGATGAATTTCAGCATGAATATTTATGTGGTAGAACGCGAGTTTTTGATCAATATGATAGATGATGCGTATGTACATGGGCATACTTACTTTGTACGTGACCTTTTGGACAAGCAGATTGACCGGCTGGATATCCGCGGGTTCTGCTACGATGGCTATGTGGTCAATATCCATGATACCCAGAGTTATTTTGAAGAAAATATGCGTCTGTTACAGGAAGAAAACTTAAATGCACTGTTTTCTCCAAATCAGATTTACACCAAGATCCGTGACGATAACCCGACCCGTTATATCAACGGTTCCAAAGCAAAGAATGTTATGGTTGCCGATGGCTGTGTGATCGAGGGAGAAGTCGAAAACAGCGTCCTGTTTCGAGGCGTTCACGTTGGAAAAGGCGCAAAAGTGAAAAACTGTGTGCTGATGCAGGATACCGTAGTGGAAGATAATGCAAGCGTGGAATACGTGATTACCGACAAGAATGTACGTGTCACAGAGGGCAAGTCACTGACCGGAAATGAGTCGTATCAGGTATATGTATCCAAGGGGCAGGTTGTATAATTTTATGCTTTCCAAATAATACAGAGTCTGTTATAATAAGCAAAGATAAAATACTGAGGAGGCAATTGTATTATGGCTGATAGCAGAAAAACAGTTCAGATAAAATCAGATCCCATCGGGGATGTCCGTATCGCAGATGAAGTCGTTGCGATCATTGCAGGACTTGCAGCAACAGAAGTAGATGGCGTCAGTTCCATGGCGGGAAACATCACAAACGAAATTGTCAGCAAGCTCGGCATGAAGAACCTTTCTAAGGGAATCATGATTGAAATTATGGACAATGAAGTAAAGGTTGATGTTGCCATCAACATTGCATATGGTTACAGCATTCCGGAAGTCTCTGCCAAGGTACAGGATAAAGTAAAGGCTGCCATCGAGAATATGACCGGTCTGACAGTCGCTGTTGTCAATGTCCGTATTGCAAGTGTTGATATGGGAACTGACAATTAAATCTTTGTATTCGAAACAGAATATGGTATAATAAAGGATGTCTGAACGAAAGACATCCTTTATTTTTAAGCGAGGAGAGAAGATGACAAGAAGAGAGTTAAGAGAAAATGTATTTAAGATGCTTTTCCGTGTAGAATTTTTTGACGCGGGAGAACTGTCAGAACAGCTGGTATTATTTGGCGAGGAAGTTGACCATGTGACAGACAAGGATTTCCAGTATATCGCAGAGCGCTATCGGGATATCTATAACCATCTGTCAGAAATTGATGAGGCAATCAACGAAGTCGCAAAAGGCTGGAAGACAACCCGTATGGGCAAAGTAGATCTGGCACTGATCCGTCTGGCGGTATATGAGATCCGTTATGATGATGAGATTCCGTTTAAGGTTGCGGTCAATGAGGCTGTGGAACTGGCAAAACAATACGGAACCAATGAGTCACCGGCATTTGTCAATGGAATTCTTGCAAAGTTTGCAGAATGATGAAACATGTATATTCGGTAGGGCAGGTAAATAAATACATTAAAAATATGTTCGCTCAGGACTTTATGCTGCACCATATCAGCATCAAGGGAGAGGTATCTAACTGTAAGTATCACTCCAGCGGGCATATTTATTTTACAATGAAAGATGCAGACGGAACGATAAACGCGATCATGTTTGCAGGAAGCCGCAGGGAAGGATTAAAATTCCAGATGAAAGAGGGCGACCGCGTGGTTGTGACCGGATCCGTGGAAGTGTATGAAAGAGATGGCAGATACCAGATCTATGCACGGACGATTGAACGGGACGGAGAGGGAAATCTGTATCTGAAATTTGAAGCGTTAAAGCGGGAGCTTGAAGAGATGGGAATGTTTGCGGAGGAATACAAACAGCCCATTCCCACCTATGCAAAAACCGTGGGGATTGTTACGGCAGAGACCGGGGCAGCGATTCAGGATATCCGCAATATTGCAGGGCGCAGGAACCCGTATGTGCAGCTGATTCTCTGCCCGGCCCTGGTGCAGGGAGAGGGTGCGGCAGCATCAATTGTCCATGGAATTCATGCACTTGAACAGATCGGCGTGGATGTAATCATTGTCGGACGGGGCGGTGGATCTATAGAGGATCTGTGGGCATTTAACGAAGAAATGGTGGCACGGGCCATTTTTGACTGCCGGATTCCGGTGATCTCCGCTGTCGGTCATCAGACGGACTTTACGATTGCAGATTATGTCGCAGACCTGCGGGCACCGACTCCGTCTGCAGCAGCGGAGCTGGCGGTGTTTGATTACCGGCAGGCAATGCAGGAACTGCTTGGCATGCGCCAGCAGATGGACAAAGAACTCCAAAGGAAAGTAACCGTGGCAAGAAACCACCTGGAGCACCAGAGGATGCGTCTGCACTATCTCAGCCCTCAGCAGCGGATGAATGAAAACCGGCGAAGAGTGGCAGAGTATGAAGAGAAATTGACCGGACGCATGGAGGAACTGCTGCGTGAGCGCAGACACCGTCTGGCACTTCTGGCAGGCACGCTGGAGAGCTATTCCCCGGTAAAGAAACTCAGTGGAGGGTATGCATTCGTGGAGGATGGAAACCATCAGGCACTGCGGAGCATCCACCAGATCAGGAAAAAAGATACCGTGCAGATCCATTTGCTGGATGGCACACTGACGGCAGCAGTGACAGAAATTCAGGCAGCCGAAGGAGTAAAAAATGAGTGATGAATTAGAAAAAAAAGAACCGGGACTGGAGGAACGGTTTGCAAAGATCGATTCCATACTTGATGCGATGGAAGACGAAAACGTAACGTTAGACCGTTCGTTTGCCCTATACAAAGAGGGACTGGAACAGATCAAAGCAGCCGGCCAGTCTTTGGATACGATAGAAAAGGCAATGCTTGTACTGAACCAGGATGGAAAATTGGAGGAATTCTGATGGAGATCAGACAGGAAATAAAACGCAGGGCGGCAGACATTGAAGCACGGATCGCACCGTTTCTGCCACAGGAAAAGGGGTTTCAGCAGACCGTGCTCGATGCCATGGAATACAGTGTTTTTGCAGGCGGAAAGCGTCTGCGGCCGATGCTGATGGAAGCATCTTACCAGATGTTTGACGGAACGAATCCGGCAATTGATGATTTTATGGCGGCGATTGAGATGATCCACACCTATTCACTGATCCATGATGATCTTCCGGCTATGGATAACGACGAATACCGGCGTGGGAAAAAGACAACCCACGCGGTATACGGGGAAGCAATGGCAATCCTTGCGGGGGATGCCCTTTTAAATTATGCGTTTGAGACCGTGGCAGCAGCGCTGACCAGAAACGAAGGAGACTGGAGAATTGTCAGGGCTTTTTCCGTGCTGGCACAAAAAGCGGGTATATACGGAATGATCGGCGGCCAGGTGGTGGATGTGGAGAGTGAGAAAACCGGACAGACCATCGACCGTAACCGGCTGGACTTTATCTACCGGTTAAAAACCGGAGCGCTGATTGAAGCATCGCTTATGATCGGAGCCATTTTGGCAGGCGCGGATGAAGTGTCGGTTGCGCGTATGCAGGAAGCCGGAGCAAAGCTGGGACTTGCCTTTCAGATTCAGGATGATATTCTCGATGTCACGGGATCTTTTGAAAAACTCGGCAAGCCGATCGGCAGTGATGCGGAAAATGAGAAGGCAACCTATGTGACATTTGAGGGGCTGGAGCAGGCAAAAAAGGATGTAGAGCGGCTTTCCGGGGAAGCAATAAAGATACTGGATGAATTTGAAGGAGAGCATACGTTTCTGCATGACCTGTTTTTCTATTTGATCAACAGGGATCATTAATTTTTCGAGGGCAACATGGTTTTAGATCGGATAAAAAAAGTAAATGATATCAAACAACTAAACGAGGAAGAACTGGAGGAGCTACAGGAAGAAATCCGTGATTTTCTGGTGGAAAATATTGCAAAAACCGGAGGACATCTGGCATCGAATCTGGGTGTGATTGAACTGACGATGGCGCTTCATCTGTCATTTGACCTGACGAGAGACCGGATTATCTGGGATGTCGGACATCAGTCCTACACGCACAAGATTTTAACCGGGCGTAAGTTGGGGTTTGCCACTTTACGGCAGTATGGCGGGATGAGCGGATTCCCAAAGACGCAGGAAGATCCGGCGGATGCATTCAATACCGGGCACAGCTCCACGTCCATTTCCGCAGGACTTGGCATGGCGCAGGCAAGGGAACTGACCGGTGACAATTATTATGTGGTCTCTGTGATCGGAGACGGGGCACTGACCGGCGGTATGGCATACGAAGCAATGAACAATGCTTCGCGCATGAAAACCAATTTTATTATTGTGTTAAATGATAACCAGATGTCGATCTCCGAAAATGTGGGAGGAATGAACCAGTATCTGAATTCCTTCCGCACCTCGGATGCCTATCTGGATTTAAAAGACGGTGTGACAAATTCCCTGAACCGGATTCCGGTTGTGGGAGAGCGGATGGTCAAACGGATCCGGAACGCCAAAAGCGGTATCAAACAGCTGTTTGTTCCGGGAATGTTTTTTGAAAATATGGGTATCACATATTTAGGCCCGGTGGATGGCACCAACATAAAAGAAATCCGAAAAGTGCTTGCGGAGGCAAAGCGCGTGCGCGGTCCGGTGCTGGTTCATGTACGCACGATCAAGGGAGAGGGATATCTTCCTGCCGAGCGTCATCCGGCGCGCTTCCATGGAACGGGACCGTTTGATATTGACACCGGTGTTCCGCTGTATCATCAGGAAAAAGCGCATTACACGGATGTGTTTTCCACCGTCATGCGCAAAATGGGGGAGCGGGAGCCGAAGGTGGTTGCGATTACCGCAGCGATGGCAGACGGAACCGGTTTAAAGAGATTTAAAAATCTTTTCCCGGAACGTTTTTTTGATGTGGGAATTGCAGAGGAGCATGCGGTGACGTTTGCGGCCGGTATGGCAAAGGCGGGACTCAAACCGGTATTTGCGGTGTATTCTTCCTTTTTACAGCGTGCCTATGACCAGGTATTACATGATGTGTGTGCACAGAATCTCCCGGTTGTGTTTGCCGTAGACCGTGCAGGATTAGTCGGAAAGGATGGCGCCACGCATCAGGGAATTTTTGACCTGTCGTATCTGTCAAGTATTCCGAACCTGACGGTTATGGCTCCGAAAAACAAATGGGAGCTTTCCGATATGCTCAAGTATGCGATTGCTGCAGAGGAACCGGTGGCGATCCGTTATCCGCGCGGAGAAGCCTGCGATCTTTGGAAAGATCAGCGGGCACCGATTCAAAAAGGCTGTGCGGAAGTACTCGCCGAGGGTACATACGCTGCACTTTTTGCGATCGGTTCGATGGTGGAAACCGCCTGGCAGGTAAGAAAAAAACTGGCAGAAAAAGGAATCCCGACAACGGTGGTAAATGCAAGATTTGCCATGCCACTGGATAAAAACTGCCTGCGGAAACTGGCAGAATCCCATCCGCTTCTTGTGACGATGGAAGAGAACGTGGCAAGCGGGGGATTTGGAGAGCATGTGGCTGCATTTCTGGAGGAGGAAGCACTGCATACAAAGGTTCTCAGGATTGCAATTCCTGACTGCTTTGTGGAACATGGAAGTGTTGGCGAATTAAAAAAAGCACTGGGACTGGATGCAGATTCCGTGACGGAAAAAATATTAGCAGAATTACCGGAGGAATTATGAAAGAACGATTGGATGTACTTCTTGTAAAACGTGGTCTGGCACCATCGCGGGAAAAGGCAAAGACCATGATTATGGAAGGCAATGTATTTGTCAACAATAACCGGGAGGATAAGGCGGGAAGCACTTTTGCAGAGGATGCTCCGATTGAGATCCACGGAAATACATTGAAATATGTCAGCCGCGGCGGTCTGAAACTGGAAAAAGCGATGACACATTTTTCCATTTCCTTAGATGGCATGGTGTGCATGGACATCGGTGCTTCGACGGGCGGGTTTACGGACTGCATGCTGCAAAACGGGGCAAAGAAAGTGTATTCCGTTGATGTGGGATATGGCCAGTTTGCATGGAAACTGCGCCAGGACCCAAGGGTTGTCTGTATGGAAAAAACAAACATCCGCTATGTCACACCGGAAGATATCGATGATGTGCTCGATTTTGCTTCGGTGGATGTCTCATTTATTTCCCTGACCAAAGTGCTCCCGGCGGCATATGCACTGTTAAAGGACGGCGGACAGATGGTATGTCTGATCAAACCACAGTTTGAAGCCGGACGGGAAAAAGTGGGAAAGAAAGGCGTGGTACGTGATAAGGCCGTTCACGAGGAAGTGATCGAGAGGATCATTACCTTTGCACTGGAAAACGGATTTTCGGTACACCATCTGGAATACTCACCGATCAAGGGACCGGAGGGAAACATCGAGTATCTCGTGCATATTGAAAAATCGGACGAAGCAATAAAGGAGGAATCCGTGGATATTCACGCAGTTGTGGAAGCAGCACACGGAGAATTGGATAAGTAGATGCGTAAATTTATGCTGATCACGAACCGGTACAAAGATCGTGATCTGACACTCTCAAACGAAATTGTCTCGTACATACAACAAAAGGGCGGCAGTGCTGCAATCTGTGTCAGCAATGTGGAGGATGATAACCAGAAAGATTTTGCACTTTCCGAGATTCCGGCAGACACGGAATGTATCCTTGTTCTCGGCGGAGACGGCACGTTAATCCGCGCAGCAACCAAGGTGGAGGCGCTGCAGATTCCGCTGATCGGTGTCAACCTTGGGACACTGGGGTATCTGTGTGAGCTTGAGGAAGCTACCGTATTTCATGCCATCGACTGTCTGATGCAGGATGATTGCATCATGGAAGAGCGGATTGTTCTGACCGGCGAAAAAATTGGCGGAAACGGCGCACATATGGCATTGAATGATGTCGTGATCCACTGGTCCGGGGATCTGTCCATGCTGCTTTTAAATGTGTATGTCAATGGGGAATATCTGACAACTTACCACGCAGATGGCGTGATTGTTGCGACACCGACCGGTTCCACGGGGTATAATCTTTCCACCGGAGGTCCGATCGTGGACCCGAAAGCAAGGGTACTTCTTTTGACACCGATCAATGCACATGACTTAAACTCCAAAAGCATTGTGTTTGGAGCGGAGGATGTTGTGGAGATTAAGATGGGAAGCAGACGGTTTCAAAAGGACGAGACGGCATGTGTCAGCTTTGACGGGGACACACCGGAGCATCTGCACGTGGGAGACCGTGTGCGGATTGCACAGGCACAAAGTACCATCTGGATCTGCAAAATCAGTAACCAGAGTTTCCTGGAAATACTGAGGAAAAAGATGAGACCGTAGGACGCAAAGGAGGACATATGAAAACAACACGACAGGCAAAGATACTCGAATTGATTCAGAAAAACGATGTGGAAACACAGGAAGAATTGTCCGCATATCTCGAAAAAGAAGGGTTTCAGGTTACCCAGGCAACCGTATCCCGTGATATCCGTGAACTGAAGCTGACAAAGATTTCGACCGACAACGGCAGACAAAAATATGCGGTGATTACGGACGCGGATTCCAATATGATGGAAAAATATGCAAGGGTTCTCCGGGAAGGATTTTTGTCCGTGGATGCAGCGGAAAATATTGTTGTGATCAAAACCGTGTCCGGTATGGCGGGAGCCGTTGCGGCTGCAGTAGATGCCATGCGTATGCAGGAGATTGTCGGCTCACTTGCGGGAGACGACACGATTCTGTGTGTGATCCGTACGTCCGATGACGCGGTGCACATCATGAAAAAGCTTCGGAAAATTGTAGAACAGTAATAAAAATGCTTCGGAAAAGTAGAAGGAGAATGTATGTTACAAAATCTACATGTGAAGAACCTCGCTCTTATTACAGAAACAGAGGTAGAATTTAAAGAAGGACTTAATATTTTGACAGGAGAGACCGGTGCCGGTAAATCCATCATCATTGGTTCGGTTGCACTGGCACTCGGAGAGAAGGTTCCAAAGGAACTGCTCCGGGATAACGAAGAGACCGCACTTGTGGAGCTGGTCTTTTCGGTTGAAAACCCAAAGGTTCTGGATGCGATCCGGCAACTGGGCATAGAAACAGAGGATGAAACAGTAATATTAAGTCGTAAGATAACTTCCGGAAGGGCAATTGCGCGGATCAATGGAGAAGCAGTGTCTGCTTCCCGGTTAAAAGAGGTGGCGTCCCTGCTCATCGATATTCACGGACAGCATGAGCACCAGTCCCTTCTTTCCAAAAAGAAACATCTGGAAATCCTCGATGCCTATGCAAAAGACGCGCTGGGAGAAAAAAAGGAGCGCCTTGCCGCCTGTTATCAGGAATACCGGAAACTGAAAAAAGAGTGGGAGTCCTCGTCTTTGGATACCGAGGAGCGCGCCAGAGAGTTGTCGTTTCTTGCGTATGAAGTAAAGGAAATCGAAGAGGCACAGCTTTCCGTCGGGGAGGATACCCGGCTGGAAGAACAGTATCGCAGATTTGCAAACGCAAAAAAGATCATGGATGCCATATCGGCTGCCGGTGCAGCTACCGGGGGAGACGGCGGTACCGGAGAGAATGCATCGGAACTTATCAGCCGTGCCCTGCGGGAAGTCAGTTCGGTTTCGGCATATGAGGAGCGCATTGCACAGATGGAGCAGATGCTTACCGATATTGACAATCTGCTGAGTGATTTCAATCATGAGATTTCTTCCTACCTGTCGGGGGAGGAATTTGATGACGAAGTCTTTTATCAGACCGAAAAGAGGCTTGATGAGATCAATCACCTGAAATCCAAGTATGGAAATACGATGGAAGAGATTCTGCAGTCAGCGGAAGAAAAAACAAAGCGTATTGCCGTATTACAGGATTATGATAAATACTTAAATGATCTTTTAACTTCCATGAACCGGAAGAAAGAAGAATTGGACGGGCTGTGTGCAGAGGTTTCCGGAATCCGGAAGAAAGCGGCAAAGGGATTGACGAAAGCGATTGCACAGGCACTTGAAGATCTGAATTTTTTAGATGTGCAGTTTACGATGGAATTCCGGAAGACGGAGTACAGTGCCGGAGGCTGGGATGAGGCAGAATTTATGATCTCCACCAATCCGGGAGAACCGTTAAAGCCTCTGGGAAAGGTCGCTTCCGGCGGAGAACTTTCCCGTATTGCGCTCGCGGTCAAGACCGTCATGGCGGATACGGATGAGATTCCGACGTTGATCTTTGATGAGATTGACAGTGGAATCAGCGGGCGTACGGCACAGATGGTATCGCAGAAGATGAAACTGCTGGCAAAGACGCACCAGATCATCTGCATCACTCATCTGCCGCAGATTGCTGCCATGGCAGATGCCCATTTCCTGATTGAAAAATCGGTGGAGCGTGCGTCCACGGTTTCCCGGATTCATCCGCTGCGGGAAGAGGAAAGTATCGAGGAACTGGCGCGGATGCTTGGCGGCGTGGAGATCACGGATACGGTTTTACAAAACGCACGAGAGATGAAACGTCTGGCAGAAAAATACGAATAGATAAAACCAAAGTCCGCATACTAAAGGTATCCGAGAAGATAGGAGAACCTTTGGCATGCGGTCTTTTTATATGCGTATATTCAAAAATATTATCTGTATTTATGTTCTGGCGCTGTGCTGCTTTGCCTATGCCACCATGATACATGCCATTCCCGATCATGTATACGTGCAGGAGGGGCAGAAACTGGAACTGGACAAAAAAATTCCGGTCACACTGGCAATGTCTACAAAACCGCAATCCGTTATGGCACAGATCGGGGCGCGGACGTTTCAAGCAATGAAGCAGGAACGGGCAGTGGAAACGTGCAGCCAGCTGAAGCAGGGGGAATATACACTGACCTGCTATCTGTTTGGCATCCTTCCTATGAAAGAGGTGCAGGTTTCCGTGGTGAACGGAAAATCTTTATACGTGAGCGGACAGGTGGTGGGCATTTACGGGGCTGCCCAGGGAGTACTGGTGCTGGGATCCGGCCCGGTGGAAACTGTGGACGGAAGCAGCCGGCAGCCGGCAGAACACATTGTATTTCCGGGGGATTATATTACTGCTGTAAATGGAAAAGCGGTCACGAAAAAAGAAGAACTGATGGAGCGGATCAATCAGTACGGGGAACAACCGGTGGTGCTGACCCTGTGGCGCGGAGCCGAGCAGATTCAGGTATCGGTGGAGCCGGTTGAGGCAGCAGAACACAAAGGTTATCGTCTGGGACTCTGGGTGAAAGATGACATGGCAGGGATCGGCACACTGACCTATTTTGATCAGGACGGAAACTTCGGGGCACTGGGACACGGAATCGGAAACGGACAGACCAAAGACCTGCTCCGCCTGTCAGACGGCCGGCTGTACAAAGCACAGGTGCTCGGTATCAAAAAAGGTGTCCGGGGAACACCGGGAGAGCTGGAGGGAGTTGTCTATTATGGGAAAGACAACCAGATCGGAGAAGTGTCCAGCAATACACAAATCGGTATCTATGGCACGCTGACGAAAAACTTCCGGGAAGAAAAGAAAAACGAAAGTCTGTTGTGTCCGGTCGGTTACAAACAGGAGATTCAGACAAAGGATGCGGTAATTCTGTCGGATGCGTCCGGGGAACTGCAGTCATATCGCATCGTAATTGATGATCTTGATTATACACCGGGAGATAAAAATAAGGGAATCCGTTTTCATGTGGAGGATGAGAACCTGCTGAAGCTGACCGGCGGAATCGTGCAGGGACTCTCCGGAAGCCCGATCCTGCAGGATGGAAAAATTATCGGTGCCGTGACCCATGTGCTTGTTAACGATCCAACGAAAGGATATGGCATTTTTGTGGAGGAAATGACGGGAAATAAAATAGGACAAAAGACCTAGATGTGAAATTTGCACAAAAAAAGAAACGGTAAAATGCAATAAAGTTATATTTTATACATGAAAAAGGATTGCAATAGAGAACAAAAAAGGTTATAATAATCATTAATTACTCGAAAATATTCGAAAATAATAAACGTTTAACGTAGTGGGAGTATTACATGGATAAGTTGGTAGGGTTTGCCCGGAAGAAGCGACTGGGCGATCTGCTTGTGGATGCAGGAGTCATTTCGCAGGATCAGCTGGTAAAAGCGTTACAGGTCCAAAAAACAGAAAAACAGGGAGAGCGTCTTGGAGTGGTACTGATAGATCTGGGATTTACAGACGAAAAACAGATCGTAGAGGCACTGAAGGCACAGCTGAAAATACAGAGTGTCGATCTGTCGACCCTGCGCATCCCGGAGGAAATCATCCGGCTTTTGGACGAGGCAGTGCTGCGGAAGTATAATCTGATTCCGTTTAAGTTCAATGAGAAAAATCCCAATCTTTTGTGCGTGGCAATGAGCGATCCGCTGGATATCCGGGCGATGGACGATGTTTCCATCATTACCGGGTGTCAGGTGGAGCGTTTTGCGGCGACCCCGAGTGATATTGCGGCAGCCATCGACCGCTACTATGGAAATGCAGAAGCCCTGCGTGTGGCAGAACAGTATACGAGGGAAAAGCAGGAACAGGCAAAAGCCAGGGCAGCCCTAGATCCCGGGAGTGGAAACGATGAGAACAATGTCCAGCAGGCACCGATTGTCAAACTGTTAGGACAGATCATCGAGCAGGCAGTCCATAAGAGAGCCAGCGATATCCATATCGAGCCGATGGAAAACCAGGTGCGGATCCGGTTCCGTGTGGATGGCGTGTTGCATGAAGCCATGCGGCACGACATCAGCCTGCATGCCGCACTGATTGCAAGAATCAAAATTGTCAGCGGACTTGATATTTCTGAAAAGCGCCGCCCACAGGACGGCCGTGCGACCAGCATTGTGGACCGGCAGGAATACGACATCCGTGTGTCCGTGCTTCCGACCGTCTATGGGGAAAAGGTCGTTATGCGTCTCGCACAGAAAAAAGCACTGACATTGGACAAGCGGGATCTGGGATTTCCGGAGGACGAATTAAAAAAGTTTGACCATATCCTAAGCCATCCGAACGGGCTTATTCTCGTCACGGGACCGACCGGAAGCGGTAAGTCCACAACATTATATACCGCATTAAATGAATTAAACGTAGAAGGCGTCAATATCATCACGGTAGAAGATCCGGTTGAGGCGAACTTAAACGGGGTTAATCAGGTACAGGTAAACGAAAAGGCGGGACTAACCTTTTCCTCGGCACTGCGTTCCATCCTGCGTCAGGACCCGGACATCATTATGATCGGGGAGATCCGTGACCAGGAGACCGCAGAGATTGCGGTAAAGGCGTCCATCACCGGACATCTGGTGGTCAGCACCTTACATACAAACAGTTCGGCAAATACCATCACCCGTCTGGCAGATATGGGAGTGGAAAACTACCTGATTGCGGATTCCGTGGTCGGGGTAATCGCCCAGCGTCTGGTGCGCCGGGTCTGTCCGGCATGCGGAATTGTCCGGGAGGCAACCGCAGGGGAGAAAAAGATACTCGGCATAAAGGATCCTACCAGACGGATCAATGTCCGCACACCGGGGCACAAAGAGTGTGTCCGCTGCGGTGGAACCGGATACTATGGAAGAATCGGTATTTATGAGATTATGCCGGTCACGGCAGACCTGCGGCAGGCGATCAACCGTGGGGAGAATGCGGACGTGCTCGAGGAGATCGCATTAACACATGGCATGAAAACACTCCGCATGAGTGCCATTGATTACGCACTGCGTGGAATCACCACCGTCGAGGAAGTGCAGCGTGTGGCATATGATGACGAAGATGATTAAATAAAAAGGGAAGGGAAGGCAGCAAAACAGATGGAATTGTCAATGTATACGCTTCTTTCGATAGCAAAAGCACATCATGCGTCCGACTTACATATTACCGTGGGGGTACGGCCGAAGTGCAGGATCAGCGGAACACTTTATGAAATGGACGGATTTGAGAGACTGACACCGGCGATGACCAAAGAACTGGTGGAATCCATGTTTAACGAAAAACAGAAAAAAACCATGGAAGCCACAGGGGAAGTGGACTTCGCCTACACGGATACGCGTGTGGGACGGTTCCGTGTCAACGCTTTCCACCAGAGAGGTTCCTATGCGGCTGTACTGCGTATCGTGGCAAGCGATATCCCGACACCGGAGGACCTCGGGGTGCCGGAAGCGGTTCTTGGGCTGACAAAGAAAAAGCGTGGGCTTGTCCTTGTCACGGGACCGACCGGAAGCGGTAAATCCACCACACTGGCATCTTTGATTGATGTCATCAATAAAGAACGGAACGAACATATCATTACACTCGAAGATCCGATCGAGTATTTACATAAACACAATCGGTCAATTGTAAACCAAAGAGAAATTGGCCTTGATACGGATTCCTATGGAAATGCGCTTCGTGCAGCACTCCGTGAAGACCCGGACATCATCCTTGTGGGGGAGATGCGTGACTTTGATACGATTTCCACTGCCATCACGGCAGCAGAAACCGGACATCTGGTATTCTCCACCCTGCATACCATTGGTGCTGCACCTACCATTGAGCGTATTGTCGATGTGTTCCCACCGCACCAGCAGAACCAGATCCGCTCGCAGCTGGCCTCGGTTCTTGAGGCGGTAATTTCCCAGCAGCTTCTGCCGACGATCGACGGGAAATCCCGTGTGGCGGCATTTGAAGTCATGCTCGGTACCCCGGCGATCAAAAATCTGATCCGGGAGGATAAGGCACACCAGATTCCATCCATCATGCAGACAAGCAAGAAGATTGGCATGCAGACGATGGATGATTCCTTATTCAGCCTGTACCTGAAACACAAAATTGATGCGGCAAATGCCGTAGAGTATGCACAGGATACAGGAAACATGCAGCAGAAGCTGTTTTAAAAAGGAGTTAAGACATGGCAAGTTATAAATACGAAGTGGTCGGAGCCGATGGAAAACCAAAAACCGGCACCATCGAGGCCATGAACATGGAAGTTGCTTCGGCAGAACTCAAATCCGGCGGTAACACCATCGTTTCCATCGCAAGAGCCAACGCATTTAACAAAGATCTTGAAATCCATATCGGAAAAGCCGTCAGTGTCCGCGAAATGAGCGTATTCTGCCGCCAGTTTGAAAGCGTATTAAATGCCGGTGTGACCGTCGTCGAGGCACTCGACATGCTATCCGAGCAGACCGAGAACAAACAGTTTGCCAACGCAATCGCAGAAGTGCGGGATTCCGTACAGCGTGGGGAGACCCTCGCCGTTGCGATGGCGGAGCACCCGAAGATTTTTCCAAACCTCATGGTGCAGATGGTTGCCGCCGGGGAGTCCTCTGGTGGTCTGGATAAAGCATTCAGCCGTGTGGGAAGCCAGTTTGAAAAAGAAGCTCACCTGAAGGGACTGATCATCAAGTCAGCGATTTATCCAGTCATTCTGATTCTTGTTATTATCGTTGTCGTAGCCATCATGATGATTAAAATTGTGCCGACTTTTACCGAACAGTTTGACGAAGTCGGTGGAAAACTGCCGGGCATCACGCTTGCAGTCATGGCAGTCAGTGATTTCTTTGTGCACAGCTGGTATTTTATTATCGCCATCATTGCAGGGATTGCAATATTTATCCATGCGTGGAAAAAGACAGAGGGCGGGGCACATATGTTAGGAAAATTTATTCTAAAGGTACCGCTGGTCGGTCCGCTCAGCATCAAGACGGCATCCTCGCGCATGACGCGAACCCTGTCCACACTGATGGGCTCCGGTGTCCAGCTGGTGGATGCACTCGGGCTTGTGACCGAGATGATGGGGAATGCCGTGGTTAAGCAGGCATTAAAAGATGCGACCGAAGAGGTCAGCCGTGGAATCCCGCTCTCGAAGCCACTGGCAGATTCCGGGGTCTTCCCACCGATGGTCTACCACATGATAGAGATCGGCGAGGAAACCGGTAATATGGAAGACATGCTCGACAAAGTCGCAGCATATTATGATGAAGAAGTGGAGTCGGCGACCGAGGCACTGCTTGCCGCAATGGAACCGCTCATCATTATTGTGATGGCAGTTATTGTGGTGCCGATCGTCCTTGCGATCATGATGCCGATGTACAGCCTGTACGACAGCATCGGAGCCTGACCGCGGGCAGAAGAAGGGTTGTTACATGTCTGCCATGAGACATGTGATGATAGATACATAAAAATATATTCAAAAAAGGAGAACAAAGGGTATGAAGAAAATTATGGAACTGCTTCAGAACATGAAAGCAAAGAATGAAAAGAAGGATAACAAAGGTTTCTCTCTCGTAGAGTTGATTATTGTTATCGCTATTATGGCAATTTTGGTAGGTGTTGTTGGTACACAGGTAATTCCTTATATCAATAAATCAAAACTTGAAAAGGATCGTCAGATAATTAGTTCTTATTCAACAGCAGCTGTGTCAGCTTATTCTATGGTTGCAGATCAGTTAACAAGCACAGGAGATCTTACATTTAATGTATATAGTGCAACAGCAGGATCAGATGGTGAAAAAGTTGCAAATCAAATTAAAACTTTAACTTATGATGCATTTCCAGCAGATAAGTTTAAGTCAAACGAATGTAGTGGAGCATCAGATGTAGAGATTAAAATTGATACAACACATCATACTGTTACTGCCACAGTTGAAGGTAGTGGAGCAAAAAAAGCAAAAATCACAGTTACATCTGATATGTAAAATTTTTTAGTCAGGAGAAACAAATGCTAACCAAACTTACGATTTTTCTTTATATTGTTATATTTTTATACGGAATCGTCATCGGCAGTTTCTTAAATGTGCTGATCTTCCGTATCCCGAAAAAAGAGAATATCGTGCAGTCCTCGCACTGTATGAACTGCGGGCGTAAGCTGGGCTGGCGGGACATGGTTCCTGTATTTTCCTACATAATTCTTCGGGGCAGATGCCGGCAATGTGGTGCTAGGATTTCCATACAGTACCCGTTAATCGAGGCTTTAAATGGTGTGCTGTATGTGGTCGTTTTCATGGCGGGCGGTTTCACGTTCAGCAGTGTACTGTATTGCCTCATGACATCTGCCCTGATTGTCATTGCGGTCATCGATGAGAGAACCTATCAGATACCGGTTTCCCAGAACCTGTTTCTGGGACTGCTCGGTATCATCATGACCGTGTATGATTTCCGGCATATCCTGTCCCATATCATCGGGGCAGCCATTGTCAGCCTGTTTTTGTATGGCCTGTATTATTTCTCCTCCGGCAAAGCAATCGGTGGGGGAGACATCAAACTCATGGCATATGCAGGCCTGCTTTTAGGCGCAAAAAACATTGTTTTTGCATTTATTCTTGCATGCATTCTTGGCTCCGTCATCCATACCATCCGTATGAAAGTAAACAAGCGAAACAACCTGCTTGCACTCGGTCCGTACCTTTCGGCAGGCATATTCATCGCCGCACTCTGGGGCAGCCGTTTCTGGACCTGGTATCTCGGCATGATGGGCATTTATTAAAACATGGCAGGAACTGCTACGTATGGCATAATTAAAAAAAGTAAAGTTTTTCTTATTCCTGTGGCGAATTTTGAACATCCTTCCTATTCGCCATCTAAATTTTACATCACAACATAACGATGGAAAATGTATGAAAGCCAATTAGCACACGCGATTTTTCTCAAGGGTTAGAGGCCGTTAGAATTTTGTCAGTACCCAGCGATTCCCGTACACGGATGTACGGGAAAGGACGACATGAGCCCGGATGGCGAATGTCGTCCGGTCGCGTCCGGCACGCAAAATCTTTCGCCAAAATTCTTACAGCCTCTTCCCGAAGAGAATATGAGCGGGGGATAATTGTCTTTCATACATTTTCCAGCACAACTGCTAGAAAATATAAAGGAGAAAATGAAAATGGTCAAAAGAGTAGTAAGTATTGAGGCCGGTGTATGGTGGACAAAAGTCGCACTGGCCGATTACCGCAAGAAAAATCCACCGGTACATAAAGCGTTTGCGTTCCGCACCCCGGAACATGCGGTGGAAGATGGCTATATCCGCGACAAAGAAGCGTTTGCATCGGCATTAAAGGCCGAACTAAGCAGACACGATATCCATGAGAAGGAAGTCGTATTTACCCTTTCTTCCTCAAAAGTCGTGACCCGCGAGGTCATGATCCCATTTGTCAAGGACAATAAGATCATGGGAATCATTGAGGCACAGATCCGTGATTACTTCCCGATGGATGTGAGCAATTACACCATCAGCTACAGCAAGATGGACGTGGAGGAAGAAGACGGAAAGAAGATGCTTAAGCTGCTTCTTGTTGCAATTCCGGATAACCTTTTAAACAACTATGTGACCTTTGCCGAGCTGGCAGGGCTTAAGGTGGAGACGTTTGACTATATCGGAAACGGAACGGTACAGCTTTTGTGTGACAGTTTTCTGGAAAATGCCGTGGTCGTGCAGCTGGAAGAACAGGCAACGGTCATCAGTATTCTGGAAAATAAAAAACTGGTCTTTCAGCGTGTGACACCGTATGGCTATGGAGCTACGATCACGGCAGTGATCGACCATCCGGTGCTTGGCATTGACGATGAGGAGAAAGCACTTGATTTTCTTTTAGAACACAATGTGATATACAACCGTCCGACGGTTCCGGAGATGGGAAACCAGGAGGAGATGAAGCGCCAGCAGGCTCTGGCAGAAGAGGCATATGAGGATCTGGCAGAGTCCCTGCGGTATCATCTGCGCATTGCAAACACGGCGGTTGAGTATTATCAGAACCAGGTCAAACAGGAATTTGTCGGGAATGTCTATCTGGTTGGCGATGGTTCCCGTTTTGCAGGCATGCACAAACTGTTTGCACAGGAGCTTCCGCTTCCGCTGCAGGAAATTGATTTCACGAAGGTCATTGATTTACGGAGCGGAAAAAATAAGGCGGCTGAGGGGATGGTAACACCGGATGCGGCATCTTCCGGGACGAGACCGAAGGCGGCAACGGCTGTCGGTTTTCTTTCGGTCATCGGTGCGGCGGTTCATCCGATTGATGCCAGGCCAAAGGACATGCTTGTGGCAGATTCCAAAAAGAACGACCTGCACACGGCATATGTGATTCTGGCGGGGGCAGTACTGGTAAGTGTCCTGCTGATTCTCGGCTCTGGTGTGCGTCAGCTGCTGGCTTATCGTGAGCACCGCAATCTGACCAAACGGATCAATGATCTTTCCTATGTGCAGGAGACATATGACGATTACGCGCGGGTACAGGCGGAGGAACAGGTGTATGAGAAACTGGATCTTGCCACCATCACGAAAAATGAGCAGCTGTATCCGCTGATCATGCAGCTGGAAAATGAACTTCCGACAACCATCCATGTAAAAAGCATTCAGACGGATGGTTCGCTGGTAACGCTGAATATGGAGGCAGACCGGAAAGTTACGGTCGGACAGATGCTTTTGAATTTTGCGGATGTGACGCTGCTTGAAAATCTTTCGATTCCGTCCATGTCGGAGGAGTCTGATGAAGACAGCGGCACGGCGACGTGGACGTATACGTTAAATGCTTATTATACCGGTGCATTTCTCGGGGAGGACGGGCATCTCATAAAAGAAGCGGTTCCGTCTGCGGATACCGATGCGGATACCGATACAGACGGCGTGGAAGGAGAGGAGCAGACCAATGAATAGAATTAAAATTTCAGATTCCGACAAGCGGCTGCTGCTCATTTTCTGTGCGATTGTCATAGTGGCATGTTCGTATTTCTTTATTTTCAGTAAGGGAATGAGCAAGGCAGCGAAGATTGAAGAACAGAATACGGCCGATCAGGCAAAAGTGCAGCAGATGGAACAGATGGAGGCAGGACTTCCGAAGGTAAAAGAAAATATCCAGCGGATGGTAAAAAAGCAGAAGACGATTATCAGTACGTATCCTTCTGCAATGACAACCGAGAAGGCCATTGAGTCGTTACAGGCGTATGAGGATAACAGCAGCGATTTCCATATTACGGACATTACGTTTACCATGAACCAGCCGGTTGCTGTGGATGTGCAGACCGATGGCACGGACACGGCCGCAGGAACGGATGCTTCTTCCACTACCGCACCGGATGCAGAGGCATCTTCTGCATCCGAAAGCCAGAGTGAGGAGAGCACACAGGGGGCAGACGCAGCAGAACAGGAAACGGCAGGACCGGAGCAAAAAGAGGTCCGGGGATATTATGCCTCTATCGGTATCCGCTATGAGGCAGGCTATGCCGGGTTAAAGGAAATGATCGCTTATGTCAACAATTTTAAGGATCGTACAACGATTTCACAGTTTACGGCAAATTATGATGATTCCACCGGAAAATTAAACGGGGAGATGACCCTGAATATGTACTATCTGGAGAACACCGGAAAAGAGTATGTTCCACCGGTATTCCCGAATATGTCAAAAGGTGTGATGAGTATTTTTGGCAGAAGCACATCGCTTGAAACTGCACCGTAAAACGGATGGGAAGGAGGCCCGCAGATGAAGAGACAACCGAATAACAATGGTGGATTTTCCCTGCTGGAAGTTATCCTTGCCATGGCAATTCTTGCTATTATTTCCATTCCGCTGCTGTCTTATTTTACGCAGTCCATGAAGTACAATGCGATGATGGCGGACAAACAGCACGCAACCAATCTGGCGCAGGAAGTGCTGGAGGATTTAAAAAACCAAAAAGAACTGGCACAGATCAAGGATGTGGGGACAGGCTTTCGTGTTCCCTATCTGGAAGGAAAGGGCTATACACTGCTCCTTGAGACTCCGGCGGCTGCCCCGGCACCGGCATTTCAGGCGGAGAATGTGTACTACGCATCGGCAGGCATTTCCGGCAGGGCGTATGATGTCGAGGTTTCCGTCAGTACGGCTGCAGCTGAAAATGACACCGCTATCCCACAGATCGAAGGGATTGATGACACAAAGGATGTCGTGGCACTGGAACATAACCAGCTGCAGGAAGCAATGACGTATTTTTCGGAAAAAAATATGACATATGCCGCTGCACATCCGGGGACGCTTCCGCTTGGGGACAGCGAACTGCAGGCGAAGATGAAGCGGAAATTTTCGGTTACGGCAGACAGCACGCATGTCCGGGTGGCATGCAGCTATACATGTGGGGAAACAGGCGATGAGGTATTGGGCATAGATCCTTCGGAAGTATACGAATGTAATGAGTTTGCAGAGGAAGACATCCGTGACGTGGAACATATCTACCTTATGTACCATGTGGCGCAGGACAGCGATACGATGGAGGTTACATACGCTGCCGGTGTGAATCCCAAGCTGGTGTTTGTATGCCAGAATATTGCGGATGTCAACAGCATCAGACCGGATTATAAGATGACAGTGTTGCCGCAGGGATGCCCGATGCCGTCTGTGGCATCAAACCTTGGCAACAAGTCGTATCCGGATGATCCGGCTGCGGTGACCAACAAGGGAGCAATTTATCAGGACAGCTTTAAGCTGCCGGCTGGGTCGGTTGCCCCTCTGGTGGCAAGCAGCGGGGGAGTGCGAAAGGTCGATCTGACGGTCTGTGTATATAAGAAAGGCAAGGGCGGAAACAATCCGGATAAGGAAAAGTACCGTTATATTACGGTCAGCACGTCGAAAGGAGAGTAGCGATGAAAGGAAACCGGTTCAAACAGGATAACCGTGGCGCCTCCCTGCTTGCCGTACTGGTTCTGATGGTTGTGGTAAGCCTGATTGCCGTGGTGATCACGAAGATTACGATTGTCAATATTGAGATGAAGGAAGTGGAACGCGGCACGAAGAAAAATTTCTACAGTGCGGATGAACTGATGGATAATCTGCGTGCCGGTGCAAGGGAACTTGCAGAGCAGTCACTGGAGAAAGCGTATGCGGATGTCCTTGAAAATTACCTGACGTATTCTGCTTCCGGCGGGGATGTGCAGAAAGTATTTGCCACCAGATATATGGACGGGCTGCAGAAGCAGTTTGCAGAAAACCATACAGATCCGGCAGTTGGTGCGTCGGATACCATGGACGCTTCCGGCAATGTGGCGTACCGGGTTTCCGGCTATGATACGGATACGGTAAAAAGCTGCATCAAAGAAGCCGCAGACCAGGGTTGTTATATTCCTGCCACGGATCCAAAATATGAGGTGGATTACGGCGCAGGGACGTTTACGTTAAAGGGTGTGCAGATCCGGTATAAAGATGCACAGGATTATGAGACAACGATCAAAACCGACCTTGTGTTTTCCACCCCGAAGATGAATTTCTCCGGCAGGGGGCAGGTGCAGGAGTTTATGCGTTACGCGCTGATAGCCGACAGACAGATCAACATCGGGGCACAGAATGTGACGGTGGATGGCAGTGTGTATGCCGGGGCAGACGGAATTTATGCGTCCACAGGAGGAAACGGTACGATCAAGGGGAAGACGGTTCTTACACGCGGGGATATCGTGACGGAGAGCGGATCAGACCTGACGGTCGGGGACGGTGGTTCCTCGATCTGGGCAGAAAATATAAAGACATCGTCTGCCGGGACAAACGGTGCTTCTTCTATCCATATGAACGGAAATATGTATGTGGCGGATGATCTGGAACTGGCTGGCAGGGGGAGCTCCGTGACTTTGCAGGGCAATTATTACGGCTATAATTTCCAGAAAAATTATGGCGCACAGGATCCGGATTCTGCGAAAAAGGCGGAGTTTAGCAGTGCCATGATGGTCAATGGAAAAAGCAGCCATCTGGATATCAAAGGGCTGAATTACCTGCTTTTGGCAGGGCGGACGTTTATTTCGCGAAAGCTCGATGCCAGTAACGAGGATATTCTGATGGGCGAGTCCATCTCAGCGCGGACGAACCAGCTGGCATATTATGTTCCACTGGAATATGTGTCAGGAGATGGCAGAAGTCTGGATCAAAAGAAGTATGCGGCATATACCGGAATCAGTGAAAGTACGCTGAAAGGATATTTAAACAGCAGCCGGCAGGTGGTTCCCTATTATTTTCCGGGTGGGGTCTATTATTACCTGAATTTTAATTCGGAGAAGTCTGCGAATGACTTTTTTTCTGAGTATTATGTGAACAATCAGGGGAAAACGGCACAGTATGCCAATATCTATCTGGATGAGGATGCATTGATTGTGGATTCCAATACGATTATGACGTTTTCCGGGGACATTTTAAAACGGGCGGCTTCTGCAGATATGCTGGAGGTTGGAACGTATACGATTGCGCCGGACAACTGGAAAGACAGCAGTGGGTTATACTGGAAGTACTGTTCGAAGCTTGCCGTGCGCTATAAGTCGCTGGAACTGGGACTGACGGATCAGGGGCAGGGAGTGACCGAAGACAATGTCCGTCTGACATCTACGGATGCCAGTGGGCATGAAGTGATTGACAAAACGGTAAATCCGCTGTTTGACTATCTGATTGACCGGAGTGCATTTACCACAGAGGTGGAGAAACACAAGGCATCCCCGACGGCTTCGGAAACGGTGTATTCCCCGGCCGCAGATGTATACCTGATTGAAAATGCCGGAACTTATGCACTTCCAGCTACGGTTACAAAGGGAATTGTCATTGCAACCGGGGATGTCAGGGTGTCCGGCCAGTTTGAGGGAATGATTATTTCCGGTGGGGTGATCTCTTTTGATTCCAATGCTTCGGTACGGGGAAACAAGCTTTTGGTTTCCCAGCTGTTTACCGAGGACCAGAAACGGGATACTCCGCTGTTTTCCCAGTTTTTCAAAGGCTGTTCTTCCCTTGCGGCATCAAATATTTCCGGAAACCTTGATCTGGATTCTTATTTGAACTATGATAATTGGAAGAAGAACGGGTAAGGGGTGTGCCAATGAAGAAACGAAAACTTTTGGGGCAGAATGGAATTACGCTCGTTGAAATCATTATCGTTATTGCGATTATTGGCATTCTTGCAAGCACGTCTGTCATGATGATCGGGCATCTGCACTATGCCAATACGCAGAAGGTGGTAAGGACGCTGGATGCTTCGCTGGATGCGCTTCAGGTCAGGACGATGAGCAAAGCCGGCAGTTCTTATCTGTATATTTACAAGCTGGACAATGGATATTATACGCGTGTCCTGTCCGATAATCTGGGCAGTTTTGACGATACAAAGCTGACATCTGACGGGACGAAGCTGTGTAATAATACAATTAAAATCCGTAAGGACAGCAGCACCGGGGAGGAACTGACAGAACCGGGTGCCGGTGGGACATTTATTAAGATTGCCTATAAGAAAACGGCATTTTATGATGATTGTACAAATGTGAATGCCATTTATATTGATGGTGTCCCGGCATACACAATCCGGCTGGTGAAAGATACCGGCAGGCATTTTACGGAGCAGTAACTTTTTAAAGGGGGTGGCAGTGTGCCGAACGATCATAGGGGAATTACGCTTGTGGAACTGATTATCGCGATTGCAATTTCAACGGTTATTTTAGGCGCTGCAACGCTTTTCCTTGGAATGGCGCACAAAAATTATAACCACGCGTCTGCGCAGATTGATCTGCAGTCGGAGTCACAGATTCTGATGGAGCAGATCGGCATGTGGGTGATGGAAGGAAACCGGGTGGAGGAACTTGACCCATCCGTGTCCGGTGTCCGTGGGATCGCCATTTATACGATTCCGAACACCCCGTCGGTAACCAATCCGGCAGGTGCCGCAGCCCCGGAGGCTGCAAGCAAGCGGGTGATCTGGATCTCTGCAGGTGGAAAGAAATTATATACAAAGAAAATGGCTGTGGCAGATCCAAAAACCGATACAACGGTGATTTCTGCAGCTACGGATGAGGTGCAGGAAAATCTGATCGGCGAATATGTTACGGCATTTACCGGCACAGTAAATGCTTCCACGGAAAAGGCATCCGTTGCGGTTTCTTTTGATATGCAATATCTGGAACAGAAGTATACGATACAAAATGAATTCAAGCTGAGAAATGTACTCAGGTAAGGAAGGGGCGTTCGTATTGAAGATGGTAAGATGGCATCGGCAGAAAAAAAATAATGGAAGCAGGAATAAAAGAATTGCATCCGCAGTCTGCATGCTGGGGGTGCTTGTTGTCTGTCTTGGAGTTGTCGGGTACCGGAATAAATTAAAGGCGGATGAAAAACTTCCGGTGATGACAAGAGGAGTCGTTGACCAAATAGAGCAGATTCCGGAGTCGAAGCGCAACATTTACGATGCGAATGCCGCAGCGGCAAAGCTTGGAACCAAGGAAAATCCGTTTCTGATTCTTGAAATTGTGCCTTATGAAGAATACGCAGAGTTTGGATACCAGATCAGTGGATGTGAACCGGTAAATGTCGAAGATATGCGTTATGGAAATGCTGATATTAATACGGTTAAAACAATAACCGGTGCAAAATGTGAAATGAAAACGGCTTATTTTTTCCCGGATGAGCCAGAAGGGGACATTTCAAAATATTCTGGAAATATGCGTGTCTGTGAGGATGGCATGAAAGATGCAGAATATACCGGATACTATGAGCGCGTTAAAGATGGGGAAGGTACGTTTGTCCAAAAAATCGTAAAAGGGGAAGACGGAAATGAAAGCTTATCGTTTGTCAGACAGGATCATGGAAATATTATCTGGCATACAGTAAATGATTTCGAGAAATCGGATGATAAAGATCAGACATTTGATGAAAAGACGGATCGTGAACTTACCAATGAGGGCGACCGGATTTATACAAAAAGAAAAAGTACCGGTGATAAATCAAAGGATAATATCAATGTAACAGAGAATTACTATCTATATAAAAACAATGATTATTTTTTAAAGGACAGTATCGGCTGTAAAACACAGGAGGAAGCAGACAATTATTCGGTGATTATTAAAACGATTACACCGGAAGAGCTGAATGCACGGCCGGAATGGGCAGATTATGCGGATCTGTATGTGGTTTCCCCAAAGGTACATTCCGGGGGTGATAATATCAGAGAGATCTGGAAAAAACACAACAGGTACGGAAAGCATTCGTCTGTTTCTTCGTATACGAATGGATTTAATGGATCGAAAGATATCAGCTGGGATGTTGCCGTGAAAATGTACCAGAAGATTAATCAGGAGGAGAACTATGCCCCGATTTTTATGGATTCCGGGGTGTATATAAATACAGAAGGATCTTTAAGTGGGGGAAAATCGGTTACGTTTCATATTCTGGACTGGAATATGAATCCAACCATTTATACTTATACCGATACGGGCTATAACAATAATATGTATAAACTGGCAGTCATGCTGTTTTCCATGGATTCTGAACTGTTTCAGCGGTTGTATCTGGATGGAGAAGATGCCTTGATTCAAAAGAAAGAAATTAATGGAGTTGAGACTGGTGTGTTTACTGCACAGACGGGCGATGCGCAGACATACTGGTCTATGTTTACATTTCTTCCGTCCGATGTGGATGGACGTGTGATCGGCGAGAACTGGTACCATTACTGGACGAAGCAGGATAAATGGGAGAAGTATATGACTGCCGGAAATATTTCTACCAATGAAAATCAGGGATATTTAAATGGCAGACTGTTTGTGTTTAAAGGGGATACAACTTCCACACAGGCATTTGGCACGGGGACGGTTCCGGCATCGGATCCGAATTCTAAGTTTACGGATTTTAAGGAATTTACGGGAAATGATCCCAAAGCGACACCGGCAGATGCAGTCCGTTATATTCTCGGATATAAAACATCAAAGGATCATGTGGATGGAGAACTGCGGATATTGGATATTGAGCCATGCTATGACCGAAAGAACGGATACTCGCTGAAAAAGAGTTATATCCAGCTTATGATTCCGAATTTTATCGGGGATATTAAGATTACCCATATGACTACGGCAGAGTTTATTGGTTCCACGGAGGATCTAAACAGCAAGTACAACATGATTTATCTTGGGCTGGATCAGGGCGCTTACAATCTGGAGAAAAAACGTGTAGCCTACAAAGATGCAGATGGCAACGTGAAATGGATTGATGAGATGCAGACTGTGTGGAATGATACCACGATGAACGGAAAAATTTATTTCCATACCGGAGATAAAATGACCAGTGCAGAGTATAGCAGGTCAGACGGCATAAGCCGTTCGGTCAAGTTCCTGTGGGCTGGAAGCGGAAATAATGTTATAGAGGATACGACACTCCGTTTCCCGGGAAATGACATTACAAAGATTAAGAAAGCGGAACTGGAGAACTTTTTACATGCCGGTTATCCGGTTGTTGCGGTTGATGACCTCTATCGCCTGTCCGATAAAATAGATGCCGGTTCAAACCTTGCGGATCTGGTCAGGGAGAGTAAGAAGGAAAAGAAAACCATTTACCAGACGTCAGATACCAATGGGCTGATTGCAAAGGTAAAAGAGGTCTGTCCGAAAATTACGTTTACAAAACTGCCAAATGAATATCAGGGAACGACTTCGTCTGAGGGGAAAAATGATACGTCTGTTTCCGTAGATGACAGTCAGGCAAATTATCTGGATGTGGACGGTTTTGGCAGATCAAAACTTGATTTTGGTTTTCAGGTGACGGATGTGCCATCCGCACAGTATCAGTGTAAAGTTTATATTGACCAGAATCAGGATGGTAAATTTGAAGAGGGGCTGGCAGATGTGGATGGCTCCGGGGATGCGGATGATTCGGATGATACAGGGGAAGTTTATTATGAGGGAGATGTTTTTACGGCAGGAGACGGGGAACAGAACATTACACCGGTAAAACTTTCCAGACTGTACTTCGGGCTGATCCAGTGGAAGATTGTTGTATACCGCAAGGATAATCCGGACATTCATTTTACACGTACCGGCTGCTCGGTTGCAAAAAACCAGACCGGACAGAAACGGGAGATTAAGGTGCTTCAGATAATGCCGGATACGGATACTAATAATAAGGGGTATCTGAATCTGGAAGAAAATACGCTGTTTACGAAATATTATAATGCATTGAATGATTATAAAATTTCCGTGGTAACGACTACAGTTTCTGATTTTCAGAAGGATTATTTCGGGGAGAAATTTGTGTATGATTATTCCAGGGATATTTCAGCCCAAAAGGGAAACGAAAATCCAGTTAAAATGTCGACAAAACAAAAGGAACTGTATCATACATACAATATGTTTATTCTGGGATTTGGTGATACGTTCCATAAGGTGAATATGTCGAATGAAAAAGGTGCGATTGATTTCCTGAAATATTTTATCGCCTCTGGAAAAAGTGTTTTGTTTACGCATGATTTTACTTCTATGCATAATGTGCACAGTGGGGATTTCGGATATTCTGCCAATACATATCTGCGTGATGTCATGGGAATGAACCGGTATAAAGCTGTGAGTGGGAAACTGACCGAGAGCGAACGAAAGGAACTGCTGGCTTATCAGGCGAAACATAAGTATGATACAATGACCCAGACAACCGTTGGCAGCAACGGTACACTTTCTACAACGGCACTTGGTAATACCCAGGGATTTACTTACTATGCCATGAAACGTCTGGGATGGGAAAAGAAAAATACGGATCAGATCATCCCATACCGGTATATGATCAGAAGTTATAAAAATGATGAATATATCTGTGGCGTGAGTAACGATAATGTGAAATTGACAGGATTTAACAATAATAATGACCTGACAACGCGTGCAACGAAGACGAATACGGGACAGATTACGGAATATCCGTTTAAAATTGACGAAACACTTAAAATTGCATCAACGCATGGGCAGTGGTATCAGCTGGACATGGAAGATCCGGAAGTTACGGTCTGGTACTGTCTTTCGGATAATGAGAACGGAGATCCGTGTGCATGGGCGGGTACGGCTTCAAACGGAGATGGAACCGGTGCCACCTATGGGGCTTCCCCGAATGATGCCGCCAATAATTACTATATTTACAGTAAGGGAAATGTTTTTTATTCCGGAGTAGGTCATTCTACGGTAGATGGAGATATGGAGGCAAAGCTTTTCATTAATACGATGATTGCCGCATACCGTACCACATATGAGCCACCAATGGTTGAGATTCTGAATGAAGAGGCGGAGCTTTTAAAAGAGGAGTCCGGAAATGGAAGTGATCCGAATCTGGTGTATAAGATGAACTGGATGAAAGAATATGGAAATAACCTTGACGGCACTAAGGAAAAAATCCGCTTCAGCCCGGTCGAACTGAATACCGTCAGAACGAAGCTGACCTGTTCGATCCAATACAAGGATGGAACTTATGTAGATAAAATTTATAAAAAAGACGGAACGGTGATTGAGGGAAAAGCAACAAAGGAGAATCCTAAAAAATATGTGTTTGAAAACCTGAAAAATATGAGTGAGTATTACTTTATTTATGATACGACAGGGGAAAACAAAAAGAAGGAAGGGGATATTGTTTTTGAAATTTATAACAATAAGTCCAAAAATCCGGATGGAACACCAAGAGTGGGAAAAACTACTGTGAAAATGGAATCCCAGAATTTGTTCCTGCTTGATTAGTATGGGGATTTAAGAAAAGACACACAATGTGAGAGAGTATCGCATTGTGTGTCTTTTTTATGATGGTCACAGGTAGAATACGTTTTGCAATTACATATATGCAGTATACGTAAAGTTTTCCTTGCCAGGAAGGTGGGGATATGCTATGGTAAACATATCTTTTTTCAGTGGCAGTTTCTGCCAGAAATCCCATTTGTTTTGTTGTATAAGTGAAAGATGTGAACTTTAATGTGCCTTTGACGGTCAGGTTTTGACAGTCAGGTTTTGACGGTCTGAGTTTGACGGTCAGGGTTTAACAGTCTGCAATTTTTGTGCGTTGAAATAAAAGCAAAAACCACATATAATATAAGGAGAACATTTGGAAAAAGAACAAACGAAAAATCAACAGAAGAATCAGAAAAAGTCCCAAAAGCTGCAGTGGCATCCGGCATTCTGTTCAGCCTTGCGCCTGGAACTGCTGGAGGATGCAG
>OGKA01000091.1_pt1 | contig 106785 bp, 100 predicted proteins | sample 1572211 | NCBI WGS metagenome assembly OGKA01 (sample SAMEA2582125, study PRJEB24529) | metagenome | biome: Human gut stool | place: China | collected 2011 | reverse complement strand
CGGACCGCTCAACGGCAGAGTCCGTGTGGGAATGCCGGGAAAATTCAATGCGGACAACGCTCTTGCGGCTCTCGCAGTGTGCTCTCTTGCGCTCTCCGGCGGAAGCGGAAACCTGGATGAAAAAACGCAGAAAGCAGTCCTTACTTCCCTTGAAAATGTCCGCGTGGACGGCCGCATGGAGATCGCCTATGTGTCAAAAACGTGCAGCGTGATCGTCGATTACGCGCACAATGCGGTCAGCATGGAAAGCCTGCTCTCGACACTCCGGGATTATCATCCGAAGCGTCTCGTCTGCGTCTTCGGCTGCGGCGGAAACCGTGCGAGGGACCGCAGATATTCCATGGGCGAGATCGGCGGAAAGATGGCGGATCTCTGCATCATCACAGCCGACAACCCGCGATTTGAGAAGAATGAGGACATTATCAAAGATATCGAAGTTGGTCTTGCAAAGACGGACGGAAAGTATATTGTGATCCCGGACAGACGGGAAGCGATCTTTTACGCGATCCACAACGCTGAGGAAGGCGACATGATCGCGATCATCGGAAAAGGCCATGAAGACTACCAGGAGATCGAGGGAGTAAAACACCATTTCCTTGACCGGGAAGTTGTGGAAGAGGCAGTAAAGGAGATTGGAAAGTAATGGAGAACGTAAGTGTTCAGGATATCGTTCGTGCCACCGGGGGCGTGCTGCTCTCCGGAAACAGCGCTGCCCTGTTAAATAAGATCCGTCTGGATTCCAGACAGGTGGAGGCAGGGGACCTCTTTGTGCCGATCATCGGTGAGAAGGTCGATGCGCACCGTTTTTTACCGCAGGTGGCTGAAAACGGCGCCGGCGCTGTCCTCACAAGTGAGCAGAACGCGAAGACAGAGGAGATGGAAAAGACTTCCTGCGCATGGATCGCTGTGGATGACACGAAGAAAGCGCTCCAGGCAGTGGGACGTTATCTCAGAAAGCGCCTGACATTGCCGATCGTCGGCGTTACAGGAAGTGTCGGAAAGACTACGACGAGAGAGATGATCGCAGCGGCCCTCTCTGCCCGTTACCATGTATACAAGACTCCGGGAAACAGCAACAGCCAGGTCGGCGTCCCGATCACTGTGTCCGAGATCACAAAGGCGGATGAAGTCGGTGTCCTGGAGCTTGGAATGAGCGAGCCGGGCGAGCTCACCGTGATCGCGCAGATCGCAAAGCCGGATATCGCAGTGATCACAAATATCGGGATCACCCACATCGAGCAGCTTGGATCGCGCGAGAATATCTATAAAGAAAAGATGACGATCCAGGACGGACTTTCCGACGGCGGCGTTCTCGTCTTAAACGGCGATGACGATATGCTGCAGAAGACAAAAGGAAAGGATGGCGTGAAGACCGTCTACTACGGAACCGGTGAAAACTGTGATTACCGCGCGGTGGATCTCGTCCTCACGGACGGAGAAGCTGAATTTACGGCGCTCCACGGCGGAAAGACACAGAAGATCCGCCTGAATGTCATGGGCATGCACAATGTGATGAATGCCATGGCGGCCATCGCGGTCTGCTGTGAGTGCGGCATGACGATGGCGGAGGCAGCGGAGGGACTTTTAACGTTCCACGGCTTCAAACACCGCCAGCAGGTCTATGCGGACGGACGATTCACGGTGATGGACGATTCCTATAATGCAAGCCCGGCATCCATGAAAACGGCGCTCGATGTGTTTAAGGGACTCACCGGAAAGCGCCACATCGCTGTCCTTGCGGATATGAAGGAGCTCGGAGAAAATTATCTGGCCTCCCACAGGGAGGTCGGTGAATACGCGGCAAATTCCGGGGTGGATCTCGTTGTGACACTCGGAGAGGCGAGCAAGTGTCTTGCGGAAGGTGTCCGTGCGGTGAAGGAGATCCCGGTTGTGGAGTTTTTAGACCGCGACGAGATGGTGAAGTATCTGGAGCAGGAAGTAAAAGACGGAGACTGCATCCTCTTTAAAGGATCCAACTCCATGGGACTTTCCGCTGTCGCGGACAAATTTGCGGAACTGGCAGAGAAGTAACATAAAAACTGCTATAAAGCTTCTCAAAGAAAGGAGGGACCCGGATTGGAACAGTACGCGGACATTATCATTGATCTTTCTGTAAAAAATGTGGACCGGATCTTCCAGTACCGGATCCCGGCCCATCTGAGAGAAGCTGTAAAACCGGGGGTACAGGTAAATGTTCCGTTCGGAAAGGGTGACACGGTGCGGAAGGGCATCGTCGTCGGGCTCTCGACGGAGACGGACTACGACCCGGAAAAGATGAAAGAGCTCATGTCGGTGGAGGAAGGTGCGGTCCCGATCCGTACCCAGATGATCTGTCTGGCGTTCTGGATGAAGGACCGCTATGCGACCACGATGAACCAGGCGTTAAAGACGGTCCTCACCGTGAAGGTGAAAGTGACGCCCAGGGAGGAGCGGGTGATCGTCTCCTTAAAACCCCGGGAGGAGATCGAGACGCTGCTCATAGAAGCGGAAAAGAAGAAATTCCGGGCAAGAGTCCGGCTTTACCGGGCGCTCCTGGAAAACGATGAACTGCCGTTAAAGCTCACATCGGAGAAACTCGGCGTCACATCCGCTACATTAAAACCGCTGGTGGAAAAAGAGATCGTCGAATTAAAAGCGGCGCCGAAGGAACCGGGACACCTGGGAAGCTTTTCATCCGCGCGGAATATTTCCCTGAATGAGGAACAGAGACGGGCGGCAGAGACTGTGATTCGGGACTATGATTCCGGACTGAGAAATACCTATCTGCTCTACGGGATCACGGGAAGCGGAAAGACGGAAGTCTATATGGAACTCATCGATCATGTCCTGCGGGAGGGCAGACAGGCGATCGTTCTGATCCCGGAGATCTCCCTGACTTACCAGACCGTGATGCGCTTTTTCCGGAGATTCGGGAACCGGGTCGGGATCATGAATTCCAGGCTTTCGGCCGGTGAGCGCTATGAACAGTCGGAACGGGCGGCAAACGGGGAGATCGACATCATGATCGGTCCTCGTTCCGCTCTTTTTACACCGTTCCCGGATCTCGGCCTCATCATCATCGATGAGGAACATGAAGGCGCATATAAGAGTGAGACGGCACCGAGGTACGATGCGAGAGAGGTGGCGCGCGTCCGGGCAGATATGAGCGGGGCGGTCCTTGTTCTCGGATCTGCGACTCCGTCCGTGGAGAGCTACTACCGGGCGGAACAGGGGGAGTACCGGCTTCTGACACTCACAAAGAGAGCGAAGGAGAACAGCCGCCTGGCGGGAGTCCACATCGTGGATCTCAGGGAAGAACTCGCAGAGGGAAACCGCTCGATCTTTAGCCGGAAGTTAAAGAAACTGATCGAAGACCGGCTGGAGAAAAAACAGCAGGTGATGCTGTTCATGAACCGGCGGGGATATGCGGGCTTTGTGTCCTGCCGTTCCTGCGGAAAAGCGATGAAATGCCCGCACTGTGACGTGAGTCTTACCTACCACAGAAACGGCCGGTTAAAGTGTCACTACTGCGGATTTGAGCGCCCGCTCCCGGATCGATGCCCGTCCTGCGGATCCCCGTTTATCGCGCCGTTCGGGACCGGGACTCAGAAGCTGGAAGAGTTCACAAAGCGGGAGTTCCCGACTGCCCGCGTGCTTCGGATGGACGCGGACACGACTGCAAAAAAAGGGGCTCATGAGGAGATCCTCGCCACCTTCGCGGAGGGGGGCGCGGACATCCTGATCGGGACCCAGATGATCGTAAAGGGACACGATTTCGAAAATGTGACGCTTGTGGGTGTCATGGCGGCGGACCTCTCCCTCTATGCGCCTGATTTTAAGAGCGCGGAGCGGACCTTTGAACTCCTGACCCAGGCGTCTGGCCGTGCGGGCCGCGGGGATCTTTCGGGGGATGTGGTGATCCAGACCTACGCGCCTGACCACTATGCGGTCTCCTCGGCAGCCGAACAGGATTATCTGCAGTTCTACCGGCAGGAACTTCTCTACCGGAAGATGATGGGATATCCGCCGCTCGTGGGACTCCTGACGATCGGTCTTTCTTCAAAGAGGGAGGCAGATGTTGTCCGGGCGTCGGAGGACTTAAAACGCGTTATCCTGCGGGAATACGCTCTGGACGGGCTGAAAGTCATCGGCCCTGTGGAGGATTCCCCGTATAAACTTAATGATAATTACAGAAAAATTTTATATATGAAACATGAAAGTTATGATATACTATTAAAAATCAGAAATTCTGCCCGGAAGCGGGAGACCATCCCGGATCTCTTCCGGAATGTGTTTGTGCAGTACGATCTGACGTGACATCATGTTTCGGCAAAAACAATGCGGGAGCCTTTCTGGCCCCGGTATCATAAATATGAGAGGAAATAAGATAAAATGGCAATCAGACAGATCAGAACCATCGGAGATGAGATCCTTACAAAACCGTGCAAACCGGTAAAAGAAATGAATGAGAGAACGATCGAACTCATTGAGGATATGTTTGAGACAATGTACGAGAGCAACGGCTGCGGTCTTGCGGCTCCGCAGGTAGGTGTTCGCAAGCGCATCGTGGTCATCGATGTGGATGACGGAAACCAGTATGTACTGATCAACCCGGAGATCCTTGAGACGAGCGGCAGCCAGACAGGACAGGAAGGCTGCTTAAGCGTTCCGGGAAAATGCGGACAGGTGACCCGCGCGGAGCATGTAAAGGCAAAAGCGCTCAATGAAAATATGGAGGAATACGAGATCGAGGCGGACGGACTTCTTGCCAGATGCATTCTCCATGAGTGCGACCACCTGGACGGAAAACTTTATGTGGACCTTGTAGAGGGCGAACTTCAGGACACAGTCGGAGAGGAAGAGGAATAATATGCGTATCGTATTTATGGGAACGCCGGACTTCGCAGTTCCGACGCTGACCGCTCTTGTGGAGGGCGGACATGAAGTGATCGCTGCGGTGACGCAGCCGGATAAACCGAAAGGACGCGGAAAATCCGTCCTTATGACGCCTGTAAAGGAAAAAGCGATCGAGTATCAGATCCCGGTATACCAGCCGGTGAAAGTGCGGGATCCGGAATTTGTGGATCTCTTAAAAGTGATGGCACCGGACGCGATTGTCGTTGTTGCCTTCGGACAGATCCTGCCGAAAGTGATCCTGGATCTGCCGAAATACGGCTGTGTGAATGTTCATGCGTCCCTGCTCCCGAAATACCGCGGAGCTGCCCCGATCCAGTGGGCAGTCATCGACGGCGAGAAGGAGAGCGGTGTGACCACGATGATGATGGATGTGGGACTCGACACCGGAGATATGCTCGAGCAGAAAGCGATCCCGCTCGATGAAAAAGAGACGGGCGGAAGCCTGTTTGACAAGCTCTCTGCCCTTGGCGGATCAATGATCTTATCGACGTTAAAAGGACTCGAGGACGGAACGATCACGAGAACTCCCCAGGGAGAATCGGAGACTTCCTATGCGAAGATGCTCACGAAAGAGATGGGACATATCGACTGGACAAAGGATGCGGCGTCCATCGAACGCCTTGTCCGCGGCTTGAATCCGTGGCCGAGTGCCTATACTTCCTACGCAGGAAAAACCATGAAGATCTGGGCAGCGGATGTGGCTGACCTTCCGGGCGAGAGGACTCCGGGAAAGATCCATGTGACAAAAAATCAGCTCTTTGTGGAGACCGGTGACGGCGTCCTCGATGTAAAAGAGCTTCAGCTTGAGGGAAAGAAGCGGATGGATACGGCTTCCTTCCTGCGCGGCTTCCAGATGGAAGACGGAAGTTTCTGCGAATAAGGCCTGTGGCAGGATCACACTGCAGCGCTCAGGCAGAAAAGTGACTGTGAAGTCAACATGGGAACGGCAGAAACGACATCGAAAGGAGAGATGTTTATGTACGGAATGTATGGTTACGGTTATGGATACGGGTTTGACCCGACGATCATCCTTGTACTGATCGGAGTTGCCCTCTCACTCTGGGCGCAGGGACGTGTGAATTCCACGTTCTCCAGATACTCGAGAGTCCGCAGCATGACCGGGATGACGGGTGCTGAGGCGGCGAGACGCCTTCTGAATGCCCAGGGAATCTATGATGTGACGGTCCAGCCGATCGCAGGAGAGCTGACGGACCACTATGATCCGCGGACGAAGACCGTAAATCTGTCCCAGTCCGTATACGGGGCAACTTCCGTCGCAGCGATCGGTGTCGCTGCCCACGAGTGCGGACACGCGATGCAGGACAATGAAGGATACGCTCCGCTGCGTTTCCGGAGCGCTCTGGTCCCGGCGGCAAACTTCGGCTCTAAACTTTCCTGGCCGCTGATCCTTTTAGGACTTGTGTTCGGCGGACTTGGCTCCCCGCTCGTTGAGATCGGGATCCTGATGTTCTCCCTTGCGGTGCTGTTCCAGCTCGTGACGCTTCCGGTGGAGTACAATGCGTCCGCCAGAGCAGTGAGACTCCTGGATTCCCAGGGGATCCTTGCGGGCGAGGAAGTAAGCGGAACGAGAAAAGTTCTGAATGCGGCAGCCCTCACTTACGTGGCAGCGGCGGCGACCTCGATCCTGCAGCTTCTTCGTCTCATTATTCTCTTTGGAGGAAGAAACAGACGTGACAACTAATACGACAAATATCCGGGAGGTCGTCCTTGACGTCCTCCTGGAAGTCCTTGAAAACCACAATTTAAGCCACCTCGTCTTAAAACAGGCGCTGGAAAAGTACCTGTTTCTGGAACGCCAGGACCGCGCATTTATCACAAGATGCGTGGAGGGAACGCTGGAATACAGGCTCCAGATCGATGCGGTGATCGACCGCTTCTCAAAGGTAAAGACTGCGAAGATGAAACCGGTGATTCGCGAGATCCTCCGGATGTCGGTCTACCAGATCCTCTATATGGAACGTGTCCCGGATTCCGCTGTCTGCAATGAGGCGGTAAAGCTTGCAAAAAAGAGAAAATTCCAGGGACTTTCCGGCTTTGTAAACGGTGTGCTGAGGACCGTCTCAAGAGAAAAAGAAAATCTGTCCTGGAAGGATGCATCCATCCGGTATTCGATCCCGCAGTGGATGCTGTCCATGTGGGAGGAGATGTTTGGAAAAGAGACCGCGGAGACGATCGCGGCATCGTTCCTGGAGGAACGTCCGCTCACGGTGCGGTTTAACGAGAGTATTGCCCCTGCGGCGGAGACCGTCGAAGAACTGAGAGCCCAGAATATCACGGTGGATCTGTCAGATGTATTCCCTGGGATCGCTTCGATCCGCGGATTTGACTACTTAGACCGAGTCGCCGCGTTCGCGGAGGGAAAGATCACGGTCCAGGATCCGAGCTCCTCTCTGGCAGCCCGGATGGCATCCATCAAGCCGGGAGACTTTGTCCTTGACGTGTGCAGCGCCCCCGGAGGAAAGGCCATGCACGCGGCAGATCTCCTGAGGGGGACCGGAATGGTGGAAGCGCGGGATGTGAGTGAGAGAAAGACGGACCTCATCGAGGAAAATATCATGCGCTGCGGATTTCCCAATATCCGGACAATGGTCTGGGATGCGACGTTCCTGGATCCGTCCATGATCGGACAGGCAGATGTTGTCCTCGCGGATCTTCCGTGCTCCGGGCTCGGGATCATCGGCAAAAAGCCGGATATCAAGGAGCGGATGACGAAAGATGAGATCGTGAAACTGGCTGGACTTCAGAGGGAGATCCTCTCTGTGGTGTCCCAGTATGTGAAACCGGGCGGAACGCTTGTTTACAGCACCTGCACGATCACAAAAGAAGAGAATGCAGAGAACGCGGACTGGATCGAAAAAAATCTGCCGTTTGAGAAAAAAGAGATCCGTGACCTTCTGCCGGAGGCGTTAAAAGCTTCCTGCGAGGAGAACAGGATCCAGCTTTTGCCGGGAGTCCATCCGTGCGACGGATTCTTTATCTCGGCATTCAGAAGAAAATAACTGTGCAGATATACCGGACAGTTACAGAAAAAATAACAGAACTGCTGTTTTGGAGAGTGGAGAATGGAAAAGAAAGACCTGAAATCAATGACGTTGGAGGAGCTGACAGAGTTTGTGAAGGAACTCGGCGAAAAGCCGTTCCGTGCGAAACAGCTGTACCAGTGGATGCATGAAAAACTGGCCGCATCCCTGGACGAGTGCACAAACCTGCCGAAAGCGTTTAGGGAAAAACTCGCGGAGAACAGTACATATACGTCTTTACGGACCGTAAAAATGCTGGAATCCGGGATCGACGGGACGAGAAAATATCTGTTTGGTCTCGATGACGGGAACGTGATCGAGAGCGTCCTGATGAAATACCATCACGGAAATTCCGTATGCATCTCATCCCAGGTCGGCTGCCGCATGGGCTGCCGGTTCTGTGCGTCGACTCTGGACGGACTTACGAGAAACTTACGTCCTTCAGAGATGCTGGATCAGATCTACCGGATCCAGAGATCCACGGGAGAGCGCGTTTCCAATGTGGTGGTCATGGGAAGCGGAGAGCCGATGGACAATTATGACAACCTGGTCCGCTTCATCCGGCTCCTCTCCGACGAAAACGGCCTGAACATCAGCCAGAGAAACATCACGGTCTCCACCTGCGGGATCGTCCCGAAGATCTTAAAGCTCGCGGATGAAGGTCTTTCGATCACCCTGGCACTTTCTCTTCATGCGCCGGACGATGAGACGAGAAAGACCCTGATGCCGATCGCCAACAGCTACTCCCTGTCGGAGGTGCTTCCGGCATGTAAGGAATATTATAAAAAGACAGGAAGACGCCTGACCTTTGAGTACAGCCTGGTCCAGGGAGTCAACGACAACCTCGATGAGGCAAAGCGCCTGACAGCGCTCTTAAAGGATATGCAGGGCCATGTGAACCTGATCCCGGTCAACCCGATCAAGGAGCGTGACTTTACACAGTCCAACCGGGACGCGATCGACGCGTTCAAAGGCTACCTTGAAAAACACGGGATCAACGTTACGATCCGCCGGGAGATGGGCCGCGACATCGGCGGCGCCTGCGGGCAGCTTAGAAAGAGTTACCTGAGTGAGGAGGGACTGTCATGATCTCTTACGCGAAGACAGATACCGGAATCGTGAGAAGATCCAATCAGGATTTCCTGTTTGCATCGGATCAGCCGGTGGGACCGCTCCCGAACCTGTTCATCGTTGCAGACGGAATGGGCGGACATAAAGCAGGGGATTTCGCATCCCGGTATGTCGTGGAACATATGAAAGAAAATATCGAAAATTCTGACGCTGTGAGTCCGGTGATGGTCCTGAGAAAAGCGCTTGAAAAGACGAATCTCGGTCTTTATGAGGAGTCCATGGAAGATCCGGAGCGGGAAGGAATGGGATCCACCCTGGTGGCGGCCACCATCGAGGACGATATGATGTATGTGGCAAACGTGGGGGACAGCAGACTCTACCTTCTGCGGGACAGCCTGGCCCAGATCACGCGGGATCACTCCCTTGTGGAGGAGATGGTCGCGAGAGGGAAGATGGAGCGGGACAGTGAATCCTACCGGAACCAGAAGAATATCATCACGCGCGCTGTAGGGATCGGAAAGCGTGTGGAGGCGGACTTCTTCGAGGTGCCGCTTCTCGAAAGCGACTGCGTTCTGCTCTGCTCCGACGGACTGACAAACATGGTGGATGACGCAGAGATCAGCCGCGTCTTAAAGACGACGGACACACTGAAAGAGAAGACGGACGCCCTGATCGATGAGGCAAACCGGAACGGAGGAAAGGACAACATTGCGATCGTCCTTGTAGAACCTCAGATAAGTGAGGTGAATGTATGATTCTATATCCTGGAACGATGCTCCAGGATCGGTATGAGATCCTGGAAAAGATCGGATCTGGCGGAATGTCAGATGTGTATAAGGCAAAATGCCATAAGCTGAACCGCCTTGTCGCGATCAAGGTTCTGAAATCGGAGTTTACTTCCGACGCCACTTTTGTCAGCAAATTTAAGATGGAAGCCCAGGCGGCAGCCGGACTTTCCCACCCGAATATTGTCAATATCTACGACGTTGTGGATGAAGGAGACATCCACTTCATCGTTATGGAACTCGTAGAGGGAATTACTTTAAAGAGCTATATCACGAAAAAAGGTCATCTTGAAGTGAAAGAAGCGATCGGGATCGCGATCCAGGTTGCCTCCGGGATCGAGGCTGCCCACGAGCAGCATATCATCCACCGGGACATCAAACCGCAAAATATGCTGATTTCCATGGACGGCAAGGTGAAGGTCGCGGATTTCGGGATCGCGAGAGCCGTCTCCTCCCAGACCATGAATGCGGCGACGGTAGTGGGATCCGTCCACTACATTTCCCCGGAGCAGGCGCGGGGCGGATACAGCGATGAGCGGAGTGATCTGTATTCTCTCGGTATCACGATGTTCGAGATGGTCACCGGTCATGTCCCGTTTGAGGGAGACAACACCGTGACAGTTGCGCTGGCACATCTGGAAGATCCGATGCCGGATCCGAGAACACTGAATCCGGAGGTTTCCCCGAGTCTTGCCCGCATCATCTTAAAATGTACGGAAAAGAGACCGGAACGCCGCTATCCAAGCGCGGCAGCCGTGATCAGCGACCTGAGAAGAGCGCTCTTAAACGACGATGATCCGAATGTCGGTGTGATCGAGGAGGAAGACCACAGCTCCGATACGATCGTGATCAGCCCGAATGAGCTGAATATGATCAAGACCAGGAGTGGAGAGCGGATCCGGGAGTCAAAGCCGGTGAAGGAGATCCGTGAGCGCAGGGAACGGCGTGATCTGGAAAAACGTTATGAGCAGCCGGAGGACGCAAAGAAAGACCAGAAAAAGAGCAAAGAGAACGACGAAGCGACCGGGCTGGAAAAGATCCTGACCGGCCTGGGTGTTGCGGCAGCCGTGATCATCGTGGCGGTCGTGATCGTATTTATCCTGAAACTCGGCGGCCTCTTCAGGAGCAGCACGCCGGAAGATCCGACGGAGCAGGTCTCCCAGGAGGCGACCACGGAGGAGGCAAAGACCACAGCGGTATCGGAGACAACGATCAGCCAGAAAGAGGTCTACATGCCGAATCTTGTGGGACGTTCACAGGATGAAGCTGAGAAGATTCTGCAGGGACTCGACCTTTCCATGCAGGTGGAGCAGGAAAATTCCGACGATGTGGAAAAAGGCATGGTAATTTCCCAGAAAGAGAAACCGGATACCGTGCTCCCGCGCTTTTCCAAGGTGACCGTCGTCATCAGCGCCGGATCTGACAAGGTGGATCTCGCGGAACTCGGACTTTCCGGAATGACTCTTGAGACGGCAGTGCGCCTCTTAGAGGGAAAGAACCTGAAAGCAGATGTGCAGGAAGAATCCAGCGAGGATGTCCCGTCCGGAACCATCATCCGCTATGAGCCGGAAGATAAAGTGGCACTCGGAAGTACCGTGACTCTGTATGTGAGCACGGGGCCGGAGGAAGAATTTGTCTCTGTTCCGAATCTCTACGGAAAGACAGACGCGGAGGCATCCGTACTTCTTTCTGCGGCAGGACTTGTGGCGGGCGAGATCTCAAAAGAGTATGACAGTACGATCTCGGCCGGCCATGTCATCAGCCAGGGCGTTGAGGCAGGAACCCAGGTCGCACCCGGAGAGACCGTGGATTATACCGTGAGTCTCGGACCGGAAGCGCCGAAAAAACAGTTTATCGCCTCCCTGGATGCAAGTTATCCTCTTCAGGTCTCCTACGGACCGGGGGCAGCGTCCTCCGAGATCCAGATCCTGATCCGTTTAAAACAGACGGTAAACGGAAAAGTGACCTACACGAAACTTGCAGAGCCGAAGTCCTACAGCGCGGACACGACCTTAAATATCAAGCTTGACAAGATCCGCGGCGCAGACGGCGTGCAGACCGGTGAAGTGGAGATCGTGGATCTCACGAACAATGTCGTTCTGACCTCGTACAACGTAACCTTTACGGAAGTTGACAGCTGATAAAAGGCGGCAGCGAGCGGATACGAAACCTGACTGCGGAGCATACGGGCAGTCAGGATGAGATATGGGAGAGTGTATGACTGGAAAAATCATTAAGGGGATCGCCGGATTTTACTATGTCCATGACGGCGTTTCCAAAGTATATGAATGCAAGGCAAAGGGCGTATTCCGGAACAGGAAGATCAAACCTCTTGTGGGTGACAATGTGGAATTCGATGTGCTCTCAGAGGAGGAATGCCTCGGAAACATCGTGGAGATCCTCCCGAGAGAGAATTCCCTGATCCGCCCGGCCGTCGCGAACATTGACCAGGCGATGATCGTGTTCGCGGTCGCTGATCCGGAACCGAACTTAAACCTTCTGGACCGGTTCCTTGTCACGATGGAAGCCCAGGATGTGCCGGTGGTGATCTGTTTTAACAAGACGGACCTCGGAAAAGAGGGAGAGGCTGACCGGCTCGCTGAAATCTACCGGAACGCAGGATATGAAGTTCACTTATCCTGCGCTCTTGAGGGAGATGGGATCGAGGCGATCCACGATCTTCTCCGGGGAAAGACGACAGCTCTTGCCGGTCCATCCGGTGTCGGGAAATCGTCCCTGACGAACCGCATCCAGCCGGAGGCGGAGATGGAGACGGGTGCTGTCAGCGAGAAAATCAGGAGAGGACGCCACACAACGAGACATTCCGAGCTGTTTTTCGTCGAGAAGGAAACCTTCGTGATGGATACGCCCGGATTCAGCTCGATCTTTGTTGACGATATGAAGCCAGAGGAATTAAAAGACTATTTCCCGGAGTTTGAAGCCTATGAGCCGGAATGTCGGTTCCTTGGCTGCGTCCATGTAGGAGAGCGGGAATGCGGTGTCAAGGATGCCGTAAAAGCAGGAAAGATCGCAGGATCCCGGTATGACAATTACCGGTTGATCTATGATGAACTTAAGAATAAAAGGAGATATTAAGATCATGTATATTTTAGCGCCATCGATTCTTTCAGCAGATTTTTCAAAACTTGGAGAGGATGTAAAGACTGTTTCCGACGCCGGAGCGCAGTACATCCATCTCGACGTGATGGACGGAGCGTTTGTTCCGAGCATTTCCTTCGGTATGCCGGTGATCTCTTCCCTCAGAAAGACGACAGACCGTGTGTTTGATGTCCACATGATGGTGGAGGAGCCGGGAAGATATGTAAATGATGTGAGAAAGGCCGGCGCGGACCTCATCTGTGTCCACCAGGAAGCCTGTCTTCACCTTGACCGTACGATCAACCAGATCAAGGAGACCGGCGCGAAAGCGGCTGTCGCATTAAACCCGGCGACACCTGTGGAGACTCTCTCCTGCATCTTAAAAGAGGTCGATATGTTCCTCATCATGTCCGTCAATCCGGGATTCGGCGGACAGAAATTTATCCCGTACACCTTAGAGAAGATCAAAAAGCTCCGCACCATGTTAAATGAGGCCGGTCTTACCACGGATATCGAAGTGGACGGCGGCGTCAATGCGGCAAATGTGAGAGATGTTCTCGACGCCGGTGCAAATGTCATCGTTGCCGGTTCTGCGGTATTTAAGAATGATGCGGCAGCGAATACGCGGGAATTTTTAAAGATCTTTGACGAGTATTCTGCAAAATAGAACCGGCAAAGTCTGCGGTCACTGTGGTATCATACGGAATTCCCGCTTCAAGAATTCCCGGATACGAAGAGTAACGAAATCATTTCATCAGCCATGCGTTTCCTGTATGCCATGAAGATCATGGAACAGGAAACGTCATGGCTGGATTTTTATCTCAGTCATATAAGATCCCACCTGATCGGATCAAAAGGAGTGTGACAACGAAAATGAGTTCAGATATGAAAGAAGCTGCGGACACTTGCCTGATCGTGTCCGGCGGGCCGACAGACCGGGAGTTTGCGGCAAAATTTGTGAAGGAGAGGAAGTACCCGTATGTGATCGCGGTGGACGCCGGACTGGCTGTCTGTGAGGACCTGGGACTTGTCCCGGATCTCGCGGTTGGGGATTTTGACACCTTTGGTCTGGAGCGGATGGAGGAGCTAAGGAAGAAGGAAGGCTGGGCAACGGATGTCCACAAACCGGAAAAGGATGAGACGGACACAGACCTCGCAGTCCGCTCCGCTCTCCGCGCCGGTTTCCGCACAGCCCATGTGCTCGGCGCTACGGGCGGAAGACTGGACCACGAGCTCTCCAACATTCACCTGATGAGGGCTGCGAAAGACGCTGGACTTTTTATGGAGATCTATGATGCAAAGAACCGGATCTTTCTCCTGACGCCGGACGATGAAGAACATTCCGTCTTTCGAAAGACAGACCTCTACGGAAAATACGTCTCCTTTCTGCCGCTCACGGAGAAAGTTTTCGGGATCACGCTGGATGGATTTAAGTATCCGCTCCATAATAAGGATATCTCGATCCTGGAAAACCCGAGTCTCTGCGTCAGCAACGAGGTCCCCGGGGAGTCTGCAAAGATCTCATTCCGTGAGGGGATCCTGATCTGTGTGGAATCCGGAGACTAAGATGCGGGATCAGGAAAACGCTGCAGAATGAAAAAGATGAAAGACTGAGCGCAGGACACAGGCAGAAGGCGGGACCGGAAGAGTGGAATAAGAATCTACTGGACTGCATAAAAAAACCAAAACTGGACATTTTGCACAATCCACATGCGTGTTACTATGGATGACAAGACAGAAGAGACAGCTCCTGCATGACCTGTCGGAATGGCTCCGGAAGCTCATATTCACGAAGAGCGATTCCTGATGCCGGACGGCATACATCTGAAGAGAACTGCCGGATGGACTGTCAGTAACACACGAGGGGAGACTTAATTATGAAAGAAAAGAATGACCAGCTAATGAAAATCGCGCAGGCGGGCCTGATGGCGGCGCTCTGCTATATCGGATATGCGGTGTTCCCGGCGATCTCAGCCAGCGGAAGCAAGATCCACATCGGAAATGCGTTCGTCGTCCTTTCCGCGTACCTCCTCGGAGGTGTCTACGGAGGCCTTTCCGGAGCGGTCGGTTTATCGATCGCTGATATTGTCGGCGGCTACGCGGCATCTGCACCGAGAACCTTTATCACAAAGCTTGTGATCGGCCTGATCGTCGGCTTCGTAGCTCATAAGATCGCGAAGCTTTCCGATGAGCATGACCATGCGTATGTGATCCGCTGGTCCGCGATCGCTGCAGTCTGCGGTCTCGGCTTCAACTGCTTCTTCGAGCCGGCGTTAAAGTATGTATGGTACACCTTATTATTCCCGAATGCTGACAAAGCCGCATCCGCGATCAAGGCGCTCCTTGCGATCACAACGTACACGACGATCATCAATGCAGTGATCAATTCCGTGATCGCCGTGATCCTCTACGCAGCGCTCCGCCCGGCTTTAAGAAAAGCGGGTTTGATTTCTGCAGAGAGAGTGTAAAAGATCAGGATTCAGGGAAAATAACTGAAAGATATGAATCAAAGTATTTTCCGCAGAATTTCTATTTGTCTATGTGCTGACGCCCGTGTGAACAGGAATCCCGGGAACGGCAGTGTATAAACGAAGGGGATTGTGGAAACACAGAAAGACTGGAAGAAAAATTATGCAGAAAAAAATTGCTGTGATCAATGATCTTTCCGGGTATGGCCGCTGTTCATTAACAGTGGCTATTCCTGTTTTATCGGTCATGGGCCATCAGTGCTGTCCGGTACCGACAGCGATCCTCTCGAACCACACGGAATTTCCGGTGTATTTCTTCGATGATTACACGGAAAAAATGACAGCCTACACTGACAAGTGGAAGGAACTCGGTCTCTCCTTCGATGCGGTGGCGACAGGATTTCTCGGCTCGGAGGCACAGATCGAGATCGTCATGGACATGATCCGGAAACTGGAGTCGGAGGAGACGTTTGTCGTCGTCGATCCTGTCATGGGAGACCATGGACATGCCTATGAGACCTACACGCCGGAGATGTGCGAGCAGATGAAGGAACTCGTCTGCATGGCGGATATCGTCCTCCCGAACGTGACGGAGTGCTGCATCCTCACGGATACCCCCTACAAAAAGGAAAACTGGACGCGGCGGGAGCTTTTAAATATGGCGATGATGCTTCGGCTCATGGGTGCGAAGTCCGTGGTCATCACGGGAGTCCGCGAAGGCAGCTATTACACGAACGTGGTCCTGGAACGCGGGCAGATGGAAGCAAAATTTATCAGGACAAGATCTTCCGGCGGCGAGCGCCCGGGAACCGGAGATGTTTTCTCCTCCGTTGTGGTGGGGGCGCTCCTAAATGGAAAGTCCCTTCCCGAGGCAGTCGCTCAGGCAGCAGGTTTCGTGAAAGAGTGCATCAAAGTCTCCGATGAGGAGCAGATCCCGCACGCGAACGGCGTCTGCTTTGAGAAGATTCTGGGGAAACTGATAAAAAAGTAAGAGAAATCCCCTTCCTTTTCTCGAAGAAATATGATATATTTTTACCAAAGCGTGTTTTACGCAGGAAAGCCGTCAGATATCGGAGAACGTGTATCAGGAAAACTCCGGATCCACGGACGGCACCGGATCTGATAAAGCCGGAAGAGAGAAAATTTACGCGGCGTTTCCGCAGATCAGCCGGAAATGAGCAGGCCTGATCCTGAAATGTTGGAATTGCTGCAAAAATAAGGAGAAAAGCGATGTTAGATTTAAGATTTGTAAGAGAAAATCCGGAAGTCGTAAAGCAGAACATCCGGAATAAATTCCAGGATGCGAAACTTCCGTTAGTAGACGAAGTGATCGAGCTGGACGAGGAGAACAGAAAAGTAAAGAAAGAGGCTGATGATCTCCGCGCAAACAGAAACAAGATCTCCAAACAGATCGGTGCGTTAATGGGACAGGGAAAGAGAGAAGAAGCAGAAGAGGTAAAGAAACAGGTTACCGCAGCTTCCGATCACCTTGCTGAACTTGAGGAGAAAGAAAAAGACCTCGAGGAGCGCATCAAAAAGATCATGATGACGATCCCGAACATCATCGATCCGTCCGTTCCGATCGGTAAAGATGACAGCGAGAACGTGGAAGTACAGAAATTCGGTGATCCGGTCGTTCCGGATTTCGAGATCCCGTACCACACAGAGATCATGGAGAGATTCAACGGAATCGACCTTGACTCTGCAAGAAGAGTTGCCGGAAACGGTTTCTACTACTTAATGGGCGATATCGCAAGACTTCACTCTGCAGTGATCGCATATGCAAGAGATTTCATGATCGACCGTGGATTCACATACTGTGTACCGCCGTTCATGATCCGCAGCGACGTTGTTACCGGCGTTATGAGCTTCGCAGAGATGGACGCTATGATGTACAAGATCGAGGGCGAGGACCTCTACCTCATCGGTACAAGTGAGCACTCCATGATCGGTAAATTCATCGACCAGATCATCCCGGAGGAGGAACTTCCGAAGACCTTAACAAGCTATTCTCCGTGCTTCCGTAAAGAGAAAGGCGCACACGGCATCGAGGAGCGCGGTGTATACCGTATCCACCAGTTCGAGAAACAGGAGATGATCGTTGTCTGCAAGCCAGAAGAATCCAAGATGTGGTTCGACAAGTTATGGCAGAACACTGTAGACCTGTTCCGTTCCATGGACATCCCGGTTCGTACCTTAGAGTGCTGCTCCGGTGACCTCGCTGACCTGAAGGTAAAATCTGTCGATGTTGAGGCATGGTCCCCGAGACAGAAGAAGTACTTCGAGGTAGGAAGCTGCTCCAACCTTGGCGACGCTCAGGCAAGACGTTTAAGAATCCGTGTAAACGGAGCGGACGGAAAGAAATATTTCGCCCACACCTTAAACAACACGGTTGTAGCTCCGCCGAGAATGCTGATCGCTTTCCTGGAGAACAACTTACAGGCAGATGGTTCCGTAAGAATTCCGGAAGTTTTAAGACCGTATATGGGCGGCAAGTCCGAAATCAAATAAATAAGGAATTTCATAAAGCTGTGGCGAGTCATTTTGTCACAGCTTTTTTCCGTTTTGTAACTGTTCAGTACCCTCACGATTGCGGGCAGACATCCATTCCAAACCGGCTTCGCCGATGGGATTTTTGCCTTCAAACCTATGTTATATTACGGTCAGCGCAGCAAGTGCGCAGATCTACGGAACAGTTACTCTGTTTTTTATATTACAAAGGAGATGAGTTTCATGCCGGCAGCATTTGCACATGATCTTTACGGGAGAAAAGTATATATGGAGGCAGATCCGGTCATCAAGCGGATCATAAAGAAAGAGCGGTACTGCTTTCTTCTTGGCGCGCATGGACCGGACGTCCTGTTTTTTTACAAAGCGCTCGGAAAGAACAAGGTGAACCAGAAAGGCGTGAGAACGCACGGGGAACCGGCTGCAAAGCTTTTTGAGCGGGGAAAGATGCTGGTCCATGAAGCGGAGACGCGGGACGAGCGGGATGAGATGATCGCATACCTCATGGGCGTTGCCTGCCATTTCTGTCTGGATAACCGGGTCCATGCCTATGTGAACGCGGAGGAGAAACGGACCGGGATCACCCACGCGGAGATCGAGACGGAGCTGGAGAGACGGCTTCTGGAGCGCGAACACATGCGGCCGCTCCACTCAAACCTCACCTGCCATTTAAAGATTACTGCCCAGACTGTCCGCGCGTCCTCAAGACTTTTCGATGAGGACCCGATCAAGGTCGCAAAGGCCATTATGAGCTTTAGGACCATGAACCGGCTGTTCATCAACTCCAGCGAATGGACGAAGCGGTTCTGCTGCTTCCTGCTTCGCTTTACGGGCTGCTACGGGGTGATCCACGGCATGTTCATGAGAAAACAGCCGACACCGGGATGTGAGTCGATCACAGATCATCTGGAGAGCGAATTCCATGAGGCAGTCCCGGTCGGGGCGGAGCTTCTCAGCGACCTGTTTACATACCTGAGAGGAAAGGGACCGATGCCGGAACTGTTTTACGGAAACTTTAACGGGGAGACACCGGCGTAATTTTTGCAGACACAATGCGGAAAGAAACAAAAACTTGGAGAATAAAGGAGAACCATTATGCGGGGAAAGATCTATGGAATCGGAGTGGGACCGGGTGACCCGGAGCTTATGACATTGAAGGCGGTCCGCCTGATCCGAGAAGCAGATGTGATCGCGATCCCGGGAAAAGACCGGGAGTCCTGCACCGCATATCAGATCGCCAGCGGGGCAGTTCCGGAGATCAAAGATAAGGAGATCATCCCTGTGGTGTTTCCGATGACAAAAAATGAGACTGTGTTAAGGGAGAGCCATGAGGCGGCGGTTCAGAGCCTTACGGCGCTTATGGACCAGGGAAAGACCATCGCGTTTCTGACGCTGGGGGACGTGACGATCTATTCGACCTACGGCTATGTCCATCAGAAACTTTTGAGTCTCGGATATGAGTCGATTCTGGTAAACGGGGTCCCGTCCTTCTGCGCGGCGGCGGCAAAACTCGGGATCTCACTCGGGGAAAAGGCGGAGGCGATCCACATTCTGCCGGGATCCTATCCGGTAGCAGACGGACTGGAGCTCCCGGGAACAAAGATCTTAATGAAGTCAGGAAAAAAGATCGGGGACGTGAAGCGGGAACTCATGGAAAGAGAGCTTCCGGCCTGGATGGTGGAAAACTGCGGAATGGACGGCGAACGGCTTTTTGAGAGCGCTTCGGAGATTGCGGAGGACGCGGGATATTATTCCCTTATTATCGCGAAGGACAGGGAGGAACAGTAGCGCATGGAGACAAAAAAATGGCGGACGATCCGGATCGGAACGCGGAAGAGCAGACTGGCGCTCGTTCAGACAAAGATGGTTGCGGAGGCGATCCGGGCAGTATGTCCGGAGGTCGTGTGCGAGCTGGTGCCGCTGATGACAAAAGGCGATAAGATCTTAAAGACATCCCTCGTGGCGTTCGGCGGAAAAGGCGCGTTTGTCGAGGAGTTTGAGCAGGGACTGTTAAACGGGGAGATCGACCTTGCGGTCCACAGCGCGAAGGACATGCCGATGGATCTGAGCGACGGGCTCTGCATTGGGGCAGTTTTAAAACGGGAAGATCCGAGAGACGTCTTTGTAACGGTAAAAGGCCGGACTTCGGAGCGGATGCCGCGGATCATCGGAACGGGAAGCCCGAGACGCCAGGTTCAGATCATGGAGCGCGGGGACGTGGAGTGCAGACTTCTTCGCGGAAATGTCGATACACGGCTGGAAAAACTATATGCGGGAGAGTATGACGGGATCATTCTTGCTGCTGCTGGTCTTTCCCGACTCGGACTTCTGGATGATCCGAGATTTTCATTTGAATTCCTGGAACCGGAAACCTTTATCCCGGCGGGCGGCCAGGGGATCATCGCTGTTGAGGCAAAAAAAGGCAGCGAGGTTTTAAAGATCCTGGAAAAACTGAATGACAGAGAGTCGGAGCGCGCCCTGTTTGCGGAGCGGAAGGTCCTGCGCCTTCTTGGGGCAGGCTGTACCGCGGCAGTTGGTGTGTACGCGAAGGAAGAGAATGGAAGCTTCCGGATGGATCTGATGAGGGAAACAAAGAACGGAGTGACCCGCACTCAGGTTTCAGGAGCAGCGGAGGATTCCATGAGACTCGCGGAGCTTCTTGTCAGACAGGGAACCGATGGGGATGTGCCGGCAGGAAAGGCATTTCTCGTCGGCGCAGGTCCGGGAAATGGCGGTCTGATCACTGTAAAGGGGCAGCAGATCTTAAAAGCGGCGGAAGTTCTCGTATATGACCGGCTTGGCTCCGAGGAATTATTGTCTTTAGTGCCGGAATCCTGCGAGCGGATCTATGTCGGGAAAGAGGCGGGTCACCACATCAAAAAACAGTCGGAGATCAACCGGATCCTTGTGGAGAAAGCACTGGAGGGGAAACGTGTAGTCCGCTTAAAAGGTGGAGATCCCTTCGTCTTTGGGCGAGGCGGCGAGGAGATCCAGGCACTCACGGAGGCAGGAATCTCCTATGAGGTCATCCCGGGCGTCACATCCGCGATCGGAGCACTGGAAGCGGCCGGGATCCCGGTCACACACCGGAATATCGCAAGAGATTTCCATGTCTTTACAGGACATATCTCCCATGAGGACGGCGAAGGACTCTACGGGGATTACAGCCTGTATGCGAAACTCCCGGGAACCCTGATCTTTCTGATGGGATTGTCCAACCTTGAGGAGATCGTGAAACGTCTCATGGACGGCGGAAAAGACGGGGAGACGCCCGCTGCCGTTGTGACGGACGGAACACTGTCGAGAATGCGTGTAGTGAGGGCATCCTTGAAAGACCTGCCGGAAGCCGTGAGAAAATCGGGCCTCACGCCGCCGGGGATCATCGCGGTCGGTGCGGTCTGCGCATTCCACTTTACATCCATGGTCCCGGGCGCGCTCACCGGAATTACAGTCGGAGTCACCGGAACGGAAGCCGTCGGAGGACGAATCATGGACCGGCTGGCAGTCGAAGGGGCGAAGACGATCCGCGCCGGGGAGTCGGTCGTAGTGAGAGAACCGATGGATCGCCTGGATCAGGCATTCGCGGATCTTGCACAGTACAGCTGGGTGATCTTCACAAGCCGGAATGCGGTGAAGATCTTCTTCGAGCGGATGCATGAAAAGCATGTGGATCTCAGAAAACTCGGCTCCTTAAAGTTTGCCGCTGTCGGGCGCGGGACCGGGGAGTATCTCGCAAATATCGGGATCACGCCGGACTTTATCCCGAAAGAATACACGACGAAGGCGCTGGCAGACGGACTTGTGGCGCATCTGAAAGAAACAGGAGAAATTTCCGGGATTTTCGAGAGTGGAAAACTTCTGATCCCACGGGCAAAACAGGGATCAAAGATCCTCACGGAGCGGCTGGAAGAACAGGGATATCTGTTTGATGACATCCCGATCTATGATGTGCGGGCGGAGCAGACAGATCTTTCGCGGCTGAAACATGCCGACTACATCACATTTGAAAGTGGTTCCGGCGTCCGCGGTTTTTTCGCAGAACGGGAGAAAGATGCGGCAGCTCTGTTTGGGACGGCGCGCCCGGTCTGCATCGGAAAAGTGACAGCGGCGGTCCTCGCGGAGTATGGAGTGACAAATGCCCTGACAGCCTCCGATTACACTGCGGACGGGATCCTGGAGGTGTTGCTGGCGGACCGGAATGAGATCGCGAGATAACAAAAGTTGCGGGGCCTGCAGGGGCAGAGGAAAACAATGGAGACGTTTGTATATAAGGACCATAAAAAGTTAAGATGCGGCTACACAACGGGAACCTGCGCGGCGCTTGCGGCCCAGGGGGCAGTGCGTTTCCTTCTCACTGGTTCCTGGAGAGAAACAGAGGAACTCATGACCCCGAAAGGCATCCCGGTTCGCGTGGCGCTGGAGGAGAAAACTTCCGGGGATGGCTGGGCGGAGTGCGCAGTCCGGAAGGACGCCGGGGATGACTATGATGTGACGAACGGGATCCTCGTGTACGCGCGGGCGGAATTTCCGGATGCAGAGACAGGAGCTGCAGAACATGCAGTCGGCAGTTTCCTTCCGCAGATCGTGATCGACGGCGGCATCGGGATCGGCCGCGTCACAAAGCCGGGACTCGACCAGCCGGTCGGCGCTGCGGCGATCAACTCGGTGCCGAGAAAGATGATCCGAGACGCCGTGGATGCGCTTCTCGAAGAGGCAGGGGAAGTCAGGTCTGTTCTCGTTACGATCAAGATCCCGGCCGGTGTGGAAGCTGCGAAAAAGACCTTCAATCCGGTCCTCGGGATCGAGGGCGGGATCTCGGTGCTCGGAACCAGCGGGATCGTGGAGCCGATGAGCGAGGAAGCACTCGTGGAGACGATCCGGACGCATCTGAATGTTTTAAAGGCGGAAGGGCGCCGCTGGGTCATTGCTGTACCGGGAAATATGGGAGCGGGATTTCTGCAAACATATTTAAAAAGCTGTCCGGGAAAATACAAATCCAAGGATGAGGCTTCAGGAATCTGCGATCAAACGGAACCGTTGGATCGTCAGTCCTCGGACTGTTTCGATCGAAACTCTTCGGTGAATTCTTCCGAACAGGATGAGCAGAAAAAAAGTCTGGAAAAATCACTCGTTACGATGAGCAACTTCGTCGGAAAGACGATCGACATCGCTGCAGAACTCGGCTTTTCCGGGATCGTGATCGCCGGTCATATGGGAAAACTCGTGAAGATCGGAAACGGGATCATGAACACACATTCAAGGGAAGCCGACGGGCGGATGGACACGCTCTTATCCTGCGCGCTTTCCGCGGGCACCGAAGATCTGGAGCTATTAAGAAAGATCCAGGGATCCAACACGACGGACGAAGCGATGGACCACTTAAAACAGGCAGGCATCCTGGAAGATACAATCCGCGTATTTCTAAAACGTGCCGCCTGGCACCTCGCCCACAGATCCCGGGACGAGCTGAAGACGGGAATGATCGTCTTCGGAACAAAAGGGGAGTACCTTGGAGAGACGGATGATGCGGCAGAGATCCTGAAAGAGGCGCTTGCGGAGCTGAAGACGCAGTCGTTACACGAAGAAGATCATCGAGAGGAAACATGCCCGGTGTGAGGACATGCGATGACAGGACATGAAGAACGATGAATATCGATAAAAAATCGGGAGGAAGATGTGCATGATACATTTTGTTGGAGCCGGAAGCGGGGCTCCGGATCTGATCACGGTCCGGGGACAGAGATTCCTTCGGGAAGCGGATGTCGTGATCTATGCGGGATCCCTTGTGAATCCGGAACTGTTGAAAGAGGCGAAGCCGGGCTGTGAGATCTTAAACAGCGCCTATATGACGCTCGACGAGGTGATCGATGCCATGGAGAAAGCGGAAGAAGCCGGAAAAATGACCGTGCGTCTCCACACCGGAGACCCATCGATCTACGGAGCAATCCGGGAACAGATGGACCGTCTTGATAAGAAGAAGATCGCCTACGATGTATGCCCGGGCGTCAGCTCCTTCTGCGGGGCGGCGTCGAGTCTCCATGCGGAGCTCACACTCCCGGGCGTGTCCCAGTCCGTGATCATCACACGGATGGCAGGGCGGACGGATGTCCCGGAAAAAGAAAATTTCCGTTCCCTGGCAGCCCACCATGCGACGATGGCGGTCTTTCTCAGCACGGGTCTGCTCGCGCAGATGGAAAAAGAGCTGGCGGAAGCCGGATATGAGCCGGATACCCCTTCGGCGATCATCTACAAGGCGACATGGCCGGATGAGAAGATCGTCCGCTGCACCGTCTCCACGCTGGCACGGTCTGCAGAGGAAAACGGGATCCGGAAGACGGCGATGATCTTCATCGGTGATGTATTCGGGACAAGAGATCACAATGGTTATGAGGAGTCGAGACTTTATGCGCCGGACTTCTCCACAGAATTCAGAAAGGGGACGGACCAATGAAAAAACTGACTGTCGTCGGCATGGGCCCCGGCGAATATGAATCCATGACGCTCCGCGCCGTGAAAGCATTAAATACCTGTGATGTGATCGTCGGTTACACGGTCTATGTGGAACTCGCAAAGCCATACTTCCCGGAGAAGGAATTTCTGACGACCCCGATGAAGCGGGAGATCGAGCGCTGCGAGATGGCATTTGCGGAGGCGGAAAAAGGACGATCCGTCGCGATGATCTGCAGCGGGGATGCCGGAGTTTACGGAATGGCGGGACCGATCCTGGAGCTGGCAGAAAAATATCCGGATGTGGAACTGGAAGTAATCCCGGGGATCACGGCGGCGCTCTCCGGCGGAGCAGTCCTCGGCGCTCCGCTCATGCATGATTTCGCAGTGATCAGCCTGAGTGATCTTTTAACCCCGTGGGAGACGATCGAAACCCGTCTCGATGCCGCGGCAAAGGCGGATTTTTCCATCTGTCTCTACAACCCGTCGAGCAAAAAACGCGCCGACTATTTAAAACGTGCGTGTGAGATCTTCCTGAGGTATAAATCTCCGGAAACGGTCTGCGGGATCGTGAAAAACATCGGACGGGACGGGGAAATGAAGAAGGTCATGACACTCGCGGAATTAAAAGACTACGAGGCGGACATGTTCACGACTGTGTTTATCGGAAACAGCCGGACCGAAAAGTCTGTTCTTGGCGGACAGGACTGGATGGTCACACCGAGAGGATACCGGATATGAAAATAGAGGAAGAAAAAAAGATCGCGATCTTTGCGGGGACCACTGAAGGCCGGCTTCTCGCGGAGAGACTGGCCGGGAGCAATGTCCGGGCGGATGTTTTCGTCGCGACGGAGTACGGAAAAGAGGAGATCCCGGAGGCACCGAATCTCCATGTCCATGACGGGCGCATCGATGAGAACGGGATGGAGGATCTGTTCCGGGAAAAACGGTACGATCTGATCCTGGACGCGACGCACCCGTTCGCGAAAGCCGTTACGGCAAATATCCGCGAGGCGGCGAAGAAGACAGATACGGTGTTTTTGCGGATCCTGCGGGACGGAGGCAGGAGCGGAATTCGGGTCCAGACGCTGGAGGAAATCCAGGAAATGGCGGCTGACCGGAAAAATGAGCCGGTATTTGTCGATTCGGTCTGCACGGCAGTCGAATTTCTGAAGATGACCGAAGGACCGGTCTTTGTCACGACCGGAAGTAAGGAATTATCTGCGTTTCTGGAGCTTCCGGACTGGGGGACGAGAGTCTACGCGCGCGTCCTCTCGATGCCGGATGTTGTAAAGACATGTGCGGACATGGGATTCTACGGCAGCCATCTGATCGCGATGCAGGGACCGTTTTCGGAAGAGCTGAATGTCGCGATGATGAGATCCGTCCATGCGAAATGGATGGTGACGAAGGAATCTGGGAAAGCCGGCGGCTTCGGGGAGAAAGTCAGCGCAGCGAAGAAAGCCGGAGTCGGACTCGTCGTGATCGGGCGTCCGGCGGAGGATGGGATCTCGCTGGAAGATGGAATCAAATATCTGGAGAAAAATTTTTCACTCGCAGCTTCCGATGGGCATGAAAAAGACGATGCGGACGACAGACCGGAACAGGCAGGAGAGAGCTGCCAAACAGGTTCAGAGCCGGTAAACACAGATCAGATGGCTCCGGAGAAAGCAGATCGGGACCAGCCCGCTCCCGCACAGGAAGACTCCGTCGAATTAGCGGTCGGAGAAAACATAAAAAACGAAAAAATTCGCCAGGTTTTCCTCATCGGAACCGGCCCGGGAGATTCATCCTGGCTTACAGGCGAGGCAAAGAAACGTCTTGAGGCGTGTGACCTGATCGTCGGCGCATCCCGCTGTGTTAGACAGCTTGCCGATTTCCACAAGCCGGTCTACGAGGCATATCAGCCGGAAAAGATCGCAGATTATCTGGACAGCCATCCGGAAGCAGGGATCATCTGCGGAGCCATGTCAGGCGATACCGGATTCTACAGTGCGGCGGAGAAGCTCTCCACAGTCCTGGAGAAGCGCGGATCATATGAAGTCACGATCATTCCGGGGATTTCATCGGTCGGATACTTTTTCGCAAAGATCCGGCACCCGTGGGATCATGTAACACTCTTCAGCATGCATGGTCAGGAGACAAATTTTGCGTCCGAACTGAAACGCACCGGACGCGCGTTCGTCCTTGGAGGCGGAGCCGATTTCTACGGGAAGATCTGCGGACAGCTGGAAGAACTCGGGATGCAGGATGCAAAGCTCTTTATCGGTGAGAATCTCTCTCTGGACGGGGAGCAGGTCCTCTCCGGATCCCTGGAGACATTCAGGGAGCGGAAGGCTCCGCCGCTGGCAGTCCTCTATGCGGAATGGAACGGTCCGCTCCGGCCGTTGTCACATGGTCTCCCGGATGAGGAATTTCTTCGCGGCAAAGTCCCGATGACAAAGATGGAAGTCCGCGCGGTTTCCGTATCGAAGCTGGAGCTGACGGAACATTCCGTTCTCTACGATGTCGGGGCCGGAACGGGATCGATCTCCGTGGAGTGCGCGGGACTTTCCGACTCGGTAAAAGTCTTTGCGATCGAGAAGAACCCGGAAGCAGTGGAACTTCTGGAGCAGAATTTCCGGAAATTTGCACTCACAAATGCAAAAATCATCGCGGGAAATGCCCCGGAGGCATTGAACGATCTTCCTGCCCCGACGCATGTCTTCATCGGCGGGAGCAGCGGAAAGATGGAGGAAGTCATTGCGCTCTGTCTCAAGAAGAATCCGAAGACAAGATTTGTCGTAAACCTCATCACACCGGAATCTCTTGCAGCTGTCCTTGCGGCGGCGAAGACACTTCCGGTAACGGAACCGGACCTCGTGACCCTGACAGCAGCCAGATCAAAAAAAGCCGGAAACAGCCACCTGATGATGGGACAGAATCCGGTGTGGATCGTGAGCTTTGAAGGGAACAGGGGATGAGAACAGTCAGAATTTTCTGCACCCTATCCCGCCCGGCGCTGCAGTCGTTTCACCATCTGCATAGCCCGTAAAAGCGGAATTGTTTTCCGGCAGACGGTCTTTCCGCTTTTCTGTTCCAGAAATTCGCGGAACGCAGTGACTTCCTTTTCATCGCCGAGCTCTTCTTTCGGGATCATGTATCCCCCGTAAGAATCGCGGAACAGGTAAAAGAATCGCTGATCTTCTCCGAGTTTATCGAAATCAGTATACCTCAGGGAAACTTCTTTTTTACCAGCAGGAAGAACATAAATTTCAATATGATCATCAGAGAATTCATAGCGGGATGACGGAAACGGCATCCCGCTATTTTTGATCTGTTCCGCAAGCCTGTGTGCCGTGTGGTTCGCGGAGCTGTAGGTGCTGGTTGTCAGATAGCAGCCGTAGGCGGCCAGCAGGATGCCCCACCACTGGGTGAAATTTACGATCCCGGCGGCGATGAGCAGAATGCTCAGGATCGTCCGAGTGATCCGGTTGGAGGAGCAGAAGAGATCGTACTGCATCCTGGAGAGTGCTTCAAAGGTTTTTTCGTCGTGCTGCATCTTAATCGTATAGCGAATCATAAGAATTGTCCTCGTATCCTATAGTAGTAGTTTTTATACTGCTTTCAGTATACCTTCCCTGCCTTTTTTTTACAACCGTGAATTGACGGATTTATGCATAAAGAATATGTAAGATGAAAGATACGATAAGAAACTTGCACAAAAATCAAACACAATCACAAAAAAAATATATAATTTCGACAAAACATCTTGCGGTTTTGTAAAATAAGTGCTAATATTATGTAAAAGATAAATAAAGACCCGATAGCAGAGAGTTAAGAGATGCGCCGCGGATAGAAAATAGTTTTTTATAACTGTTTATTTGCGTTGGCGCTATTTTTCTACTCAAAAAAGGGCTTTATGGAAAGGGAGCAGGAACTTGTTAATGTACCGGCCGGGGGCCGGGAGGTTCGAAAAGGAGAAAAGAGAATGAAAAAAGTATTATCAGTAGTACTCGCAGCAACAATGGTGATGAGCCTGGCAGCCTGTGGAGGCGGAAACAGCGCAAAGACAGATACCAAGGCAGCAGACGCAGGATCAGGATCTGAGGCAGCAGCCAGCGCCGATGCGGCAGATGATTTCCAGATCACGATCAAATTTTCCAACGTATTCCAGCCGGCAGAGTGGAACTACAAAGCCAGCGAATATCTGGCAGATCTCGTAAAAGAGAAGACCGAAGGCCATATCATCCTGGAATACTACGGACAGAACCAGCTCGACTGCTACGCAGAGTCTGTAGCACAGGCACATAACGGTGCTGTATGGATGGGCCTTGAGGAGCCGTCCTACTTTGCAGACTATATCGGCGACTACAACGTATTAGTAGGACCGATGCTTTATAAGAACAATGCGGAATACAACGCAGTGATGGATTCCGACATCGTAAAAGACCTGAATGCAAAACTGGCAAGCGACTATAACATCCACGTTCTTGATACCCATTATTCCTTTGGATTCAGAAGTGTATGTACGAATAAGGTTGTTACAAAACCGGCAGATCTGAATGGTCTGATCATGCGTTCCACAGAATCTCCGTTATTCGTAAAGACGATCACCTGCCTCGGTGCAACCCCGTCCGCAATGAGTTTTACGGAGTGCTTATCCGCAATGTCCAGCGGTGTTGTAGATGGTTTCGAAGGTTCCGTCTCCACGCTGAAAGATACAGGTGCTTATGAGTACACCAAGAAAGTTGCAAACACCAACCACTTTATTGCAACCCGTTGGTTATTCATGGCAGAAGATGTTTACCAGTCCATCCCGGAAAAATGGAGAAACATCCTCGACGAGTGCTGTGTAGAAGCTGGTAAGTGGGAACAGGAAAATGCAGAGAACGACGAAGCTTCCATGATCGAATTCCTGAAGGAAAAAGGCGTTGAGTGGAACGATGTCGACGTAGACGCATTTACAGAGGCATGTGCTCCGGTTTACGACTGGATCGTAGAAGAGTACGGCGCAGACCCGGATCTCCACCAGAAACTGGTTGATTTCCTGAATGACTACCGCGCAAAAAACTAACGGATCATCCATAAAACATATGGAACCGGCGGCTGCTCTTTCCGGGCAGCCGCTGATGAATTAAGATCGTGACTATTATGATGAATGCATGAGGATAGATTATGGAGAAGAAAAAAACTACACTGGGGTCGGTGCTGGTAAATCTGGATGCGATCATTACCTGCGTGACACTGACACTCTGTACCATCGTTGTAAATGTAAACGTCCTTATGCGCTACTTTCTGAAAAGACCGCTTTACTGGTCGGAGGAAGTCGCTACGGGGCTCTTCGTCTGGACTGTCTTTATTGGAAGCGCATATGCGTACCGCAAGCATGCACATCTGGGCGTTGATATCCTGATCAACATTCTTCCGGAGAAGATCAGAAAAGTCGTTAAGGTGCTCATGGATCTCCTGGAGCTCGCAACACTCGTCATGCTGACGAGGACAAGTGTCCAGTATGTCATGAACACAATGGATAAACTTACAAATACGCTTCGTGTACCAAGCTGGTATATCTCCAGCGCAGTTCCGATCGGATTTGGTCTTTCCCTGATCTTCTGCATTTATTTTCTGTTGAAAGACCTGATCAGGGTATTTAAAAAGGGAGGAGGAGATGAATAATGGGACTCGAATTAATTGAACTCGTTCCGATCTTTATGGTATTTATTCTCTATTTCCTGGGAATGCCGATCGTGTATGCGCTGTTCGGATCGACCTTTTTCTATTTCACGTTTATCGACACGACGAGTAAGAACTGGCTGATCTTACAGAAGGTCATGACTTCCACACAGTCGTTCTCGATGCTTGCGATCCCGTTCTTCGTCATGGCCGGTTCCGTCATGAACTACGGCGGCATCAGCGACAAGATGATGGATTTCGCGGAGGTCCTGACCGGACACATGAAAGGTGGTCTGGCACAGGTCAATGTTGTGCTCAGTATGTTGATGGGCGGATGCTCCGGTTCTGCGAACGCAGACTGTGCGATGCAGTCCAAGATGCTCGTTCCGGAGATGGAAAAGAGAGGATATTCCAAGGCATTCTCAGCAGCGATCACGGCAGCTTCATCGGCAGCCACTCCGGTTATCCCGCCGGGAGTCAATCTGATCGTGTTTACCCTGATTGCGCAGATCTCCCTTGGCCGTACCTTTGCAGCCGGATATATTCCGGGTATCATGATGGCGATCTCCATGATGATCGTGGTTTCTATCATCGCACATAAGAGAAATTACCCGACGACCCGTGAAAAATTCCCGTCTCTGAAAGAAATCGTAAAACAGGGAATTACCTCCTTCTGGGGACTGTTTTTCCCGTTCGGCATTATTCTCGGAATGCGTTTCGGAATGTTCACACCTTCCGAGGGCGGTGCAGTAGCCGTTCTTTACTGTATCATTATCGGACGGTTCGTCTATAAGAAACTGTCCTTAAAAGAACATCTGATCCCGATTCTGCTTGACAGTATCGCCGGAACCTCCAGCGTTGTCCTGATCATGGTTGCAGCCAATGTATTCGGCTACTATATGACCTGGATCAACCTGCCGAGAGTCGTAGCATCCGCAATGTTAAGTCTGACGACAAACAAATGGCTGTTCCTCTTAGCGTGCAACGCGATCCTTCTGATCATGGGTATGTTCCTGGAAGGCGGTGCAGCGTTAATGATCATCACACCGCTCCTTCTTCCGGTTGCGAGACAGCTTGGAATCAACGATTACCATTTCGGCCTTGTCGCTATTGTAAATATCATGATCGGTGGTATCACACCTCCATTCGGATCCATGATGTTTACGACCTGTGGTATTACGGGCTGCCCGATCAGTGAATTCCTGAAGGAAGTATGGCCGTTCATCCTTTCTCTCCTGATCGTTCTTCTGATCCTGACATTCTGCCCGTTCCTGATCACCTGCGTACCGGATCTCCTTTACGGTGCGGCATAAGAGGATCTGTCACAGAACATATGGACCATCATGGAACCAGATGAAAAATAGATAAAACCGGATAAGATGAGCCTGTGAGAAGAAGAGCAGAAAGGCAGTCGTAGCGATACGGAGGCATTCTGCTCTTTTCTGTTACAGAAAAAACAAAAACTGCACATCCGCTTGTCTTATCCCGGGATTCGGGAGGCGATAGCAATGGCAGTTTGGAAATGGATCGTGGGTACGGCAGCCACCTGGACACTGGCCGGAATCTGGATCCGCCTGTTGTTTTCACTGGCAGTCGGAATGTTTATCGGAATTGACAGAGGATTGAAAAGGCGAGGCGCCGGGATCAAGACGCATGTTCTCGTCTGTCTGGGATCGACGCTTGTCATGCTGACGAGCGAATATATGTTCCGGACATTCCCGGATGCCAAAGCCGATATGGCAAGACTCGGAGCGCAGGTGATCAGCGGAGTCGGATTTCTCGGAGTCGGAACGATCATGGTGACCGGACGGAATCAGGTGCGCGGCCTGACGACAGCGGCGTGCCTCTGGATCAGTGCATGTGAGGGACTTGCAGCCGGGATCGGCTTTGTCGAAGGAGCAGCATATGGGTTGGTTCTGATCGCTCTGACGCTGAAGCTGCTGACAAAAGTAGATGCAATGATCCATAATCATGCTAAAGTGTTCGATTTTTACCTGGAATTCAATACCAGCAGTGGAGTCGGAACCTTTATGGATACCATGCGTACCAAGGATATCAGGATCGTATCGTTTGACATTGCGAAAAGCAGGCTGAAGGGCGAGGGACCGTCCGCGACGATGTCGATCGAAGTCCAGGATAAAACGCTGAGAAAGACCTTGCTCAGCAATATCCAGGCAATGGAAGAGATAAGATTTGCAGAAGAATTATAGGAAGTATCAATACGATGGAGGATCACAGGATGAATGGGAACAGATACGATGTAGTGATAATCGGAGGAGGCGTGATCGGAAGCAGCATCGCAAGAGCGCTTTCGAAATATCAGTGCCGTACGGTCCTGCTGGAAAAGGAAGAGGATGTCTGCTCCGGCACTTCCAAGGCGAACAGCGCGATCGTTCATGCTGGTTATGACGCAAAAACAGGATCATTAAAAGCAAAGTTAAACGTAAAAGGCAATGCCATGATGGGAGAGCTGTCGAAAGAGCTCGATTTTGATTTCAAGCGCAACTCATCCCTGGTTCTCTGCTTTGCGGAGGAAGACCGCCCGGCATTGCAGGCACTTTATGAAAGAGGCATGGCAAACGGTGTTCCGGATCTTGAGATCCTGTCCGGAGATGAAGTGCGAAGAAGAGAGCCGAACATCAGTGAGGAAGTTGTTGCTGCCCTCTATGCGCCGACAGGCGGGATCGTATGCCCGTTCAGCCTGACGATCGCACTCGCGGAGAATGCATGTGACAACGGTGTAGAGTTTGTGTTCAACACAAAAGCGGAGAAGATCGAAAAGACTGCGGATGGATACCGGATCGAGACCCCGAAAGGCACGTATGAGACAACTTACATAGTCAATGCCGCAGGAGTTTACGCGGATGAGATCCACAACATGGTCTCCGCGAAAAAGCTTCATATCGTTCCTCGCCGCGGCGAATATTGTCTGTTAGATAAAGAAGCAGGCCATCATGTCTCAGCGACCGTATTCCAGCTTCCGGGAAAATACGGAAAAGGGATTCTGGTCAGCCCGACTGTCCACGGAAACCTTCTCGTCGGACCGACAGCGGTCGATCAGGAAGATAAGGACGGAACATATACAACAGCAGATGGACTTGCGGAAGCCTGTGAAAAAGCGGCAAAGAGTGTAAAGAACATCCCATTCCGTCAGGTGATCACCTCCTTCTCCGGTCTTCGTGCACATGAGGACGGGGACGATTTTATCATCGGGGAAGCGGAAGATGCACCTGGATTTTTTGATGCCGCGGGCATTGAATCTCCGGGACTTTCCTGTGCTCCGGCGATCGGGGAATATTTAGCGGAGATGATCGGGGAAAAGGCGGGATTCGGAAAGAACCCGAACTTTGATCCGGTTCGGAAAGGCATCGTGAAAGCCGCAGATTTAAGCCTGGAAGAGCGCGCGGAACTGATCCGGAAGAATCCGGCATACGGCTCGATCGTCTGCCGCTGTGAGAACATCAGCGAGGGCGAAATCATCGATGCCGTGACAAGAACGCTCGGCGCCCGCTCCATGGACGGGATCAAGCGGCGTGTCCGCCAGGGAATGGGACGCTGCCAGGCCGGTTTCTGCACGCCGAGGGCGATGGAGATCCTCTCCCGTGAGGCGGGGATCCCGATCACGGAGATCTGCAAGAACCGCAAAGGCTCAGAAATGATAAAAGGCGAGGAGGCATAACCATGATTCAGCATGACATTGTAATTATCGGCGGCGGTCCTGCAGGACTTGCGGCAGCGGCGGCAGCAAAAAAGAGCGGAGTGGATGACATTCTGATCCTGGAGCGCGACAGTGTGCTGGGCGGCATCTTAAATCAGTGCATCCACAATGGGTTCGGCCTTCATACCTTCAAGGAAGAGCTGACCGGACCGGAATATGCGGCCCGCTACGAGGAAGAAGTAAAGAAACTTGAAATCCCGTACCGCTTAAACAGCATGGTCCTGGATATCAATCAGGAAAAAGAGATCATCGTTGTGAGCCGGAGCGAAGGATTGGAGATCATCAAGGCAAAGGCGATCATCCTTGCAATGGGCTGCAGAGAGCGCCCGAGAGGCGCCTTAAATATCCCGGGCTACCGCCCGGCAGGCATCTACACCGCCGGAACGGCACAGCGCCTCATGAACATCGAGGGACATATGGTCGGAAAAGAAGTCGTGATCCTCGGCTCCGGGGATATCGGGCTGATCATGGCGCGCCGTATGACGCTCGAAGGGGCGAAAGTCAAGGTCGTGGCGGAACTGATGCCGTATTCCGGAGGCTTAAAGAGAAATATCGTGCAGTGTCTTGACGATTTCGGAATTCCGTTAAAGCTGAGCCACACCGTTGTCAAAATTGACGGAAAAGAGCGCGTGACCGGGATTACCCTGGCGAAAGTAGGATCGGACAGAAAACCGATCGCCGGGACGGAAGAATATTACAGCTGTGATACACTTCTGTTATCCTGCGGCCTGATCCCGGAAAATGAACTGACGAGAAACATGGGCGTCACCATGAATCCGGTCACATCGGGGCCTATGGTCAATGATCGGCTGGAAACCGGGATCGAGGGTGTGTTTGCCTGCGGAAACGTCCTCCATGTGCATGATCTTGTCGACTATGTTTCAGAGGAAGCGGCACTTGCCGGGCAGAATGCGGCCCGTTATATCATGTCCGGTGAGACGAAAAAAGGTCATACCGTGACGATCAAAGCCGAGAATGGTGTCCGCTATACCGTGCCGCAGTCGATCGACATCGGTGCGATGGCAGACAGACTGACGGTGCGCTTCCGCGTAGCGGATGTATACAAAGGACGCAGCATCTGTGTTTATTATGACGGAACATGTATCAGCCGCCGGAAAAAGAAAGTGCTGGCGCCCGGAGAGATGGAACAGGTATTCCTGACAAAGGAAAGCCTGGAACAGTATCCGGATCTGAGAGAGATAACCATTTGCACGGAGGTGGATGAGTGATGGAAGTAAGAGAACTGACATGTATCGGATGTCCGCTGGGCTGCCAGCTCACTGTGACGATGGGAGAAAACGAGATCAAGGTTGAGGGCAATACATGTCCGCGCGGGGAAGCCTATGCGAAAAAGGAAGTGACCAACCCGACCCGGATCGTGACCTCGACTGTGAGAGTAGAAGGCGGAACGATCGAACGTGTATCCGTCAAGACCGCATCCGACATTCCGAAGGGCAGCATTTTTGAATGTATGAAGGAGATTCATGCCGCAAAAGTAAAAGCACCGGTGCATATCGGAGACGTGATCCTCGCGGACTGTGCCGGAACCGGAGTGGCGGTTGTCGCGAGCAAAAATGTAGAGCAGGCATAAAAGACTAACCGCCGGTGCGGGGGCAACGATGACAGAGGCAGTACAGACAGATCGTATTTGTCTGCTGCCTCCTTTCTGCCTGTAGGGGAGCAGGATTTGCATCCGCGGATCAGATGATGTAAAATAGAGGGAAGAGAATGGGCTGCACCGGTCCTGGAAAACGACAAGGAGAAGAACATGACGAAACGTGAGATTTTAAAGGAAACAGAACTTTTTGTCCTGGATATGGACGGAACCTTTTATCTGGATACCGATGTGATTGACGGAGCGCTGGATTTTCTGGAAGAGGTGAAGAAAGCCGGAAAGCGATATGTCTTTTTTACAAATAATTCATCAAAATCACCGAAAACATATATTGACAAACTTGCAAAAATGAGGTGTTATATTAGCAGAGATCAGATCATCACGTCCGGAGATGTGATGATCCAGTATCTGAAAGAGTATTATCCCGGACAAAAAGTCTACCTTGTGGGAACGCCGGACCTTGAGGCAAATTTCCTTGAAAACGGGATCCATCTGACGAAAGAAATGCCGGACGTGGTAGTGATCGGCTTTGATATGACATTGACGTATGAGAAGCTGGAACGAGCCTGCACATATATCCGGAACGGCGCAGTCTTCCTTGCAACCCATCTGGATATCAACTGTCCGACGAAGGATGGATTTATCCCGGACTGCGGCGCCATGTGCGCGGCGATTTCTCTGTCGACGGGCAAGGAGCCGAAGTACGTCGGAAAACCGTTCCGCGAGACGGTGGACATGGTCCTGGAGCTGACTGGTGCGAATCGTGAGGAAGTTTCCTTTGTCGGAGACCGGATCTATACGGATGTAAAGACCGGCGTGGTAAACGGTGCACACGGGATCCTGGTTCTGACCGGAGAAACAAAGCTGGAAGATGTGCCGAAATCCGACGTCGTTCCGGATGCCATTTTTACAGGGTTAAAAGAGATGGGAGAACTGCTCAGAAAAATGAGGGAGGAAAAGGCTTTCTGAATCTGTAGAAGAAAGCCGGAGGTGAAGAAATGACAATGCTAGAATTATTGGAGGAATCTCCGATCATTGCGGCGGTCAAGAGCCAGGAAGGACTGGAACACAGCCTGAAATCAGAATGTAAGGTCGTATTCGTATTGTTTGGGACGATCTGCGACATCGATGCGATCGTGGCGAAGATCAAAGCTGCCGGAAAGATCGCGATCGTCCATGTAGATATGATCCAGGGACTCGGCACAAAAAAGGTGGCGGTTGATTTTATTGCCCACAATACGAATGCGGATGGAATCATCAGCACGAAGAACGTGCTTGTGGAATACGCGAAGGAGATTGGTCTGTTTGCGATTCAGAGAACCTTTGTGGTGGATTCCATCGCCTTAAATACCCTGAAAAAACAGATCGAGCTGTTCCGCCCGGACGCGGTCGAGATCATGCCGGGTGTAATGCCGAAGATCTTAAAGATCATGCGGGAGTATACCGATATTCCTCTGATTGCCGGCGGGCTTCTGTCTGATAAAAAGGATGTGATGGCGGCATTCGAGGCCGGTGTCGATGCGATCTCTGCGACGAATGAAGATGTGTGGTATGTATAATTTCTGACAGTGTCTGTTTTGTATCCATCTGTATGATATCATAAAAAAAGAGTCAGAAAGCTGCTTGCAGATTTCCTGCGAACGGCAAATATTAAATCTTCAAAAGAAGAAAGGTGGATGATACATGGAAACAGATATGACAATGTTAGCAGGGGCAACCGTGGTCGGAGGGATCCTGGGAATCTATTCAACCTTACGGCTGATCTATTATATCTTCTATATGATCGCAAACTGGAAGATCTTTTCAAAGGCCGGAGAACCGGGCTGGAAATCCCTGATCCCGTTCTACAATGTTTATACGGAGTATAAGCTGATGTGGAAGCCGCAGCTCGCGTGGATTTACATCGTGCTGGGAGTTCTCGCAGATATCTTTCTCAAAAACACAGGGACAAGCGCCCTGATGTTCCTCGGTGGTCTGGTTTGCACGATTGCTTACCTTGTAATTGATTTCAAGGAAAAACAGCATGTTTCCAAAGCATTTGGACACGGTTTCGGCTTTGGCGTAGGACTTTTCTTTCTCCAGCCGATCTTCTCAATGATCCTCGGATTCGGAAGCGACCAGTACCAGGGAAATCAGTCATAAAAACAGAATATAAAAGATGGGAAGCAGGAGCACTTGGCGGCTCCTGCTTTTTTTGATGCAGAGGAAATAGCGATGAAATTTTTATCCAGGAGGACCTGTCCAAAAAATGCGAGGACAGACAGATATAATAAAATCATACTTCAGATGGAGAGTGAAAATAAGGAGTGGGGCAGGAGCAGAGAGATGAGAACGAAAATTCAGGACACGTGGGATATTTAAAGGACAGGTAAAATGATATAATAAAAATATCAAACAGGAAAGATGCAGGCAGAATACTTAAACCAAAGAAAAAAACACATGGAACAGGTTGCGGCATCATCCACAGGGATATCCGGAATTAGGAAAAGGGGGATCTATATGAGAAATATGACATTTGGAGGATTTTTAGCAGGCTTATGTACGATCATCGGACTTCTCTGTTTTATCGGAGCAGTCAGCGACGCAGCAGAACCGAAATGTATCGTGACCGGGTGCAGCAACAAGCGGGCACCGGAGAGCAGTTACTGTTATCTCCACAAACCGTACCGAAGATCTTATACAAGTTCTTACTCGTCGGGGAGTTCGGGCAGCAGTTCGTCCTCGTCCTACGGAAAGTCATCGGGAAGCAGCTCATCCGGATCATCCAGCTATAAAAGCAGCAGTACTTCCGGCAGCAGCTCTGCAGCATCCAGAAGTTCTTCTTCCTACAGCAAGCCGAAAAGTTCTTATGGAACCAGCAGCTACAGAAAAAGCACAGCGGATTCCTACGATGACGGATATGATGACGTCTATATGGACGGGGATTACGATGATGACCGTTATGCCGGAGACAGCGACTACGCGGATGGCGTCGATGACGCGCTGGATGAGCTGGGGGATGATTAGAAAAACAGCGGAGAAGATTGCAAACCATGTCTGGCGCTATGAAATTACTGATGGTATATAGAAACAAATGGAATGAAAATACAGAGTACAGGAGGAAACGTTTATGAAACATATTGTAATCGACCTGGAGATGAACAAGATCGCGCGCAGCTCAGAAGCGAGAAAAATCTGCAAAAGCGAGATCATAGAGATAGGAGCCGTCATGCTGGATGAAAACCTGCAGGAGATCGGGAACTTCCGTACATATGTAAAACCGGAATACAACGATAAGATCGCGGCGGAGATCCGGAATCTGACCGGGATCACAGACGTGATGGTAGCGAATGCACCGGTATTCAGGGAAGCATTCCGGATGTTCACAAACTGGTGCCTGGGAACCGGAGACGAGGTCACGATCTATGCCTGGAGTGACTCTGACTACAACCAGGTCGTAAAAGAGATCCTCTTAAAAGAATACGAGCTTTCCGACGAAGAACACGGCCTGATCGACACCGAGTGGACCGATTTCCAGAATGAATTCGATGCGCACATCGGGTTCGAAAGACGGATCTCCCTGGAACTCGCTCTCGACATGGCCGGAATCGATTTCTCCGGCAGACAGCACGACGCCCTCGACGACGCCAGAAACACCGCCGACCTCCTCCACGTCTTCCGCGACCGTGATCTCTTCGAGAAAACTCTCCGCAAAGTCAAAGAAGCGATGGACCCAACGCCGCTGGGGAATACGCTGGGGAGTATGATCGATTTCTCGGGGTTTGTGGTGGGGTGATGCAGGTTAAAGCCAAACACTTGCAGAAATTGATTCCGAACACGGAATCAAATCTACATAAAGTGAAAATAAATTCCGAAATGAGAGTATAATCCGGACCTGAAATGTCATCAACTTGCTATTTTGATATAAGAATGGTAAAATCGAGAATAACAGGAAAATGCGGACATATAGCGGTTTCGGGATGTAGATCCTGAAAAAATTGAAAATCACCTGACAAAGATCAATGGAAACGCGATCATTATTTTTGATACAAAAGCCCACAGGGAAGAAAAAGAAAGTTTCTATCATGGAATTCTTCTGGGACTTCTGCGTTGTGTCCAAAACTGGCTGATCCAGTCAAATGCCGAATCCGGAGACGGTTTCGCAGACATCCTGATCGAGCCGGAAGATCCGGATTCCGGAATTATCATCGAGCTGAAATATTCCCAGACATTTTCTGGACTGGAAAAATATTCATCTGTGATACAATATAATAATGAAAATTCGCTAAGCAGTGTTCTTACAATTGCATATTTAAGTGCCATGCAATTTTATTTTAAGCCAATACGGGAACTTCCCACAGGACGAGGATTTGCTGACTTTGTATTTATTCCCAAACCGGAATATATGAAAGATTATCCGGCATTAGTCGTAGAATTAAAATGGAATCAAAATGCTCAGACTGCCATGCAGCAAATAAAAGAACGCAATTATCCAATGTCGATAGAGCCATATACCGGTAATATTCTGCTTGTTGCAATTAACTATGACAAAACAAAAAAATCACATCAGTGTATGATTGAGAAATATATAAAAAAGAAGTGATCGATATTTGATGTTCATTATCAAAGAATAAGCTGTGAAAGAGGTGTTTTCGTTGACCATCGAGGAAATTCTTGCAGGTGAATCGTTTTCTTATATGAACTTGATTGAGAATAGCTCTTTTTTAAGCTAGAGAGGCAAGATCTGGAATGATGAATATGTTAAAAAATGGATTATCAGAAGAGAGCACTCCAACTTCCATCCGTCTCCCCCGCATCATGATCGCCGCCGAAAAGAGCGGCGGTGGGAAGACATTTTTCACCTGTGTGCTTCTTTCACTCCTAAAGGAGCGGATTGAGGCAGTGCGTGCCTTTAAGTGTGGCCCCGATTATATCGACCCGATGTTTCACCGGACGGTGCTGGAGATTCCATCGCGAAATCTGGACAGCTTTTTTGTGGGGGCGGATACGCTGCGGTATCTGCTGGGACGGGAAGTTCTGGAGAATAAGGGGCTTCCGGCGAGCCGGATCGCGGTCCTTGAGGGTGTAATGGGATTTTACGATGGTCTCGGCGGTGTCTCGGAGCGCGCCAGCGCATGGGAAGTGGCGGATCTTACGGATACACCGGTGATCCTGATCGTTGACATGAAGGGACGGAGTCTTTCGGCACTTGCCTCGATCAAAGGCTTCATGGAGTATCAGGAGAGGAGCCATGTTGCAGGCGTGATCTTTAACCGGCTGTCTCCGATGATATATCCGGGACTTAAGAAAAAGGCAGAGCAGGAGCTGGGGATCCGCGTGTTCGGATATATTCCGGAACTTAGAGATCTGACTCTGGAATCACGCCATCTGGGACTTGTCATGCCGGAGGAGATCCCGGGACTCAGAGAAAAACTGGAGTTTGTAAAGGAGAAGATCCGGGCGGGGATCGATCTGGACGGGATTTTGGAAGCAGCGGAGAAAGCTCCGGAACTTCTGATTAAGATTCCGGAAACCATAAAAAAACAGGAAGGAAAAACAATATCAGGAGCAGCCGCTGTCCATACTGTGTGTCATGCGGTTTTTGATGGAAGCAGAGCAATTTTTCAGGGAAAAAGAGAATTGGCAGCGTCTGTAGCAGATAATAAAAACTCCAGCAGCCCCGTGATCGCAGTTGCAAGAGATGAGGCGTTCTGCTTTTACTATGAGGACAACCTGGATCTTTTAAAAAAACTTGGAGCCAGGATCCGATATTTTTCTCCGATCCGGGATCAGGAGATCCCGCCGGAGGCGTCTGCGCTGTATCTTGGCGGCGGATATCCGGAGCTTCATGCGAAGGCACTTTCAGAGAATAAAACGATGCTTTCTTCGATCCGGGAGGCGATCAGGAATAGGATGCCCTGTATCGCAGAGTGCGGCGGGTACCTCTATTTGAAGGAGTCGATCGAAGATCCGGCTGGAAAGCGCTGGGAAATGGCCGGTGTTCTTCCGGGAAACAGCCAGGATACAGGGAAGCTTGGAAGATTCGGCTACATTACCGTGACAGCGAAAAAGGACGGACTTCTCGGACCGGAGGGAACTCAGTTTCGCGCCCATGAATTCCACCACTGGGATTCACCGGAAAATGGAACTGATTTTCAGGCGAAGAAACCGGTCGGGACCCGCGGCTGGGAGTGCGGATACACAACCGAAAGCTTCTATGCCGGTTTTCCACATCTGTATTTTTACAGTAATCCGAAGATTGCGGAGCATTTTGTAAAGCAGGCACAAAGCTGGAGAGAAGCTCCACAAAGAATGACATAAGGAAAGATAATGAGTGACAACACGATGACAACAAAGACAATCGAAGAAAAATTTCAAAGCTATCTGAAACAGATCGTCCCAGCCGACCGCCATGCAATGGAACTTGCGAAAAAACGATGGGATTCCGTTGCAAAGCCGATCGGCAGTCTCGGGATCCTGGAGGATGATATTACAAGGATCGCCGGGATCAGGCGGAGTGCGTCCGGGATCACGCTTGATAAGTCCGCACTTGCAGTCATGTGCGCGGATCATGGCGTCGTTGCGGAAGGCGTGACCCAGACCGGGAAGGAAGTGACCCGGATCGTGGCGGAGAATTTCACGCGGGGGGAGACTTCGACTTCCAAAATGTGCCGGACTGCCGGAACAGATCTTTATCCGGTGGACATGGGGATGGACTGTGAAGTGATCGGAGTAAAACAGCCGGATCCGCACCGGATCATGGACCGAAAGATTGCGAGAGGTTCCGGAAATATCGTGAGGGAACCTGCGATGAGCAGAAAGAACTGCCTGCAGGCGCTGGTTTCCGGGATCGAACTTGCGTTTACGTTCCGGGATATGGGATATGAGCTTCTCGCTGCAGGTGAGATGGGAATCGGAAATACGACGCCTGCTGCCGCGATGAGCGCAGTGCTCACGGGACTTTCCCCGGAGGAAGCGACCGGACGGGGAGCCGGACTTTCGGATGCCGGGCTGGAAAAGAAAAAACGGGCGGTTTCGATGGCGGTCGGCCGCTTTTATGAAACATATCCGCAGTACCGGGGCGGAACGAAGGAAGATTATGAGAATGGGGCGCTCTCGGCTGTGACAGTCCTTTCGGAGCTTGGCGGTTTTGACCTTGCGGGAATGACCGGGCTCTTTTTAGGCGGGGCGGCGGCCGGACTCCCGGTCCTCATGGACGGGTTCCTCTCGACTGTATCGGCACTTCTCGCGGTCCTGATCCGCCGGGAGGCGAAAGATTATCTCTTTGCCTCGCACATTTCCAGTGAACCGGCCGGAAAAGCGGTTCTTGAAATGCTTGGACTTCCGGCGCCGCTTCATCTCGGGATGCATCTCGGCGAGGGAAGCGGGGCTGTAGCGATGATCCCACTTTTAAAGATGGGAGCGAGCGTCTACGAAGAGATGAGCACTTTTTCCGACATTTCCGTCGAGCAGTACGTGGATTATGAGAAGGAGGTCCGGACATGAGAGCGGCGATCATAGCGTTTTCGATGTATTCCAGGATCCCGATGCCGATATTTGAGTGGAAGGAAGAGGACATGAAATACGCCATGTGCTTTTTTCCCGCGATCGGGGCGGTGATCGGAGCGGTGTTTTTTGGAATGTATCTGCTGCTCGACAGGATCCTGACGGGAAAGATCCTGGCAGCGGGGATCCTCCTCGCAGTGCCGCTTTTTATCACGGGCGGGATCCATATGGACGGATTTATGGACACCTGCGATGCAAGAGCGTCATATGGCGACCGGGAGAAGAAGCTGGGAATCTTAAAGGACACGCACACAGGAGCGTTTGCGGTGATCTTCGGAGGACTGTATCTGATCCTCTACGCGGCGGCGTGCACGGAACTTGATGAGGAAAGTGCGCTCCTCACAGCGATCGGGTTTATTCTTTCCAGGGCGCTCAGCGGCCTTTCCACCGCGACATTTCCGGAGGCGCGAAAACATGGGATGCTGGCAGATTTTATGAAGGATGCGAGAAAGAAGACCGTGGCAGTCTGCATGCTCGTGATCTTTTTCCTGACGGCATTTCTGGAACTGCTCTTTGGCGGTATCTGCGGCGGTGTTGTTGTAATTACAACGGTTTTGATCTTTCTCTGGTATCGACACATGGCAGTACAGGAATTCGGTGGTGTGACCGGAGATCTTGCCGGTTTCTTCCTGCAGATCTGTGAGCTTGGGATCCTGCTCGCGGCGGTGATCGGAAAGGCGGTGTTTTAAGTGAAACTTTTACTGATCCGGCATGGGGCAACGCCGGGGAACCTGGAGAAACGATATGTGGGCAGGACGGATGAGAGTCTGACGCAGGAATCCCTCGAAACGCTTGGCAAAGAGGCAAAAAAAATCCGGGAACTTGCCGGAAAACCTGCGGCGATCATCACAAGCCCGATGAAACGCTGCCTTGAGACTGCGGAAACACTATTTCCGGAACATGATTATCCGCAGATCCCGAGGGTTCAGGTCGAAGATCTTTCCGAGTGTGATTTTGGAAAGTTTGAATATAAAAACTATCTGGAACTCTCCGGGGACATGGAATATCAGCATTTTATCGACACGATGGGAGCTGAGGGATTCCCGGGCGGGGAGAGCACGGAAACGTTTAAAGCGCGGACTGTGAAGGCGTTCCGGGAGAACCTCGCGAGATTATCTCTGGAGACAGAGGATCCGGACAAAACACTCGTCTTCGTCGTCCACGGGGGAACGATCATGGCCGTCATGGAGGCGCTTGCAAAAGAGCGGAAGAGTTACTATGACTGGCAGGTCGGAAACGGCGAGGGGATCTTTGGAGAGATCAAAGCGCCGGATGGACGGATCGGTCAGGTGCGGTTTCTTCGGAACAATCCAGTATCATAGGGAGGTAAAATCATGATTCTTTTATTATCGGTATGCAGCATCGGATTTCTGATCTACGGTGCACTTGTTGTCAGTGGGATCTATACGCCGATCAGCTCGAAAATTCTGGTTGAGGACGAGGAACGGGCGAAATGGTGCCATACGGAGGGCGTCACAAAGATGCTCTGGGGACTGGATCTTGCGTTTTTGGTAATGTATCTTTGCCGTGTTTTCCCGGCATTTTTATGGCTTGGACTGTTTCTTGTGCTGACGATCGTGATCATCATCATGGCTTATAAGAATAATGGAAAGTATTTAAAATGACGCAGAAAATCAGACCAGTTCACTATATGAGGAATGCCGGTTTTGCGGTATGATAGACAACGAACGGAACAAACATTAAAGGAAGATTTTTATGACAGACAGACTCGAATTACTTGCAGTGGTCGCACTCGGATTTCTGCTCGATCAGGTCCTCGGGGATCCGCACTGGTTATATCATCCGGTGCGGATCATCGGGGCTTATATTTCATTTCTGGAGAAAGGGATCCGGAAGCTTTTTGGAGAGGGAGAGAGGGCGCTCTTAGTTGGCGGTGTGGTACTTGTTATTCTCGTGACTGGGACAACGGCGGTCGTATCCGGCGGGATCTTATACACCTGCGGCAGGATCTCCCCATGGCTCCGGTTTCTGGCATCTGTGATCCTGTGTTATCAGCTTTTTGCGGTAAAATCCCTGAAGGATGAGAGCATGAAGGTGTACCGGGAATTGAAAAAGGACGACCTTGAAGCGGCGAGGTATGCGGTGTCGATGATCGTTGGGCGGGATACTAAAGTGCTCGATATGACTGGTGTCACGAAGGCGGCGGTGGAGACAGTTGCGGAAAATACGTCAGACGGTGTTGCGGCACCGCTCTTTTACATGGCGATCGGCGGACCGGTCCTCGGCTGGGTATACAAGGCAGTCAATACGATGGATTCAATGGTCGGGTATAAGAATGACAAATATCTGTACCTTGGACGGGCGGCTGCTAAACTGGACGATGTCTTGAATTTTATTCCATCGAGACTCTGCGCCTGGATCATGATCTTTGCGGCGTATCTGCCGTCCAAAGGGCACGAATTTGACGGAAAAAATGCGAAAAAGCTCTTCCTGAGGGACCGTTTCAACCATGCGAGCCCGAATTCCGCGCAGACAGAGTCGGTCTGTGCCGGAGCGCTGCGGGTGCGCCTTGCCGGGGACGCGTGGTACTTTGGAAAACTCGTAAAGAAAAAATATATCGGAGATGATCTGCGTCCGGTGGAACCGGAGGATATCCGCCGGGCAAACAGACTTCTCTACCGGACGTCGTGGATCCTGATGGGGATCTGTGCGGTGTGGGAGATCATTTTGGAATTGTTGTAAAAACAAGGCACACAGTGGAGGAATCAAAATGGCAAAAGTGATCATGATCCAGGGGACCATGTCGAATGCGGGGAAGAGTTTTCTTGCGGCGGGGCTCTGCCGGATCTTTAAGCAGGACGGGCTCAGGACGGCACCGTTTAAGTCCCAGAATATGGCCCTGAATTCTTATATTACGCGGGACGGGCTTGAGATGGGACGGGCCCAGGTCATGCAGGCGGAGGCAGCCGGGATCGAGCCGGAGGCGGCGATGAACCCGATCCTTTTAAAGCCGACCTCGAACATGGGATCCCAGCTCATCGTGAACGGCGAGGTCCGCGGCAATTATCCGGCGGCGGAGTATTTTAAGATGAAAAAGAGTCTGATCCCGGACATCATGGATGCCTACAATTCCCTGGCATCCCGCTTCGATGTGATCGTTGTGGAAGGCGCGGGAAGTCCGGCCGAGATCAACTTGAGGGAAAACGATATCGTGAACATGGGACTCGCCGAGATGCTGGATGCGCCGGTACTTCTCGCCGGGGACATCGACCGGGGCGGCGTTTTCGCCCAGCTCTACGGGACAGCGGCCCTGCTCACAGAAGCGGAGCGGAAGCGGATCCGCGCCTTCGTGATCAATAAGTTCCGCGGGGATAAAGAGATCTTAAAACCGGGGCTTTCCATGCTCTATGAGCGGATCCGGATCCCGTTTGCGGGTGTGATCCCGTACATGGATGTGGACGTGGACGATGAGGACAGCCTCTCGGAGCGCCTGACAGAAAAACATGGAACCGGACCTCTTCTTGACCGCTCCGGCCATGCGGCTTTTGCGAAGATCTCCGTGATCCGGCTTCCGAGGATCTCGAATTTCACGGACTTTAATGCACTGGAGCGACTGCCGGGGATCGCGCTTTCTTATGTGAGCCGTCCGGAGGAACTGACCGGATCGGATCTCATCATCCTCCCTGGGACAAAGAACACCATGGGAGATCTCAAGTGGCTCCGCCAGAACGGGCTGGAAGCTGTAATCACGCGGATGGCGGGAAAAGGGATCCCGGTCATCGGCGTCTGCGGCGGGTTCCAGATGCTGGGAACGAGTCTTTCCGATCCGCATGGTGTGGAAGAAGGCGGAACGATGCGCGGCATGGAGCTCCTGCCGATCCGCACGATCTTTGCGGAGAAGAAGACGAGGACGAGAGTAAATGGAACGGCAGCCGGGTTTTCAAACGATGGAGTACCGGTAAAGATCAACGGATATGAGATTCATATGGGAGAGACGATCCGGGACGGCGGACAGCCGTTTTCGTGGATCCAGTACGAAAATGGGGAAAATATCGCAGCGATGGCGATGGATTCCGATGCGCGTTCAGGATATAAAACGGATTCGAATCCGAATGGAGCTCCGGACGGTGGGAAAGAAGACGGCTGTATCAGCGGAAACGTATTCGGAACCTATGTCCACGGAGTATTCGACACAGAAGAGATGCAGCATGCGATCCGCGATTTCCTCGCAGAGAGAAAAGGTGTTCGTCCGGAGACATATGAAAACGGGGAAACATTCTCGATGGCAAAGTATAAAGAAGAGCAGTATGACAAGATGGCTAAGATTATCCGGGAAAATCTGGATATGGATATGATCTACCGGATCCTGGAACGAAAGGATGTGAGATAATGAGTGGACTTGACTGGACCGAAGAATTAAAAAAACGGACGGGGATCGATTTCCTGACAACCCGCCCGATGGAGATCGAAAAAAAGAGTTTTGAGATCATAAAAGGAGAGCTGGGCGAGGAATTTGTTTCCCGGTATCCGGCTGATGCACTTCCGGTTCTCTGCCGTGTGATCCATACCACCGCCGATTTCTCCTACCGCGACACCCTCACGATCACAGAAGGCGCGATCGGACTGGCAAAAGAGGCGATCCACCGGGGGCTTCCGATCATCACCGATACGACGATGGCGGCATCCGGGATCAACAAGACGGCGGCCAGAAAATTTGGGATCGATGTGCACTGCTTTATCGCGGATGAGGATGTGAAGGAAGCTGCAAAGGCGAGTGGGATGACGAGATCCGCGGTCAGCGCCGAAAAGGCGGCGCGACTTTATCCGGAGTGTATCTATGCAGTCGGAAACGCGCCGACGGCGTTAATGCGCCTCTATGAGCTGATCGAAGAAAAAAAGATCCGGCCGGCGCTCATCATCGGAGTACCGGTCGGATTCGTGAACGTAGTCGAGGCAAAGGAACTGATCCTTCGGACGGATGTCCCGGCGATCGTCGCCAGAGGACGAAAAGGTGGGAGCAATATCGCCGCGGCGATCTGCAACGCACTGTTATATGAGGCGGGAGGACGATAGCGGTTCGCTACTTTACTTCCTGCACCGGGATTCCCGGAACTGCCATCAGAGAGTAGTTGGTGTGATAGACAACGAAACCTGGTGCGGCTCCGGGAACTTTTTTTAAGTTCTTCCGCTGGATATAGTCGACTTCGACCTTCTCATTCCCGCGGCCTTTGGAGTAGTAGGCAGCCAGCGCACCGGCTTCCTCAAACACGCGGTCCGGGAGCTCTTTTCCCTCAGTCTTTACGATGACATGGGAGCCCGGGATCCCTTTTGCGTGGAACCACCAGTCACCGCCGTTCGCAAACTTGAAGTCGAGTTCCTCGTTCTGATAGTTGTTCTTTCCGACATAGATGTGGAATCCGTCGCTGGAAAGATAGTGGAACGGGCGGCTCGTGATCTTCACCTTTTTGCCGCCTGTGTAGTGGCGCTTGATATAGCCATACTCCGTGAGCTCTTCCTTGATCTGGACAAGGTCCTCCTCGAGTCTTGCGATGTCCATCGATGTGCTGATGGATTCCAGGTGGGCGATCTCCGCCTTCGTCTGTGCGAGCTGTTCGGTGACGGCCTCATAAGTCCGCTTCTGTTTATTGTACTTGTCGAAATACCGCTTCGCGTTCTCCTGCGCCGTCATTGTCGGATCCAGCGGGATCGTAATTTCCGTATTGTCGTAATAATTTAAACATTTAAAACTTTTCTCCCCGCCTGAGAGACCATATCCGTAGGTATTCAAAAGTTCTCCGTAGATCCGGTATTTTTCCCGTTTTTCAGTATCTTTGAGCTGCTTTGTCTGAAGATCCAGCTTTCTGACACTGCGTTCCAGTGCATTGGAGATGATCTTTCTAAGATCCGTGGACTTCTGGTGGATCCGTGATACTGTGTTCTTTTCCGCGTAGTACCGCTCGAGGAGCTCACTGATGGAATCAAACTTCACAGTCCTGTAATTTCCACCTTCCATCATCGTCAGCGGGACAGCGGCAAATTCGATCGGTTTTTCTCCCTCATAGATAATATTCGGGGTGAAATTGCCCTCGCGGATATCGTCCATGATCCAGTTGAACGCGTGGAAGAGGTGGGTGAGTTCCGCATCGGAAAATTCTTTTGCGGAGATATCCCCGTCTAAGGATGCCAGATGGCAGATCTCAGCGGCAACCACGGGACTTAAGCCTGTAAGATCCATGTAGAGCGCTTTGGAAAGATTCTGCGGTGTGTTGTGCAGGAGCTCTTTAAATTCCGTTTCCGTGATCGTAAGCGGATCCTTCTTCTCCCCGGAGTGGGGGATAAAATAATCTCTCCCCGGGAGGACTTCCCGGACGGAGCTTACCTGAGCCGAGATATGTTTGATGCTGTCGAGGATCACGTTGTTCTCATCGCAGAAGATGATGTTGCTGTGTTTTCCCATGAGCTCGATCACGATGAACTTTCTTCTGAGGTCGCCCATCTCATCGAGATGCTCGACCTCGATCCGGACGATCCGCTCCAGTCCCGGCTGGGTCACGGAGATGATCCTGCCGTTTGCGATATGCTTTCTTAAAAGCATGCAGAAGTTCGGAGCCGTCATCGGGCTCGGTTTGTTGTTTGATGTAAAATAAAGGAGAGGGAGACTGGCGTTCGCCGATACGAGCAGACGTACGTTCTCCCGGTTTCCTTTAATGGTAAAGAGTAATTCGTCCTTTTCCGGCTGGGCGATCTTTGAAATCCTGCCGGAGACGATCTTTTCGTTCAGGTCGCGGACAAGGTTCGCGATCACGATTCCGTCAAATGCCATGGTGTATGAGTTCCTTTCGTTTTATCGATCATAAATTCTAAGATTGTCTGATATGTGTACGATCGGGAGACTCTCTAAGAGTATCTCCCGAGTGTGGGAATGGGCGGATCGGATCTGCTTCATGAAAAGTGTTCATGAAAGATCGTGTTGATCCGTTCCGTCAGCTCCGCGACCGAGTGGGCCCGGCTTCTGGAACATTCCCGCGCAGGGCGGCCGCAGAGGAGACAGGTCCGGCCCGGCTGCCCGATGTCACTTCTTGAGATCTTTTTTCCATCCCGCCCGATGATATCGATGTCGTAGAGTCTTCCGAGATCGGACGCGTCCTCTAACGGCACGAGAAGGCGTTTTACGGCGAGCGCATCCGCATCCACGCAGAGAAATGCCTCCGGACCGGTCTTATCGAGGATTAGGCTGCGCTTTAAGACCGGGATCTTTGCGGTATCCAACGCGGAAACGATCTCCGAAAGTGCAAAGGCAAATGCCTCCGGAACAAGCGGCAGGACCTTGACCGGCCCCGGGATATTTAAGGTGAAGGAGACGAGAACGCCGGGAAATTCGGAGAGAAGCTGTTCCTGCATCCAGACGCGCCGTTCCCTGGCGTTTAACATATCCGGAAGCTCGGCATCGGCACCGATGAATTTTTCTAATGTTTCTTTTTCTGCGTCATTTAATAATAACTGTTCTATTTCTGGATCATTCCATAAAAATTTTTCCATAAAAACCTCAGATCTCATGCAGGATCTCAAGAAATCCTTTCATATATTTTGTGAGATACATGTCCTTCCGGTAGCAGGCGTAAAAATGTCTTGGATTCTCCACACCGAGGATCGGATAGGAGAAGTAGGCGGAATCCGGCGAGTTATCAGTCTCGACATAGGAATCCGGACAGGCCATCACGACAGGACTCGCCGCAACGACATGTTTTCCGACCTCGATGCTGATCGTGACAAGGTCGATCTTCGGCTTCATGTCCCTCGTGATAAAGAGGGAGTCCTGGATCGTCCGGACGGAGTGACCGGACTGGCTGGAGACGAAGGTCTCATCGCGCGCCTCCAGGATATCGATCGGTGTCCCGGGCGCGATCCGTTTCGCAAGTTCGCATTCGCGGTTCACGATGAGGACAAGCTGTTCCTCCTGGATCAGGTCGTAGACCAGTTCCTCGTGGCGCGGGGATGTCGTGAGAAGTGCGATCCCGACTTCCCCCTCCAGGACGCTTTTTTCCATGGTCGCAGATCCCTGCTCATGGAGTTCCAGCCCTACATGGGGGAAACGTTTCTTAAAACGCGGGTATAATTCCGGTAACAGCTCCATGCCGCGCTGGACCGAGATCCCGAGGCAGATGGTCCCGAATTCTTCCTTGCTCAGCTCCTCGACCTGTTTTCTCAAGTTTGTGGAGATCGTTGTCACCTGCCTCGCCGCCTCCACGTAGAGCTGTCCGGCCGGCGTCAGGGTGATCGGATCGGTGGAGCGGTCAAAGATCGGGGCGCCGAGATTGCTCTCGGCGGTCTTTATGATCTGGCTCAGAGAGGGCTGGGAAACGTAGAGCTTTTTTGCCGCGTTTGTAAAGCTGCCTTCCTTCAGGACAGTCAGAACATACTGCATGTGTTTTTCATTCATAGAGGCGTCCTCCCCTGACTTTTTATCTCAGTTAGATAAAACTCCTGTTTTTCTTTCCTATTCTATCACATCCGGTCGGAAAAGACAACGCGGGGAAACCGGAGCGTTCCTGCCGCCGGACCGATCCGATGCCCCATAAGAATTTCCCTATATTCTCTATAGAGGGATATGTATTGGATTAAAAAAAATACAAGTGATATAGTAATGCCATAGAAAGTTATAGAACTCAGGCGGGAAAACAAACGAAATTTGTGTATCCTGCATAATGAGAAACGGAGGGAATATATGGAAATCAAGAAGACAGCCATGGCCGGCACACTGGAATCCAGTGACGCCCAGGTAACCGTGGAGCCGGGCGAAGGAAAGATCGAGCTCACGATCGAGAGCAGCGTGATCCACCAGTACGGCAGACAGATCCGGAAAGTCACACTGGAGACCCTGGAGCGTCTCGGCGTGGACAGTGCAAAGGTCACGATCTTTGACAAAGGAGCGCTCGACTGTACATTAAAGGCGAGAGTGGAGTGTGCGGTCTACCGTTCCAACGGCATCACCGAAAATCTTCCGTGGGGAGGTGTCATCCGATAATGCATCCGAATAAAAAACGCTTAAGAAGATCCATGATGTTTTTAAATTGCCAGAAACCGGGTCTCATCAAGGATCCGTACATCTACAAACCGGATTCCATCATGTTAGACCTCGAGGACGCGGTCGCGGAGAACCAGAAGGACGCAGCGAGATATTCCTTATATCATGCGCTTCAGGAGATCGATTACCGCGGCGTAGAGCGGGTCGTCCGGATCAATGGTCTTGACACTCCGCACTGGAAAGAAGATATCCGCGTCTGTGTCGCGGGCGGAGCCGACACGATCCGTATTGCTAAGACAGAGACGGCGCAGGATGTAAAGATCGTGGAGGAACATGTCCTCGCTGCGGAGCGGGAGTTTGGACGCCCGGAGGGAAGTACGCTTTTAATGGCAGCCTTAGAGTCCTGCAAAGGCGTCTTAAATGCCCTGGAGGTATGCCTGTCCTCCGACCGTCTCATCGGGATCGCCTTATCCGGCGGTGACTACACGAAAGATCTCCAGACGACGATCACCGGAACCGGCGTGGAGCTCATGGGTGCGAGACAGCACATGATCATGGCGGCGAGAGCGGCAGGCGTCCAGTGCTGGGATACCGTGTTCACGAATCTTGACGATATGGAAGGTTTCGAGAACGAGACGCGGATGATCAAGATGATGGGATTTGACGGAAAGTCCCTCGTCAACCCGAGACAGATCGCGATCGTTCACAAGGTCTTTACTCCGTCCGAGAAGGAGATCATTTTCGCGGAGAAAGTAGTCCGTGAGATCGATGACAAGAAGGCAAAGGGAATCGGTGTCTTCACGGTTGACGGAAAGATGATCGACATCGCCTTCTACGACGGTGCAAAGAGAACACTCGCCATGGCGAAAGCAGCAGGCGTTTATAAGGGGGATTTATAAGATGATCAATGCAGTTGGAAGAGAAATTCCCGAAGAGATCTTAAAAGCGACAGGCAAAGAGGCCTTCAAGGGCGTCTATGCCTATGACGATTATGAATATAAAAAGGCGGCTCCGACCGTCCGGACGTTAAATGACCCGACCCGGAGCAAGCTCGTTGAGAACATTCACGATGCGCTCGTGAAATGCGGCATCAAAGACGGAATGGTCCTTTCCTTCCATCACCACTTCCGGGAAGGCGACTATGTGGTGAACATGGTCATGGAAGAGGTCCACAGGATGGGAATCAAGGATATCACGATCTGCGCAAGCTCTTTAGGAAAGGCACATGATCCGATCGTCCCGTACATTGAGGACGGCACAATCACTGGAATCCAGTCATCCGGCGTCCGCGGAAAGATCGGGGAAGCGATCTCCACAGGACGGTTAAAGAACCTCGCGATCATGCGTTCCCACGGCGGACGTGTCCGTGCGATCGAGTCCGGTGAGGTCCATATCGACATCGCCTTCATCGGTGCACCGACCTGTGATGAGTATGGAAACATGAGAGCAAACGGCGGAAAGAGCGACTGCGGCGTTTTATCCTACGCGATGGTGGACGCCCAATATGCGGACAAGGTCGTTGCCGTGACAGACTGTCTCGTTCCGTTCCCGAACCTCCCGGCGAGCATCTCCATGGTGAACGTGGATTATGTGTGCGTCGTCGATGAGATCGGAAATCCGGCAAAGATCGCGACCGGCGCTGCAAAGCCGACGACCGATGTGAGAAAGATCATGATGGCAGACTACTGCACAAAGTTTGTGGTCAACACCCCATACTTTAAGGAAGGTTTCTCCTACCAGACAGGCGTCGGCGGGGCGTCCATCGCCTCCACGATCTCCCTCGGAAAGATCATGGAAGAGCGCGGCATCCACATGGGACTCGGTCTCGGCGGCATCACGACTCCGATGTGCGAGCTTTTAGCGAAAGGTCTTGTAAACAAGCTTGTCGATACCCAGGATTTCGACCAGGGCGCGATCGAGTCCATCAAGACGAACCCGAACCATTTTGAGATTTCCGCGTCCGAGTACGCAAACCCGTTCAACAAGGGCGCTTATGTCAACAAACTCGATTTCGTCATCCTGGCATCTCTGGAAGTTGACGTGAACTTTAACTGTAACGTTGTAGTCGGCTCCGACGGCATGATCACGGGCGCCCAGGGCGGACATCCGGACACGGCAGCAGGAGCAAAGTGCACGATCGTGATCGCTCCGCTCTTACAGGGCAGGATCCCGGCAATCTGCACGAATGTGACGACCGTTACGACCCCGGGCGAGTCCGTCGACGTTGTCATCACAGACTACGGAATCGCGATTAACCCGAGAAGGCAGGATCTCATCGAGTGCATGAAAGACGTTGACCTTCCGTTCTGTACGATCGAAGAGCTCCGCGACAAGGCGTACGCCATGGTCGGAACTCCGGATCCGGTACAGTTTGACGACCGCGTGGTCGGCGTGATCGAGGCCCGCGACGGCACTATCATCGATGTGGTCAGAAAGATCAAAGACTATGAATTTGAGGATGAACAGTAATCTGTCTGTCCCGGTGCTGTGAAAACAATTTCCCCAGACATGTTTTCGCAGCGTATACCCCCTTAGATAAAGGAGAATTTGAGTATGTCTGAAATTCCCGATGATCCTCGGTGTGATCCTCGTCCTTTCCGGATACTACACCTGGGACAACTTTGCAAAGCTTATCAAGAGCGGCTTTTCCAGCACCGGCCCGACAGCGGCACTGTTCGTATTCAGCATCCTGTACTTCGGGATCATGACAGATGCCGGAATGTTTGATGTCATCATCAACAATCATGCGGGTCCGGCACTGACCATGTGTTCGACTCTGATGGCGGCGGCTGTCCTCGGCCGTCATCTGCCGCTCGTCATCGGTATCCTTTCCGTGCCGCTCGCACTCGCGTTCGACACCGACAGCTACTTCTACGGAATGCTTCCGGTCATGATCGACATCGGAGAGGGCTTCGGGATCATTCCGGTGTAAGCACGTTTACAGAATTGACAATTTCTCTGATTTTGATATAGTGGCTGTCTGATATACCCCACTGGACAGCGCAGAATACCTCCCTTGTGAAGAGCATCTCCCAAAGACCGTTTTCCGGCCTTTGGGAGATGCTCTGTTTACGCGAACAACGAGCCAAAGTCCGCGCTTGCGCGAGACCTTGGCGACTGTCGCGATAACAAGGGGAAACTTGCGAAGCATGTTTTCACTTGTTGATCGGCAGGAATTTGACATTTGAACCGATCTGTGATAAGTTAGTTATAGCTAACAATAGAGGGATGGAATTCATGCTGGAATATTATGAAGTACTAAAAAAGTCACCGCTATTTGCCGGTGCGGATGAAAATGCGCTGAGCCATATTTTGCGATGTATGGAGGCGCACATCTGCATCTACGGAAAAGGTGAGATCATTTATCATTATGGGGAACCGGTTTCCCGGGCGGGGATTGTTCTTGAAGGGAAAGCGGCGCTCATTGCGCCCGGGATGGATGGAGACGAATCCCATATCCGGTTTGCAGGACCAGCGGAGGCGTTTGGCTGCTCCAATTCGTGCCTGCTGGACCAGCCGGCACTAGTCATGGTGCTTGCGAAGAAGCGGACAAAGATCCTCTTTTTAAAGGTATCAAAACTCTTTCGACCGGAAGCGCTTGGATGTGCTTATGCGGGCCTTGTCACGGTAAATCTCCTGAAACAGACGGCCGCAGAGAATCTGGCGCAAAATCTCAGGATCCACATTATGAGCCAGAAATCGATCCGGGATAAGTTAAAGCTCATGTTGTCCCAGATCTCCCCGGACGGGAAAAACGCCCTTCTATCCATGAACCGTCAGGAGCTTGCCGATTACCTTGGAGTGGAACGGAGCGCACTGTCCCGCGAGATGGCGCGCATGAAAAAAGAGGGACTGATCGATTACCGGAAAAATGAGATCACGATCCTTTATCAAACAGCATAAAAAGTCCGCAGGAATGTGTGCAGATCCGATCATCGATGCAGACATTTTGCGGACTTTTTATATTTCTGGGACGTTTGACAGGAATTTCCAGATGTGCCGTCGTGCGAAGCATAGAGAAACAGCGGGTGGGAATATATTCTTAAAAAAGATAGATTTCGTTGCAGATGCAACTGATTTTTGAAGCGGGTTAGTCTATACTACCTAAAAGTTAGATATAACTAACCAAGAAAATCAGGAGGAGTTATGATGAGACATAATAAATGGACAAGTGCAGCAGTGATCCTTGCTGCATCCCTGGCAATTTCCGCATGCGGAAGCAACGCAGGAGCAAAAGAGACAACGGCTGCAGAAACCGTACAGACTGAGGCTGCAGAGACAGAGAGCAGTGCGGCAGCCGGCACGGAAGCAGCAGACACGGAACAGGCGGACGCAGAAGGGACCCATGAGGTGGTCGACCACGCAGGCAATCATGTTCAGGTCCCGAATGAGATCCACCGCGTCGTGATCGATCAGATCCCGATCCTTTCCACGTACATGGCATATTTTGAAGGTTCCGCGCCGAATATCGTCGGCTACTGCGGATCATTCAAGGACACGATCTCCGAGACGGTACTGAAAAACATCGCCCCGGAGCTTATGGAGTCGTCTGAGACCGTGTACGCGCAGTCGGACTTAAATATCGAGGAGATCATGAAGCTTCAGCCGGATGTGATCCTCTACAATGCAAATAACAAAGAACACGCGAAAGTCCTGGAATCCAGCGGGATCCCGGCGGTCGCATTCGCAACGGTAGGTTCTGACAGTCCTGCCGATCCGCTGGAACGCTATAAACAGTGGCTTTCCCTGTTGGAAGACGTGTTCGGGGAAGATGGGAAGATGGATGCCTTCTTTGAAAAAGGGGATGCGATCGTTGCTGATGTGGAAGGACGGATCGCAGAGATCCCAGAGGATGAGCGGCCAACAGCCATGATCTTATATAAAGTCAACGACGGCGTTCCACAGGTGGCGGGAAAAGGAATTTTTGGTGATTACTGGCTCCAGCATCTCGGCGTCAAAAATGTGGCGGAAGAGGCGCAGGGATTTGCGCAGGTAAGCTTTGAGCAGATCTATGACTGGGATCCGGAAGTCATGTTCGTGAACGGACCCGGACTCTTCAAGGTCACAGAGACGGATATTCTTAAAAACAAGATCGAAGGTGCTGATCTCTCGACGATCCAGGCTGTGAAGGACGGACGCGTCTATGACACGACACTCGGTATGTGGAACTGGTTCACACCGAACCCGGATGCCCCGCTTGTCCTCGCGTGGCTGGCATGCAACGCCTATCCGGAGCAGTTTGCAGATTATCCGCTTGAGGACACGATCCGCGATTATTACAAAGAGTGCTACGGATACGAGGTGACTGATGAGGAACTGGAGGAAATGATTCACTTACGATGAAAAATACGATCTGGATTCGAAACAATCATTTTACTCCGCTTGCGATGGTCATGATGATCGTTCTTCCGCTCGCGACAGCTCTCATCTGCCTCTGCATCGGAAGAATGAATCTCTCGGTTGGTGATGTCGCGGATACACTGATCCGGGCATTTCTTCACGGAGACAGGAGCAGCCAGAATTATTCCATTGTTGTGAATCTGAGACTTCCACGGATCCTGATGGCGGTGATCGTCGGAGCGGGACTTACCTGCGCCGGTGACACGTTCCAGTCCCTGTTTTCCAATCCGCTCGCAACTCCTGACATCCTGGGAGTCACAAGCGGGACCTGCGTGGGTGCGATCCTTGCGATCTTACTGTCAAAGGGGATCCTGGAGACACAGATCATTGCCCTGATCTTCGGCCTTGCCTCTGTCTGGGTGACGATCCGCCTCGCGGGCAATAAGGACGGACAATCGGTCGTGTTTCTGGTCCTGTCCGGCGTGATCATTTCTTCGCTGTTCAACGCGATCGGATCTCTTTTAAAGTACACCGCGGATCCGTCAGATAAGCTGCCGGAGATCACCTACTGGCTCATGGGAAGCTTCACGAGCGCTTCCTATCAGAAGATCATGATCGGCTCCCCGCTGATCTTTGCCGGGATCATTGTGATCTATCTGCTCCGTTGGAAGTTAAATATCCTTTCGCTGAGCGAAGATGAGGCGAAAGCCAGCGGGATCGACCTGAAAAGGACCAGACTTGCGTTTATCCTGGCGGCTACCGTGATCACAGCCTCCAGTGTGTCCATGTGCGGACAGGTTGGCTGGATCGGGCTTCTGATCCCACACTGTGCGAGAATGCTCACGGGCAGCAACAACCGGTTTGTGATCCCGGTGAGCATCAGCCTCGGCGCCAGCTTCATGATCGTGATCGACACCTTATCGCGGAGTATCAGCGTCATCGAGCTACCGCTTTCCGTGCTGACAGCCATCATCGGTGCACCGGTGTTCATCTCATTATTAAAGAAGAACAGGGGGACTCTCAAATGATCCTGGAAGTGAAAAACGGCTGTTTTGGATATCCGAAGCAGCCGGATCTCTTAAAAGACGTGAACCTCAGTCTGGAAGAGGGGCGGATCCTTGCGATCCTCGGCCCGAATGGCGTCGGGAAGACAACCATGTTGAAGTGTATGACCGGGCTCTTATCCTGGCGAAGCGGGGACAGCTTTTTGTACGGGAAAAATGTCCGGGAACTCTCCTCAAAAGAGATCTGGTCCTCCCTGTCCTATATTCCGCAGACCCACGGCTTTGCCTTTTCGTTTACCGGTCTTGAGATGGTAATGTTAGGGCGCAGCGCCCATCTGGGAACCTTCGAACAGCCGGGAAGGAAAGAGCTGGAGATGGCGGAGGAGATGATGGAGCGCATCGGCATCACGAGGCTTGCAAAGAAAGACTGCAACCAGATGAGCGGTGGGGAACTGCAGATGGTCCTGATCGCAAGAGCACTGATCAACGAGCCGAAGCTCATCATCCTCGACGAGCCGGAGACCGGACTTGATTTTCACAACCAGATCCTGGTTCTGGACCTGATCGGACGGCTGGCGCATGAAGAGGGGATCTGCGCGGTCATGAACACGCATTATCCGACAAATGCACTCTCGATCTCGGATGACGCTTTCATGCTGAACCGGGAGGGCAGCTATATTTACGGAAATACGGAAGAGGTATTGACAGAGCAGAATATTTCTAGATCCTTTGACGTGAATGTAGTCGTCAATCAGGCTCGATTCGGAGACCGGATCGTAAAGAGCATTATTCCGGTGTCGATTACCGGGCAGAGCGCATAAAAAGGCAGAATTTCGGAATAGAAGGAGACGAAATATGGAAGACTTAAGAGAGGTATTAAAACGCAACCGGGCATTGTATGAAAACTATCATGAAAAAATGCCGTATCTCTCAGAATTTGTCATGGGTTATCGCTGGCTCATGGCGGTAGATCAGGATGATCAGATTTCTCTGGCCCTGCGGGTCGGCGAGGAGAAACCAGCAAAAGAACAGGCAGCAATCTTAAAGAAATTTCTGGATCGTCCGGCCGATGAAGTACTGGAAGAGATCATCGACGAAAATGATCCGGAAAAGCGCACGATGGCGGTAGCGCTGTCAAACCTGATGAGCAAGCCGTTTAATACAACGAAACGGCTTGCAGACCGCGGAATCCTCCGCACAGAGGGACAGAAATTTCTATACGATGTCGCAGGAAAGAAGGTCGGTATCATCGGATACGGTCTTTACAATAACTTTTTCCTTGGAAAATGCGCCGAGTTTCACGCGTTTGATTTCCGGAGGGAAAAGGATCTCCTGAGCATCCGGGTCGGAAAAGAGGAGACATTCTATCCGCAGAACATTCACTGGCATCTCGGGGAGAATGCACTGGAACACATCGATGTGCTGGAATCACTGGATATTGTCATCATGACCGGCTGTACCATCGTAAATGACACGTACCGCGGGATTTTAAATGCGTGCAGAAACGCTGAGATCCGCGGGATCTACGGACCAAGCTCCGAACTCAGCCCGGACTATCTGTTTGATCTCGGATACAACTATATTTTCAGTGGATCGGTCAGAAATAAAGAGGAGTATCTAAACGCCACCTTCGATGCCCTGCCGAAGGGGAATGACCTGAGTTATATGGACATCTATGAGCTTACAAAGAGACTGCCGGGGGCAGCGAGAGATTGACGGAAGAATTTCTGCATGCAGCTGTGAAGCTGCTGAATCATATGACAGGAGGTCAGAATTTGAAACCGTGTGTATTTATGATCGCGAATGAACATATTCCGAAAGAAGGAATGACGGTGTCCACCACCGCTCACATGGGAACGGCGGATCCCGTTCACTATTTTACGCTCGGTCCCGCCACAACGATCAGTGCGGAGACATACGACCGTCCGATCCTTTATATCGGAGCAGGTGGATCCGGGGAGTTTATTCTCGGAGAGCAGGAGAAACATGTCACGATCCGGAAAAACGAGATCCTTTATGTGGCGCCTGGGACACTCTGCGGCTCCGCCGGAGGAGAGAACGGATTCGTGTATACAGAAATATTATTAAATGGAGAAAAGGAGATTTCAATGAACAATTTACTGAAAGCAGCGGAGGTGTTCCGCTTAAAAGACATGATCGGTTATGAGAAGGACAGCATTGCAAACATCGACCTGGTCGCAGAGAAAAATCTGAAATTCATGATCCTTTCCTTTGACGAAGGCTGTGCTCTTTCCGAACACCGCGCACCCGGAGATGCGCTCTTATTTGCTCTGGAAGGCAAAGCAGTTATCGGATATGAGGGAAAACAGTATCCGATCCAGGAAGGAGAGAATTTCCGTTTTGAGAAGAACGGGCTTCACAGCGTGACGGCAGACGGAAGATTCAAGATGGCACTGCTGCTGGTGAAGGATGCGGAATAAAGGAAAGAAACCTGTATGGGGACATACCGTGTACAGAAAGGGACCTGGGATTTAAAACAGAATTCCGGGTCCCTTTTACATTCATGCAGTCCTGCATTTTTAGATGGCAAACGCTTACTTTTCATGAAGAATCCATTCTGTTATATCTGGTCTGCAGTAGGAATAAGCGCATATAACAGAATAATTGCATAGAAATCTGGTTGACTGTAATTTTTATTTGCCGTATAATAATGGTTATCTATGGGAAAGCGAGGCATGTCTGAATGATTAAGAGCATGACCGGATTCGGCCGCCACGAGTTAGTGACGGACGAGTGTAAGATTTCAGTAGAGATAAAGGCGGTAAACCACCGGTATCTTGATCTGGGAATTAAGATGCCGAAGAAATTCAATTACTTCGAAGCATCCATGCGTACCCTCTTAAAGGATTATATCCAGAGAGGAAAAGTAGATATATTTGTGACATACGAGGATTATACCGACGCAAAGGTATTCCTCAAATATAACAAGTCTCTTGCACAGGAATATATGGACAGCTTTAAAAAGATGGCTGATGACTTTGATATCGACAATGATGTGAAAGTGTCCATGCTGGCAAGATGCCCGGAAGTCCTCACGATGGAGGAAGTTCCGGAAGATGAAGACCATATGTGGGAGCTCCTGAAAGATGCGCTCTCAAGAGCCTGTGAGGGATTCGTGGAGTCCAGGATCCGCGAGGGCGAGAATTTAAAGAACGATCTCGTAGGAAAGCTCGAATATATGCTGACACTTGTCGACTTTATCGAGGAGCGCTCCCCGAAGGTGATCGCGGAGTACCGCCAGAAGCTGGAAGACAAGGTAAAAGAACTTCTCGCGACCGCATCCGTGGACGAGTCCCGGATCGCAACGGAAGTTACGATCTTTGCAGATAAGATCTGTGTGGATGAGGAGACCGTCCGATTAAGAAGCCACATCGAGGGAATGAAGAAGGAACTTTTAGCCGGCGGCAGTGTCGGAAGAAAGCTCGACTTTATCGCCCAGGAGATGAACCGTGAGGCAAACACGATCCTCTCAAAATCAACGGATCTCGAGATCTCCGACCGCGCGATCCTCTTAAAGACAGAGGTCGAGAAGGTAAGAGAGCAGATCCAGAACATCGAATAAAGCTTGTGTAAACACGGAATGCGGAGCAATCCGCGGCCCGCGAAACCAGCAGAATACATGATTGAGTAATCAGGAGGCATTTGTAATGCAGACAAAAGGAGTCCTCGTTGTAGTTTCCGGATTTTCCGGAGCAGGAAAAGGAACCGTGATGAAGGCGCTCTTGAATAAATATGATAATTACGCGCTTTCTGTATCGGCGACCACGAGAAATCCGAGACCGGGGGAGGAAAATGGAAGAGAGTACTTTTTCCTGACCGAATCCCAGTTCGAGGATATGATCAAAAATGACGAGCTGATCGAACATGCACGTTATGTAGATCATTATTATGGAACACCGAAAAAATATGTGGAAGAAAAGATGGCTGCGGGAAAAGACGTGATCCTTGAGATCGAGATCCAGGGAGCACTCAATATCAAGAAGAAATTCCCAGACGCGCTTCTCGTATTTATCGTACCGCCGACTGCGGAGGACCTGAAAAAACGTCTTACCGGCCGCGGAACTGAGAGCGCGGAAGTGATCGAAAAACGTCTCCGCCGTGCCGCGGAGGAGTCCGACGGAATGGATTCCTATGACTATATCGTAGTCAATGACGATATCGATACCTGTGTGGAAGATCTCCACAGCCTGATTCGCTCCAGCCACTTTAAAGAGTCCGCGAATACGGATCTTGTGGCGAGAATGAAGCAGGAGCTGCACGATATGACAAAATAAAGAATGTATCCGTAAAAATGCTACATGCAAAACCGGATACTTCAGATATTTAAAATTTATAACAAAAAACAGCAAAACTTCTCGCATCTTTACAGATGGAGAGGAAAGCTGCAACCAGGAAACTCATGATCTGAAAGGGGTATATTTTATGTTACATCCGTCTTATACAGACTTAATCGAAGCCGTAAACAGCGACGTTGAGCCGGGCGAGCAGCCGGTCGTTCAGAGCCGTTATTCCATCGTCATCGCAGCATCCAAGCGTGCGAGACAGCTGATCGCTGGTGACAAACCGCTCGTAGCAGGCGCTGCTGGAAAGAAACCGCTGTCCACCGCTGTTCAGGAGCTTTATGAGCAGAAAGTAAAGATCCTCACAGAGGACGAGGAGCCGGAGATCGAGACTGATTTCGAGGTGAAGGAGAGAACTCCGGAAGAGATCAAAAAAGAAGAAGAGTACGCGGAAGAATAAAAGCGATCCGCCCGGCCGTGTGATGCCAAGCCACGGACGGACGAACCGGAGAAATATGTTGGAAAGGGGAGGAAAACGGCTGAATCTGGCTTTAGTTTCCTCTTTTTTTCGCTGGCGGCTTCAAAAATGCCGGATACGGCTGCGAACCGCGAAGCTATACAGAGAAAGGAAAAACAAACAGAATGAATTTACTTTTCATATCACTGGGCTGTGATAAGAACCTTGTCGATACGGAAAAAATGCTGGGAATCCTCGGGAAAGAGGGCTATTCCTTCGTGGATGATGAAAATGAGGCAGATATCGTCGTTGTCAATACCTGCTGCTTTATCGGCGATGCAAAAGAAGAGAGCATCAACACGATCCTTCAGATGGCGGAGTTAAAGAAAACAGGCCGCTTAAAGGCGCTGATCGTAACCGGATGTCTCGCACAGCGCTACAAGCAGGAGATCATTGATGAGATCCCGGAGGTAGATGCGATCCTTGGAACGACTTCCTATGAGGCAGTCGGGGAGGCGATCAAAGAAGTCATGCACGGAGAAACACCGGAGGTCTTCGAGAGTATCGATGCGCCGGTGAGCAAGACTACAGACCGTCTTGTGACGACAGGCGGACATTATGCGTTCTTAAAGATCGCGGAGGGCTGTGACAAGCGCTGCACGTACTGCATCATTCCGTATCTTCGCGGAAAATACCGCAGCGTTCCGATGGAGCAGCTTGTGAAGGAAGCGGAGGAGCTTGCAGAAAAAGGCGTGAAGGAGCTGATCCTGGTCGCTCAGGAGACAACCCTTTACGGAAAAGATCTCTACGGCGAGAAGAAACTTCCGGAGCTTTTAAGACGTCTGGCAGCCGTATCCGGAATCCAGTGGATCCGTCTCCAGTACTGTTATCCGGAGGAGATCACCGATGAGCTCATCGAGACGATCAAGACCGAGGAAAAAGTTTGTAACTATCTGGACATCCCGATTCAGCATGCGAGTGATGCGGTCTTAAAGCGGATGGGCAGAAGAACAAACAATACGGAGATCCGCGAGCTGATCGCGAAGCTCAGAAGAGAGATCCCGGATATCGCACTCCGCACGACGCTGATCTCCGGTTTCCCGGGAGAAACCGAGGAAGACCACGAGATCCTGATGCAGTTTGTCGATGACATGGAGTTTGACCGTCTTGGCGTGTTCGCGTATTCTCCGGAGGAAGACACCCCGGCCTTCAGCTTTGAAAACCAGGTTCCGGATGAGGTAAAACAGGACCGCCGCGACGAGATCATGGAACTCCAGCAGGAGATCGCTTTCGAGAAATCCGAGGCAATGAAGGGACGCACCCTGGAAGTCATGATCGAGGGCAAGGTTGCCGACGAGAACGCCTATGTGGGCCGCACTTATATGGACAGCCCGAATGTGGACGGACTGATCTTTGTAAACACCGGACTTTCCCTGATGTCCGGAGATTTTCTGAAGGTGCGCGTGACCGGCGCATCCGAGTATGATCTGATTGGGGAGGCAGAGGATGAATTTACCGAATAAACTGACCGTTTTACGTGTGATCATGATCCCGTTTTTTGTAGCTGCACTTCTTTATGACGGCGGTGCAAACCAGAATATGCGTTACGTGGCAGCTGCGCTCTTTATCATTGCGAGTCTGACCGATATGCTGGACGGAAAGATCGCGAGAAAGTATAACCTGGTAACAAATTTTGGAAAATTTATGGATCCGTTGGCGGATAAACTGCTTGTATGCTCCGCACTGATCTGTATGATCGAGCTCCGTGAACTCCCGGCCTGGATGGTCATCATCATTATCAGCCGTGAATTCATCATCAGCGGTTTCCGCCTTGTGGCTTCCGATAATGGTGTCGTGATCGCAGCGAGCTACTGGGGAAAATTTAAGACAACGTTCCAGATGATCGGAGTGGTACTCCTGATCTTCAACATTCCGGCACTTTCCATGGTGACGACGATCGTGATCTGGATCGCGCTTGCATTGACTGTAATTTCACTTGTTGACTACGTCGTGAAGAATGCCGGCGTCCTTACGGAAGGAAAAATGTGATGATTCGAACAGAACGGGGTTATGCCCAGATCTTTAAAATTTACGGAAAAAGCGAGACAGAGGTAAAAGAGAAACTTCAGGACCTTTTAAGACAGGGCGGTGCGGTCGTGATCTACACGAGACGCCGCGGAAAAGATGTCCACGTTCTCGCTGAGACGGAGGCGGAGGATGAGGAATCCGCAAAGACAGCCTTAAAACCAGTTGCCAAAGAGATCAAAAAGGCGCTGGGAGATATGTATTATTCCACAAAAGAGAATGAGACGATGGAAGAGACTGTCGTGCGTCTCCTCACAAAATACGGACTCACGGTGACAACCGCAGAGTCCTGCACCGGCGGCATGGTGGCTGCAAAGATCATCAATGTTGCGGGCGCGTCCGATGTATTTGAGCAGGGCTATATCACGTATTCGAATAAGTCAAAGAGAAAGATCCTTGATGTCAGCAAGGCAACATTAAAGAGGTATGGAGCGGTCAGTGAGCAGACTGCAAGAGAGATGGCGCTCGGCGGAGTCCTTGCAGCCGATGCAGATGCCTGTGTGGCCGTAACAGGACTTGCAGGACCGGACGGCGGAACCGACGAGAAACCGGTCGGACTTGTCTATGTTTCCTGCTGTATGAAGGATGATGTGATGGTGGAGGAATGCCACTTCCACGGTACGAGACAGGAGATCCGGGAACATGCGGCTCTGGCGGCACTTGATCTCCTGCGAAGAATGATCGTAAAGTCCAAATGATCGACAGCGTGCATTTTGACACAGTCTGTACAAAAACACGCAGCTCAGTTGGAGCAGCCGCAAAATATATAAGAAATGGGCAGGTGGATCATGCGCTGGTATGAAAGGCTGTATGTCGGGGAAAAGGCGAAAAAGCACAGATATGAGACGATCCAGGCAGTCCGGAACGGACAGGCCTTTGGCTTTTATGTCCTGACACCGGCGGCAGGGGACCGGAATCTTCTGGATATTTACCCGGCACTGACCTTAAAACTTCCTTACTATCAAACGCAGGATCTTCTGATCGTGGGGATCGCCGAGGATTTCGAAGATGCGTCGATGCTTGCAGGGCGGATCGTTTCTGAGACCTACAAAAAGACCGGCGGATACGATGTGAACTCCTTTCTTTTCGGAAAGGGGTGCTGCGAGTGATCCATGTTATACTGATGATCTTGAAGATCATCGGGATCCTTGTTCTGTTGATCCTCGGTCTGATCCTTGCGGCAATCCTGCTCATTTTGTTCATCCCGGTGCGTTATCGGGCAGATATCTCGTTTGACGGGAAACCGGACGGGGAGGCGGCAGTCAGCTGGCTTTTACAGGCTGTCCGGATCCGGGTGAGCTATCACGAACATGCGGATGTATCCGGGCAGGTACTCTGGTTCAAACTGTTTGATATGAGGCTGTGGCCGCCGGAGGATGAAGCCGAAGAGTTTGAATCTGATCGGAATGATCCAAAAACGGCAGATGAAGAACCCGGACAGATAATTTCAGAGATAAACGAAATACCGGAGATTCCGGATAGGAGACCCGAAACCGGAACACCGGAAAGCTCTGCTTCGAAACCTTCTTTTTCGGAATCAACCACAGAACAAAAAGCAGATATTCTTGATCTTGAGCTGGAGAAACACGCCGGAAGCAAACTGACGGTTGTTCCAGAAAGTTTAAAGGAAGACGATGAACTCGTTGTGCATGCGACAGAGATTTCATCAGGATCAGATGTGCTTCCAGAAGAAGATGCAAAAACTTGCTCTGAAGATCAGCAGATTCCTTCTTCGGAAGGACAACGGAGCGCGACGGAAGAGGAAGATGAATTACTAACTGGTACTTCTTCTCAGAAAACACCTGCTGCTGATGTGCAGATAACTCAGTCGAATAAAGGAAAGACATCAAAAGAGGAGCGAACAGGATTCGCCGCAAAAATAAGAGAAAAGTTCGCCCAGCTCATAAAGAAACTGCGCGCGCTTTTCACCTGTATCCGCGAGCTTCAGGGAAAGATCGGGAAACTGGCCGACGGGATCTTGAAAAAGAAGATCTCCCTGGAAAAGACATGGAACAGTATTTCGATGTTCTGGCAAGATGAACAGAACCAGAAAGCGTTCCGCCTGATCCGGAAACGGATCGGGAAGCTTGTCCGGTATGTGCTTCCGAGAAAACTTTCAGGGCGGATCCATTTCGGATTTGATGATCCTTATGACACGGGACAGGTTCTCACGGCCGTCAGCCCGTTCTATGGCTTTTATGCGAAGACTCTGACTCTTGAACCGGATTTTACAGGAACTGCGCTTGACGGTGAGATCCATTTAAAAGGTCGGATCGCACTGTGGTATCCGCTGTGGACGGCGGCGCGACTGTTTATCAGTAAGGATTTCAGGCGGCTTCTGAGATTTTTGAGGAAAAGAAACGCCAAAAAGCAGAACAGATAGTTTCCTGCTTTTGCGGATACTTCCTATTATGAACCGGCAAAATCCGTGACGGCTATTGTATTGTGCGAAAATTTTAGTTTATGGTCGTGAAAGTAACTCTGACTGACATAAAATGTAAATTTAGGAGGAATCGGTATGGCAGAAAATCAGTTTCCATCTACCGTAGATGCACTGTTTAAGGGGATGGATCATTTCATTACATCGAAGACCGTTGTGGGCGAGCCTGTGAAGGTGGATGAGAACACGACGATCATTCCGCTTGTGGACGTGACCTGCGGTATGGCAGCCGGTTCCTTTGCACAGTCCGCAAAGACAAATGGCGGCGGCGGTATGAGCGCGAAGATGAGCCCCAGCGCCATTCTTGTGATTCAGAACGGCATGACAAAGCTCGTAAATATCAAACATCAGGATGCGGTCACCAAAGTCCTCGACATGGTCCCGGACATCGTAAACCGCTTCACCGGTGGAAATGATGTAACTCCGGAGGCAACGGCAAAAGCGGAAGAAATGGCTTCCAAGATGGAGAAAGAAAAATAAATACGGAAAACAAAATTCCCCGGAGCGATTCGGGGAAGCGTTATATCTGGGAATCATTAGATTTGAGACCGCATAATCTGTCATAGAAATTCCTTTTAGGGAGTATGAGTATGAAGCGATTATGCGGTCTCATGCTGTTCTGCGTGGGTTTTGGTATGACCTGGGCCTTGATATTGCCGACAACCTTTTTTCTTGTGATTACGGCGGCAGCACTTATGATCGTGGGATATAATTTATTTTGTGGGTAAAACAGGACAGATTGAATGATACCGGATCTGCAATTCTGATTTTTTCGGCAAAGGAGTCGAAAAACGGCATACCGCATTCTCGTTACTTTCGTGATGAGCAGGTGTGCCAAATTTTTTTTCAAGACGCAGAGCAGACGTTTGATATATATAATGTAAACACGGAAGTAACTATTCAGTAGATCTGCGCACTTGCTGCGCTGACCGTAATAAAACATGGGACGGAAGGCAAAAATCCCATCGGCGAAGCCGATCTGGAATGGATTTTTGCTCGTAACTGTGAGGGTACTGAACAGTTACACACGGAAGTATAAAGATGGAGAGGAGGACTTTTATGGGACCAATTTTTGAGGGCGATGGGTGGTTCTGCGTGATAGCAATCATTGTTTCGGAACTTTTAGCGGATATTCCCTGGCTGTCAGCTCAGATGAGACTCCCGGGAATCGTGATGATCTCACTGATTTTTGCCCTGTTTTACGGGCCGGAACCAAAGCGGATCTCGAAAAAAGTTTTCGTGGGAGGAGTAGTGGGTCTTATGGCTGCTTCGCTGCTTGGAGAACTGGTCGGAAATTTTATTGGAAAAGGTATTTGAATTGTTCTGTTGGGAAATCAAAGCCAAATGAAAAAGGCATCCTCACATGAGGATGCCTTCATTTCATTTCCCTATCTTGTAAAAGGAGGATTAAGCTCTCTCAACGAGACCGGATCTTAAGCAGGAAGTGCATACATACATCTTGCGGGAGCCGCCGTTAACCTTAACCTTTACAGATTTTACATTCGCGTTCCAGATTTTATTGGATCTTCTATGGGAATGGCTTACTCCATTACCAAAGTGAGCCGCCTTTTCGCAAATAGCACATTTAGCCATGATTCCACCTCCTTAATCATTCATACGGTTGGATGCAAAAATCCATAACATGGATATCATAGCAGAAGATTGCGTATTTTGCAAGCAAAATTTTTAAAAATTTCACATTTTTTTGAAAAATAGGTGGAATCCCATGGACAGAGAAAACGGGATATGGTATATTAAGGTTATCAAAGTTCAATAATAAAGGAACTTTTGCGCCTTGATATCAGGATACGGCGCTTATTATCAGTAGGAATGGAGGCTTAGAGTATGAAGGGATGTATTAACAATAAAATGGGACAGATCCAGATCGACACCGATGTTATCGCTCTTTATGCCGGCACGACAGCGGTAGAATGCTTTGGAATCGTGGGAATGGCTGCAGTAAGTATGAAAGACGGTCTGGTTAAGCTTTTAAAGAGAGAAAGCCTGACTCACGGAATCAATGTTACGATCAACAATAATGCAATTGACATCGACTTCCACGTAATCGTATCCTATGGCGTCAGCATCTCGACCGTAGCGGATAACCTGATCGAGAGTGTGAAATACAAAGTAGAAGAGTTCACGGGAATGCCGGTCGAGAAGATCAACATCTTTGTTGAAGGCGTTCGAGTGATAGATTAAGGAGGAAGTAAGATCCATGGAATTAAAGTCCGTAGATGCCGCTCTCTTACAGAAGGCGGTTCTGGCCGCAGCAAAAGGCCTTGAGGCAAAAAAAGAATGGATTAATGAATTAAACGTATTCCCGGTTCCGGACGGAGATACGGGTACGAATATGACCATGACGATCATGGCGGCTGCGAGAGAAGTGGCTGCGATCGAGAACCCGACAATGGAGTCCATCGCGAAGGCTCTCTCATCCGGTTCCTTAAGAGGCGCCCGCGGTAACTCCGGCGTTATCTTATCCCAGTTATTCCGCGGCTTTACAAAGGAGATCAAGGAATCCAATGAGATTACCGTGACAACTCTGGCAAACGCGTTTACCCGCGCGACTGAGACTGCTTATAAAGCAGTTATGAAGCCGAAGGAAGGTACGATCTTAACAGTTGCAAAGGGAATGGCAGAAAAGGCCGTTGATCTTGCGACACAGACTGACGATGTGATCGACTTCCTGACCCAGGTGATTGAGGAAGGCGACTATGTATTAAGCCAGACTCCGGAGATGCTCCCGGTATTAAAACAGGCGGGTGTAGTCGACTCCGGCGGACAGGGTCTGATGCAGGTCATGAAAGGCGGTCTTGACGGTCTTTTAGGAAAAGGGATCCCGTTTGATGCGGTCGCTCCGGCCTCCGGAAATGAAGGATCCGCAAAGCCGAAGGTGGCTGCAGGAAGTGATGATCTTTCTACATCGGATATTAAATACGGCTACTGCACTGAGTTCATCGTAAACGTGGAAAAACCGTACGATATGGAGGAAGAGCAGAAGTTTAAAGGATATCTGGAATCCATCGGTGACTGTGTTGTCGTTGTCTCCGATGACGATATCATCAAAGTCCATGTTCACACGAACCATCCGGGTCTCGCGTTCGAGAAAGGCTTAACCTACGGTTCCCTTTCCAGAATGAAGATCGACAATATGCGCGAGGAGCACCACGAGCGTCTGATCCAGAACGCGTCGAACGTTGCCCAGACACCGGATGCCCCGGCGGAGGCAAAAGAAGAAGCTCCGGCTGCAGATGAGCCGAGAAAGCCATACGGATTTATCGCTGTCTCCATCGGCGAAGGTCTCGGCGAGATCTTTAAGGGGATCGGTGCCGACTATCTGATCGAGGGCGGCCAGACGATGAACCCGAGTACCGAAGATATGTTAAATGCCATCGATATGGTCAACGCTGACGTGATCTATATCCTTCCGAACAATAAGAACATCATTCTTGCCGCAGAGCAGGCAAAGAGTCTTGTGGAAGATAAGAAGATCTTCGTCGTTCCGTCAAAGACCGTACCGCAGGGAATCGCAGCTCTCATCAACTTCCTCCCGGATCTTTCTCCGGAAGAGAACCTTGAGAACATGACTGCTGAGATGGGACATATCCGTACCGGCCAGATCACCTACGCAGTCCGCAATACAAACATTGACGGAATGGAGATCCACGAGGGCGATATCATGGGAATCGGCGATTCCGGCATGCTGGCAGTCGGTCAGGATGTGGAGGAGACGGTTCTTGAAACCTTAAAACGCATGGTGGATGATGAATCAGAACTCATCAGCGTCTACTACGGCGAAGATGTGACGGAAGAGAAGGCCGAAGCGCTCGTAAAGAAGGCGCAGGAAGCATTCCCGAACTGTGAAGTGGAATTAAACGACGGCGGTCAGCCGATCTATTATTACCTGCTCTCTGTAGAGTAAGCAGAAAAGTGTCCCGGAAATTGCAGGAACCGCTCAGAGTGTTTCTGTACGATCCTGTATTTCCCGGCATATGTACAACGACAGAAAAAGCTGCTCCTTTTGGTCAAGAGACCTGACGAGGCAGCTTTTTCCGTTGCCGCCCGGTTGAAAGGAATAGTCCGCGGCGGATCCTGGCATGCAGATATGGGGCCAGAAGAAATGAGAAAGGAGCATGAAACCGATGGCAAACGACCAGTCCATAGAGACCTTAAAAGGGATCGGAGAAAAAACAGCAAAACTTTTTGAGAAAGTCGGGATCCGCACCATCGATGACCTGCTCCATTACTATCCGAAGGGATATGACACGAACGGGGAGCCGAAGGCGATCGGCGAGTTCTCCGAGGATGAGATCGGCGCTGTAGAGGGCTTTTTAAAGAGCGGAGCGACCGGCGTCCACATCAATGGACTCTCGATCGTCCAGGCGACGATCAGCGACATGACAGGGAAACTGCGCCTTGTCTGGTATCATATGCCGTACCTGAAAAATACGCTCCGTCCGGACAGTCACTTTATTTTCCGCGGACGCGTGATCCGGAAGAAGAACGGTCTCACAATGGAACAGCCCCAGATGTTTAAACCAGAGGCATATGAGGAACTTTTATCCAGCATGCGCCCGGTCTATGCACAGACAAAAGGTCTTGGAAATAAGACGATCACCTCCGCAGTCGAACAGGCGCTCGCGATCCGCACCCTGGAGCGGGATTATCTTCCAGCCAGCTTAAGGATCTCCAACGAACTTGCGGAGTACAATTTTGCGATCGAGCACATCCACTTTCCGGCAAACGAGGAAGACCTGAGATTTGCGAGAAAGCGGCTCGTCTATGACGAGTTCTTCTTCTTTCTTCTGGCTGTGCGCCATTTAAAGGAAAAACGCCAGAACATCCGGAGCCCGTTTCATGTGGAAAAGCAGGAAGAATGCCGAAGGCTCCTGAAAGATCTGCCGTACAGGCTCACGAATGCCCAGCTGAGGACCCTGGAAGAGGTGCTGGGAGACTTAAAGAGCGGCTCCGTCATGAACCGCCTGATCCAGGGAGACGTTGGTTCCGGCAAGACGATCATCGCGGTCCTGGCACTCCTGGCGGTCTGTGAAAATGGGTATCAGGGCGCGCTGATGGTCCCGACGGAAGTCCTCGCGAGACAGCACTATGAGTCTGTGGCGGAATTGTTTGCCGCACATGGAGTCGAAAAGAAAGTGATTCTCATCACCGGATCCATGACGGCAAAGGAAAAACGGCTTGCCTATGAAAAAGTCGCGTCCCATGAGGCGGATATCATCATCGGCACACATGCCCTGATCCAGGAGAAGGTCGTCTATGACAATCTGGCGCTCGTCATCACGGATGAACAGCACCGTTTCGGTGTTGCCCAGCGTGAAATGTTTGGAAATAAGGGACAGATGCCGCATGTGCTCGTTATGAGCGCGACGCCGATCCCGAGGACCCTGGCGATCATCCTGTACGGGGATCTCGACATCTCTGTAATTGATGAACTTCCGGCAAACCGCCTCCCGATCAAAAACTGCGTGGTCGACAAGAGCTACCGCCCGCGTGCCTACCGTTTTATCGAAAACGAGGTAAAGAACGGCCGCCAGGCGTATGTGATCTGCCCGATGGTGGAGGAGAGCGAAATGATCGAGGCGGAGAATGTCCTGGACTACACGAAGGCTTTAAGGGAAAATCTGCCGGGGATCCGGGTCGAATACCTCCACGGAAAGATGAAGGGAAAAGAGAAGAATAAGATCATGGAAGAATTTGCCGCGGGGAATATCCAGGTCCTGGTCTCCACCACTGTTATCGAGGTCGGCGTCAATGTGCCGAACGCAACGGTGATGATGATCGAGAACGCAGAGCGGTTCGGCCTTGCACAGCTCCACCAGCTTAGGGGGCGCGTCGGGCGCGGAGACAAGCAGTCCTACTGCATCATGGTCAACGCGTCCGGAAACAAGGAGAAGAACCGGCGTCTGGAGGTCCTAAATAAATCCAACGACGGCTTTTACATCGCTTCCGAGGATCTCAAACTCAGGGGCCCGGGGGATCTCTTTGGGATCCGCCAGAGCGGCGATCTCGAATTCCAGCTGGCGGATATCTATACGGATGCCGTGACACTGAAAAAGGTGTCCGAGGATGTGAACCGGCTTCTGGCGAGGGATGAGAACCTGGAAGAGGAAGAAAACCGGGAACTGAAAAAGCGGCTTGACCGTTTTATGGAAGAGAAGTACGAGAAGCTGAATTTATAGAAAAAGAGGAGAATGACACACATGACGAGACTTGATGAACTCTTATATGAAATGACACGCTATGACGATAAGGATGTACGACGGATCCAGCACTTTTTAAAGGTGCATGAGTTTGCGAGACTGATCGGTCTCGCGGAGAACCTTGATCCATACACCCAGGAGGTCCTGGAGGCCGCAGCGATCGTTCATGATATCGGAATTCACAAGGCAGAAGAGAAATATGGACGGAATACCGGAAAATATCAGGAGATGGAAGGTCCGGGAGAGGCACGGACGATGCTCACGGCGCTTTCCTGGCCGCAGGAGGTCATTGACCGCGTCTGCTATCTCGTGGGGCACCACCATACCTACGACAACATCGACGGAATGGATTACCAGATCCTCGTGGAGGCGGATTTCCTTGTCAACCTCTTTGAGGACGGCTCCACGCCGGATATGCAGAAAAACGTATTTATCCGGAATTTCCGGACGGAGGGCGGAAAACGCCTGTTCCGCCTGATGTTCGAGAGCGGAGAAAACGAAAAATAAACCGCCTGGACCCAATGGTGCCGGGCAACAACGATGATTGAAAGTAAGAGGAAAGAATCTATGATGATCGAACTGAAACAGGTGTTTTCAGGAAAGCGCCTGGAGGAGGTCCATGCACTCTATGAGACCGCCTTCCCGGCATGTGAGAAAAAGCCGTTTTCCATGATCACCGCCGGTCAGGAGACAGGACTTGTCGAGATCTTGGCGATCGAGGAGAATAACGGATTTCTCGGTCTCGCCATCATGGTGAAAGCAGGAGACCGCGTCCTGCTCGATTATTTTGCGATCGCTGATCAGGCGCGCGGACATGGCGTGGGATCCGCAGCGCTTAGGGCGCTTCGCGAGAAATATCAGGGCATGCGGCTCATCATCGAGATCGAGAGTACAAAATGTGTGGATGAGGAGGAACTTTTCCTTCGTACACGCCGGAAGAAGTTCTATCTCCGGAACGGGTTCACGATGCTGCCCTACGATATCGATCTCTGGGGAACCGAGATGGAGATGCTGTCGAACGGAATGCCGTGCTCCTATGAGGAGTATCGGGATATCTACACGACTGCGTTCGGGGAAAAGGTCTCGGACCGGATCCACTTTTTGCGGGAGGTTCCGGCGGCGGAGGAAATCTGATCACAGATAGAGCAGAAATGATCCGCATGGGACCGCGTGATCAGGGATATTGCCGCTTTGGAAAGAAAAGGTATGGCAAATTCACAAAAAGTACACAGTGGTGTGCTATAGTTGGCACAAATAAAGTTTTGCCAACAATTAACGATGAGAGGATTACAAAATATGAAAAAACATGTATTATTAGGAGCACTGCTCCTGACTGCAGCACTTTCTGCAAGCATTACCGGCTGTTCTTCTTCCGGCACAAAAGAATCCGGCTCTCCAAAGGTGGAAATCGCTGAGATCCGTGATGAGACCGTGGAACCTGACTTTTCCGGCGCTGATATCGAGGTATATTCCTTAAATGCACCGATCGACTTCGATTATTCCAGTGCGGACACCGACATGATCTTTAAAAAGAAGGACGGAGTATGGCTGGATGCCATGGATTCCGCGATCCCGATCAATCAGGATAAATTTGATGCGATGGCCCGGAACTTCTTAAATCTCCACGCAGTTTCCGAGATCGCGGATGCAGACGGCAGTGATCTTTCTTCTTACGGGCTGAGCGAACCGGCATATACGGTTACGATCACAGATGGAGAAAAAGGAGCGATCACCATGGATATCGGAAATCAGGACGCCGATGGCAATTATTACCTTTCCGATGAAAAGAAGATCTACACGATAAAGGCTGCCACCGTGGATTCCCTGGTATTCGATTACTCTACACTCGTTGTCCGTGACGGTCTTGATCTTCAGATCTCCCCATCGGATATTCAGAGTGTCTCCATCACAATGGATGGAAAGACAATGACCATCAGCAGCTCCGATACGGAAGCGATGACGAAGATCGCAGACGGAATCAACAACCTCAAGGCTTTTGATTATGCGAGCTATCATATCCTGAGTCAGGAACTTACAAATGCAGACCTGACGACGGATACGCGCAACACCTTCCAGGCAGAGCTTACGGTAAACGGAGAGAAGAAATCTCTCACAGTCTATGTCGGAACCTATGCAAATCCGGATCAGACATACCGTTATATCCAGCTTGACGGTTCCAACATGATCATGGTGGTCGACAATAATGTCGTTTTGAATCTTTTAAACGGAATGATCCCGGAAAAAGATCTTCAGTAATGCGGAAGAGACTTGTTTTGCAAAATTTCTGAAAATTTTTCAGGTCAGAAGGCAAGGAAAAGGAGAGAGAAGCTACCTTTTCCTTGCCTTTTTTTCTTGTTTGAGCTATTATAATACATAACTTTGAAAATAAAGGAGAGAAAAACATGAATCGATTACTCGATCTCTTCCTTACGTTTGCCAGAATCGGCGGTCTTACCTTTGGCGGCGGATATGCGATGCTTCCGATCCTCCAGAGAGAAGTCGTTGAGAAAAAAAAATGGACAACGGAAGAAGAACTTATGGACTATTACGCGATCGGACAGTGTACTCCGGGCGTTATCGCGGTAAATACAGCGACTTTCGTCGGTCAGGGACTCGCAGGTCCGATCGGCGGTATTGTTGCAACCCTGGGAGTTGTATTCCCGTCCCTGATCATCATCACGGTCATCGCAGCGTTTATCCAGAACTTCGCACACCTTGCGATCGTCCAGAACGCTTTCGCGGGGATCCGTGTCTGTGTCTGCGTCCTGATCTTCAATGCGGTCGTAAAGCTCTGGAAAAAAGCGGTTGTCGATAAGCCGACACTTGTGATCTGCGTGCTCGTGATCCTCGGCTCCGCGCTGACAGATCTTTCCCCGATCGTATTTGTAATTTTTGCGGCGGTTGTTGGAATTATCCTGAAGAATAAGGAGGTGGCTTCCAAATGATGATCCTGATCCGATTATTCTTCGAATTTTTCAAAGCCGGACTCTTCGCGATCGGCGGCGGAATGGCGACACTGCCGTTCCTCTATAATATCTCCGACAAGACCGGATGGTTCACTTACGGACAGCTTGCCGATATGGTGGCGATCTCCGAGTCCACACCAGGACCGATGGGCGTCAACATGGCAACCTATGTCGGCTTTACAACGGCCGGACCGGCCGGCGCAGTCATTGCCACACTCGGTCTGATCACACCGTCGATCATCGTGATCCTGATCATTGCCGGCTTCTTAAAGGCATTTAAGACAAACAAATATGTCCAGAACGCCTTTTACGGTCTCCGCCCGGCCTCCACAGGCCTGATCGCGGCGGCAGGACTTTCCGTCCTTTCCCTGGTCCTTCTTCACAAGGACGCCTTCGCGGCGAGCGGAAAGATCACAGACCTGATCAGTATCCGCAGCATCGTCCTTCTCGTGGTGCTCTATTATTTCACCGCGATCTGTAAAAAAACAAAAGGACTTCACCCGGTAGCGTTCATCGCGGCTTCCGCTGTGATCGGGATCGTACTCCGGTTCGGTGGAGTATAAATTTCAGTACATCAGCCTGCGGGGGATCTTCCGCAGGCTTTTTATTTATGCGAACAACGAGCCAAAGTCCACGCTTGCGCGAGACCTTGGCGACTGTCGCGATAACAAGGGGAAACCCGCGAAACGTGTTTTTACCCGTTTCCCGAATATATGTTCGATAGAAAACACTTGCAATTCTGGAAGTTTTAAGTGTATAATAGGAAAAGCTGACTACGAAACATGGCCGGAGCAGTTATGCAGCGGCCACGAAAATAAAAATGAAACTGCGGCGGGGAAATGCTCTCTGCCGCAGTTTATGACTTATAATTGGAGGTCTTTACATGGCGAAAGCACAGTATAATGCTGACAGTATCACCGTACTGGAAGGACTGGAGGCAGTCCGCAAACGTCCCGGAATGTACATCGGAGGCGTTGGAACTAAGGGCTTAAACCATTTGATATACGAAATCGTCGACAATGCGGTGGACGAGCACCTGGCCGGATTCTGTACAGAGATCACGGTAACGCTGGAGGCGGACGGATCCTGTACCGTAAAAGACAACGGCCGCGGGATCCCGGTGGAGATGCACAAAAAAGGCGTCTCCGCAGAGCGCGTGGTCCTCTCAACTCTTCACGCGGGCGGAAAATTCGACAACAATTCCTATAAGACCAGCGGCGGACTTCACGGCGTCGGTTCTTCTGTTGTAAACGCTCTGTCGGAACGGATGAAGGTCAAAATTTCCAGAGATGGAAAAGTATATTATGATGAATATGAGAAAGGGCATCCGGTCGTTGAGCTGAAGGACGGTCTTCTTCCGGTGATCGGAAAATCGAAGGAGACGGGAACGGAGATCAACTTCCTGCCGGATCCAACGATCTTTGAGAAGACAAAATTCAAGGCGGAGTGGCTGAAGAGCCGCCTTCATGAATCTGCATACTTAAACCCGAAGCTGATCCTTCACTATGTAAATAAACGTGCGGGCGAAGAGGAAAGCGTAACTTACCATGAGCCTGACGGGATCGTCGCTTATGTCCGTGAACTGAACAACGGAAAAGAACCGATCCATGAGCCGGTATATTTTAAGGGCAGTGTAGACCAGATCGAAGTGGAAGTCGCATTCCAGTTTGTGGACGCCTTTGAGGAGAATATCCTCGGATTCTGCAACAACATCTTTACCCAGGAGGGAGGATCCCACCTGGTGGGCTTTAAGACGAAATTTACCCAGCTGATCAACTCCTACGCGAGGGAGCTCGGCATCTTAAAGGAGAAAGACAGCAACTTTACCGGTGCTGACACGCGAAACGGCATGACGGCCGTTGTCGCCGTAAAACACCCGGATCCGATCTTTGAGGGACAGACAAAGACAAAACTTGCCAGTGCCGATGCGACAAAGGCTGTGTTCACGATGACAGGGGAGGAGCTGGAGCGCTTCTTTGACCGTAACCTTGACACCTTAAAAGCGATCATCGCCTGTGCAGAAAAATCCGCGAAGATCCGGAAAGCGGAGGAGAAAGCAAAGACAAACATGCTCTCCAAGTCAAAGTTCTCCTTCGACAGCAACGGAAAACTTGCAAACTGTGAGAGCCGTGATCCGTCGAAATGTGAGATCTTCATCGTCGAGGGAGATTCCGCCGGCGGTTCTGCAAAGATGGGAAGAAACCGTCAGTTTCAGGCAATCCTGCCGATCCGCGGAAAGATCTTAAACGTGGAAAAGGCATCGATGGACAAGGTTCTGGCAAACGCCGAGATCAAGACGATGATCAACGCGTTCGGCTGCGGATTTTCTGAAGGTTATGGAAATGACTTTGATATCACAAAACTGAAATATGATAAGATCGTCCTGATGACCGATGCCGATGTGGACGGAAGCCATATCGACACCCTGCTCCTGACGTTCCTCTACCGCTTTATGCCGGAGCTGATCTACGACGGTCACGTTTATATCGCGATGCCGCCGCTCTACAAGGTCGTTCCGAAGCGCGGGGAAGAGCGCTATCTGTACGATGACAAGGCGTTAGAAGAGTACAGAAGGAGCCATTCCGGGGACTTTACGCTTCAGCGCTACAAAGGTCTCGGTGAGATGGACGCGGACCAGCTCTGGGAGACGACTTTAAACCCGGAAAACCGTGTCTTAAAGCGGGTGGAGATCGAAGATGCCCGTATGGCGAGTGAGGTGACGGAGCTTCTGATGGGAAGCGATGTCCCGCCGAGAAAGAAATTTATCTATGATCATGCCGATGAGGCGGAGATCGACGCATAAAAGGAGAAGTTACCATGTCTGAAAAAATATTGCGAACTGAATATTCGGAGGAGATGCAGAAGAGCTATCTGGACTACTCCATGAGCGTCATCACCTCACGAGCGATCCCGGATGCCAGGGACGGTTTAAAGCCGGTACAGCGCCGAGTTCTCTATGATATGAGCGAGCTCCATCTGGACCACGACAAGCCGCACCGGAAATCGGCCCGTATCGTCGGCGATACGATGGGTAAATATCATCCGCACGGTGACAGCTCGATCTATGAGACGTTAGTCGTATTATCCCAGGATTTCAAAAAAGGAATGGCTCTGGTGGATGGCCACGGAAACTTCGGCTCGATCGAGGGTGACGGCGCTGCAGCCATGCGATACACTGAGGCGCGCTTAAAGAAGTTCGCGGAAGAAGTTTATTTAAAAGATCTTGATAAGACCGTGGATTTCGTCTCGAACTACGATGAGACGGAAAAAGAGCCGGAAGTCCTTCCGGTCCGCGTGCCGAACCTTCTCGTAAACGGCGCGGAGGGAATCGCAGTCGGAATGAGCACCAGCATCCCGACCCACAATCTGGGCGAAGTGATCGATGCGGTGAAGGCGTATATCGACAACCGCCTTCTCACCGTGGAAGAACTGATGGAATATATGCCGGGACCGGATTTCCCGACCGGTGGTATTATCGCGAACAAGAGCGATCTTTTACAGATCTATGAAACCGGGACCGGAAAGATCAAGCTCCGCGGAAAGATCGAGGTGGAGCTCGGAAGAAGAAAAGCGGACCGCGACAAGCTCGTGATCACAGAGATCCCGTACACGATGATCGGCGCCGGGATCAACAAACTGCTCGTCGATATCGCCGATCTCGTGGAGACGAGAAAACTCACCGATGTGGTGGACATCTCGAACCAGTCAAACAAAGAAGGCATCCGAATCGTCCTGGAGCTCAAGAAGGACGCCGATGTCAATAAGATCAAGGCGATCCTCTACAAGAAGACGAAGCTGGAGGACACTTACGGCGTCAATATGCTGGCGATCAATGAGGGACGCCCGGAGACAATGAACCTCAAACAGATCTTAAATACGTTCCTGGAATTCCAGTACCGGAATATGACGAAGAAGTACAATGTGCTCCTCGAAAAGGAACTGGAGAAGAAAGAGGTTCAGGAAGGTCTCATCGAGGCCTGCGACGTGATCGACCTGATCATCGCCGTACTCCGCGGCTCAAAGAACATGAAGGACGCGAAGGAATGCCTGATGACGGGAAATACCGAAAAGATCAGATTCCGTGTGCCGGGCTTTGAGGAGGATGCAAAGAATCTTCACTTTACCGAGCGCCAGGCGACAGCGATCCTCGAGATGCGCCTCTATAAGCTGATCGGCCTCGAGATCCTTGCACTCCAGAAAGCGTATAAAGAGACCCTGCGGAAGATCCGGGAATATCAGCATATCCTCTCCAACCAGAAAAACATGGACGTTGTCATCAAGGAAGATCTCGATGCGATCAAGGCCGAGTTCGCAGAGCCGAGAAGAACACTCATCGAGGACGGCGAGGAGATGGTCTATGTGGAGGCGAAGGAAGCAGCGAGGGAAGTGATCTTCGTTATGGACCGCTTCGGCTACTGTAAGACGATGGACCGCTCCATCTATGAGAGAAACCAGGAAACGGTGGACAGCGAGAATGTCCGCGTCCTCCCGGTGATGACAGATGATAAACTCTGCATGTTCTCTGATACCGGAACCATGTATCAGGTGAAAGTCGCCGAGTTCCCTGCACTCAAAATGAAGGATAAGGGAATCCCGATCGAGAATGTCAGCAAATTTGACGGCAAGACGGAGACACTTCTCTTTATGTTTCCGGCTTCCGGCCTTGCAGGGAAAAAGTTCCTGTTCGCGACATCCCAGGCATCCGTAAAGATCGTTCCCGGTGAGGAATTTATGACGGCAAACAAGACCGTTGTCGCAACGAAGCTCGCCGAAGATGATAAACTTGTGGAGATCCGGGAAATCGGCACGGAAGTCGACGGGGAGCGAGATGTGGTTCTCCAGACTGTGGATGGAATGTTCTTAAAATTCCCGCTCGCGGAGATCCCGGAACTTAAAAAGAACAGCCGCGGCGTTCGCGGGATCCGTCTCGAAAAGGAAGATACGCTGGAACATGTCTATCTGCCGGATGTCGACGGAACTGCTCACTATAAAGGAAAAGAAGTTGCCCTCGGACGGTTAAAAGCCGCAAAGAGGGATGGAAAAGGGACGAAAGTTCGGTTATAATATAATATAATATATAGGAATAGCATTCGATAAAAAAGGAGGAACTACCATGAACGTACCAACACCTCATATCGCAGCAAAAGAAGGCGAGATCGCACCTTCCATCTTACTTCCGGGCGATCCGCTCCGTGCAAAATTTATCGCTGAGAATTTCCTTGCAGGAGCAAGACAGTTTAATGCCACAAGAAATATGTTCGGTTATACCGGATTTTACCGTGATAAACCTGTTTCCGTCATGGGAACGGGAATGGGATGCCCGTCGATCGGAATTTACACCCACGAGCTCATCGAGGGATACGGAGTAAAGAAACTGATCCGTGTAGGCACGACAGGAGCGATCTCCGAAGATGTTCATATCCGTGATCTCGTGTTCGCCATGGGCGCGTGCACACAGACAAACTATGTGAAGGAATTCGGACTTCCGGGAGACTTCGCTCCGATCGCAGACTTTGGTCTTCTGATCAAGGCAGTCTTCAATGCGGAGCAGGAAAATCTTCCTTACCATGTAGGAAATGTCCTCACATCGGATCTTTTCTATGAGCCGGAAAAGAAAAAGCATGACGGACTCCAGTTCGCCGATATGGGAGTTCTCGCAGTGGAGATGGAGACAGCTGCTCTCTACGCGAACGCTGCCCTCGGAAAAGCGCGGGCACTCTCCATCATGACCGTATCCGATTCCATGGTGACAGGAGAGAAGACGACCGCCGAGGAACGCGAGACTTCCTTTGCAGATATGATCCGCGTAGCGCTTGAGGTCATTTAATGCTTGCATTTTTTGTCATTTTGAGTTAGGATAGACATCAACACGAATGTTGCGTACATGGAGACATATGTCCGTGACGGGTGGAAAAATGGCAAGTCGTCAACTGAAGATGACTGTCAGGCAAAGATGAGGAGATATGTGTGATGGAAAAGAAACTTAGAGTTGGTATCCTTGGAGCAACAGGTATGGTAGGACAGAGATTTATCTCTCTCCTGGAAAACCACCCATGGTTTGAAGTGACGACCGTGGCTGCCAGCCCGCGTTCTGCAGGAAAGACATATGAGGAGGCTGTTGGAGGCCGTTGGAAAATGACGACTCCGATGCCGGAAAAAGTAAAAAATTTAGTCGTTATGAATGTAAACGACGTTGATGCCGTATCAAGGACCGTTGATTTCGTATTCAGCGCCGTTGATATGACAAAAGAAGAGATCCGTGCGATCGAGGAAGCTTACGCAAAGACAGAGACACCGGTTGTATCCAACAACAGCGCTCACCGCTGGACACCGGATGTTCCGATGGTGATCCCGGAGATCAACCCGGAGCACTTTGACGTGATCAAATTCCAGAAGCAGAGACTCGGCACAACACGCGGATTCATCGCGGTAAAACCGAACTGCTCGATCCAGAGCTACACTCCGGCCCTCAGTGCATGGAGAGAGTTTGAGCCGTATGAAGTAGTCGCTACTACATACCAGGCGATCTCCGGAGCCGGAAAGACCTTCAAGGACTGGCCTGAGATGGTCGAGAACGTGATCCCGTACATCGGCGGCGAGGAAGAGAAGAGCGAGCAGGAGCCGCTCAGGATCTGGGGCCACTTAGAGGGCGGCGTGATCGTAAAGGCAAAAGAGCCGGTGATCACATGCCAGTGCGTCCGTGTGCCGGTATTAAACGGTCATACAGCTGCTGTATTTGTAAAGTTCAGAAAGAAAGCATCCAAAGAACAGCTCATCGAAAAACTCGTAAACTTCAAGGGACTTCCGCAGGAGTTAGAGCTTCCGAGCGCACCGAAGCAGTTCATCCAGTACATGGAAGAGGACAATCGTCCGCAGGTTAAGCTGGATGTCGATTTCGAGAACGGAATGGGCGTATCCATCGGACGTTTAAGAGAAGATACCGTCTACGACTGGAAGTTCATCGGTCTGTCCCACAATACAGTCCGCGGCGCTGCAGGCGGAGCAGTCCTCTGCGCAGAGCTTCTCACAAAGCAGGGATATATCACAGCAAAATAAAAACAAGGGGCCCGCTTTTTCGCGGGCTCTTTTTACGCAGAGGAGGTATTATCATGTCAGTAACAAAAGAGCATTTTGGGGAGATGCCGGATGGAAGAGAAGTAAGCCTCTACACGATCAAAAATAAAAACGGACTGATGGCATCCGTCACAGATCTGGGGGCTGTCTGGGTCCGCATGATCGTTCCGGACAAAAACGGGGTTATGGACGATGTGATGCTGGGGTTTGACGATGCTGCCGGTTATTTAAAGAACGGTCCGCACTTCGGTTCCGTCGTCGGTCGTATCGCAAACCGCACCGGAAAAGGAAGATTTTCCCTGAACGGGACCGAATACACACTGGCGATCAATAACGGTCCGAATAATCTTCACAGCGGTCTTGATTACTACGACGCAAGACTCTGGAATGCGAAGGAAGAGTCGGAAAACAGCGTCACTTTTACACTCTTAAGTCCGGACGGGGATCAGGGCTATCCGGGAAACGCCATCGTATCCGTCACCTACACGCTGACTGACGAGGATACGCTGACACTGACTTACCGCGTTCTTTCCGATGCGGATACGCCTGTGAACCTGACAAATCACGGATACTTTAACCTTCTTGGAAACAATGGCGGTTCTGTCCTGGAGCACCAGGCGCGGATCCTTGCCGATTTTTATACTCCGTCCGATGAGACGTCGATCCCGACCGGTGAGATTCTTCCGGTAAAGGGAACTCCGATGGACTTTACGGACTTTCATGTGATCGGAGAGCGGATCGATGAAGATTTCGATCAGCTCGTTCAGGGACATGGCTATGATCATAACTGGTGTCTTTCCCACGTTCGCGGTGATTTGGGTCTTTCCGCGCAGATCTTCTCCGAGGAAAGCGGAAGAGCCATGGATGTCTATACGGATCAGCCGGGGGTCCAGTTCTATACGGCAAACTGGCTGGAGCAGGGGAACGGAAAATCAGGTGCTTTCTACCATGCGAGAACTGCTTTCTGCTTTGAGACCCAGAACTTCCCGGATGCAGTCAACAAGCCTCATTTCCCGTCACCGATCGTAAAAGCTGGAAAAGAGTGGAAATCCGTGACAGGATACCATTTCTATATTCATGAGTAAAGGACCAAAAATGAAAAATTTAAATGAACGCAGCGTCAGGATCCTGGCATCACTGGGGCTGATCCTGACGACCATGATCTGGGGTTTTGCCTTCGTTGTGATGAAGAATTCTGTGGATCTGATCCCGCCGACGTATCTTCTGGCGATCCGTTTTTCCATGTCTGCGGTCCTGCTTGCTCTATTATTTCATAAAAATCTGTTCGCAGCGGACCGCCAGACGATCCTCTGCGGCGCGATCCTGGGAATATTTCTCTGCCTGTCCTACCAGTTCCAGACTTACGGTCTGAAATACACGACGGCCAGCAAAAACGCCTTTATCACGACCCTGTATGTGATCATTGTACCGTTTCTCTACTGGATCGTCAGCAAAAAGAGACCGACAGGGCGAAATATCGCTGCAGCGTTTATCGCAGTCATCGGTCTCGCACTTTTATCTCTGCAGGGCGACCTCACGATCAATTTCGGAGATTTTCTGACACTGGTGTGCGGTCTGATGTTCGCAGTCCATATGGTATTTATCGACAAATTCACGGAGCACCATGATCCGATCGCACTGACCGTGATCCAGATCCTTGCGGCTGCCATCATCAACTGGATCTGCGCGCCGTTTCTCGACGGATCCTTTGATTTCGCGGTCCTGGCGAATCAGTCTCTGATCGTAGGCCTGCTGTACCTTGCAGTTTTCTCGACGACCGTATCGTATCTCTTACAGAATATCGGTCAGAAATATTTAAGCGCCTCCACATCGGCGATCCTTCTTTCCCTGGAATCTGTGTTTGGGACACTGTTTTCCGTGATCTTCTTAAAGGATGTGCTGACCGGAAAGATGTTAGTCGGATGCGCCCTGATGTTTGCGGCACTAATCCTGTCGGAGCTTCCGCAGAAGAAAAAATAACGATCCTTTCATCCTGAAGAATTGCGGTCCGGGGTGGGAGAGAATAAAATAACTAGGAAAGAGGTTTCATGGGAAAAGCATTATTTATCGCCGAAAAACCGAGCGTTGCCCAGGAATTTGCGAAGGCGTTAAAGGTTTCCGGGAGAAAAGGAGACGGATATATCGAGTCCGATCAGGCGATCGTGACCTGGTGTGTCGGACATCTGGTGACCATGAGTTACCCGGATGCGTATGATCCGGCCCTGAAACGCTGGAGCATGGAAACTCTGCCGTTTCTTCCAAAAACATTCAAATACCAGGTGATCGACGATGTGAAGAAACAATTTACGATCGTGAGCGGGCTCTTAAACCGGGCGGACGTGGACACGATCTATGTCTGCACTGACTCCGGGCGTGAGGGAGAATATATCTACCGCCTGGTGGAGCAGATGGCCGGAGTAAAAGGAAAAAAACGTCGCCGTGTCTGGATCGACTCCCAGACGGAGGAGGAGATCCTGCGCGGAGTGAGAGAGGCAAAGGACCTCGCAGAGTATGACAATCTCGCAGCGTCCGCATATCTCAGGGCAAAAGAGGATTACCTCATGGGCATCAATTTTTCCAGGGTTCTCACCCTGAAATACGGTCCGTCCGTGGCGTCCTATCTCCGGGAAAAGCGGGCGGTGCTCTCTGTGGGACGCGTGATGACCTGCGTTCTCGGCATGGTCGTCCGCAGGGAACGGGAAATCCGTGAATTCGTAAAGACTCCGTTCTACCGCGTCATCGGCTCCTTCGATGTCCCGGATCACGAGACAGCAGTCATCGAGGCAGAGTGGAGAGCCGTGGAAGGTTCCCGGTATTTTGGAACACCGGCGCTCTACAAGGAGAATGGATTTAAGGAGAAAAAGACGGCAGAAGAGCTGATCCGGTTCCTGAGTGCCGATCCGATGGAGGGAACACTTCTCGCTTTGGACCGGAAAAAAGAGACGAAAAATCCGCCGCTCTTACACAATCTCGCCGAGATCCAGAACGATTGTTCGAAAATGTTCAAGATCAGTCCGGATGAGACTCTAAAGATCATTCAGGAACTCTACGAAAAAAAGCTGGTGACATACCCGAGAACCGATGCACGAGTCCTCTCCACCGCAGTATCGAAGGAGATCTATAAGAATATCGGCGGTCTCCGGAATTTTGCTCCTCTCGCGGATTTTGCCGCGAAGGCACTTGACAGCGGAACATGGAAGCAGATCGCGAAGACAAAATATGTGAATGATAAACAGATCACTGACCACTATGCGATCATCCCGACCGGTCAGGGATTCGGAGCGCTGCGAAGCCTGAATCCGCTGGCTGCAAAGGTGTATGAGCTGATCGGACGCCGGTTTTTGAGCATTTTTTATCCGCCGGCCGTCTACCAGAAGTTTTCCCTGCGGATCGAAAAACAGGGGGAACAGTTCTTTGCAGCCTACAAGGTCCTCGCGGAAGCGGGATATCTGGAAGTTGCGAATGTCCCGTCAAAAAAGAAGGCGGAAAGCAGCGGTAACAGCAAAGCGGAAAATTCCGGTGTGTCCCAGGATTCCCAGGCGGAGGAGCTGGATCCGGGTCATGATGAAAAAGCAAAGGATCTTCTTGCCATGCTCTCCGGGCTGAAAAAGGGACAGAAATTAAAGCTCCTAAAGCTTGAGATAAAAGAAGGCGAGACTTCCCCGCCAAAGCGCTATACGTCCGGTTCGATGATCCTTGCAATGGAAAACGCAGGCCAGCTCATCGAGGATGAAGATCTGCGCGCCCAGATCAAGGGAAGCGGGATCGGAACAAGCGCCACCCGCGCGGAGATCCTGAAAAAGCTGTTCAATATCAAATATCTGGCGTTGGCAAAGAAGACCCAGGTCATCACGCCGACCCTCCTCGGAGAGATCGTCTTTGATGTCTGTCAGGCATCCATGAGACAGCTCTTAAATCCGGAACTCACGGCGAGCTGGGAAAAAGGCCTGACGTATGTGGCGGAGGGAACGATCACGCCGGATGAATATATGGAAAAGCTGGAGCGTTTTGTGACTCTCCGGACAAACGGCGTCAAACAGACGAACAATGCCTATATGCTGCGGCCTTACTTTGACGCTGCGGCACAATTTTATAAAAAGTAGCAGGAACATGCCTGTAAAAAATGTGCTTTGGCACATTCTCGCGCCGGGTACGGTCGCTTGCGTCGTCTGATCAGACGGCAGATTGGAGAATGATATGAAAAAAGAAGAAACAAAAATCGTGGATCTCTATGATCTTTCCCACACCCAGGCTGCAGACTTCCTTCGCCAGTTCACCTATCCGTGGGAGGCACTGGCCCATATCAAAGAGTTCATCCTTGAGCTTGGAAAGACACTCCCGGAGGATGAATATGAAAAGCGCGGAGAGACCGTCTGGGTCCACAAGTCTGCAAAGGTGATGCCGAGCGCATATCTCGGTGAGAATATCATCATCGGAAAGGACACGGAAGTTCGCCACTGTGCATTCCTTCGCGGAAATGCGTTGGTCGGAGAGGGCGCTGTTGTCGGAAACTCCACAGAACTCAAAAATGTGATCCTGTTCGATAAGGTGCAGGTTCCTCACTATAACTATGTCGGGGATTCGATCCTCGGATACCGCGCCCACATGGGAGCCGGTTCCATCACTTCAAACGTAAAGTCCGATAAACTGCTTGTCAAAGTCCATGCGGAGGACGGCGATATCGAGACCGGGATCAAGAAATTCGGCGCCATGCTCGGCGATTGCGTGGAAGTTGGATGCGGATCCGTCCTGAATCCCGGCACTGTGATCGGCAGAAACTGCAATATCTACCCGCTGTCCAGCGTCCGCGGATGTGTGGATGAGAACTCTATCTATAAAAAACAGGGCGAGATCGCAAAGAAAGTACAGGAATAACTGTTTTCTCTGAAAACAGATAAAAAGAACAAGTCCCGGCAAACAAGTGAAAACACGCTTCGCGAGTTTCCCCTTGTTATCGCAACAGTCGCCAAGGTCATGCGCAAGCGCAGACTTTGGCTCGTTGTTCGCGTAAATAAAAAAGGTAAAAGAAAAACCACGATGCCTGCCAAAAAAACAGGTATCGTGGTTTTTGTCTTTTATCTGTTTAAAGCCTGGCATTCGCGATCTTCTCAGGAGAAAAGACCGGAATGTTCCGAATATTCACGGATCAATTACTTTGTTCCGAAGATACGGTCGCCGGCATCGCCAAGACCCGGGCAGATGTACGCGTTCTCGTTTAATTCACGGTCGAGATGGCCGACATAGATCTGCACATCCGGATGTGCCTCATGAAGCTTCTTTACTCCTTCCGGAGCAGCGATGATGCACATAAATTTGATGTGTTTTCCGCCGTGCTGCTTGATAAAGTCGATCGCAGCGACTGCTGAACCGCCGGTTGCGAGCATCGGATCTGTGACAACGATCGTTCTCTGCTCGATCGGATTCGGGAGTTTGCAGAAATATTCGTGCGGCTCATGAGTCTCCTCGTCGCGGTAGAGACCGATATGACCGATCTTTGCGGACGGAACGAGGGAAAGGACACCGTTTACCATTCCAAGACCTGCGCGCAGGATCGGAACGATCGCAAGTTTCTTACCGGCAAGCATCGGAGTCATACAGGTCTCGATCGGAGTCTCGACCTCAACGTCCTCAAGCGGAAGATCGCGGAGTGCCTCATATCCCATTAGAGTTGCGATCTCCTCAACAAGAGTACGGAACTCATTTGTTCCTGTGGTCTTCTTTCTTAACATGGAGATCTTGTGCTGAACCAGCGGGTGGTCAATATACGTTACATTTTCCATTAATAGATACCAGCCTTTCTGTGATCTGCCAAAGCCTATAGACCGATTGGCAGATCATGTTTTTTCCTTCCCTTTATCATACCAAAACGCAGGATAGAAATCAACCGGATCGTTTCTCAGATCATCTATTGTTATTTTGTTTCCGGTGAATATTTTACAAGGGCATAATCACCCGCCGCATGGCTCACCGGAACGATCAGGTAGATATCTCCGTCTTTTTCGTAGGAAAACGCCTGTGGGAATGTCCCGTCCTTTACGGAAGTAAAATCACATTCTGCAAAAACCGTCTGCCAGAGTTCTTTTCCACTGGACTTGATGGAATCCTTTACTTCAGCTGCTGTGTCCGCCGGTTCTACCACCACAACGTTATCGGAAGAAAGATATTCCGCGATGGAATCCGCATCTGCATACGCAGTCAGACCGATTGGTGATCCTGTATTTAAGTTCACAGAGACGGCATAGCGCACATTTGACGGATGGGCTGTTTCTGCAACGTTTACCATTCCGTGGAATGTAAATACCGCCTTGTTTTTATCGAGGGATACCAGATCACAGTTGATGGAAACCTCATCCTTTTCGGTGTCCAGTTCCCAGGCAGTGATGATCGAGGTCGCCTCTTTCTTTAAAAGCTCATTGACGGCCTGGGTCATGGATGCATCACGGAGATTGGAGAGAATCGGGTATTCGATGGAGACCTTTCCGGTCTTTTCGGTCGCGATCTTCGATTTCACGCTTAACGCGTCGGAGGCGTTGGAATCCTTTTGCGTCTCGACCTCAGAAGATCCGGCTTTTGAAGCATCAGTTTTTGAGGAGTCACTTTTTGAATTGTCTGCTGCCGGATCAGCCTTTGTTTCATTGGAAGTAGTTTCCGCCATGGTCTCCGCAGCGGACGTATGAATTCCAGAGATGTCCACAGCCTCGTGTTTTTTGCATGCGGTGATGGATAATGCGGCAAACATTGTTAAAGCGGCAAATTTATAAAGATTTTTTCTCATAAGAAGATCAGCTCCTTTTATCGTATTTTAATGCGGCACCGGAATAGGCGAATGGAAGAAAGCTTGTCCGGTACCAGGTTTATCTTTCTAAGACAGTTATATTATATCATGAAGACCTGCCTCTTGTACATGAACGCCACATTACGATTTTGTTAAATAAATGAAAGCATTTCATAAGGAAACGCCGGGATCGTTGATAAGTAATTTTAAATACTCAATCTGCAGGAAGTATGTTATCATAAAATTAAAACCCGTCGCCGGTACAAATTCCGGTGATCTTATACGAAAACAGGAGGAGTACTTCCATGAAGTTATTATCACTTTCAGAGGAGTTAAAAAACAATTCTTATCCGGGAAGAGGAATCGTGATCGGAAAATCAGCCGATGGAAAAACAGCTGTGACCGCATATTTTATCATGGGCAGAAGCAGCAACAGCCGCAACCGTGTCTTTGTGAAGGACGGTGAGGGGATCCGTACCCAGGCGTTTGATCCGTCAAAGCTCGAGGACCCGAGCCTCATTATCTACGCCCCGGTGCGCGTTCTCGGAAATAAGACCATCGTGACAAACGGCGACCAGACCGATACGATCTATGAGGGAATGGACCGCCAGCAGACCTTCGAGCAGTCCTTGCGCTGCCGCGAGTTTGAGCCGGACGGCCCGAACTACACTCCGCGCATCTCCGGAATCATGCACATTGAGAACGGGAACTACAATTTTGCAATGTCCATCTTAAAGAGCAGTGATGGAAACCCGGATAGCTGCAGCCGCTTTACATACGCATATGAGAAGCCATTAAGCGGTGAGGGACGTTTCATCCACACCTACATGAACGATGGAAATCCGCTTCCGAGCTTTGAGGGTGAGCCGAAACGCATTGCCATCGAGGGCGATATCGACAGCTTCACAAAGAATGTATGGGAGAGTCTGAATGAGGACAACAAGGTTTCCCTCTTTGTCAGATTCATTGATATCGAGACCGGAAAGTATGAGACAAGAATCGTAAATAAAAATCACTAGTCGTATCAAAAGGAGAAAAACAAATCATGAATGAAATGGAATTAAAATACGGATGCAACCCGAACCAGAAACCGTCCCGTGTATACATGGAAGACGGAAGTGATCTTCCGATCACAGTCTTAAACGGAAAACCGGGCTACATCAACCTTCTCGACGCGTTGAACGGCTGGCAGCTCGTTAAGGAATTAAAGGAAGCGACAGGTCTTCCGGCAGCTACTTCCTTCAAGCATGTTTCCCCGGCAGGTGCCGCAGTAGGTCTTCCGATGGATGCAGTTTTAAGAAAGATTTACTGGGTAGACGATCTCGGTGAGCTTTCCCCGCTTGCAAGTGCTTACGCGAGAGCAAGAGGCGCAGACCGTATGTCTTCCTTCGGCGATTTTATTTCCCTTTCCGATGTCTGCGATGTTGACACCGCAAAGCTTATCAAACGCGAGGTATCCGACGGCGTGATCGCTCCGGGATATGAACCGGAAGCTCTTGAGATCTTAAAACAGAAAAAGAATGGAAAATATAATGTGATCCAGATCGATCCGTCCTACGTTCCGGCACCGATCGAGCACAAACAGGTATTCGGCGTGACCTTCGAGCAGGGAAGAAACAACTTAAAGATCGATAAGGATCTCTTATCGAACGTTGTGACAGACAACAAGGAGATCCCGGATTCCGCAAAGATCGACCTCCTGATCTCCCTGATCACCTTAAAATACACGCAGTCCAATTCTGTCTGCTACGTAAAGGGCGGACAGGCCATCGGTATCGGCGCAGGCCAGCAGTCCCGTGTCCACTGTACACGTCTTGCAGGCCAGAAGGCAGACAACTGGTTCCTCCGCCAGGCACCGCAGGTATTAAATCTTCCGTTTATCGACAAGATCAAACGTGCGGACCGTGACAATGCGATCGACGTTTACATCGGAGATGAGTACATGGATGTTCTTGCTGACGGCGAATGGCAGAAAGTCTTCACGGAGAAGCCGCCGGTATTCACGAAAGAAGAGAAGCGCGCATGGCTCGACAAGATGCAGGATGTGGCTCTCGGATCTGACGCCTTCTTCCCGTTCGGCGACAATATCGAGCGCGCACACAAGAGCGGCGTAAAATATATCGCACAGCCGGGCGGATCTGTCCGTGACGACAACGTGATCGAAGTCTGCAATAAGTACGGAATGGCGATGGCATTCACAGGCATCCGTCTGTTCCATCACTAAAACTGCTTGCAATTTTCATGTTCTTATGATAAACTTATATGCGGCTGTTGAAATATACAGCCGCGAAGATATGCCGGCGTGGCGGAATGGCAGACGCATCAGACTCAAAATCTGACGGGGGTAACTTCGTGCCGGTTCAAGTCCGGCCGCCGGCAGAAACGAAAAGACATGACTCTCATTAGATGGTCGTGTCTTTTTGCGTTTACGCGGACAATGAACCGGGATCCGCGTATATTCAGGCTGAAAGGAGTGTGTTCCATGACCTGTATGGAAGCAGAAAAGATGGTAGTTCCGTATATGAAGGACGAACTGTCCCCGACGGAGCTGGAAGATTTCCTGGACCATATCAAAACGTGTGAAAACTGCAGGGAAGAACTGGAGATCCACTACATGGTGGATGTGGGGTTAAAAAAGCTGGATGAAGCGGATGGAACATATGACATCGTGGGGGATCTGAAACGAAAGGTAGCGGAATCCTATCGGTCCCTGTGCCATATCTCCACATTCCAGATCGCATCCTACGCGATCTCGACTCTGTGCGGAATGGCACTCATCGTCATGATCCTTTTGCAGCTCCGCATCTGGACAACGATGGGATATCTATAGATTTTAGAGGAGTGAACATGGAAAAACTCGTATTGATCGACGGTCACAGTATCTTAAACCGCGCATTCTACGGTGTGCCGAACCTGACAAATTCGGAAGGTCTCCACACGAACGCGGTCTATGGCTTTTTAAATATTTTATTTAAAGTTCTCGATGAGGAGAAAGCGGACTACCTTGCGGTGGCTTTTGACCTGAAAGCCCCGACGTTCCGCCACAAAATGTTTGATGCCTACAAGGGAACAAGAAAACCGATGCCGGAGGAACTTCATGAACAGGTACCGCTCATGAAGGAGGTCCTGACCGCCATGGGTGTCCCGATCCTCACAAAAGAAGGCTATGAGGCGGATGATATCCTCGGAACGATCGCAAAGCGGGAGCAGAAAGAGGGCTATGAGGTGACGATCCTCTCTGGAGACCGGGACCTTCTGCAGCTCTCCGACACCCATATCAGGATCTGTCTCCCGAAGACGAGCCGCGGGACGACGGAGGTCCACAATTATTACCCGGAGGACGTGATCCGGGAGTACCAGGTGACACCGGAACAGTTTATCGAAGTGAAAGCCCTGATGGGCGACCAGTCCGACAATATCCCGGGCGTCCCGTCCATCGGTGAGAAGACGGCGACAAACCTCATTGTCCAGTACCAGAACCTGGAGAACATCTACGCGCATCTCGACGAAGTGAAACCGCCGCGCGCGAAAAAGGCGCTGGAAGAGTATAAGGAACTCGCAGATCTTTCCTTAAAGCTCGCAAGGATCTGCATTGATGCCCCGATCGAATTTTCCATGGCGGATGCGAAACTGGAAAATCTCTACACGCCGGAAGCGTATGAATATATGAAACGCCTGGAATTCAAGTCGATCGCGGCGAGATTCGGCGAGGAGATCAAACATGAAAGCGGACCGGAGAAACAGTTTGTTCTTGTGGAGGATTTTTCAGAAGCGGATGCGCTCTTTGAAAAAGCAAAAAAGGCGGACCGCATCGGAATGGAACTTCTCGCAGAAAACGGTTTCGTGACAGCCCTCGCCTTATGTTTTGAGGAGACCGGAAGCTATATCTTCCCGGTCGGCGGCTTTATGACGGAGAGCTATATCGCCGGAAAATATGAGGAACTCTGCCGAACGGGTCATGCCTGGGTCCTGGATCTCAAGCACTCCCTGCCGTTCGCGGATCTTTCCTACGGGGACACGGTCTATGACGCCGGGGTTGCGGCATATCTCTTAAACCCGTTAAAGGATTCCTACGGCTATGACGACATTGCGAGAGATCTTCTCGGGATGACGGTCCCGTCCAGGGCAGACCTGATCAAAAAGCTGTCCTGTGAGGACGCATACGCGAAGGAACCGGAGAATTTTACCCGTATGGCGGGACTTATGGCCTACACAGCCTTTGCGGCCGGGAAACCGCTCCTGGAGCGTCTGACGGCAGATGGAATGGAAGAGCTGTACCGCACGATCGAGCTCCCTCTGATCTATACCCTGTTCCATATGGAAGCGGAGGGGATCGCAGTCCGCAGGGAAGAACTTGCCGCTTACGGAGAAAAGTTAAAGAAACAGATTGCAGTCCTCGAGAAGGAGATCTGGGAGATGACCGGACAGGAGTTTAACATCAACTCCCCGAAACAGCTCGGCGAGATCCTGTTCGAAAAAATGCAGATCAAAGGTGGAAAGAAGACGAAGACCGGTTACTCCACAGCGGCCGATGTTCTGGAGAAACTTGCCCCGGATTATCCGGTGATTCAGAAGATCCTGGACTACAGACAGTATACAAAGCTGAATTCCACCTACGCGGACGGTCTCGGAACCTATATCCGGGAAGACGGACGGATCCACAGCCGGTTCAACCAGACGATCACGGCGACCGGCCGGATTTCCAGCACGGAGCCGAATCTCCAGAACATCCCGATCCGCATGGAACTCGGAAGAGAGATCCGGAAAGTCTTTGTCCCGCGCGATGGATTTATCTTCCTGGATGCCGACTACTCCCAGATCGAGCTGCGCGTCCTTGCCCACATGTCCGGCGATGAGCGCCTGATCGAGGCGTATAAGACCGCCCAGGATATCCACGCGATCACAGCTTCCCAGGTATTCCACATCCCGCTTGATGAGGTCACACCGTTACAGCGACGTAACGCGAAGGCCGTGAATTTCGGGATCGTGTACGGGATCAGCGCCTTCGGACTCAGCGAGGACTTGAGCATCTCCAGAAAAGAGGCCATGGATTACATCGCTCGCTATTTTGAGACATATCCGCAGGTAAAAACCTTCCTCGACAGCCTTGTTGCCCACGCGAAGGAGCAGGGATATGTCACCACGATGTTCGGACGCCGCCGCCCGGTACCGGAGTTAAAGTCCTCGAACTTCATGCAGCGTTCTTTCGGAGAACGTGTAGCCATGAACTCCCCGATCCAGGGAACGGCTGCCGACATCATCAAGATCGCGATGATCCGGGTGGACGAGCGGTTAAGAAGGGAAAATCTCCGTTCCAGACTGATCCTGCAGGTGCACGATGAACTCCTCGTCGAGACGGCGGAGGACGAAAAAGAGATCGTCATGAAGATCCTCTCCGAAGAAATGCACCATGCGGCATCCTTAAAAGTGGAGCTGGAGATCGACATGCATGACGGAAAAAACTGGTTTGAGGCGAAATAGATGAAACAGAAGAAAATTATTGGGATCACCGGCGGAGTCGGAGCCGGAAAGAGCAGTGTGCTCGCGGTACTGAAGAACGATTTCGGAGCGAAGATCATTCTCGCGGATCTTGTGGCCCACGATCTCATGGAGCCGGGAAGTCTGGGACTCAGAAAGGTCACAGAGGCGCTTGGAACGTCATTTCTCACCCCGGACGGAGCCGTGGACCGGAAAGCGCTGGCGGACCTGATCTTCCGGGATAAAGAAGCATTAAAAACGATGAACTCCATCATCCATCCGTTAGTCTGGAAGACGATGAAGGAAGAGGCGGAGGCCGCCAGTGAAAAACTCGTGATCATCGAGGCAGCGGTCTTTGACACTGCGCCGAAGAACTTCTTTGACGAGCTCTGGTACGTCTACACGACAAAAGAGAACCGGATCGTCCGCCTAATGGAAAACCGCGGCTACAGCCGTGAAAAATGCGAGGACATCATCGGAAGGCAGGCGTCGGAGGAGGAATACCGCGCGCTCTGCAGCCGTGTCATCGACAACAACGGGGACGAATCCGATATCAAACGACAGCTGAAGGAGATCCTTGACCATGAGATTTGTTAGTATTGCCAGCGGAAGCAGCGGAAACTGCATCTACACAGGGACGGAGGAGAGCCACGTCCTGATCGACGCCGGCATCAGCGCAAAGCGGATCGAGCAGGGCCTTAACGAGGTCGGCTTAAAGACGAGCGAACTGGACGGCATCTGCATCACCCACGAACATTCCGACCATGTAAAGGGACTGGGCGTCCTTGCGAGAAAATATGAAGTCCCGATCTACGCCACAGAAGGGACACTCGACGAGATCCGGAAGATCAAAGGCCTCGGCGAATACCCGGAGGAGCTGCTGCACCCGATCCTGCCGGACACCGAATTTTCCCTCGGGGATCTGACGATCAAGCCGTTCCACATCGACCATGATGCGGCCGACCCGGTCGCTTACCGGATCCAGTCGGGAAATAAGTCTGTGGCAGTCGCAACGGACCTTGGACATTTCAACCAGTACACGATCGACCATCTCCTCGATCTCGACGCGGTGCTCTTAGAGTCCAACCATGACCTTCGGATGCTGGAGACGGGACCGTACCCATACTACTTAAAACGCCGGATCATGGGAGATTTCGGCCATCTCTCCAACGAGAACGCCGGACGCCTCTTAAACTGCATCCTGAGCGGCCGATTAAAGCACATCCTGCTGGGACATCTGAGCAAGGAGAACAACATGCCGGAGCTGGCCTATGAGACCGTCCGGCTAGAGATCGACATGGGAGACTGCCCATACCATGCGGATGATTTTCACCTGGCAGTCGCAAAGAGAGACGAGATGTCGGAGATCATCAGTCTGTAGCAGATTTTGCTGATGCTGCGAAAAAACACTTGCATCTTACCGGCTGTAATGATATATTTTAAGAAAATTTTACGCTTTATCACTGCATAAAGCTACCTTTCCCCGGGATCCATATGTTCCGGCAACGATCTCAGTCCGGACGGATCCGGATCACAATACGCGGAAGGCATAACACAAGGAGGAAAATTTCCATGGATAAAGTTATTATCACCGTAGTAGGAAAAGACACCGTAGGCATCATCGCAAAGGTATGTACATATCTTGCGGACCATAAAATTAACATCCTTGATATTTCCCAGACCATCGTCCAAGAATACTTCAACATGATGATGATCGTGGACGGAAGCGGAGCAAACGTTTCCTTCGATGAAATGTCTTCCGGACTCGATGAGATCGGCGCCGGGATCGGCGTCAACATCAAGTGCCAGCGTGAAGAGATCTTTACAAAAATGCATCGTATCTAATGACAGCTTGAGGAGAGGGAAACAATTATGATTACACATCTGGAAGTCAACGAGACTAACAATATGATCGAGCACGAGAACCTGGATGTCCGCACCATCACTCTTGGCATCAGCCTTTTGGACTGCTGTGACTCCGATCTCGAAAAATTAAACGAAAAGATCTACAACAAGATCACGACACTCGCAAAGGACCTGGTCCCGACCGGAAAACAGATCGAGCGCGATTTCGGGATCCCGATCGTCAACAAGCGGATCTCCGTGACACCGATCGCCCTTGTCGGCGGAGCAGCCTGCAAGAGCCCGGAGGACTTTGTGACGATTGCAAAGACCCTGGACCGTGCGGCAAAGACTGTAGGCGTCAACTTTATCGGCGGATATTCCGCTCTTGTATCCAAGGGCATGACAACAGCTGATGAGAACCTGATGCGCTCCATCCCGCAGGCATTAAAAGAGACCGATTTTGTCTGCAGCTCCATCAATATCGGCTCCACAAAGACCGGTTTAAATATGGATGCAGTCCGTTTAATGGGCGAGATGGTCGTAAGAACCGCAGAGTACACGAAAGACAACGACTGCTTAGGCTGCGCAAAGCTTGTTATTTTCTGCAACGCACCGGATGACAACCCGTTCATGGCGGGAGCGTTCCACGGCGTTACAGAGGCAGACGCGATCATCAACGTCGGCGTCTCCGGACCGGGCGTTGTAAAGACGGCTCTCCAGTCTGTTCGCGGCGCTGATTTCGAAACTTTATGTGAGACGATCAAAAAGACGGCATTCAAGATCACCCGTGTCGGCCAGCTCGTAGCGAAAGAGGCATCCGCGCGTCTCGGGATCCCATTCGGCATCATCGACCTGTCCCTGGCTCCGACACCGGCTGTCGGCGATTCTGTCGCTGAGATCCTGGAAGAGATCGGTCTGGAACGCGCAGGTGCCCCGGGTACAACAGCCGCTCTCGCCATGTTAAATGACCAGGTAAAGAAAGGCGGCGTTATGGCTTCCTCCTACGTCGGCGGACTTTCCGGCGCCTTTATCCCGGTCAGCGAAGACCAGGGAATGATCGATGCGGTCAACGAAGGCGCTCTTACGATCGAGAAACTGGAAGCGATGACCTGCGTATGCTCTGTAGGTCTTGACATGATCGCAGTTCCGGGAGACACGAGCCCAGCGACGATCTCCGGCATCATCGCAGACGAGGCGGCGATCGGTATGGTCAACCAGAAGACGACGGCAGTCCGCCTGATCCCGGTGATTGGAAAGGGCGTCGGCGAGACGGTCGAGTTCGGCGGTCTTTTAGGACATGCGCCGATCATGCCGGTCAACTCATTCAGCTGTGAGAAATTTGTGAACAGGACCGGAAGGATCCCGGCACCGATCCACAGCTTTAAGAACTAAACAGGAGAAACTATGAGAATCTATCTGATCCGTCACGGCAGGCAGAACAGCCCGCTTTGCAACGTAAATGTGCCGCTTTCCGATGCAGGAAGGCGGCAGGCCGAGCTCCTCGGCGAGAGACTGAAAACGGAATCCATCGACGCCGTCTGGTCCAGTGACCTGATCCGCGCTCGTGAGACCGCCGATATCATCAATGAGAAGATCCGGGCGCCGAGGTTTATCCGGGAAGGACTCCGTGAGATCTCTTTCGGTGATCTTGAGGGACTTTCGGACGATGTGATCATGGAGCGCTACGCGGACTTTTTCGCCGCAAGAGCGTCCATGAAACAGGATCTTCCATATCCGGGCGGAGAGAGTGCGGCGGACGTGATCCGTCGTGCCGTTCCGGTCATGGACGAAATCGCAAAGTCCGGTGCGGAGACGGTCGCTGTCGTCACCCACGGAGGCGTGATCCGGAGTCTTGTGACCCACTATCTTCACATGGACGGGGCGTATGTTCCGCTCCTTGCGAGACATCTGGAAAACTGCGGCATCACGGAGTTTTATTACCGGGAATCCGACGGCGAAATGCTGTTAAACCGTTTTAACGATTTTGCCCATCTGACGGATCATCCGGAACTTTTGCGCGGCGGCTGGGGAGAGAAAAAGTGATGGAAAAGAGAGAACTTCACAGTGTACTCACTGATTTTTTAAATGAAAACCTGATCCAGGCGACTGCCAGCGGTCAGGCGGAGAAAAATGATTTTCTGAAGGCACGGATCCGCCGGTACTGGCAAAGGGCGTCCTGCATTTTCAGGCGGAGGAATTTATCGGAAAACAGGCTTTCCACAAAAATCTGACAGCCGAAGAAGCGGCTGCCTATCTGGAAGGTCTCATGGAAACAAGTTTCCGCCAGCTCCAGCTCGAGGCGAGAGATAAGAGCGGTTCCGTTCTTGTGAGCAAAAAGGGAAAGGTGACTGTTAAGGTAAAGAAAAAGCCGGTTTCCGGGAATACCTCCGGAAATGGGGCATCAGCTTCCGGAACGAATGGTTCCAACGCTTCCGACGCGGCTCTTCAGGCTGCCTGGGCGAACGGACTTTCCCATAACCGGAAGAAGCGCTACATCCTCGAAGAGGGGATCCCGGTCCCGTTCCTCGTGGAGCTCGGTGTCCAGACGAAGGACGGGGCGATCGTCCACGCGAAGTACGACAAATTCCGCCAGATCAACCGTTTCCTCGAATTTATCGAGGACGTGCTCCCGAAGCTTGATAAGAATAAAGAGACGAGGATCATCGATTTCGGCTGTGGAAAGTCTTATCTGACGTTCGCGATGTATTATTACCTCAAGGTCTTAAAGGGATACCCGGTGCGGATCACCGGTCTGGATCTGAAAACAGACGTGATCGAGCACTGCTCGCAGCTTGCAAAGAAATTCGGCTATGACTCCCTGGAATTCCTTCACGGCGATATCGCTTCCTACGAGGGCACTGACCAGGTGGATATGGTCGTGACGCTGCATGCCTGTGACACAGCGACGGACTACGCGCTGGAAAAGGCAGTCCGCTGGAACGCAAAGGTGATCTTATCTGTTCCCTGCTGCCAGCATGAGGTCAATAAGCAGATGAAGAGCGATCTTTTTGCCCCGGTATTCCGCTACGGGATCATCAAAGAGCGCATGGCCGCCCTCTACACAGACGCCCTGCGCGCGGAGATCCTCGAGGCCATGGGGTACCGGGTCCAGATCCTGGAATTCATCGACATGGAACACACGCCAAAGAACCTCCTGATCCGGGCTGTAAAGCAGGGAAAGAAGAAGGAGAACCGGAAGGAGATCGAAGCGATCCTGGAGGCGATCCATGCGGAGCCGACGCTTTACCGGCTTTTATTAGAAAAGAACCCAAACGCATAACTGCCGCCGGCAGCTCAAAAAAGCCGCAGATACCTTTTCATGGTGCTGCGGCGCATTTTTTATCCTCTGATTTCAAATCCCTGCATGATCGCATGTTTCAATATAATATTAGGATATTGACAGAAAAAGGAGTACAAATTACTATGGAACGTTTGTATCAGTATGATGTCGTTGTTGTTGGAGGCGGGACAGCCGGAGTGTCTGCTGCGGTCGGCGCTGCGAAAACCGGAGCGAAAACACTTTTGATCGAGAGAAACGCTTATCTTGGCGGAGAGGCGACCCATTCCGGGGTCAGCACCTTCTGCGGCTTTTTTACCTGCGGAAAGAATCCGGTTCGTGTCGTTGAGGGCGTAGGGCAGCTCGTGTTAGATGAGATGGGGGCACTTGGGCCGACCGTGGACTATGTCATTTCCGCGACCGGAAACTACAATGTCAATTTCCAGCCCGAATACTTAAAATGTGCGATGGACAATCTGTTGGAAAAAGAACACGTGGATTACTTTTTGCATACATACATGACCAGTGCGAAGGTGGAACTTGGATCCATTGTTTCTATTCAGTGTTCCGATGATGAGGGAAGCTTTACCGTAATGGCAAAAACCTTTGTGGATGCATCCGGAGATGCGAATCTCGCTCATCGCTCCGGGGCAAAACTAATATGGGGCGGAGACGACGGACACCCGCAGGCGGCAACCATGCCATTCCGGTTAAGCGGTGTCAACACGAACTGCGACATGTCACCTGAAGCTGTGGGGCGTGCAGTAAGAAAGGCCAAGGAGGCAGGAATCCCGAACCTTACAAGAGAAAAGGGATTTATCCTGAAAAAAGAGCATTCTGATATTGTCAGTGTGCTTCTTCCGAGTGTAATTCCGGAGGGACTGACAGCCGCAGACCTTACCCATATGGAGCGGGAAACCAGAAAACAGGTGCTCAGTTATGTACAGGCCTTAAAAACCTACATGCCTGGCATGGAGCACGCAGAGTTAGCGGTCATCGGACCGTCCATCGGTTTTCGGGAAACGAGAAGAATGGTCGGAAAAGAAACCCTTACCGTGGATGATGTTCTTACCGGAAAAAAGTGCCAGAACAGTGTAGCCCGCTGTGGATGGAAACCGGAGATCCATAAAGATGTTGACAAGATGGCAACTTATCTGGATGTGAAGGAAGGAAGCTATTTCGACATTCCACTTGGTGCACTGCAGTCAGAAAACATCGAAAACCTATACGGTGCAGGCCGCATGATTTCTTCCGATGAAGCAGCATTTGCGGCAGTCCGCGTCATGGGAACCTGCTTTGCAACCGGACACGCCGCCGGAGTTGCCGCCGCATGCCATGCCCTGGAGGGAACAGCAGAGATAAAACGCGTTCAGGAGGTTTTGAAAAAGCAGGGGGCATTGGTATAGGATGCGTAGAGAATATCCGAAAAACGGTATCAATTTTTGAAATGCGTCTTGAAGACGTTTTTCGTTTTCTGAAATGCGTCTCGAAAAAGACAGAAGTCTAAAAGAAGACGTAATGATCAGAAATACGGAAAAACCCGGATACTCACAGAATATCCAGGTTCTTCACACTCTTTCTCCGGTCTTCCTCGATCGCCGCATAGAATTTTCTTGTAATATTTACATCATTATGGCCCAGAATATCTGCAACCAGGTAGATATCGTTGGTCTCCTTATAAACAGCGCTGCCATAGCTGCTCCGCAGCTTGTGCGGCGTTATTTTCTTTTTCGGTGCGATGATCGATGCGTATTTCTTTACAAGGTATTCCACACTCCGCACCGTGATCCGCTGATTGCGCAGGGAGAGAAACAGGGCATTTTTGTGTTCCGGCAATGTCTCGATGCCGGTCCGGACCGCCAGGTACTCATTCAGACGCCTTGCCACCTCCGCATTGAAATACACGGTCGTCTCCTTGCCGCCTTTTCTGCGGATATGGATCCCGCTTTCTTTCATGTCCACATCATCCAGATTCAGTCCGACACATTCCGATACGCGGATCCCGGTTCCCAGCATCAGTGCCAGGAGAGCGCTGTCGCGGAGTCTGGTCCGTTCATGAAACGCTTTCTGTCTGCCTGACAGGCCGGATCCGCTGTCAACTTCCGCCAGCAGCTCCTTCATTTCCTCCGAATTGAGCCGGACGATCTCTTTGGCATGAGTCCGCGGCATCTGCATGGAAAGTGTCGGATTTACCGTTAAAAGTCCCACGCGGCAAAGATATCCAAAGAAACTCTTCAGTGAAAAGAACTTCCGTTTAATCCCCTGTTCCCTGTTCATATTCTTGTGTTCCGGATCATTTGGGCGGTATTTGAGATCTTCCAGGTAACGCTCGATATCCTGCACGGAAATCTGCGAGAGAGCTTCCGTCTGCAGCTGCTCCAACGGAATTTCTTTCCATTCCTCCTTTATCTCCTTCAGAAAATGAAAAAACATCGTCAGATCATACGCATAGGACAGCCGGGTCATGGAAGACGTCGACGGCTCGATCCCGCGAAAAAAGTCTGTACAGCAGGATGGAAGAGCAGAGAGCATTGCCTTCAGCTTTTCTTCATTTTTCTGATCCCGCTGTACAAAGTACTGCGACTCACTCATACTGTCTGCTCCTTAATATTCCCTGAATTTTTGCCGGAAGAAGCATCAGCAGATACCCGGAAATGTTCAAGTTCCGCGATGAGGCGGGCATTTTCCCGGTCAAGCTTGCGGAATTCTTCCTGCGTTTCCCGTTCTTTGGCTGCAACAGCCCGTTCCATCGCAAGATCCGCCTGCATCTGTGCCTGCTTTAAACGGTTCTGACAGTCCGTCTCTTGTTCCTTTAACTGGCTGTTTAACCCGGCAAGCTGCATTTTATTTTCAGCAGCCGCATGTTCCAGCTCCCGGACCATGGCTGTAAGTTTCCCGATCTGCTCTTCGTAATCCTTTTTTGCCGCAGTTTCATTCGCGAGCTGACGGGAGAGTTCTTCCTGCTGCCTGCTCAGCTGTTCATTTTCTGATTTGATCGCCGCACTGATCTTAACGATCTCGTCATAATGGGCCGCCTTTTTCTGAAGCTGTTCCACCTGGTCTCTCAGCACATGGTTCAGTTCTTCCAGATCATTGGCTGACTTCCGGGCAGCCTCCATCGCCTGTTTCATACTGAGAGCATTTTCTTCGATTTGTTTTTTCTCCTCGTTCAACGCCTCAAACGATCCGGCAAGTTTCTCTTTTTCGTTCACAGCCTGATCGGCCTTTTCCCGCAGTTCATCGATCGTCCGGTCTTTCCGCTGCAGATCCGTTTTAAAACGCTCCGCCACGCGGGCCTCCGTCGTGTTTCCAAGTTCAAGACTTGTGAGATATGCGGCAAGAAGATCTTTTGTCAACCGCTCAAAATTTTCTATCTCAACGGCACGCCCCGGGGTCGCTGCCTTTGCGTTATTTAACTCCAACACCTGGATCAGATGATCGAATCCCTGTGCCTGATTCATTCCATTTGCAGTGCAGAACGACCTGAACGCGTCCGCAGACGCCTGGTCGATACGAAAATTGACCTGCCGGATCTCTTTTTCATTCTTTTCTGTGCTCATTTTACCGTACCTCCTGAATTGTCCTTAGTATAGCATGGCATGGGAGAGGAGTCAACTTGATCATGTGAATGATATACATGTTATACATAGATATCGCTATACATAGCTATTAAGGGGCAAAAACCAGAGAAAAAGCAGGCAAAAGCGGAGAGAACAGAGTTGAATACAGGGAAAAGGTGTGAAAAAGCAGATAAAACGTCAGAAAATTCAAGAGTGCGCGCACACAATTAAAACAATTTGGCTCAGAACCCGCCGAAACGGCCCATATTATTTCGCAAAACCCGAGTTTTGCGAAATAATATGGGGTGAGAGATACAGAACAATGGAAGATGCAAGTTGACTATACTTTTATTTAAATAGAGCGTCAATTTGAAGAGAAATAGCCATTTACATTGTAATAGTAGAGTTAATATTGTGAATTAGTTCTATCGAATGCAAAAAACTGTTTAAAGTTTGCTATAGAACACTATTTTCTTAAATTGAGAGATATTTTCTTTAAAAAAGTCCATCCACAATTGTTTTAGAATTAAAAAGGACTCGTAAATTTTTATCATGCAGCACCTCGTTCCTTTTCGATCATTCCCATAAGTTCTTCACAGAATTCCGCATAATCGCTATGACCGAGCAGGAGCATCTTGCTATACAGTGATTCCATGGTCCTCTCAAAACCGGCGACGTCCTTCTTCCATACCCGGCAGGTAATAATACAGTACGGAGAACCATTTCGTTTAAATTCATGACCGAATCGTACGGGAACCTGATTCTGCGCAAACAGAGCATCTGCAAGATAGTCTTCATGGTCGACGTACATATACTGGCAAGAGAGGATGGAAAGTCCGCCCAGTTTCAAAAAATTTTTCATAAGTTTTTCTCTCCTTACACTTTTTCCGTATCGTTTTCTTATAGTATGATTATAAGAGAGACGAGCCGGAATGTCATTGAACCTGTAGTTTAAGAAGATCCGTGAAAAAGAAATATCCCCGTCAATAACGAGGATATCTTCGATACTGGTATGTAACAGTCTGCTGAGGATGATAAAGTTATCCAGGCTCGGCAGAGATTTTCCGGAGATCCATTTATAGATCGCCTGCGGGTTTTCAAAACCAAAAGCTCCCTGGATTTCACGGATCGTATAGTTCTGCTCCGAGAGTAACTGTTTGATCCGCTTCCCGGTTTCTACTGGCCGGATTGACAGATACATTGGTTCCATTTGCTCATTCCTCCATGATTCTGCTCCATCCCGAAACACTGTCCTTATATTAACATAAAACTGAGAAAATGAGTAGCAGAAAATTGCTTTTTCATGATGGCTGGTGATTTTATAGGACACCATCTATGCTATGATACAGGTATCAGTTCCGCCAGTCGGATTTTCATTCTGGCAAATTTAACAAGAATCAGCAAGAATTCTCCCACCTCTATAGGTGGTAAGATGAATTGCTATCTCTTGCATAGTGCCATAGTTGGCATGTAAATATCAGATTATTGCATATAGCTGTGTTGTGTATTGTAAACTTCTCATATATTGATTTTTGTAGTCGTGCTATATCATCAATTCTGCATACAATGAATAAGCCTAAAGGGAAAATAGATTGCAGATTAAACAGAACAAATGTTCTGAAATGTAGTAGACAAATGATCTCATTTGTGATATAATTAAATCAGTCGAAATAAAAAGAAATGCTGATAAATATGAGAGAACTTGACAATAATGCACATTCAGTATTTTTACTCTATTATCATCTGATCCTGGTCGTAAAGTACCGGAAAAAGGTCCTGAATGATCCGATCTCGGATCGCGCACGAGAAATCTTTGAATACATTGCGCCCAAATATCATATCACCCTGGAAGAGTGGAATCACGATGAGGACCATGTCCATATCATGTTCCGTGCCCATCCGAAGTCGGAACTCAGTAAATTTATCAATGCCTATAAAAGCGCCAGCAGCCGTCTGATCAAAAAAGAGTATCTGGAGATCCGGCAGAAGCTCTGGAAGGAAATGTTCTGGAGTCAGAGCTTCTGTCTTCTGAGTGCCGGCGGAGCTCCGATCGAAGTGATCCGCCAGTACATTGAGACACAGGGGGAGAAAAAACATGAACGTAGTATACCGGTTTCGGATCTATCCC
>OGKA01000083.1_pt1 | contig 110770 bp, 84 predicted proteins | sample 1572211 | NCBI WGS metagenome assembly OGKA01 (sample SAMEA2582125, study PRJEB24529) | metagenome | biome: Human gut stool | place: China | collected 2011 | reverse complement strand
CCACGTTTTCTTACGGCACTTTCGGTTCCAAAAGTGCCTACCCGTGAACAGTTACTATTCTGCCGATTCATACGCATATAGAATTGTCCGGGCATTGTTAAATTCATAGCTACATGTCACAAATGAATACAAACGCACGATCGTCCCCTCGATCGGCGCGGACGCGCTCGCGCCCGCTGTCATCTGCTGAATATATGACGCAAATTCTTCTCCCGATGCAAACTCCGTTTTCCGGCGGATCGCATCCGGCGATGTGCAGACAGCCGCCAGGGCTTTTAAATGAATCTCCCGCTCCGGCGTATAAAGAATGATTTCTGAATGCTGATCGAAATAGCCCTGATCCTTGTATCTGGAAATGTCCTTAAACATACTTCCATTCTTCATGTGATGGCCGTACAGCACGTTATGCAGGGACGAAAAATCTGCCCGATCGGCATAGTCCAGAAAAATCGTGCCCGCCGTGCTCTTCTGCCCGTTCAGATCACGGTGCAGATAATAATCATTGTCCTTCCCCTGAACCACCGGATAATTGATCTGTGTTCCCGGAATCTGAATCCAGGCAACGACGTCCGGATTCTGGGAATCCAGCACTGCGAAATCAATTGCTGACACATATTCTGTCTCCTTTATTGCATTTGTCTCATCTATCTCATTGTCCACTTCTGGCACTTTTTTCTCCGGCATTATTTCTCCTGTCGTCCCTGCTTCCGACATTCCCACAACCTGAGCGGTCAGCTCTTCATGCGCCTTCTCCTGACGCATTTCATCCCATTTATGCATTGCCACCCCCGCTGTACCGAACGACAGACAGATGACAGCTATCACAGCCACTGCTTTCCGTGTCCACTTTTGCATCGATCCCTCCATCTTTGCCCGTGAAACGTTCTGCGCCTTTATTTATTAAGCAAATTATATATTTTTATAAATGATGTATTAATTTGCATACAAAACGAAACAGATAATAGCATAGTTTTAGGACAGCGCCATTATTTCTGGCGCCGCCCTACAAACCTGCTCTTATAACCGGGCAATTTTTATTTTTCTATGTCTTGTCTTACTCTTCCGTCTTTTTTCTGCCCGTCATTAATACATAAGCTGCTGCCATCATTCCAATTGCCAGCAGAGCCATCGGCACATCCATCCGATCCGTATCTCCGGTCTTCGGAAGTCCTTCTGCCGGTACAACCGGCTGAGGTTCTGGTACAACCGGTGTAACCGGTTCCGTCGGCTGTGCTGCCGGTCCCGACGCGGTTGTGGTCGAAGACTTTTTACTGCCAGAACTACTTCCGCCGCCGTGACCGCCGTGGCTTCCGCCTCCGTTATTGCCTGGATTCGGGGTCGGGTTAGGATCAGGTCCCGGTTCCTGGCTTCCATGTTCTACCACATATGATACGGTCGGCTTCGGGAATTCTTCTGGCCGATACTCATTTCCACGGCTGTCTACCGGATACAGGACCGCCTCCTGATTGGTATAGAGCCCTTCATAGTGCTGGCTGCCGTCCCGGTCATATTTTCCATAGGTTCCATCCGCCGTCTTTGGGTTTATCAGTTTTACGGTATAGGTCAGCTGCACCGGTGCAAAGTTTGAAACTGGTTCATTTATATACCAGGTAAACATCTCTGTCTCTGCCTTATTTCCCGCGTCATATACCACTTTAAAACGATAATTCTGCGGTCCCGGTTCTCCGTCTCCAAAATACCAGGTGTTGCCCTCCTGATACATAGAAAGCGCTTTTCCCCCTACTGTCAGCTGGTCTAAGTGATCGAAATCAAAGTTATAATCCTCTTTCACATAGCCCATATAATCTTTCACAACAGAACCTTTATCAACGGCATACAAAATATCATTTTCTATACTGTCAAATGAAACCTGCTTTCCATTCGCGAGGTACCGCATGAAACTCATTCCCCACTCATAGTTACTTGCCGTTCCGGGCGGCGTAATCGGCATCGCATAGCAGTGATATCCTTCCGAAGCTGCCTGTGCGTACGCCTCGTATGAAAGATATAATGCCTTATCGATCGAATTCACATAATTTCCTGCTTCCTCCACCGGTGTAATAAGCGATGCATCCGGTTCCGTTCCATATGGATAGTCGTGTGTATCCTTCTGCTCTGAAAGTCTGGCTCCTATGCCGGTCAGCCATGCATTCCAGTCCGTCGGTGCCTGATTATTTCCATACTTGGATTTCCAGTTATCCGGTCCTGCAAAATGTTTCGGAGAATCTGCCATAAATCCCCAGGCAACCGCCGTCGGATTCTCATTAAACATATAGGTAATACCATCACTGACAACTACCAGTGTCTTGCGTTCATCTGCCACTCCTGTATCCTGGTCTAACATTGATTTACCCGCTAAAATACCTGCGTGAAGATTGGTTCCACTCTTAATTTCCTGACAAATGGCTGCTTCAATCGCCTCATATTGGGTCTCCAAATCCATAAATCCATCCGTATGGGCTTCCTTGTTAAAGAGCACTACTCCCACTTTGACCTTTGCTCCCTTTTCCTGCACTTCTTTCTTGAGGTTCTGAAGCATTTCCAATGCCTGCTCTTTCAGTCCCGTGCTGGTTGATTTATCTAAGACAAGCACCACATCACTTACCAGCTGCTCCTCCGCTGACGGCAAGGACAAAGCCACTTGAGACTTAAAATTTTCATCCAGCTGTTCTGCTGTCTTCGATTTAGAAGTTCCTCCCTCTGGAATCGTCGGAAGCTCTCCTCCCGGAATCGTATATGATACAGTCGGTTTCGAAAATACTTCCGTTTTTCCTTTTTCCTGATCGCTTCCAACCGGATGCAGCACTGCTTTCTGGTTCGTATAAAGTCCATCATACTCTTCGCTTCCGTCTTCATCGTACCGTCCATACGATTCTCCTGGATTGTTCTTCGGATTTACCAGTTTTACCGTATAGGTCAGCTGCACCGGTTCATTATTTTTTACCGCCTCATTCATCGTCCAGATGAAATGTTCTCCGCCTTCCTTATCCGACGGATCATATTCCACCTTAAAACGATACTGAGCTGCATTCACGTCTTCATTTCCAAAATAAACGGTATTTCCATCTTCCAATTTAGAAAGCTCCCTGCCGCCAACAGTCAGACGGTCGATGCTCTTTAAGTCAAAATTGTAATCATCCTTGACCCAACCCATATAATCTTCCACAGTCGAGTCCCGATCGACGGCATAAAGGATATCATTTTTGATATCTTCAAAACTTACCGTTTTTCCGTCTGCCAGATATTTCACAAAGCTCGGTCCCCATGGATAGCTTTCACCAGCAGATGAACCAATCGGCATCGCATAGCAGTGATACTGTTCCTTCGCCGCTTCCAGATATGCCTCATAGGAAAGATAGAGTGCTTTATCAACGCTATTGGCATATTTTTTTCCTTCATCAGGTGGGGTACATGGCATTAACTCTCCTTGCTCATATGAATGGTCAAATTTATCGCCCTGATTATCCATCTGTGCTTTGATTGTACCCAGGCGCTCGTTCCACTCATCCTCCGATAATGCTTTATTATTCCCATATTTAAGAATCCAGTTATCCGGTCCCGCCCAGGAATGTTCTGAACCATCATTCTCAAATCCCCAGGCAACCGCCGTCGGTTTTTCCCCAAAAATATAGGTAATGCCATCGCTTAAAAGCACAAGGCTCTTTCTTCCTGCTGCCACCTGCGTATCCTCATCCAGCATTTTCTTGCCTGCAAGGATTCCAGCCGAAAGATTCGTTCCGCTGCTAATATTCTCACGGATCGCTGCCGCAATCGCATCATACTGGGTTTCCAAATCCATAAAGTCAGACTTGTGCGCTTCTTTATTGAAAATAACGACTCCAACCTTTACTTTTGCGCCATTTTCCTTTGCCTGCGCCTGCAGCTCCTTAAGCATCTCTAACGCCTCATTTTCCAGCTGCACGCTGGTAGATTTATCCAGCACAAATACAATGTCATTTTCCAGTTTTTCCTCCGCTGACGGAAGGGAAAGTGTTACCTGGGATTCAAAGTTTTCGTCCAGATTGGTAGCTTTTTTAGACTTCGAAATCTGCCAGTGTGGAATTTCTTCCACTTCCACTGCCGACAAAACAGCTACGTCTGTCAGACCAAGCTCCATCGCGGAAGTTACAAATGCGGCTGCGGATGCATTCTTAATGCCTACCGTTTCATATGAATCCCCCAGAATGCGTTCAAAATTGTCTTCTTCTGCTTCGTCGCCTACAATCGCCTTATTTTTTTCGTTTTCATCGTTCTCGTTCTCTTCTTCTTTTGCATCAGACGGAGATGCCATTGCAGCTGAAGTCAAAAACATCGAAAAATGAGCCGAACGTGATACCTGAACTGAATCTTCGTCCTGGGCGCTGTCATTTTCTGAATCCGATGTATCTGCATCGGATGTATCTGTTTCGAACGCATCCATGTCTGCTTTTTCATTCTCGTTCTCAGAATCCGGTTCCGATAAATCTTTCTTGTCATCCGCTGCTTCCGATTCTTCTTTTATTTGATTGTTACCTGTATCTGAAGCATTTTCCTGCTCTTTTACATCGTCCTCCAGAGCCGTATCCTCTTCTGTGATATCTTCACTTCCTGCCGGAACTGCACTTTCCGGTTCTTTTACCTCATTTTCTATCTCGGCCGGAACCGCTTCCTCTGTCTCCAGCTCAACCTGCTTTTTTACTTCACCAAATGGCGCAACCGTCATCCATACGCTGGCTCTTCCATCCACCAGAATCCGTCCGGTGCGCTCTTTTGAAGAAGAATTGGTCATCAGGAAAATAATTTCTTCATTTCCGCTGATCGTATACTGATCCATGTCCTCTTCATCCTCTAAGCGGGCATACATTTTCAAAGTAAGCCGGTCGTTTTTCTTCTCGAAATCTGGATGCAGTTCATATAGATTTCCTTCTTCAAACAGTCCCTCGTAGGTTTCTGCCTCATCGCCGGAAAACGTAAATGCATCCTCTTTTACTGTCTTCCCTTTTTTAGCAGCATCCCGGATTGCCTGCCTGAGAACTTCTTTTTCCAATGAAAATTCCTGTCTTTCATCCCCTCCTTCGGATGTGGCTGCTGCAAATGCGGCTGTATTTGCCACGCTTGTGCTCAACATACTGCTGCACAAAAGCACTGACATGAAACGCCTTGACTGACGTTCAAACCAGCCTTGACTGTAACTTTTCCCCTTTTTCTTCGCTTTTTTCATTCTTTTTGCCTCCCGTCTTATCATCAACACAGGTCCCCTTATGCGGATTTAAATACCTCCATTCTGAACCGCTTTCACGCCATGTTCCCGCAAAAATGGCTCGTACAATTCCTCTTCTGCTTTTTTCCGCGCTGCCACCGCATCCTCAAGGTTTACAAAGGTTCCAAGGTTGTACACTTTTCCCTGAAAGCCGATCGCTGCCCGCCACCGGGAATTTTCCCGCTGGTAGACGCCTCGGTAGCCGCTTGTATTGTTTGCCGTATTTTTCTGGTTGGCGATTCGTTCCAGGCAGGTTCCGCCTACAAAATGAATCGCTTTTTTCATGTTTTTCTTTCGTGTCTCCGCCTGCAGGCACCCACAGCTCTTGGTTTTTCCCGCGCACAGGCTTTCTTTGGATGCCTCAATCAGGCGTCCGCAGCTACAGACACATTTCCAATATTCACCTGTCCGGTTGGAATTATCCGCCTCTTCAAGCACTTTCAAACGTCCGAACTGACGACCTGTCAGATCGATCCGCCGACTGGACGGAAGCTCCTTCCGATAGCACCCGCAGCTTTTCGTATGCCCTGTTTTCAGATGGGACTCCTCCACGGTCTTTTCTTTCCCGCAGTCGCACCGGCACAGCCAGTAATGGCGGCGGCTTTTTGCTGCCTGTTTTATTTCCCGGCAGACAGTCAGACGTCCATACCGGCGCCCCGTCAGATCTTCTCTCACATACTCCACCTCCCCGGCTGACATAATGGGAATTATGTCATATCCACCTGTTTTGTTTTTTCTTTAATTTGCAAGGTTTTTGTCGGATTTTGGATAAAATATCTGTACTTTCAAGTACTGTTTTTTAACGTCTTTGTAGGTTGAAATTTTTTCTCAGAAGTGATAAACTTAATAATAGAATCATATATTTAGATATGTATGCAGATTTTTTCCATTTCATGACATAATTCCCATTATGTTTTTCGTCAATTTTCCCTATCAATCAACAAACCTAATTCCAGCTGTCTGCGGCACGCTTCCCGACTGCTGATGATCGTATAACGGCGTGTCGTTTCTACGCTGCTGTGACCCAGATAGTCCGCCAGACGAACCAGATCGTGATCGCGCTCATAAAATATCTTGGCAAACAGATGGCGCAGATTGTGCGGATATACCTTGCTCGGAAGAACACCCGCTTCGGCGCAGACGGATTTCATGTCCGCCCACACATTCTGTCTGCGGACTGCCTGCCCGTTTTTTGTGACAAAGATGCTGCCTCTCACAATCCGCTGCTTCCGGCAGTACTGCGTCAAATACAGCATCAGCGACTGCGGCAGCAGGATCACCCGCTGTTTTCCCTTACAGTCGATCACTACTTCCCCCTGTGCCAGCGATTCCGCTGTAATATATGAAAGCTCGCTGATTCGTATGCCCGTGCTCGCGATCGTCTGCAATATCGCACAGAGGCGTTCATCGCCGCGCTCCCGCGCCGCCTTAACTAACTTCTGGTAATCGCTGCGCGTCATTTCCCGTCTCTCATCGCAGAAAATCCGCTTCTGCATCCGGAACGTGCGGACACAGTATTCCTGTCTTCCGATAAAATGAAAGTAGCTGTTCAGAGACGCAAGCATCGAATTGGCGCTGGATGTTTTATAATGGGCTTGCAGATATTCCTTAAACGATATAATTGTGTTTTTATCCCATTCTTCACCCACAAACATCAAAAACTTTCTCACATCCCGGCAGTATTTTTCGATCGTATGGCTGCTTTTTTCCTGTTCTCTCAAATAATCCCTAAATCGTTCCAATTCATTTTGTGTTTCCTGTTTCAATGCGTTTCCTCTCTTTCTCACGAAACTTTCTCGCGGATTTGTTTTTTTCGCAGCTGTTTCTTCTTTCACAACTGTGACCACTTTTCTATTTTCTGAAAAGTAATCTTATAGTATACGCACCGGAAACAGAAATCTCGCTAAAAAAACATTTTTGCTCTTTTAATCGGATTTTTGCAGAACCAGACATCACTGCGCCCGAAATTTTTTCACATGGACTCTCTTTGATCTTCACAATAAAAACAGGACAGCCGCTCCCATATTGCTCGGAACAGCTGCCCTGTTTTTTCATATATTTTCTTTTATATTCATTTTACTCTTCCGCCCGGATCGCCCAGCGCATCTTCGTCGAGCGGGCACGCGGGTTCTGTACGCACTCCTGCGCGGACGGGCGCACCACATCTTTGGAATATTCTTTATAGATACCGGCGCGATATCCCTCTTTGAGCGCCGCTTTCACCAGTTTATCCTCTCCGGAATGGAAGGTCAGGATCGCTGCCCGTCCGCCCGGTCGAAGCGCATTTGGAAGCTTCTCCATAAACTCATAGAGTACTTCAAATTCCTGGTTTACATCGATCCGGAGCGCCTGGAAAACACGCTGACAGGTCTTCTTGACTGTCTCCTTTTTCTCCTTTTCCGGAAGGAAATCCAATGTTTTTTCAATGATTTCACGGAGTTTCGTGGTCGTATCGATCCGGTTTCCACGGCGGATCTCATCCGTGATCGCTTTTGCCAGCTCCTCGCAATACGGTTCGTCTGAATTTTCGTACAGCATGCCCGCCAGCTCCTCACGCTCGATCGTGTCAAGGCGCTCGGCGGCGCTGATGCCTTTTTCCTGATTCAGGCGCAGATCCAGCGGCCCATCTACCTTGAACGAAAAGCCTCGCTTCGGATTGTCAATCTGCATCGAAGACACGCCCAGATCGGCTAAAATAAAATCAAAACCACCCGCTTCTTTGGCAATCTCATCGATTGTACAGAAGTTCTGGAGACGGATTGAAAGCATGTCCTCGCCATAGCCCGCTTCTTCCAGGCGTTTCCGCGTCTTGGCGGATTCCTCCGGATCAACATCGGTCGCATACATATGTCCCTGCCCTTTCAGGCAGGCCAGCATTGCCTTCGTATGTCCGCCGTATCCTAGCGTTGCATCAAATCCGACCTGCCCCGGCTGGATCTGCAAAAAGTCCAGAATCTCCTGCACCATAATGGAAATATGCATGCCCGCTGGTGTATTTCCCTTCTGAATCACGTGCTGGATCGTGTCCTGATACTTCTCCGGCTGCAGCTCTTTATATTTTTCTTCAAATTTCTTTGGATATTTTCCTTTATATCTGACACGCCGTTTGTGTGGTGTCTGATTTTCCTGATCCATAAAAGCCTCCCATATCTGCTTAGATTTTCCATTGATTTTCCCATCTGTCAAATCGAAAATCATATTGGTTCAAGCATATATGGAAGGCGTTCAAATGTCAATTCTTTCTTGATTTTTCCAGATAAAACGCAACATCATAGGTATACAATAAAGGCGTTTTGGTTGAAATGTTTCTCCGGGCAGATGTTTGCAGATGAGCCATCAAATCTTTCTGTATATAAAATACTCATTCTCCCCAATGTCTGACGCTCCTGCCTGCCCGGATACTCCTTTTCAACGTGTATAGTATGACGAATTGTGTGGCGTTTTGCATCGGCGGGATACTTGACACAGCATCCCGCTTTCAATAAAATGATTATACATCGTACATTGATGTGCGATACAATCCCTTTTTAGCTAATTTATATAATTTTTACTTATTTTTCATGTAATTATAAAAAACTATGAGTGTAAAAAATTGCACCAGAACCCTACATAACAAATATACATAATTGCATATCTTATGGATATCTAACAGGAGGTTTTATGACGCACGATAAAAAACGGCTGCTCTCGATCGGCGAGGCAGCCAAAGCGTTGGAAGTGACCCGGCGCATGATTTTAAATTATGAAGACAAGGGTCTTATTCTGCCGGATCAGAGAGACGGTATCAATGGAAACCGTTACTATACAGCAGACACCGTCTCGCGCATCCGGAGCATCCGCATTCTGCAGAATCTCGGTCTGTCGCTGGATGATATCTATGCCTATTATCACGGCACGACGGATCTGGAGCCGCTGATCACTCGTCTGGAAGATCTGCGTGACGAGATCAGCCGGAATATTGAGAAATTAAAAGAACATTCAAAAGGGCACAATGACTTTGAAATCCGACAGATAGAACTTCCCGCCCAGACCGTTTACTGCCAGGATCTGCATTCGACAGAACTTGAAGACAAGAAAGAGCAATTACGTGGCGTCTTCATCAAGGCGATCCGTCAATATGGTTCTGACACCACCCAGCATATGTTTTTCACCGAATACAACCTTTCGAATCCGGGCGATTTTACCTGCTGCATCGCCGTCCCGCCGGAAAGCCGGGGTGAACATCTCGTCACCCTGCCCCGCCAGAAAGCGCTCTGTATCTTTTATCACGGTGCCTATGAAGGTCTTCCTGTAATTGTGAAGCATCTTTGTGCGTATGCAAACAAATATCAGATTCCATTAAAGGGCACCGCCCGCCACCTCTATCTGGAGGGACCGCCCCAGCACAAAAATCCTGAGAATTTTCTGACGCAGGTAGCGGTTCTGATGGCGGATGATACCCTTTAACCAAAACTTATTTCTCTAATTTTATTATTTTAATTCCTCTGGGCGCAGCACGCATTGACCCACTCTATAAAGTTATCGGCCGCGGCAGCCCGCATGGACATAAACAAAGCCCTGATCCGTATAATCCGTAAAACTCCGGTACTCCGTCAGATCCTCCTGCGCCGCATATCCCGGCGTATTGACTGGAAATACGATCGGCTCCGAACGTGCCTATCTGTATCCAGAATCACTGCCTTACACTTCAATCGCCCCAAACCGGAACGAATACAGGTAGCGCTCCGCCACCCTTTTTCCTGTCATCTGTTCCAGTGCGCGGGTATAGTAGCGCACCTGTGCCTCATAGCGGCGGATCAGAATGTCTGAATTTTCCACATAATCTGTCTTATAATCCACCAGAACCAGCTTGCCGTCCTCCTCAAAAAAGGCGTCGATGATACCCTGTATCAGAATCCGCTCATCCGAATCCCAGTCGCCCATTTCGCGCGCCGGAATACCGATGACGAACTGTTTTTCCCGGTACAGTTTCCCGGCTGCTGCCGCTCTCTGCATGCGTTTTCCCAATGAACTGGCTGTCAGTTTTGCCAGATCTGAGCCGCGCACCAACGCCGCCGCCTCGGCATCCATCCGCCCCTCAGCCGCCAGCTTCGCCGGAAATGCATTTAACTCCTGTCTCGACATTGCCCGCTCAAACGGCAACAACTGCAACACACGGTGGTACGCTGTACCGCGCGTCGCGCCGCCTTTTTCTTCCTGCTCCTTCTCCATAAACACTGGCAGCGTCGGCAGAAATACCATCTCCTCCTCTTCTTCCTCCATGCCCTTTTTCTTGAGTTCAGAAACGGACATCTTGGTGTTGAGACTCAGATCGTCCAGGTATGGGTACTGGAAATGGTAGTTGCTGCTGATGATCGATTCTATTTCCCTGATATTTTCGAGCCGATTTTGCGTGTTTGGATGATTCTCGTCATTCGACAAATGGCTGTCCTCCCCCGCCAGCCACCGCAGCCACTCTCTCGATAACGTCTGGCGTATCTGCGTGCCGATCTCACGGTCGATCTGGTCGGAAAGCGTTTCCGTCTGATATGAAATCCACGGATTTTTTTCCGGAATACTCATCAAAATCCAATCCAGATACGAGGAAGCCAGCGTCAGAATCGTATACGGAATCGCTCCGTGTTCGGCTGCCACTGCGCTCCACTTCGCAATCCGATCCTCCAATTTCCGGGAGGACGCCGTCAGAATCAGTTTTTCCTTCGCACGCGTCAGCGCCACGTAAAGAACACGCAGTTCCTCGCCCAGCGCCTCCAGTTCCATCCGGCGTTTCATCACATTTTTCTTGAGCGTTGGTCCCTTGATGCGCTTCTCGCTGTCCAGATAGTCGGTTCCGATTCCCAGATCCGCGTCGATCAGAAGTTTCCCCCGCGTATCCTGCTTGTTAAAATTTTTTCCCATTCCAGCCACAAACACGATCGGAAATTCCAGTCCCTTGCTCTTATGGATACTCATGATCCGCACCACCGTTCCCTCGGAATCTGCCACCGGCGCTTCACCAAAATCTGTATTGTATTTTTTCAGCTTCTCAATATACCGGATGAAATGGAACACACCCCGGTAGCTCGTCGCCTCATAGGCTGCCGCTTTCTCCACCAGCATATCCAGGTTGCCGCGCCGTCCCGCCCCGCCCGGAAGCGCCGACACATAGCGGTAATAGCCCGTTTTGTCGTAAATCCGGTAGAGGAGTTCGTGCATCGGCAGGTAAACAGATTCCTGGCGGAATGTATCCAGGAGAGTAAAGAGTTTTTGGAGTTTTCGGCGCAGGTTATTCTTTTGAATTAATTTATTTTTTTGAAAACGAAACGCATCCGCGATCGACGAATCGTCACTTTCGTCATTCGACTTCACCGGTCCATCCTCGTTCATATACTCCACAACCGCCCGGTAAAGCCCTGCATCCCGCGACCGGTCAACGCCCGCCTTATGTTCCGCCACAATCCACGCCATCTCCTCATCAGAAACGCCGCCAAACGGCGATTTGAGCACCGACGCCAGGGGAATGTCCTGCATCGGATTGTCAATGACTGCCAAAAGATTCAGCACCGTCTCGACTTCCAGCGTATTAAAATATCCCGTCCGAGACTCTGCGACCGCCGGAATCCCCTGCGTCGCCAGCACCTCGATAAATTCTTCCGCCCATCCGCTAACGCTTCGAAGCAGAATCACAATATCCCCGTACTGCGCCCGACGGTAAGCGCCAAGCTCCTTATCCCAGATCGTGATCCCCCGTTCTTTATCCGTCATCTCACGGATCTTTCCGGCGATCATGCGCGCTTCCAGCTCTCTGGCGGTGTAATCGGCTGCCTCATCATCTAACTCGGGGGATTCCGTCTCTTTCTGCGGCTGCACCGACAAATCCACCAGCAAAAGCTCCGTCTTTAACTCATCCAGGCCATCCCGCTCTTCAAAGGCTGCGCCCGGATGCAGTGCCGCATCTTCCGTATAGGATATATTTCCCAGCTTTTCCGTCATGATACGGTAAAAAATCGCATTGATCGATTCCAGTATGTGATCCCGGCTTCGAAAGTTCTGGTGAAGCTCGATCTTCTGGTGCGCGCTCTCCTCCGACGTGTATGTGCTGTATTTTTCCAGAAATAATTCCGGTCTCGCCAGGCGGAATTTATAGATACTCTGCTTGACATCGCCCACCATAAACACATTCGGGCGGTCAAAACGTTCACCGCTGATGCACTGGATCAGCGTCTCCTGAACCAGGTTGCTGTCCTGGTACTCGTCCACCAGAATTTCGTCGTACTGCACGGCGAGCTCATCCGCGACTGTGCCTGGTACGCGCACTGTCCAGACATTTTTCCCTTGCATCTGATCGTTTTCTTCTGCACTTGAAGTTTCCTCCGCCTCGGAACATTCTGATTCCGGTTCTGTCAGAATCTCCAGCGCAAAATGTTCCAGATCATGAAAATCCACCACATTTTTCTCTTTCTTCTTCGCCCTAAACCGCCGTCCAAATTCCTGCGCCAGCTCCAAAAGTTCCAAAATCCGCTCTTTTCCAGCTTCCATATCCGTAAGCATCTGCTCCGGGGAGGCAAACAGGTACTCTCCTTTCAACTTTTCAACTGCTTTTTTGACCCGACTGCGGCAGTCGGAAACAAGCGCCTTTTTCTCCGGATCGACCTCCCCGTTTTTGCCACGGATCGCCGCCAGACGCGAAAATGTAAATTGTTCCAATGCCTCCGAGATCGTTTCAAACGAACCGGCTGCCCCGCAAACTGCCTCCGCATGGCGCAGATCTTCCTCGATCATCGGCAGGTACGGCATCGGTCCCCCCGTCTCCTGGCAGATCTCCCACGCCTCCCGAAGCTGTATTTTCCACTCCTGCGCCTGCAATGCAATATCACGCAAAAGGAATTGCATCCACTCCGTCTGCTCCAGCTCTCCCTGTTCGGTCAAGAGCAGTTCCTCACGGCATTTTTCATACCACGCATCCGGCCACGGGTTACTCTGGGCGAAATTGTAGACCTGCATCACATACTCGGCAATTCCACCGTCCGCCTTGCCCGTCGCATACGCGTCCACAAACTCCTCATACCGTTTCCCGCCGTCGCGGTAATAATCTTCCAGCAGCCCATCCATCACATCAGCGCGCATCAGAAGCATTTCGCCCTCATCGCCGACCCGGAATGCCGGATCGATGTCCAGCCGGTCAAAATTTTCCCGCATGATATGCAGGCAGAAGCTGTCGATCGTCGTGATCTGGGCAAACTGAACCAGAACTGCCTGCTGCTGGAGATGTTCATTTTCCGGCTCCGATTCCAGTTTTTTCTCAATCGCCGCCTGGATCCGCTCCCGCATCTCCGCCGCTGCCGCCCGGGTAAAAGTCATGACAAGCAGGCGGTCTATGTCCTTCGGGTTCTCCCCCTCCGTGATCATCCGGATAATCCGCTCAACCAGCACCGCGGTCTTGCCGCTTCCGGCCGCTGCCGACACCAGGAGGCTTTTCTCCCGCCCCTCAATCACCTGCTTCTGTTCCCTGGTCCAATTTACTGCCATTTCTCGCCCTTTCCTTTTTCATGACTGGTTCTTCTTTCATTCCAACAGTCACAGCCAAACACAAACTTACAGTTCCGTTTCCTTATCCTTTTCTTCCATCTTCCCCCAGATCTCCTCCGGGCTCAGCTTATCAAAACGCCGGAACTGGTAGCCGTCCGTTTTCAAATCAAATCCGCACACACTGTGGTACGGGCAATAATCGCACGCCGTTTTCTGGCCGTTTTTGTACGGCGACGCCGCAATGTTTCCATCCAGAATCTCCCGCCCCATATGCTTCATTTTCCGGTTCACATACGCGCCCAACACACGGAATTTTTCTTCCCCTGCCGCCTGCGAACGCCGCTCAACGATCGCCTCATTTTTAATCGAAACCGGCACAACATCCGAATCCGCCGTCGCCTCCTCGCCCAGCCGGTTATCCAGATGTGCCAGTGCCTCCCGATCGCCGTTTACCAGCCCGTTCATCCGCAGTGCCTTCAAAATATCGGCATTCGTCTCCTCCTCCGACTCCACCGGCTTGCGCTCCACCATCGGATCCTCGATATGATAATAGAAAAGCCCCGCTGGAACCACCGTTTTATCCGGGTATTCCCGCCCGATCTTCTCCATCGCCGCATCCATGTAGACGACCAACTGCAGCTGCAATCCATAATAAATATCCGTCAGGTCAAATTTCGTTTTTCCCGTCTTGTAATCAATGATCTTAAGGTACAGCCGGTCGCCATCCTCGCAGAGATCGATTCGGTCAATCCGCCCGCGCAGATGGATCGCCTCCTCGCTTGAAAGCGGAATCCGCATCGCTCTCAGGTGATCCATCGGTGAAAAACTGACCTCAAACCCGGCTGGCTCAAAATCACCTTTTTTTAGCTGTTCCGTCAGTGCCCAGATCGTCCGATCCGTGATCCGGTATACCTTCCGTTCCAGATACTGATTCCGGTACGAGCTTCCCAGAATCGCATTGCCGTATTCCTCCGTGACCGACGCCACACACTCCGCCACCATTTTCTGGCGGTCTTCCTCCGAAATGCCGGAAAACCGGCGATTTTCCTCTTTCATCCGCGTGAAATACATGTCGATCGCCGCATGGAACAGATTTCCGATATCCGACGGGGCAATCTCGTACATCTGCCGTTCCGACAATTCCAGCCCATACGAAAGAAAATGTGCATACGCACACGACGCATACAGCTCCATACGCGTCACACTGCCCCGCAGAATCGGGCTATAGAGCGCCCGCGCCGCCGCCTTCCCGATGCCCGTATCCTGATAGGTATAAAATGCAGCATCCGAGAGCGCCTGCATTTCATCCCGGTACGATTCTGACTGAATAAAGTATCGGTACAGCGATATAAACTGGTCATTTTCCCCGCTTTTTTCATCCTGCAGTCCCCGAAGCACCCAGCTCATGCCAAGCTCCGGCGACCAGAGCGCTTCCTTCTCTTCCTTCGGCTGTTCCAGACGTTTCTCCGGAAATAATTTAAGCAGCTGCAGCATCAGACTCGAAGGACGCATCGCTTTTCCCTCGGCAGAGGACGCCGCACACGACAGATAGAGATAGTCCGATGGCTTTGTCAGCGCCAGATAGAGATAAAATCGCTGCAAAAAGCTTTCCTCCCGCGCGGTCGGCGCCAATTCTACCTGCATTTCCCGCAGCGCCCGGCGATCCGCCTCCGAAAGGATCCCGCCGCGTCCCGAAACAGACGGCACTATCCCGTCATTGACTCCGGCAAAAAACAACACTTTTATATTGGAAAGACGGGTTCGCGTGATATCGCCGACCACGATCCGGTCCACGACCGCGGGGATCAGTCCTACCTTGATCTCCGCAAAACCGGCGTCCAGAATCTCTGCATACTCCCGCTGTCCCATGATCTCCTCGCCAAGAAGCGCCACAATCCGGTCAAACAGATCCATCACCAGCCCATACACCTGCCCGTACTCCTTGGCAAGACTCATATCGCCCACTTCTTCAAACTGCTGCGCCATCGCCGCCAGCTTCTGCTCCATCTCAAGTGCTTCGAGAAAATGGACCAGCGCCTCCGTCCGCTCGCGCACCGTTGCTTTGCGGTTGGAAAACACCTCCCGAAGCGGCAGAAATGGTGTGACAACCGCCTCACGGAACTGATTTAACTCATCCAGATTGATAAGCTCTGCCCCCCGGTACACGCGCTCCCATGTACTGTTCCACCGCTTAAACCCGCGGATTCCAAGCGCAATCACATAATTTTCCGCCTGATAGATCACTTCCGGTGAAAGCCCCGCAAGCGGCATCACCAGCCCTGTTTTCAGGAATCGAAACACCGATTCATAGGAAAAGCCCGATTGCAGCACCTCCAGCGCCGCCCGGATTAGTTCCACCATCGGGTTACTTAAAATATTTTTCTTATAATCAATAAAACACGGGATCTGATTCTTCTCAAACTGCCTCAGAATCTCCCGCGAATATGTCTCCAAGTCGCCGGTAATCACCGCGATCTCCCGGTAACGGATGCCCTCCGATGCCACCAAACGCCGGATTTCTCCGCATAAGAAAGAGATTTCCGCCTGCGGGGTTGCTGCTTCAATTAGACGCAGGTTTTCCCGACCGTGTTCAGCCGCAGCCCCGCTTTCGTTCCCGCTCCCAGAATGATACACCTTTCCTCTATATCGGAACAATTCATTTTCAATAAATCCCAGTTCCGGGCTGTCCTTAAATCTCCACATTGGTTTTTCTTTCAACAAAATATCCTCATCCCGGCTGCATCCGGCAGCTGCAGCACGGTCAATCAGACGGCAGACGGTATGACGGCTCATGTAAAAGAGCTTCTGCTGCACGCTCTCGCGGTACGGGTTGTCCTCCGGATCCATCGTGACCGTCACGATCACCTTCCGGCAGCACTGGAATAAGAGTTCCAGAAGCTCATACTGGATCGGCGTAAAGCCTGTATAGCCATCCAGCGTCACAACGCTGTCGCGGATGAGCTGTGACTGCGGCAGCACCCGGCAGAGAAGGCTTAAAATTTCTTCTTTTACGATCACTTTTTCCTCGGTATACGCCTGGAATGCCCGGTATAAAACCTGCATATCCAGAAGCTTCTGGCGCAGCAACGGGCTTTTCGTCTCCCCGATCAGCGTCTCCAGCTTTTCCTCCGTGATGCCGTACTGGAAAAACTCAGACAGCATCGATTTGATCTCGCTGATAAAGCCCGCCTTGTCCAGATGCCCTCCAAACAGGTGCAGATTTCCCCGGACGCCCGATGAGACGCGCCGCAGAACCATCGATTTTCCCATATCATCCAGCACCGCCAGATTTTCAATCGCTAGTTCCTCAAACACCCGGTATGCCAGACGCTCAAAACTGACAATATCGATATTCATCACGCCATGGTTCGGATGCAGCATCACGATCTCTTTCTGCGTCTGCATCGTAAACTGTTCCGGCACCAGAGCAAAAAAACGTCCGTCCGGCTCTTCCATCGACTGACGGATCAGATTTTCATACAATGTCCGTGTCTTTCCCGAACCGGAACCACCGATTATAAATTGCAATGACATAGTTTTCCCTCTGTCTTTCTGTCTATGTTTTCTGTCAGATACCAAAGCACTTCCGCCCGGATGCATCCCGGATTCCCATTTCTTCCCGGTATTTCGCCACGGTCCGCCGCGACAGCGTGATCCCCGCTTCCGCCAGTTTTTCTGACAGCACGCGGTCGCTGAACGGCTTTCTCGGATTTTCCGTTTTGATCAGATGGCGGATTGCCTCCCGCGGATCTTTGCCTGTTTCCATCCGATTCACCACTTCTGCCTGAACCGCCGTTTCTTCCTGATTCACCGCATCTTCCCGCTCTGCCATTCTTCCCTTATCCGTCGTCTCGAATCCCCCCGCAGCCATGTGTCTTGAAAAGAAATATGACAGCGGAAAGATCCCCCAGCGGCATTGCAGATATTTTTCACGCACTGTCCGGCTCAGCGTCGGCTCGCTGACCCCCAGCGATTTAGCCGCCTGTTTCTGCGTCCACGGAGCCAGTTTTCCACTTCCTTTTGCAAAAAACTCCCCCTGTACGCACAAAATCTCTTCTGCCAGCCGCGACAATGTCTGATTGCGCTGCCCAATGCACTGGCAGACCCATTCAGCCTGTCGGATTTTTCCCTCGATGTAGTCCTTCGCCTCCGTCTCGGTATCTTTCTGCTTCATCAATGACAGATAATACGGATTGATGGCAATCTGCGGCAGTGTCTCATCGGAAAGCTGCATTTCAAATCCGTGTTCCGTCTGTGAGATAATTATATCTGGTACAATATATTTATTATAGCTCTCATCCCCATATCCGCTTCCCGGTTTGGGATTCAGCTCCCGGATCCGCGCTGCTGCCAGAAGCACTTCCTCCAGCTTGCAGGAGCATGCACGGGCAAGCTGCTTCATCTGGTTTTTCCCCAGCAGATCCAGATGGTTGGAAATGATGCGTGCCGCCAGAATTTCGGTTCGCATCGTTCCATTCTGAACAATATCAATCACCGCGCCGCCGTCTTCTGCCAGGTAAGACAGCTGCATCAACAGACACTCCTTCAGCGACCGTGCCCCGATACCACACGGTTCCAGCCTGCCAAAATTTTTCCAGATCCGTTCTCCTTCTGTCTCCTCAATTCCCAGCCCAGCGCAGAGTTCTCCAAAATTCACGCTGAGATATCCGCTTGCATCCAGATTTTTGATCATATAGCGGAATATTTTTTCTTCTCTTTTCGTCAGATGCAGCATACACGCCTGTTCCAGAAGCGATTCCAAAAGCCCATCCTGGCTTCGTCCCGGCTCTAATCGTCCCGCCTCTTCTTCCTCATCCTGATAATAGGTCTGGTTCTGGCGGTCAAGGCTGGCAAGTTCTTCAAATCTGCGGATTTTCTCGTTCAGCTCTCCATTTTCTTCCAGCCGTCCGTTCTCCGGCTCCCGCTCTTCCAGATCCACCACCGGATTTTCCAGCGCCATCTCTTCTATGTACTCTTTCAGCTCTATCTGCCCCATCTGAAGAATATTTGCGGATTGTATCATTTTCTGGGACAAGGTCTGTTTGAGCTTTAACTCCTGTTTCAGTTCCATCGTACCACCCCTGAAAAGATGTAAAACGCCCAGATGCCTCGCCGTTTCTGCCTGCGAAGTACCTGGGCGTCCTGTCTTTTGCCTGCCTAATTACTGATCCAGCTCGTCCTCGCCGACCAGCTCATCATATTCCTGCTCGTCCAGAAGCTCGTCAAACGCATCTGCCACGATCTCATACTCATCGTCGTCCTCGATGTTTTCCAGGTTCGGCTGTCCGTTCTCATCCTCGCTGTAACGGTACAGATATACCTCTCCGTCCTCTGCCTCGATGTCATCCATCGGAAGAAGGGCAATATAATCCTTGCCGCCTGCCGGGAAAATCGTCAGAACAACACACTCAATCTCTCTGCCGTCATCCAATGTCAGAGTCACGGTCATCTCCTCGCCGTTGTCGATCTCTTCCTGCGTCATATTCTTATTATCTGCCATATTTTACCTCTTTCTTTTCTATGCCTTTTCTACGTCCCACAAGATCCGTTGGCGGAATCCTGTCTTGACTCCACTGTATCAGAGTATTCTGTAAAAATCAAGACTTGACTTCCTCATTGTCCTCTTCATCTGCCGCCTCGTTACTGTTCACGCATACGTGCCCAGTAACGGAATTTGCCGTGGCTTCGCATTTAAATACGGCAAATTCCTGCTGCCGCCACGTTTTCTTACGGCACTTTCGGTTCCAAAAGTGCCTACCCGTGTACAGTATCGCCGCTTCATTCCGATACGCCGCCATCTATTCCAGCCCCTCATCCGGCACCTGTACGCGCATTCCACGTGCAAATGCCCGGTTTAAGCGGATTGTGTGCCGTGCCAGCGGGTTAAACAGCATATAGATGCAGAATACCGCCTCTATAAATTCGATTGCCGCCGCCGTCACCAGCATGAAAACCAGCGGAAATGGCAGCCACCAGCTCATCTGAAGCAGCGATACGCCGCCCCACACGATACTCGCCCCACGCCCGATCAGCATCAACACCGTAAGCACCGGGCTCTCCCGCAGCATAAGCATATACCAGCCATAAAAAATAAACGGTCCCAAAAGCGTCATGACCGCATTTGTTTTCTCCATTCCATAGACAAATGTCATAATCAGATAAAACAGGCAGTACAGAACCCGCACCCCCGTCAGAATCCGTACCATCCAGTGCAATGCCTCATTCTGCTCCCCGTAACCCGGAAGTGTTTTTTCCATCTGTTTTCCCCACATTGCCCATTCCCGCTGCACTGTAGCGTACTCCGGACGATGCTTTCTCTTTATAAATCCCATTCAGAGTCCCCTCTCTAATATTCAATTCCCCGCCGCGCCAGGATTTTCCGGTCAAACGGATGCTTGATTTTTTCCATCTCTGTCACGTAATCAGCCCGCAAAAGCAGCTCCTCCGGCGGTTTCCGCCCCGTCATCACAACTTCCAGATCCGCTGGTCTGTGATCCAGAAAATCCACTATATCCGCCAGCTCCAAAAGTCCCGAAGAAAGAGAAGCGCAGACCTCGTCCAACACCAGCAGAACATCGCAGGTTTCATTATTCTGTATTTTCCTGCTTCTTGAATCTTCCGTTTTCCCACACCGCTTCACTGCCTCACAGCACGCTGTCTCAAACATACTTTTATAATAATCCGCCGCCTCCCGCTTCACCTCATCGGTCATTTTCCACGTGAATCCAAATGTTTTTTCACAGGGAATCAACGTCACCTCCGGGAGCCGCTTTAAAATCTCCACCTCCCCAGACTGATCCGTTTTTAAAAAGCGGGCAGCAACTACCTGTTTTCCCGCTCCTGCTGCCCGGACCGCCAGACCGATCGCCGCCGTCGTCTTTCCTTTTCCGTCGCCGCAGTACAGATGTACACATCCCATATATTTTTCCTTTTCTTTCTTTTTATCTCGCTTTTCAGCGCACCGATACCAACTATCTTATCATATCAAACTGCCAACCACAATGTTTGCCCGATTGAAAATTTACATTGAAATATTTCCCCATATACGCAATCTGGCGGTCTGATCCCAAGGACCAGAACCGCCAGAAAACCAAACTCAATGATTCAATTTTACCAAACTTCTAACTTCAAACTTCTAATTTTCCTATTTGAATGCAGCAACCAGCTCTTCCGCATCCTTATAACCTTGTTTTTTCAGTTCCCCGATATACCACTCGGTTACTGGTTCTACAACCGCCTTGAAGGAATCGATATCCAGATCCTCATACGGGATGACCTCGACACCATTCTTGGACTGCCATCTGGAGAGGATCTCGTCGTCGCCTGCGCGGTTGATCTCGCGCTCGTACTGAACAGCAAGTTTGCCGCACTCATCGACTACTTCCTGCTGCTCCGGTGTCAGGCTGTCGTAAATATCCTGGTTGATGCAGAAGAACAGGCAGTCATAGTTTGCATTCCACATGGAAACGTATTTCTGTACTTCCTGTACGCTTGCCGCATCAATCGCCGGAAGCGGGTTCTCCTGACCGTCTACCGTACCCTGCTGCAATGCCGTGTAAGTCTCGGACCAGTTCATGTTGGTCGCATCTGCGCCCCACAGCTCGTAGCACTTCATCAGAAGGTTTGAACCAGCCACACGCACTTTCAGGTTCTTCATATCTTCCACGGAATGAACCGGGCGCACGCCGTTCGTGAGCTGACGGAAACCATTTTCCGCCATACCCATACAATGCAGGTCATAGGAAGAAAGAATCTCATCCATCTTCTGGCCAGCCTCGCCGTCCAGCTTCGCGTCGGCGTCCTCCACTGAATCAAACAGATACGGCAGCGATACCACGTTGAAACGCGGGTCAAATGCCGAATAAATCAGGTTGCTGTGCATCGAAATCTGCACCGGATCTCCGTTCATCAGCGCCTGGATGCCCTCGGACTGGTTTCCACCGGTCAGCTGATCCGCTGCGTAAACATCTACTTTGACCTTGCCGCCCGTTGCCTGATCCATGAGCTCGCCAAACTTGCGTCCTGCCTGTGCCCAGGTACTGGTTTCTGTCGTGGAACACGTAAAGTTCCAGGTCATTTCCGGCCAGTTCAGGTCACTGTGATCTTCCACCTGATAGGTCGAAGAATTTTCAATGCCCGCCGTCTTAACTGCACTAGCCGCATTTTCAGTAAAGGTGTTTACCAGATCCTCTGCATCATCAAAGCCCTGGGTTTTCAGTTCTCCGATAAACCATTCCGTTACCGGCTCAGCTGCTTTCTTAAAGGATTCGATGTCGAGATCCTCATATTTCAGCACCTCCACACCGTTCTTAGTCTGCCAGCGATCCAGAATCTCCTCATCGCCTGCACGGTTGATCTCACGCTCGTAAGCAACTGCCTTACGGCCTGCCTCATCAACAACCGCCTGCTGCTCCGGTGTCAGGCTGTCATACAGCTTCTGATTGATGCAGAAGAACAGGCAGTCATAGTTTGCGTTCCACAGGGAAACATATTTCTGTACTTCCTGTACACTCGCCGCATCAATCGCCGGAAGCGGGTTCTCCTGCCCGTCTACCGTGCCCTGCTGCAGCGCCGTATACGTCTCGGACCAGTTCATATTGGTCGCATCTGCGCCCCACAGCTCATAGCACTTCATCAGAAGGTTCGAACCAGCCACACGCAGTTTCAGATTCTTCATATCTTCCACGGAACGAACCGGATGTTCGCTGTTGGTCAGCTGACGGAAACCATTCTCCGCCATACCCATACAATGCAGGTCATAGCTTTCTAGGATCTCAACCAGCTTGTCGCCCGCCGGACCATCTAAGACTGCATCCGCTGTTTCAACAGAATCAAACAGATACGGCAGTGATACAACATTGAACCGCGGGTCAAATGCCGAATAAATCAGGTTGCTGTGCATCGAAATCTGCACCGGATCGCCGTTCATCAGTGCCTGGATGCCCTCAGACTGGTTTCCACCGGTCAGCTGATCGGCTGCGTAAACATCTACTTTGACCTTGCCGCCGGTCGCCTGCTCCATGAGCTCGCCAAACTTGCGTCCCGCCTGTGCCCAGGTGCTTGTCTCGGTTGTGGAACACGTAAAGTTCCAGGTCATATCCGCCCAATCCAGATCGCTGTAATCGCCGATCGTGTTGAAATCGTCATTGTCTGTCTGGGTGGTTCCGCTGTCGCCTCCGGCTGTCTCGCCATTTTCAATGGCTGCCGCACTTCCCAGTGCCGCCGGCAGACAGGTCGAAATCTGCGGAATATAAGTAATTATCAGTAAAACAACAATGGAAGCGGCTACCATCGGAACGACTGCCCTGGAAATCTCCTGCAGCGTTACGCGGATACCGTCTCTTAATTTGATGCCGATCGCGACAAACAGGTTGACACCGACCGGAGGTGTTACCTGACCAATTGCCAGGTTGACCGTTGCCATGATACCAAATGCGATCACGTTGTAGCCCAGTGCCTTGCAGACCGGCAGCATGATCGGGATGAAAATGTACATCGCAGAATTTGCATCAATAAAGCAGCCCGCGATCAGGAAAATAATGTTACAAATCAGCAAGAAAGTAAACTGGTTGCCTGCCACTCTTGCTAACAGTTCGGAAGCAGCCGTCGAAATACCGAAACGGGTGCAGACAAAAGAGAACAGCGACGCACACGCTACGATCAGCATGATGCCGCCGGTGGTCTTTGCCGAATCAATCAGAATTTCCCACAGGTCTTTAAATTTTACTTCCTTATAAATAATCATACCGACAAACAGACCGTACACAACGGATACGGCTGCCGCCTCGGTCGGTGTAAAGATGCCTCCGTAGATACCGCCCAGAATGATGACCGGCATCAAAAATCCCCAGAATGCATCCTTAAATGCGTTCCAGCGCTCTTTTGCAGATGCCTTCTCTACGTTGGACGGCACGACATGATTGCGGCGTACCTCCAGCATAACGACAACTACCAGAGCCAGACCCATCAGGATACCCGGAATGATGCCTGCCATAAACATATCTCCGATGGAAACACCTGTGATCGACGCGTATACGACAAACGCGATACTCGGCGGGATGACGATCGCGATGGAACTGGAAGTTGCCATCAATGCCGTCGAGAAGGCTGCGGAGAAACCGCCCCGCTCTACCATCGCCGGAATCAGGACCGCACCCAGGGCCGCTACCGTCGCCGGACCGGAACCGGAGATCGCGCCGAAGAAGCAGGCTACGATGATACACACATTCGCAATGCCGCCTTTTCTGTGACCGACACATGTGTCAACGAAACGGATCAGGCGCGTGGAAATCCCCGCCTTCGCCATGATATTTCCGGATAATACGAAAAACGGAATCGCCAGCAGCAGGAATTTACTGATGCCGGAGTAAATATTCGTCGCGACAATCGTTAAAGAAGTACCGGAATACAGGATCGCCGCTGCGGAAGAAAGTCCCAGACAGACGGAGATCGGCACATTCAGCACCAATAATACGAAAAAGGTAATAAAAAGAACTGCGCTAACCATTTATTTGTCCTCCTTTTTCGTACACTCATCGAGACAGAACTCGATAAAATGAAGAATCATGCACACCGAACCGATCGGTACAAAGGACCAGAAGATCCACTCCGGCCAGTTCAGCACAAAGGTACGTTTCTGGTTCGCAAGCTGCGCCAGTACCTTGTCCATGCCATAGTAAAATAAGATTCCCATAAAGAGAACCGAAAAGATCGTAATCAGAATTACGACCGGCTTCTTTGCTGATTTCGGCAGACGCTCTGTTACCAGATTTAAGCCTACCAATCCGCCCTCACGCGCAGACAGCGCCGCGCCAAGCAGCGTAATTAATACGAAAATGGCAACAACCAGCTCCTCTGTAAAGGACCAGGACTGGTGAATCACCTTACGGGAAAATACATTTCCCACCGTCAGTACAAGGATCAGGAGCATCGTGACTACCAGCACGGTTTTCTCAACCATCGCCACAATATCCATCAGCTTTTTATATCCTTTCATACTGCGCTCTCCTCCTAAAATAAGTATCTCATTTTTCCACATTTCTGTCGGCTGTACGCATTCATCTGAACGTTTTTGTGTCATAGGACGCAATTTCCTAAGGCATAAAAAAACGCCCCCAGATAATAGGGACGAATGAAGTGCCAGATTTCTGCTAAATGTTCTGTTTTTCTCGGAAAACACGCAAACATATGCAGCACCAAACAAACAAACGCTGCTCCCGCTTGTGCGGGATTCGTACAAAAACAGTGACCGCCGCGCCCTTGCTCTCAGTCAATCGAGGCATGAACGGTTCCGTTTTCATATGGAACTATATCAAACTAAAATTAAATATTGCTGATATGGAATATATTCTACACTTTTTTAATACATACGTCAACCATTTTTATAGACTACGGTCTGTTTTATAAAAGCCACATAAAAATAGCATAAAAGAAATAAAATTCTTTTCCCTCAACCTATTGATGATTTGATTTTTCTATACTATAATAAACATCATACGCTTTAAAGTGTGAAAATCTTTTAGACAATACAGGAGGATAAAACTCATGGGATTTGAATATGTCAGCAAGCTGCCGACCCCGGACGAGATTCGTGCACAGTTTCCACTGGCACCGGAGCTGGCCGCAGAAAAAGCTCGAAAGGACGCTGCTATCCGTGACGTCTTTACAGGCGACAGCGACAAGTTTCTTGTCATCATTGGTCCGTGCTCTGCTGACCGGGAAGATGCGGTTATTGATTATGTAAATCGACTTGCCAAGGTACAGGAGAAAGTGAAGGACAAACTGATTCTGGTTCCTAGAATCTACACCAACAAACCTAGAACAACCGGTGACGGCTATAAGGGACTTTTACACCAGCCAAATCCGGAAGGTAAGCCAAACTTATACCAGGGTCTGATCGCGATTCGCAAACTTCACATGCGTGTGATCGAAGAAACCGGCTTCTCAACCGCAGACGAGATGCTATACCCGGAGAACCTGACCTACCTTTCCGACGTTATGTCCTATGTTGCAGTCGGCGCACGTTCCGTTGAGAACCAGCAGCACCGCCTCGTTGCCAGCGGCATCGACGTACCGGTCGGCATGAAGAACCCGACCAGCGGCGCACTCTCCGTCATGCTGAACGCCGTACACGCAGCACAGCACGGTCATGAGTTCATCTACCGCAGCTGGGAAGTAAAGACACAGGGCAACCCGCTGACCCACACCATCCTGCGTGGTGCTGTCAACAAGCATGACCAGTGCCTGCCGAACTACCACTACGAAGACCTGAAGCTGCTCTTAGACCTCTACAACGAGCGTGATCTGAAGAATCCGGCCTGCATCATCGATGCAAACCACTCCAACTCCAACAAAAAATACATGGAGCAGATCCGTATCGTCAAGGAAGTACTCCACAGCCGTCGTCACTCCGACGATATCCGTAACTTCGTCAAAGGCGTCATGATCGAAAGCTACATCGAACCAGGCAGCCAGAAAGTTGGCGAACACATCTACGGAAAATCCATCACCGACCCGTGTCTGGGATGGGAGGATTCCGAGCGTCTGCTGTATGAAATGGCTGAAGGATTATAAAAAATAGGTATCTGTACTGAACAGTTACAAAATTAGAAATATGTAGAAAAAAAGTCCGGTGGAAAAGCTCCGCCGGACTTTTTTTCGTTAGGAATTCGGATTTCAAAAAGGTTAAAGGATTAAATCTTTTGTATCATGCATTTATTATGGTTATAGTATATCATGCCTCTCTCCAAAATGTTTGTATTCTCTTTAAATAAATTATGAAGAAATTCTTAAGATTCACCATTTCGATGCAATAAAAATCGTCTTTCCTGCATTATATTAATTTAACGTTCTTTTTTACTGCACATCCTTAAACAGATCACAAAAATCAAAGGTCGCAAAATAATCCTTCGGTGTCTCTGCCCGGCGGATCATCTCCACGGAACCATCCTCTTTCAGGAGCAGTTCAGCCGAACGCAGCTTTCCGTTGTAATTGTAGCCCATCGAAAAACCATGTGCGCCGGTATCATGGATGACAAGGATATCGCCCATATCAATCTTCGGAAGCATCCGGTCAATCGCAAATTTATCATTGTTCTCGCACAGGGAACCGGTTACATCGTATTTGTGGTCGCACGGCTCGTTCTCTTTTCCCATGACCGTGATGTGATGGTATGCGCCGTACATCGCCGGGCGCATCAGGTTGACTGCACACGCGTCCACACCGATATACTCTTTGTAGGTGTGTTTCTCATGGATTGCCGTTGTCACAAGGCAGCCATACGGCGCCAGCATGAAACGTCCCATCTCTGTATAAAGCGCTACATCGCCCATGCCAGCCGGAACCAGAACTTCCTCATAAACCTTGCGGACGCCCTCGCCGATTGCAAAGATATCGTTCGGCTCCTGATCCGGGCGGTAAGGAATGCCAACGCCACCAGACAGGTTGATAAATTTAATATCTGCGCCAGTCTCTTCTTTCAGCTTGACCGCCACCTCAAACAATACCTTCGCAAGCATCGGATAATACTCATTTGTAACCGTATTGCTTGCAAGGAAGGCATGGATACCGAAATGTTTCGCACCTTTTGCTTTCAACACCTTGAATGCCTCAAATAACTGCTCGGTTGTCATACCGTATTTCGCATCGCCTGGGTTGTCCATGATATCATTGCTGATCTTGAACAGTCCGCCCGGATTGTAACGGCAGCTGATCGTCTCCGGAATATAACCGATCGTCTTCTCCAGGAAATCAATGTGCGTAAAATCATCAAGGTTGATGATCGCGCCCAGCTCGGCAGCCATCTTGAATTCCTCCGGCGGTGTATCGTTGGAGGAGAACATGATCTTCTCGCCATCGTACTTCATCGCCTTTGCCATCATAAGCTCTGTCAGCGAAGAGCAGTCCACGCCGCATCCAAGTTTCTTTAAAATATCAATTACAAATGGGTTCGGTGTTGCCTTTACAGCAAAATACTCTCTGAATCCCTTGTTCCAGAAAAATGCACGCATCAGGCGCTCGCCATTCTCGCGGATTCCCTTTTCATCATACAGGTGGAACGGTGTCGGGTATGTTTTCTTGATCTCCTCCAGCTGCTCCCGTGTTACAAATGGTTTCTTCTCCACTTTTACATCCTCCGAACTAAAATCTACATATAAAACCTAAAAGTCTGGACTACCGGGAACATACACTACTCCCGGCACGCCCAGACTCCTTTGTCCTGCTACTATTTATACACCAAAAACCGTGTTTTATCAACTGATTTCCCTGATTTCCCGAAAAACGCCCACAAATGGACGGTATTTTGTTACTGTTCACGCATACGTGCCCAGTAACGGAATTTGCCGTGGCTTCGCATTTAAATACGGCAAATTCCTGCTGCCACCACGTTTTCTTACGGCACTTTCGGTTCCAAAAGTGCCTACCTGTGAACAGTAACTGGTATTTTTCTCCTTTTCTCCGCCAGGACACAGACTCCGGACAAATTGAATCATTTTCCAGATACATCTATGAACCGGGCACAGATTCAGGCGCAGAATCCAGTTTCTACTCTACCACAATTACACGCATGATATTCGTATCGGCTACCGGTTCATGGCGGTTGGCACGTGTCACCACACCCGCGGTTGCAACCACAATCTCACCCTCTTTGACGATACCTTTCTCTTTCAGCAGTTCCACCGATGCAAATAAGAGCGCATCCGTCGATTCGGCGCGTTTTGCATGGAACGGCTTAACACCCCAGTAGAGCTGCATCTGGCGGACAGCCGTCATGCTCGGGGAAAGTCCTGCGATCAATGCTTTCGGACGCCATTTCGAAAGCATTCTCGTCGTAAATCCGCTGACACTCGGCGCCACAATGACCGGCGCTTCCAGATCGGAGGCGGTCGCTACAGACGAATAACATACCGTATTAGATATATTTCGAAGGTTTTCCGCCGATACCTTTCTTCTCTGGTAGAACATATAATCCAGATATTTCTCCGACTCCTCGGCGATCTGGCTCATCATGCGGACTGCCTCGATCGGATAACTTCCCATCGCAGTCTCGCCGGACAGCATAACCGCATCGGTTCCCTCGTACACTGCATTCGCCACATCCGATACCTCGGCACGCGTCGGACGCGGGTTGCGGATCATTGAATCGAGCATCTGGGTCGCCGTGATAACGACCTTGCACGCTAAGTTACACTTGCGGATGATCATCTTCTGAATGTGCGGAACCTTCTCTGCCGGTATCTCCACGCCCATATCGCCGCGGGCTACCATGATGCCGTCGCTCGCCTCAATGATGGAATCAATATTTTCAATTCCTTCTTCATTCTCGATTTTCGCGATAATCTGCATAGCAGAACCTTTTTCATCCAGAATCTCCCGGATCTCGCGGATCGCATCGGCATTGCGGACGAACGAAGCCGCCACAAAATCAAAGCCTGCATCCACGCCGAAACGAATGTCTTCCTTATCTTTATCGGTCAGCGCCGGAAGCTTGACCCGTACTCCCGGTACATTGACGCCCTTCTTCTCGCCCAGCTCGCCGCCATTTTCAATCCGGCAGACGATGTCTGTTCCATTGACCTCCCGCACGTGTAGCTCAATCAGGCCATCATCGATCAAAATGCGGTCGCCCGGCTTTACATCCTCCGCCAGCCCCGCATAGTTGATGTAGCCGCGTGTCTCATCCCCCACAATCTCCTCGGTCGTCAGCGTATACAGATCGCCCTCTTTCAGCGTCACTTTCTTTCCATCTTTTAATTTGCCGGTACGGATTTCCGGTCCCTTGGTATCCAGAAGCGATGCGATCGGAATCCCCAGCTCCTCGCGCACACTTTCCAGAATCTCCAAACGATGTTTATGCTCCGCATGATCGCCATGCGAAAAGTTAAAACGTGCGACATCCATGCCATTTAACGCCAACTCCTTCATAATCTCCCGGTTATCGGTGTTTGGTCCCATTGTGCAGACAATCTTTGTCTTTTTCATGCTGTTATTCCTCCTCATATTCTGTCATTTTTTTAAGAATTTTCCCATCAGCGAATCATTTATAGCCTCTTTTGTATGCTTTATCCAGCCTATTTAAACCCCCTGCGTAACTGTTCAGTAAATGCGCAGACCTGCTGAACAGTTACTCCCCTGCTAAAAAACAATCCACCGCCTGGTTCTATTTAGAATCTTTCAATTCTTCTTCGCTCACGTGTTTGTGCGTATACAGATGATCCATGCAATATTCCAGATTTCCCGCACACTTCGAACAATAGCGGAATTCCAGGTTCGGATCATCCTTCTCGGTGCGTCCGCAGACTGCACATTTATGATGCGTCAGCGAAATTTTCTGAATCTGCGCCTTCTGCATCTCGTTTTTAAACTTCTGCTTACGGATCATCTCTTTCGGACTGGCCTTCCGATAGTTGCGCGTCATCAGGAAGAAAACGATAAAATTGAGCATCGAAACAACAATCTCAATTTTCGCGATAATGCCACCCGTTAAAAAACTGTAGACCAGAAGCGCTCCGTACATCATTCCGAGGTATTTCGCCCGGATCGGAATAAAAATCAGAAGGAACTGCATCTCCGGGAAGGTGCAGGCAAACGCCAGAAACAGCGATTCATTTAAGTAATACGGGGACATCGGCACCGAAAAGCCGGTCACACCGTACACCAGGAATGCCGCGATGATGTGTCCCAGCACGCCCATAAAGAAAAACATATTAAATCGGAAGGTTCCCCACACGCGCTCCAGCGTCGATCCAATCGAATAATAGAGATACATCGCGAGCAGCGCAAAGAGGACGCCCGACTGAGGCGGGCATACGAGAAAGGTCACGATTCTCCACACCTGCCCCCGCAGGATCGCCGCCGCATCAAGTGCCAGATACTGCACGTAAAAATATGGATTAAACAGGCTCATCACAAATCCAGCCGCATACATCATGATGATGTAGTACATCAGATTCGGGATCGCAAACCGACCGAATTTGCGCTCTAATTTTCTAAAAAAATTCATAATTCACATCCTTTTCCGTTTTCCTTCCATTATAGAGAGCGGCGGATTCTTTGTCAAATTATATTCTCGCTTCCACCACGTTATCTTACGGCACATTCGGTTCCAAAAGTGCCTGCCTGCGATCGGTAACGGCTGCATTCCAACTCAGAAAAAGCGGTATTTTCCACGCAGAAAATGCCTTTCCTTGTACAGGAACACCCTCCTCCCATTATGCGCGATATTAACAAATTTTGCACATTTTTAGCATCTTTTTAACGCACCCTACCGATTGTTTTCTTCCTTATTCTATGTTAAAGTATAGCCGAATACATGTGTAATACAAAGGAGGGAAGGGGCACTGCCCCGATTGTACATGAATTCCTGTAAAAAATTAGGAATCGACATCGGTTCCACAACGGTTAAAGTATCTATTATTGAAGACGGCGGTAAGCTTCTTTTCGCCGATTATAAACGTCATTTTGCAAACATACAGGAGACGCTCGCGGACCTGCTCCGTGAGGGTGAAGAGAAACTTGGCGCACTGACCGTTGAGCCGGTCATCACTGGTTCTGGCGGTTTAACACTTTCTAAGCATCTGGGCATTCCATTTGTCCAGGAGGTTGTGGCGGTTGCCACATCCCTGAAGGATTATGCCCCGCAGACCGACGTTGCCATCGAGCTTGGCGGCGAGGATGCGAAAATTATTTATTTTACCGGCGGCATCGACCAGCGTATGAACGGAATCTGCGCCGGAGGCACCGGCTCTTTTATTGATCAGATGGCTTCGCTGCTTCAGACGGACGCATCCGGTCTTAATGAGTACGCGAAAAATTACAAGGCAATCTATCCGATCGCGGCGCGCTGCGGCGTTTTCGCCAAGACGGATATCCAGCCTCTCATCAACGAAGGCGCAACCAAAGAGGATCTGTCCGCCTCCATTTTCCAGGCGGTTGTCAACCAGACCATCAGCGGTCTGGCATGCGGCAAGCCGATCCGCGGCAATGTTGCGTTTCTCGGTGGACCGCTTCATTTCCTCTCGGAGCTGCGCGCGGCATTTATCCGCACCCTGAATCTGGGGGCGGACCAGATCATTGCCCCGGATCACTCGCATCTGTTTGCGGCGATCGGCGCGGCGATGAACTCTGATCCGAAGACAACTGCCAGCCTGCACGATCTGATCGAACGGCTTTCCCACGGCATCAAGATGGATTTCGAGGTAAAGCGGATGGAACCCCTCTTTACTGATGAAGCTGACTATGAAAAATTCAGAACCCGCCATGCAAGTCATGACGTCAAAAAAGGTGATTTAGCGACCTACGAAGGCAACTGCTACCTCGGCATTGACGCCGGTTCCACCACAACCAAGGTGGCGCTTGTCGGCGAGGACGGCTCTCTTCTATACCGCTTCTACAGCAACAACAACGGCAGCCCGCTGGCGACGGCGATCCGCGCGATGCAGGAGATCCACGACCAGCTTCCTGAGAAAGCACAGATCGCTTATTCCTGCTCCACCGGTTACGGTGAAGCGCTCTTAAAATCTGCCCTGATGCTGGATGAGGGCGAGGTCGAGACGATCTCCCACTACTACGCAGCGGCGGCATTTGAGCCGGATGTAGACTGCATCCTTGATATCGGCGGTCAAGATATGAAATGCATCAAGATCAAGGACGGCACCGTAGACAGCGTACAGCTCAACGAAGCTTGTTCGTCCGGCTGCGGCTCCTTTATCGAGACATTTGCTAAATCCTTAAATTACAGCGTACAGGATTTTGCCAAGGAGGCACTCTTTGCCAAAAATCCGACCGACCTCGGTACCCGCTGTACTGTTTTCATGAACTCTAACGTCAAACAGGCGCAGAAAGAGGGCGCTTCCGTCGCAGATATTTCTGCCGGACTGGCTTACTCCGTCATCAAAAACGCCCTGTTTAAGGTTATCAAGATTACCAACGCCTCCGATCTCGGAAAACACGTGGTCGTACAGGGCGGTACCTTCTATAACGATGCGGTTCTCCGCAGTTTTGAGAAGATCTCCGGCTGTGAGGCAGTCCGCCCGGACATTGCCGGTATCATGGGTGCCTACGGCGCGGCTCTGATTGCCCGTGAGCGCTACGATGCTTCCAAGACGACCACGATGCTGCCGATCGACAAGATCTTAAGCCTGACCTACAAGACGACGATGGCACGCTGCCAGGGTTGTACAAACCACTGCGTCCTGACGATCAACCGTTTCGATGGCGGACGTCAGTTCGTGACCGGAAACCGCTGTGAGCGCGGACTGGGCGGCAACAAACAGAAAAAAGACATTCCGAACTTATTCGACTATAAATACCACCGTATGTTCGATTATGAACCGCTGACCGCCGATCTGGCGCCGCGCGGTACCGTCGGCATCCCACGTGTCCTGAATATGTATGAAAACTACCCGTTCTGGGCAGTCTTCTTCAGGGAACTGGGGTACCGCACCGTTCTGTCCCCGAAATCGACAAGACAGATCTACGAACTTGGTATTGAATCAATCCCGAGCGAATCCGAGTGCTACCCGGCAAAACTCGCGCACGGTCATATCGAATGGCTGATCCGCCAGGGACTGACCTACATTTTCTATCCGTGCGTTCCTTACGAGCGCAACGAAACCCCGGAAGCGGGAAATCACTACAACTGCCCGATGGTCACATCCTACGCGGAAAACATCAAAAACAACGTAGAATCCCTGACGGATCACAAGGTACATTTCCGGAATCCGTTTATGGCATTTACAAATGAGGAAATCCTGACAAAACGTCTGGTCGAAGAATTTACCAGGGATCAGTCGATCCCGGAGAAAGAGATCCGCGCCGCCGCTCACAAGGCATGGCAGGAACTCATCGCCTCCCGTCAGGATATGGAAAAGAAGGGCGAGGAAGTCATCGCCTGGTTAAAAGAAACCGGACACCACGGCATCGTGCTGGCAGGCAGACCGTACCATGTAGATCCGGAGATCAACCATGGCATTCCGGAACTCATCACTTCCTACGGTTTTGCCGTGCTGACCGAGGACTCCGTCTCCCATTTAGGACGCGTTGACCGTCCGCTGATCGTCACCGACCAGTGGATGTACCACTCCCGCCTCTACGAGGCAGCTTCCTATGTGAAGACACAGCCAAACCTGGATCTGATCCAGCTCAACTCCTTCGGATGCGGTCTGGACGCAGTTACTACTGATCAGGTCAATGATATTCTGACCCGCTCCGGCAAAATTTATACGCTGCTCAAGATCGACGAGGTCAACAACCTCGGCGCCGCACGTATCCGTGTGCGCTCCCTGATCGCCGCAATCCGTGTGCGCGAGATGCGCCACTACCATAAACCGATCGTTTCCAGCGCATACAGCCGTGTTTATTTCACGAAGGAAATGAAGAAAAACTACACAATCCTCTGCCCGCAGATGTCGCCGATCCATTTCGACCTCATCGAACCGGCAGTCCGAAGCTGTGGTTACAACCTGGAGGTACTGCAGAACTCCGACCGTACCGCTGTCGACACAGGACTTAAGTACGTCAACAACGACGCCTGCTACCCGTCCCTGATCGTGGTTGGTCAGATCATGGATGCGCTGCTCTCCGGCAAATACGACTTAGAGCACACAGCCGTTATCATGAGCCAGACCGGCGGCGGCTGCCGTGCTTCCAACTATATCGGCTTTATCCGCCGTGCCTTAGAGCGCGCCGGTATGCCGCAGATTCCGGTTATCTCGTTAAATGCCAACGGCATGGAGACGAATCCGGGCTTTAAAATCACCCTGCCGCTTCTTACCAAAGCAATGCAGGCGGTTGTCTACGGCGACCTCTTCATGCGTGTTCTCTATGCGACCCGCCCATACGAAGCAAAAGCCGGCTCCGCCAACGCCCTGCATGAGAAATGGAAAGCAATCTGCATCAAATCACTGCAGAAACGTTCTTTATCCATGGCAGAGTTTAACCGCAACATCCGCGGTATTGTTCATGACTTCGACGAACTTCCAAGACGCAATGTCCAAAAACCGAGGGTTGGCATTGTCGGCGAGATCCTGGTAAAATTCTCCCCGTTAGCAAACAACCACGTGGTAGAGCTTCTGGAAGCCGAGGGTGCCGAGGCTGTAATGCCGGATCTGCTTGATTTCCTGCTTTACTGCTTCTACAACAGCAACTTCAAAGCCGACAATCTGGGCGGCAAACGTTCCACCGCACACCTGTGCAACATGGGAATCTCCCTGCTGGAGTATTTCCGCCGCACCTGCCGCCGCGAACTGGAACGCAGCACACATTTCCTTCCGCCTGCACGGATTCAGGATCTGGCGTCGATGGCGAAGCATTACGTTTCCCTCGGCAATCAGACCGGCGAGGGATGGTTCCTGACCGGCGAGATGCTGGAACTGATTCACAGCGGCACGACGAACATCATCTGCACCCAGCCGTTCGGCTGCCTGCCGAACCACATCGTCGGAAAAGGCGTCATCAAGGAACTGCGCGCCAGCCATCCAGAGGCGAATATCATCGCCGTAGACTACGATCCGGGTGCCAGTGAAGTCAATCAGTTGAATCGTATCAAACTGATGCTTTCCACCGCACAGAAGAACCTGTCAGAAGGGAAAAAAGATTCGAGAATTGGATGATTTTGGATAAAATTTCCAGCTGACTTTTAAAGACGTCTGTGCTATAATAAATTTATATGGAGTTTAAGATAGGCTATGGATTCCATAGCCTATCTTCTATATAGGGGAACAAAAAGACAGACTAAAAGGAGATCTCAGGATGAAATCAAAATTATTCCTCTGCGCGGCTCTGGCTGCGGCTCTCTACGTGACGCCGTCTTATGCAGCTGATTATTCCGCACAGGTTGTGAGTTTTTCTCAGGAGGACCCGGACAACCTCTCCATCGAGCTGACCGGCTCCAAAGTAATTACCGACGATTTTTCATTCAAACTTCCATCCCAGGCATTTTCGAGACTCATCATGGTTCCGAGCGGGGATTCCTACGAGGTATATGAAAAAACAGCCTATGAAGCCAACGGAGGCGGACTTCTCTTCCGCATTCTCGCATTTGAGGACACGCATTACCGCGATTTAAACGGCTGCACCATCTTAGGCTTCTGCGGCAACAAGATCTTCATTCTGGATCCGCACTACGACGAGCAGTATGCCAGCGACAGCGAAGAATATACACAATGCAAAGAAATCGTGACCTCGATCAAGAAGAGTTTCATTTCCTATATCAAAGACGCCGGGACGGTTGAGTAGCATCGAATCGAATATAAATATGCAAAAAGAACGTCAAATTCTAAGTTTTTCGCTTGGGTTTGACGTTCTTTTTTACTTTAAACTCTTCTATTTTTGGCTCTTCTATTTTCGTCTTTGTGCCATAGAGGTCCCTTACAAGACCGCTGATGGTCGTGTACTGGCTTCTACGCAGGTAACGGACTGCCAGCATAGAAGAAACAACCGCGCCGATCGCCAGACCCGCGATACTAGCTGCCACAACAAACGAATTATTTTTTCCTTTATATAAAAGGAAGTTCTCTGAATCCTTTTTCTGGCTGTAAGACACATAGATACTGATGCCAAACAGCAGAAGCACATATAAAATAACAATTAGCAGCGGAATATTCATTACTTCGCGCCTCCATTTTCCTCTGCCTCGCGGCAAATACGCTCGTAGGCTTCCTTTGTCTGTGGGAGCACGCTTCCGCCGTACGGAATTACATATACATCTTTTCCGTTAAAGTCTACCTCTGCCAGCAGAGCCTTCATATCTTTAAACGATCTTACGCCCATATCCCGAACCAGCTCCGGCTCCATGGAAGACAGAAGCAGCGTCTTCGAACGACGGATGGACTCGCAGGCTGCGTAGAAAATATAGCCGCCGATGGTGAAAGACGCACGCAGTGCCTCATCCAGGCATCCCTTAGAGAAAGGCTTAATCCAGTCGAAGAAATCCTTGGAACCGCTTCCCTCCGGGCATTCCGCCAGCATAATGAGTGTACCGCCCTCTTTGACCGCTCTCGATGCGTTAAACAGCGTCTTGGTGGACTGATAAAAATTCAGATCCTTCGGGAAACCGCCGTAGCTTGCAATTACGACATCTGCCTGATAGTCGATCGGCAGTCCGTATCCCTTCTGTACATAACTGCAGCTTGCCTGCCATGCCTTGTCAAACTCACCACAGAATAAACCGCTGTGGCGGGAAGACGTATCTACCACGATATTGATACCGAACGTAACATGCACCATGGCACCTGCCTCGCGCATATCCAGATTGATCGGGTTGTTCTCCACCAAACCGCTGCCGACACGCACATCCGTCATCGGTTTCTCCGGATCCAACGCACGCTCATGGTTCATGCGGATCGTCTCACGGGAAGCAATACCTGGAACGATGCTCTTTCTTCCGCCGCCGTAGCCTGCCATCAGATGGTGCACCGTACCGCCGATGCAGATGACCTTTCTGCCGACTGCCAGCGGATTGACCGATACACGCGTTCCGAAGGACGTCGTACCGATGTATACCAGATCCGACGCATCACAGTCATGGTCAGTCACGCTCGCTACATGGTCGTAGACAAACTCGCTTGCAAGTTTTCTGCGGTCCTCCGCCGTATTCTTGCGGTGTGTTCCCAGTGCAACCACAACCGCAATCTGGTCATATCCCACGCCCATCTCATCGTGCAGATATTTTACCAGAAGCTCGCAGATCACGTCCTGACGCATCCAGAAACGCGTCATATCACTGATCACGATCGTAACCGGATCGGTCGGTGCAATCAATTCCTTTAACGGCTTCGTGCCAATCACACCATCCGTCACACAATGCAGAAATTCTGCTTTTATATCTTCAATGACCCGCATCTTATTTTCATACAGGTATTTTACACTCTTCGCTCCGTCAACCTCAAAATCGACCGCCGACGTTCCGTACTTTAAATGTACTTGCTCCATTGTCTTTCTCCTTCACATTTCCTCATCTGCGTTAAACGTTTGCACTTTAAACCACTAAAGCGCATAATAAAGCACCTGTTTTGTCAAGTCTTTCACAAAACAGGTGCTTTATTTTTATAATTTATATGATATTTTTCAATCTTCCCGGTACGCCGCATACATCTGCGTCGTCGCCATATCCGAATGTCCAAGAATCGTCTGAACCGCCCGCATGTCTGCACCTCTCGCAATCAGGTGCGCCGCAAAGGAATGGCGCAGCGTGTGCGGCGTGATATCTTCCTCAATCCCGGCTTTCTCACCGTAATATTTGATAATCTTCCAGAATCCCTGCCGGCTCATCGCGCCGCCTGTACAGTTGACAAAGAAATAGTCCGATCCCTTTCCACGCAGCAGCTCGTTTCTCGCATGTTCCAAATACTCCTCCAGCGCTGCTTTCGCCGAACGTCCAAATGGGATCGTCCGTTCCCTCTCCCCGTCGCGACAGACCAGAAATCCAATGTTCATATTGATATCTTCCATCTGGATCCCTATAAGCTCTGACACCCGGATTCCGGTCGCATATAAAAGAGCCAGCATCGCCTTGTCCCGAATCTCCTTCGGTGTCTGCCCGGATGGCTGTGCCAGAAGCGCTGATACCTGATCGACACTCAGGACCACCGGCGCCTTTTTCTCCACTTTCGGCGCATGCAGACTTTCCGCCGGGTTCCGCCGGATGCATGCCTGCATACATTCATAATTAAAAAACGCTTTCATCGCCGCCATCATCCGTGAAATGGTGGTAGCCGCCTTTCCCTGCTCTTCCATATGAAGAATATATCCATGCAGGCTGGTCTTTGTCACCTTCGCCGCCTCCCGGATCTCTTTCTCCTCCAGATAAGTAATCATCTGCATCAGATCTCTCCGATATGACTGTACGGTATTTTCCGATGCCTGTTTTACCTCCCGCAGGTACTGTTCAAATCTGTCTACTTCCCCTCTCATACTTCCCCAATCTATTCTCGTAACCATTTCCGCCATTCTTTTATTCACGGCATTTTCTGCCAAAGCCCCAGCCTGCGGGGCAGATATCGTTCCGCGGCAATCCTATTGACTCCTCCATCTGAACCATCCATTCTCCTGAGGTTTTCTCACCCTATCTGCAACTTACCTTCTTCTCCACAAACGGGGCTTTTATCGTCCGCAGGTATCATTATATCTACATTTTCCCATAAAATCAAACATAATTTTCCCCACTTTTCCTACATTTTTCGACTGATTTACATAAAAATACAACATATGGTGCGTCCACTTTTTTCACCCCCATATGTTGTAAATTTTGAATTATATTTTTATTCGGACAGCCCCATTAAAATGGGCAGTGTGAGACCAGTAATGATACAAAACCAGGATTCAGCCACACTTCCAGCGCAGTTCCCATCCCCAGCACCAATAAAAGGATTAAAAATCCAGCCGTCCGTATCCGCCTCTCCTTTGCAAGCGCCCAGGAAAGAAGCAGCCAGAACACAGGAATATAAAACACCACCTGTGGAAATAACGTCGCCACAAATACAGGCAGTCCCCAAAAACCGCCCCAGCCAGTAAATCCTGCCAGCAGCCATGCCTGCTCCAGACCTAAGACGAGACAAGCCCCCCACGCAGCCAGGCATGCGACCGGCGTCATACCTGCCAGCCACAGCATCAGCGCCATCCCTGACCGCTGCAGCCAGACCTGAAAAAACAAAGTTCCCCGGCTGGCTGCCTTCATTCCAGCGTTTAGATGCCACCCGGCACCCGATGGAGCTCCAATTTCTTGTCCAAGCCTCGCTGCCAGAACACTTTCCAGCCCGGCATGTCCGCTCCCGGACGAAATTTGAAAACAAACGGCTGCTATCGTCCCCAATACAATCCCAAGGATCCAAAAAAACACTGATACATCCCAGGTACTTAAAGCCGGAAGCCGGAATCTCCTTTTCACATGCAATCCCTGCCTATTCCTTTGTTACCTTATCTGTATTCAGTGTTTTTTATAATATGCCTTTATATCTGCCTCTATATGCTGTTAGCTTCATGCGTCTTTCAGCGTTTAATCCATATATTTATTTCATCACAGATGCTCACAGTGCTTCGCTGATCCTTATTTTTACTTCTGTCCTGCTTTGCAGGCATACGCCAGAATCGCGGACACAGTCTTTCCATCCGTCAGCTCTCCTGCGTAGATCCGTTTCAAAAGGTCGGAAAGTTCCCACGCCTCTACCTCAATCTCCTCGTCCGGGTCAAGATGCTGATGGGTTTTCTTGAGATCGCGTGCCAGAAAAATATCCAGCGCCTCATCACAGAACGCGATCGTTGTGTTGACGCTCATCAGATATTCCAGATGGTCACAACGGTAGCCCGTCTCCTCCTCCAGCTCGCGGTACGCGCAGTCAATCTTCGCCTCATCCAGCGAATCCAGCTTACCAGCCGGAATCTCCAGTGTATAGCGGTCCAGCGCATTGCGGTACTGACGCACCATGAGAATCTTTCCATCCTCCGTAACCGGAAGCACCGCTGCCGCGCCGTCATGATGGATAAAATCCCATTTTGCCTGATGTCCGTTTACCTCGACGGTATCTTCGTACATTTTCAAGATGGTTCCCTGATATTTTAACTCTCGTTTCAGGCGTTTGACCGGCACGGACTCCAGCGATGCCTGCTTTTCTACTTTCTGTTCCATATTTTCTCACCCTTATATCCAGGTTCCTTCTGGGTTCTTTTTCAACATTTTTTCACTATTTCAGGTCGATGCACTTCTCATAGCATGCGTCACATGCCTTGATAACCGCATTCCGCAAACCATACTCCTCCAGGACGCTGACCGCATAGATCGTCGTGCCGCCCGGCGAGCAGACATCATCTTTGAGTGCGCCCGGATGCTTGCCGGTCTCGAGTACCATCTTCGCACTGCCGACAACGCCCTGCGCCGCCATCCGGTAAGCCACATCTCGCGGCATGCCGTACTTAACGCCCGCATCTGCCAGCGCCTCGATGAACATATAGATGTATGCCGGTGCACTGGAACTGATACATACAACCGCATTCATCATATATTCCGGAACGATCTCCATCATACCAAAAGATTCAAAGAAATTGCTGATCATCTGCTTTTCTGTCTCTTCAAACAGCTTCTTGTCGTAGCAGACACCTGTCATACCCTCGCCGATCAGCGCCGGCGTGTTCGGCATCGCACGCACGATACGGCGGTCACCGCCCAGCTTCTCGTTGACACTGTCAATCGTGATACCCGGTGCAATCGAAATAATAATATTTTCTTTCGTTACATGGTCCTTGATATCTGCCAGTACATTGTCATAAAACTGCGGTTTTATAGCTAATACGATATATTTTGCATTTTCCGCACAATCCTGGTTTGTGTCAACCGCCTTGACACCTGTCTCTTTCTCTATCTGTGCCACTCTCCGGCGGTTCAGATCCGTAAAAGTGATGTCTTCCGTTTTATATTTGTTCAGCAGGCTTCGCATGATCGCATAGCCGATATTTCCCATTCCGATAAAACCAATTTTCGCCATAATCTTTGTCTCCCTCCATCTGCCATCCGGCACTTCCCTGCCGGATGATCCTCCATTTGTTGTCTGACTGCAGCTGCTCTTTCCAACAGCCACATCTGGCTTTCTATTCAGCATCTTGATAACGGTTCAATCTTCTTACCATTACGCCACAATAAATGCATGAAGCTGCTAAATAATCACTATTTTTCAACTCTATCATGCTATAATACTCGTCTTTTGGACAGTTTGCAAGCAAAATTTCTCCGCCTGCCTTCACGCTCACGATCCTTTATTTTACCCTGCTCATGCAAATTTTCAGTCTGTCCGAAAAACAGAGTTTCCGTTTTCCGCTTCATGAAAAAAACCTGTATTTTTCTGTTTTTCTTTCTCTCTCAAAAAAGATGTAAAGAATGTGCCTTGGCACATTCGGGCGTCTCGCGCGGTCGCTTGCGACATGTTTCTTCTTCGCGCGAGTGCGCATCCTCGCGGAGCGTTTTTTTGTTTCATAGGACGCAATTTCCCATGAAACAAAAAAGTCTTATGAATGTAATGTATCTTCATCCATAAGACTTTTATTTTCATGCTCAAGTTTACTCCATGCAGCCCTGCTGCCGGGTTTTATTTGGCGTACTCGGTAACTCTCGATTCACGGATTACATTGACCTTGATCTGTCCCGGATACTGTAACTCTTCCTGAATCCGCTTTGAAATCTCTCTCGCCATCAGAACCATATCATCGTCGCTGACCTGTTCCGGTACAACCATGATACGCACCTCACGACCTGCCTGAATTGCGTAGGATTTATCAACACCCTTATAGGAGTTCGTGATATCCTCCAGCTGTTTCAGACGGTTGGTATATGTTTCCAGAGTCTCTCGTCTCGCACCTGGACGTGCCGCTGAAATCGTATCAGCTGCCTGTACCAGACATGCAATCAAGCTCTGTGGCTCTACATCGCCGTGATGGGCTTCCACTGCATTGATAACGGTTGCGGACTCTTTGTACTTCTTACAGAGCGCCACACCCAGTTCTACGTGGGTTCCCTCCTGCTCGTGATCGACTGCCTTTCCAATATCATGTAATAAACCTGCACGTTTGGCGGTCCGTACATCGACGCCCACCTCAGCCGCCAGAAGTCCGGCTAACTGTGCAACCTCAATCGAATGCTTCAATGCATTCTGACCGTAGCTTGTCCGGAATTTCATCTTACCAAGCAGCTTGACAAGTTCCGGATGGATACCATGAATGCCAACTTCCAGAAGAGCCGCTTCGCCCTCCTCGCGCATCATGTTTTCCACTTCTTTCTGTGCCTTCTCTACCATCTCTTCGATTCTGGCCGGATGAATCCGTCCATCCACAATCAGACGTTCCAGTGCAATACGCGCTACCTCTCTCCGGATTGGATCGAAGCCAGACAGGACAACTGCCTCCGGCGTATCGTCGATGATCAGTTCCACGCCCGTCAGAGTCTCCAGTGTACGAATATTTCTTCCCTCACGTCCGATAATTCGTCCCTTCATCTCATCATTCGGAAGCTGTACAACTGATACGGTTGTCTCAGCCACATGATCCGCAGCACAGCGCTGAATCGCTGTCACCACATAATCCTTGGCTTTCTTCTCTGCTTCCTCTTTCGCTTTCGCCTCGAGATCTTTGATCAGCTTCGCCGTATCATGCTTTACATCTTCTTCCACGGAACGCAGCAGATATTCCTTTGCCTGTTCAGAGGTTAAACCGGAGATCTTCTCCAGTTCCAGCATACCTTTCTCATAGAGAGCCTCTGCCTCCGCAGTCTTTCTCTTAAGTGCCTCCTCCTTGACATTCATACCCGCTTCACGCTTTTCCATCGCTTCTGCTTTTTTGTCCAGGTTTTCTTCTTTGCTCAGTACACGTCTTTCATAGCGCTGAAGCTCAGCTCTTCTTTCCTTTGTTTCTTTCTCAAGCTCATTCTTTGTCTTTAACGACTCTTCCTTCGCTTCAAGGAGAGCTTCTCGCTTCTTTGTCTCAGCAATTTTCAATGCTTCATCTATTATTTCCCTGGATCGTTCTTCTGCGCTTCCAATCTTCGCCTCATATGTCTTCTGGCGATGCTGGTTCGCAACGACCCAAGTAATAGCTGCTACAATAACACCTGTAACGATAACCGCAATTATTACTTGTGACACAGGAGCACCTCCTTATTTAGTTTTCATTGTACGAAAATACAATACTATAATTTTAAACGGTTTTATACAGTATGTCAAGCAGAATAAGCGCTTCCTAACCTGCTTCCTGAGACACCTTTAGACAGCGTTCTGTTCTGTTTCATAATACATTTGCACGTTCACAGTCATGAAACAAAATCTATTCAAAATTATCTTTGGTAAATGACTCTGCGCCTGAAAGTCAACTAAGTGCATCCTCCTGCTCCTTCATCTCTCTCCGGATATCTTCCCATGAAAATCCCCGCCTCATCAGATAGGCAATGATCTTTTTTTCCTCCTCCGGCGCTGTCTCTCCCGCCCTGTAATGCTTTTTTTCAAGCAAGACGCGGATTGCCTCGCCCGAATCATGTTCTGTCTCTTCCAGCTGCTCCCGGATGATCTCGCGCGATATGCCTTTTCGCTGCAGGTAAAGCTTCAATTCCGCCTGGCTTTTCCGCTTTCCATGAACCTGCAGGTAATTCGCCGCATATCTGGCATCGTCCACAAAATGATATTCCTGCAAAAATCCAATCGTCTCCTGCACGATCGAATCCGGATACCCGTCCTGAAAAAGGCGGCGGCACATTTCTCCTTCCGTCCGGTCCTGCACCTTCAAAAGATTCAGCGCCCGCTCATGTGCCCGGCGGCTTAAAAGATCCAAAAGCTCCCTCTCCGTTCTTTCTTCCAAAACCGCGCCTTCACAGACACCGTATTTTTCTAATTCCCCATTATATAAAAGAAAGGCAAAGTCCTCATCCGTGAAAACTTTGCACTTTCTCTTATCCAGGGATTCTACGCGTTCAATCCGCATATACAGCCCCTTTTCATAGCTACAGTTCACACGCTGCCAGCTGTAACTTTTCCTGTCACTGTTCACACATATGTACCCTGTAACAGGATTTTGCTCTATTTTTCGTCCTCTGCGTCCACTCCTACCGGCGGAAGCTCCGTCGGTGCTTCCTTGGACGCCTCCGGCATCATCGTGTCTTCGGAAAGTCCGTATTTGACACGTACCTTGTTCTCAATCTCAAGGCAGATTTCCGGATTTGCTGCCAGGAAATTCTTCGCGTTCTCGCGTCCCTGACCGATCTTGCTGCCCTCATAAGCATACCAGGCGCCGCTCTTCTCCACGATGTTCTCCTTCGCCGCCAGATCCAGGATATCGCCCTCACGGGAAATACCTTTTCCGAACATGATATCAAACTCTGCCTCACGGAATGGCGGAGCAATCTTGTTCTTCACAACCTTGATGCGGACACGGTTTCCAATCACTTCGCCACCCTGCTTCAGAGACTCAATCCGGCGGACATCCATGCGGACAGAAGAATAGAACTTGAGTGCCCGTCCACCGGTCGTAACCTCCGGGTTTCCGAACATGATACCAACCTTCTCACGCAGCTGGTTGATAAAGATAACGATACAATTTGAACGGCTGATTGCTGCGGTCAGCTTTCTGAGTGCCTGCGACATCAGACGTGCCTGCAGACCTACGTGGGAATCACCCATCTCGCCGTCAATCTCTGCCTTCGGAACCAGTGCGGCAACCGAGTCCACAATCACGATATCGATCGCACCGGAGCGCACCATCGTCTCGGTAATCTCAAGCGCCTGCTCGCCGTTGTCCGGCTGGGAGATATACAGATTATCGATATCAACACCGATCTTCTTCGCATATGCCGGATCGAGTGCGTGCTCTGCATCGATAAATCCAGCGATACCGCCTCTCTTCTGTACTTCTGCCACCATATGCAGGGCAACCGTCGTCTTACCACTGGACTCAGGTCCGTATACCTCGATGATTCGTCCCTTCGGAACACCGCCCAGTCCCAGTGCAATATCCAGGCTCAGGGAGCCGGTCGGAATCGTCTCTATATTCATATTCGCACCAGAATCACCCAGCTTCATCACTGAGCCTTTTCCGTATGCTTTCTCAATCTGTGTCAACGCAGCATCCAATGCTTTCAGCTTGTCTTCTTTATTCATCTTTCCCTCCAAAACGCCGCTCCGCGGCCAATCACGAACAAATGTTCTAAATTTAGTTCTATCATAGCGGATCCGGCTGTAAATGTCAACTGTTTTCTTTTGGTTTTCCCCCGGACGCACTGCAGGATGCTGCCGGATCTATAACCTGATTCTGCGATTCAAAGTATCTACAATTATATCATTTTCCGGCTGGTTCTGTCTATTATTTTGACGAGAAAAGCTGCTGCCAGAACTGTATCGTACGGAATTTTCAGTTCAGAAAATTCCGTACGATACAGTTACGCTGCCACCATTACTGTTCACACAAAACCTTCCGTTGCAAAAATGCCTGCCTGTACACGTCATATGGCACCGCCCCGCTTCTACTCTAACAGCCGCCCGATATCCAGCGCCCCCCAGCCCTGTTGGTTGCGCGGCAGCCCCAGATCCACTGCCCGCTCTTTAAAGCGAAGCTTCACATCCCGGTTCGTCATGTCCGGGTTCTGCTCCAGCAGAAGCGCCGCCGCCCCCGCGACAAGCGGCGTAGACATGGACGTCCCGCTTTTAAAACGGTACCCGTTCCGCCGCAGGTTACAGCTCACAATCCGTGATCCAGGCGCCACAATGTCCGGCTTGCAGATGCAGGCGTCCGTCGGCCCCCGCCCCGAATAGTCCACCATCCGGTTGCCTGCCACCTCTACCTCCCGGTCATCATCCGCACATCCCACCGTGATGACCTTCCGGCTGATCCCCGGCGTTGTGATCGTGTGCGCGGCTGGACCATTATTTCCCGCTGCCACCACGACCACATACCCGGCATCCCACGCCGCATCGACACCGCGTACCAGCGCCGAATCTTCGCTCATTCCCTTCGGTGTAAAGGAGCCAACCGATATATTGATAATCCGGATCCCGTACTGGCTGCCATTCTGGCGCACCCAGCGAAGCCCTGCCAGCACATCCGATACATACCCATTTCCCCTCTGATCCAGCACTTTCAGGCAGACCAGCTGCGCCCCCGGCGCCACACCCTGATAGCGTCCCGCCGACGCCGTGCCGCTGCCGGCAATCATCCCTGCCACATGCGTTCCATGCCCATTGTCATCATACGGCTGCTGTTTTTTCTTAAGGAAATCCCGAAATCCGTAAACGCAATTTTCCAAATCCGGATGCAGAAATACCCCTGTGTCCAGGATCGCCACCCCGACGCCTTTTCCTGTCAGTCCTCGTCTGTACGCCTCATTGCAATGAATCCATTCTCTCGCCCGGTTCACAGGAAAAAGCCCCCATATTCTTCCCTTACTGTTAGAATATGGGGGCTTTCGCCGTATGTGAATGCAGCCTCTTATTTGTGGAAGCTGTAATAGACGGTTCCGCCTGCCAGTCCACCGCGGAACTGCGCCAGCTCACTGACCGTCACCAGCTGATAGCCGCGCTCCACAAGCGTCGGAATGATCGTGACTGCCGCGTCACCGGAAGCATTGTAAAGCTCATGCATCAGAACCACCGAGCCATCTTTTACCTGGTTTAACACGGTCTGCACCGACGAAGCCGCATTGCGCGTCTTCCAGTCCAGCGTATCCACATTCCAGAGTACGATCGGCTGGCTGATATTGGCAAGCACAGTGCTGTTTTTTCCACCGCCCGGAAGACGGACTGTTTTCGGTGCCTCGCCTGTGATCGCGGCAACCGCCTGATTGCAGGCCTCCACCTGCTGACGAATCTCCTGTGCGCCTAACTTCTGGAGATACTTGTGATCCTGCGTGTGATTTCCAATCTCATGCCCATTGGCATACATCCGCTGAATCTCACTCTTATAGGAATTCACACGGTTTCCGACCACATAAAAGGTCACACGGCCGCCGTACTGTTCCGCGCAATCCATGATGCGGTTTCCAACCGGGGCATACGGACCATCATCAAAGGTCAGTGCCACCATCGGTGCATTCGGATCGATATAACGACCGCCGCTGGCTACCATTCCATCCGGAACCTGGCTGTCCCCCTGCTCCGTTCCCTGTGTCTCAGAAGCAGTCTGTCCGTTATTTCCTGTCTCCTGGTTCTCTGTTGTCTGCTGTCCTTCCGCTGCGCCAGCATGATTCTCGCTGCCAGCAGCCGTCTGTGCATCCCCCGCCTCATTCTGGGAACCGGACGCCTGCTCCCGCCTCTGAATCAGCTCCATATCCGATGCCGGTCCGGACGGCACATCATCCGCATACGCCGCAAACGACGCCCCTACCGTACAGACCGCCGTAAGTAACAGTGCTGCTGCTCTCATTTTCCATGTTTTTCTCATACCGCTCCAAACCCTCCAAATCGTTTTCTTTTTCTTCTGCCATTCCGATGCAATCCGGAACAGCCGACCATGTGACATACTCACGTACAATGGTTTTATTATATCACACTCTTTCTTTATTAAGAACACTTCGTCCCATTTTACTTCTTACATTTTTCTGACAAGGTTAGTGTTCACGCATACGTGCCCAGTAACGGAATTTGCCGTGGCTTCGCATTTAAATACGGCAAATTCCTGCTGCCGCCACGTTCTCTTATGACACTTTCGATCCCAAATGTGCCTGCCTGTAAACAGTTCCAAAGAATATTCATAAGTATTTTTAATAAATATTTCATATTGTGTAATACACCTAATATATGCTATGATAAAAATGATGTCGTTACGCATCACAACGCGTGCAACGTAACACATGGAGTTTATTGACAAAAGAGTTGAAAGGAAGTAACAAATGGGCGGATTTTTTGGTGTCACATCAAAAACAAACTGTACACTGGATCTTTTTTTTGGTACGGACTATCATTCCCATCTGGGAACACGACGCGGTGGTATGGCGGTTTATGGAGAAAACGGTTTCAGCCGTTCTATCCACAATATCGAGAATTCCCCGTTCCGTACAAAATTTGAGCACGATGTCGATGAAATGCAGGGTAACATGGGCATCGGCTGTATCTCAGATATGGAACCGCAGCCTCTGTTAATTCAGTCGCACTTAGGAAGCTATGCCATCACCACAGTCGGCAAGATCAATAATGAAAAAGAGCTGATTCAGGAAGCATTTAAGAAAGGGCATATTCATTTCATGGAAATGAGCGGCGGCAAGATCAATGCAACCGAGCTGGTCGGCGCCATCATCAGTCAGGCAGATTCCCTTGTTGAAGGTCTGAAACTGGCACAGGAAAAAATCAAGGGTTCCATGACCATTCTCCTGCTGACCCCGGAGGGCATCTATATCTCCCGTGACCGCCTCGGACGTACCCCGGCGATCATCGGACGCAAAGATGGTGCGTTCTGTGTTTCCTTTGAAAGCTTTGCATACATCAACCTTGGATACACGGACTACAAAGAACTGGGACCGGGCGAGATCGTCCGCATGAACGCCGACGGCGTAGAGGTACTCAGCCCGGCTCGCAAGGAAATGAAAATCTGTTCTTTCTTGTGGGTTTACTACGGTTATCCGACCTCCTGCTACGAAGGAATCAACGTCGAGGAAATGCGGTACCACTGCGGTCGTATGCTTGCCAAACGCGATCAGTCCGACGCCGATCTGGTAGCCGGAATCCCAGATTCCGGTATCGCGCATGCAGTCGGCTACGCCAATGAATCCGGCATTCCATTTGCCCGTCCATTCATTAAATATACCCCAACCTGGCCACGTTCCTTCATGCCGACCACCCAGAGCCAGAGAAACCTGATCGCACGTATGAAGCTGATCCCGGTAGACGCCCTGATCCGCGACAAGAGTCTGCTCTTAATCGACGATTCCATCGTCCGCGGCACCCAGCTCGGCGAAACAACCGAATTCCTGTATCAGAGCGGTGCCAAAGCAGTACATATCCGTCCGGCTTGTCCGCCGCTGCTGTTTGGATGTAAATATCTGAACTTCTCCCGCTCCAATTCCGAGCTGGACCTCATCACACGCCGCATCATCCGCGACCGTGAGGGCGACAATGTTTCCCCGGAGCTTCTGGATGATTACGCAAACCCAGACAGCCAGAATTATAAGGAAATGGTCGAAGAAATCCGTAAACGCTTAAACTTTACCTCCCTGCAGTTCCACCGCCTCGACGATTTAATCGAATCGATTGGTCTGGAACCGTGCAAGCTGTGTACGTATTGCTGGAACGGAAAAGAATAATATTGTAGAATACGTTTCTATGATAACCAAAATGGCAGCCCATCAATTTCTGCTGATGAGCTGCCATCTTTATTCTGTTAATTCTCTGCCAATCGTTTTGTTACTGTACACGCATACGTGCCCAGTAACGGAATTTGCCGTGGCTTCGCATTTAAATACGGCAAATTCCTGCTGCCACCACGTTTTCTTACGGCACTTTCGGTTCCAAAAGTGCCTACCCGTGTACAGTAACATCGTTTTATCAGCACCGTGCCTTTATGGTATATACAAGCACACCGCCAATACCTACATCACTTCTGCCCTGTCACCATCATATAACGGTTATGTGCGTCCTTCAGACAGGCAATGAGCGGCTTCTGAGTCAGTGCAAAATACCTTTCCCGGATACTCTGCTGCATCTCGTCCAAATCTGTTTTCAAACTCTTTCCAAGCAGCATCGACACAACAAAATTGCGCGTCACCGACAAAATCGTATTGCACTCCAGGTCCAAGATCTTTCCCGTCGCCCGTTCCACCACAAAACTCACGTAAAACTCGCCATGCAGGCTGTAAATCGCGTCCTCCTTGCTCGGTTTCGCCTGACCTACAACCAGAATCGTATCATCCTTATACATTATATCGTTTCCCCTTTTCTTCGAAACTGCCCTGATAAAAGCAGTTTCATCCATATACTGGTTTTATGATACCATGTTCTTAGGAAAGGTACAAGCTACGCTTCCTCGGAACCATATAAAATATCGTGGATTTCCTGTTCACTTTTGCCTGTTTTTTCAGCAATCATTGATTCTGGCTCACCATTCATGAAGAGACGGAAAATCGTTCTGGTTTGCTGTACGCCCTCTTGCATTCCTTGTTGCATTCCTTGTTGTATTCCTTGACGCATTCCTTTCTCCATCCCTTCTTTCCAGCCTCGTTCCATCCATCTTTCCGCCAATCCTTCACCCAAATTACACATCTGATTCAGCCTCCCTTCCAGTTCTTCTGTCATTGTAATCTGATATTCTGTCTGTAATATATTTCTTCTCTCTGATAATGATATCCCATCCGCAAATAATGTTTCCAACAGCCGGTGCAGCCGAACTTCCTCCCGTTGTCCTGTCATTTTATCTGACAAACATACAAATATGCACCGGAACAAATCATATCTTCCCAGCTCTCCATGTGTCCCAACCATATTATTCTGCTTCACCGCAAACTCTGTGATTGTATTTTCGATTTTCCTCGGAACCCGCATACAAATCCAGATGGAATATACCTTTTTAATCTGGTTATAATTCTCCCCAGTAAATTCCACGCCCATCTGGGACGAAATCATCCGCGCTGCATAATAAATCCCTCTCGTAACCAGATCATATCCCGGATAAAACGATTTCTGTGCCTCGATTCCAATCACAATCCCGACATTTTCATCCACTTTCGGATTTCTCACATAAAATCGGATATCATAGAACACAACCTGCTCATATGGAACCCTGTCTTCCGTGCTGATGCCACGGATATGCGGTGAATTCGTCATTCCCGGTTCAACCGGAACCGATGATATCTCCGGCTCCCCCTCTATGTATCCTAAAATCACCTGTGGATCCATGTTGGCAAATTCTTCCACACAGCCCGCCAGTATATGCGCCAGAATAATTTTCTCGCCTAACAGCATCTTGGCATTCGCATCATAACGCGCCTCTGGTCCTGCTGCCAGCATCTGGCGGTCAATACGTCCTAACATATTGTATCCTCCGTATTCACATTTACATTATATCACATTGAAATTTGTACGAACAATCCTTCTTTTGATTGTTTTTAGAGATTATTAGAATTTTGAAAATTTGAATTCAAATTTAGATGCAAAGAATCTTTTTATGCCGTGAAGGCGTAGATTTTAGATTTGATATGATTGATGCTTTGCTGTGTCTTATCGTATCATAGTGGGGTTAGAAATGCAATTCTTTTTATCTTTGCCCGAAAAAATCTTCGGGCAGAAATATCACGTAGAAGAAACTTTCTACCATTCTTCCCACATTTCACCTGTCTGAATATTTACATATACGGTACCACTATATAAATTGGCTGCTACATCTCTCCCCTCTTTTATTCGCTCTGCCGCTTCTTGATCGGACATCTGCCAACGCACTATAAATTCATAACAGCCATTCTTTATTTTGGCTTCCTCGTTAAAAATAACAAATGTTCCATCTGCATCTGGATATAAAGCATAGTGGTAATTCAATGCCATCTGACTGGCTTCCTCTAACGTATAGTAGTCTCTTCCTTTCGTCTGAACCACACCATTCACCACCCATGCACCGTCTCCATTGACCTGATAGCCATCCAGTGTAACTGTATTCGACAGCATATAACCATTTCCATTAAAATAATAGCATTCCGAAATTCCATCCTGATTGCCATCCAGCCATTGCCAACAATTGACCGGATACGAACCATCATCATTCTGCCACCAATATCCCTTGCCGTCATTTTTCCAACTTTCAGCAAACGCCATGATATTCGTTCCGAGTACCATCGTCATTAACGCCATTCCAAATGCAATCGTTTTCTTTTTCATCTTGCTTCCTCCTTCTCCTTACCACATGTACCGAACTAATGCCACTCCAGCTCCTAATGCGATACAGCATCCAAAACTAAAATATGAGCTTTCATTCTCTGCCTGATACATATAAAATTTTCGGATATAAATCATATTTATCAGATACGTCCACAGATTTTTAAACATCTTCCAGCCACTTTTTCTCATCAGCATAACCAAAAAAGCAGTCAGACCACCGATAAGAATCGAAGCAATCATCGTCTCCAGTGAAAAACGCCAGCCGCCGAATGCGCCAATTGCCATATAGAGTTTTACATCACCCGCTTTTAATCCTCCGATAGCAAATAACACAAACGCCAAGAATCCTACTCCAATTCCTGCCAAACTATTAACTCCATTCCCTACGCCTCCAAAAATAAAGTTTAAAATTATACCTAAAAGCATTCCTGGAACCGTCAGCCTGTTCGGGATTTTATGTGTTTTTAAATCTACTCCCCCGCCTACGCATGCTAATACAACTGCCGCTGTCTTTAAGAAAATTCCACTCGTCATTTTCCTTTTCTTACCTTCACTGCCACTTTCCACTATTTCATGATTTCTACCACAATATCTGACACATTATCTTTCGCCATACCCGGTTCAATCATTTTTCTTAATAATTCAGCCCTTTCCTGAGGTTTTAATTCTCCCTGTGTTAAGGTACAGAATATTTTTTCTTCACTCAATACATTGTAAAGACCATCACTGCAAAGTAAAAAACTGTCATTTGACTTTACTTTTCCTTCTGTGTAAAAGTTTTTAGGAATTTCAAACATTCCAATACACATTGTCAATATATGGTTCTGTTTCGAATGCTTCGCCTGCGCTTCTGTCAATTTTCCCTCTCGGACCAACTGGGCTGCCATCGACTGATCTTCCGTCAATCTCCTTAACCGCCCATCCTGAACGATATAAACACGGCTGTCCCCCATATTGACAATATAATAGTCATCCCCGTATACAAAAAGGATCGAAATGGTAGAACCTGAGCGGCAGTTTTCCCGCTTTCGAAATGCCAGAACCGCCTGGTTTATATCCCATATTTCCTGTTCCAGCAGCTCCCGGATTTCTTCTTTTTCGCACTTCCCGGCATGTGCCATCTGTGGGAAATCCTCTTCCCACCATTTCAAAAATTCATCCGTAATATATGTACTGACCGACGAACCATACTCCAGACCGCCCATACCGTCCGCCAGCACGAAAAGCCCCGCTTCTTTTCCTTCTACTTCTCCACTTAATGCCAATACACGGTCCTGGTTTTCTGTGCGGACATCGCCCCGGTCACTACAGCATCCATAGGTTATCCTCATGTTCTCCATCCCTCCTTTCCTGAAATATACTACTTTTACCTGGAACTACACCGAAGTGTAAATTCACTGTCAGCCATAGAAACTCTGTCTCTATCATTCAATGGATATTCCACATTGCTTCCCAGTCTTTGCGGATTTCCATTTATATAGGTTCCGTTTTTAGAGTTCAAATCTTTTACAAAAACCTTTCCATCCCTCACAATAAATTCGGCATGTATTTTTCCAACTCTGGGATTCGTAACAGCAAAATCCACCTGGCTACGAAGCCTTCCAATTAACGTACTTGCGCGTTCCAGGGGCACTCTCGTCAGCACTCCATTTTCATAATATTCCAGATAAACCGGCATATCAGAGCCTTCATCTCCCGCCAGCTGCGTTTCATCCATTTCTGACGAATCTGCCGCGTAAACATTCTCTGTTCTTCCCATCATACGTTCTGGTACTACCGGTGCCGCTGGCATTGGAATTGGTTGCGGGGCTGCCATCGGAATCGATGAAACCGGCTGTGCGCTTTGGGATATCACTGGACGTTCCTGCACAGATGCCTCTGGCGCTGCCGGACGGCTGAACGACGGCTGATTCTGATTTGGTACCTGTGGCTTCTGTCCTGGAACTGCTGGTCTTTTCCCATTCTGACCTGCCTGTTTTACTGCCTTTTTATCCTTTTTCCCAGAGGAAGAAGATCCGCCTTTCTTTTTAGAGTTGACAAAAACCTCACGGTATAAAATGACTTCAAATAAAACAATCAGAATCACTGCTGCCAGTATATTATTTACCGCAACTGCACCAGTCTCTCCATCTACGAAAAATCCGAACGAAATCATCGCTGCCACTGCAACCATAACAATCGCCTGTGGAAGCAAAAATTTCTTCTTTGCCTTTTCCGCATCAAAACTTTCGTCCACCGCCGGATTGGAAACTTTTTTCTCTTTCTTAACCGGTTTTTCTTTCTTTTTTGCATTTTTTTTGGCTACTCTAGTTTCTTTTTTAGACTGCGGTGGCAGCGGTTTTCCCGGCGTTTCCGGGCGCTCTGTCTTGACACCCATTTCTCCCGTAGCCTGCGCCCCTATGTTCTCTCCGATAAAATTTCTCTCTGAATGTGCCGGTTGTGGCGCCCCATTCCAATTTACCGGTTGAACCGGAGGATTTGCCGAAATATTTTCCGGTTTTCTTTGTGGAGTATTTCCCGCATATAAATTCCGGGAACCTGTAACTTTTCTTGCTTCCTCTGTTCCACGCGATGAACGGATATCTTTTATACATTTTTCCAATGCTGCCACTGTAAATGGTTCCTGGTTCAGTGCGTTCAGTAACACCTGAATAAAATTATCATTCGTCAATTCCAGCTTTCCCTGCATAATCAGATTCTGGAAAAACGATTTTACTGAATGTCCATTCTCATCCGTCCCTTCAATCGGCAGATATGCAAAAAAAGGTTTACAGGTCGCTGAATCCACAAAAATATACGCTGGCTCCATCACAAACCCTGATATAGGAAGCTGATAATCTTCTGCATCTTTCGCTGCCCGTACCAGTCCTTCCATAATCGTTATTAACTCATCTTTTTTCAGTTTTCTTCTCTCCAGAATCTGTTCCAGCGAAAAAAGCGACGAAATATTAAAATATAAAACATTTTCCCCATCCACGACCCGTTTTGAAACTGGCAGCAACTGCGTAATTTCATTCGACGTCAGCATTTCCAGACGATAATGTACAACCTTCACCTCGTCTGGCAATGCCATCGTCAGATAACTGGAACTGCCCACTGTATCATACGATGTATGTACCTGTTCATTCATATCCATTTCTCCCTTCCTCCTATCACACCTTGAATCACCAAATATTTTCAGCAACTCAGCTTAATAAACTTTTATTCTTCTGCAACTTCTGTTTCCTGCATCAACTCATGCACTGCCACCAAAGTTGCAGCATCATTCCCACAAGCAAAAACGGCACAAAAGGAATCTCCATTTTTCGTCCCTTATGGCAAACAGCCAACGCCCATATGCTATACACAAACGATGGCACAAGTGCCAGGCAAACCACTTGAATCGTGTACATCCACCCAGCCGTCAGGGCTGTAACTCCCAGCAGCTTCACATCCCCCAGCCCCAATCCGCCTTTTGAAAACCATGCCAAAATGCCCAACAATACGCTTAGCACAATAGCACCTATCCAAGACTGAATCCAAATTTCCGGCGTATCAAATGCCGCCATCATCAACATCTGCCCTGCCAGATAACAAAGAAGTATTTCATTTGGCACTATCCTTTTCCGGATATCCACCGCCGCCAACAGAAAATACGTAATTACCATATCAAAATAACGCACATAGGCACTGCCGATTTCAGTTCTCTCCCGATTTCCCAGCCAAAATATAAGGATCACAGTTACTGCATACACCAAACTGATCCAATATGTTCTTTTATCCAGCCAGATTGTATGAAAAGCTTCTTCCGCTCCCTTAAACCATTTCCAGGCTATAAGAATACGCATTCCTCCAAGTAAAGCCAGCACACCCAAAATCAAACATATAATTCCATGCATCGTCAGTCGAGCTCCTTCGTGATAATCTTAATATCTGGATGATTCTTCTGGACCTCTTTCACCGCCTCATCATACATACTACGATCAATTTTCCTGTCCTTTGTTGAAGACGGAATATAAATGATCAGTTCTCTGCTTTTAATTGCTCCAGCATCCACTGTTACCCCATCATAAGTGGTCGTTTTATAATTCTCTATTTTGCTGCACTTCCTGTTAATCGCACCTTTAATTCCGCTGACTGACTGATACGTTTTTTCACGTAAATCAATGGACTGCTCCGCCGTCGCCTTTCCGCTTACTGAATCAAATGCAGAAAATACAAAGAATTTATCCGGCAGATTTCTTACATTTTGCTGCTTTTGAATTTCTGTGCCACGTTTCACATCACTTTCCATATCCCAGACACTCTGTTCTTTTTTATTTTCAGATTCTTTTCTCTGGAAAGCTGTTTTCCCACTCATTCCACGCACATATGCGCGGTTTGAAAAATTAAGTTCTGGCACAATATCAAGTGGAAGAATCGGATCGATCGTATAGCATGCCACTAAATCAATCGTCACACCATCTTCAAATAAACTGGAACTATTCAAATCAATTCCATTCAATCCGCCCACCACACGAAGCGCCTGCAAACGTGAATCCGCCGATTGTTCCGATGAATCCGCTCCTATGTAACCAGCCATCATTGGTCTCGCCACCAATGTGAGAAGCTGCGTGTTTGCTTCATCCGACGCTTCACTGAGCATCGCACTGCCTATATTTTTCAATATATCTTTCGGATTAAGCGTTCCATTGTACTCCAATTCCCCATAATTTCCGCTTTGCAGATTTTCATACAGTTTTACTATTTCACCTGCATCCGTATTAAACTGATCCTTTCTACCGGAAGTCGAATTTTTTATATCCTGATAAGCATCGTTCATGCCCGTTACTTGATATAAATAGGAATACATGGACAATTCCTTGGCAGTCTGAGCAACGGCATGCTGTATCAATCCATAGGCATAGACAATCCGCATGATATAGAGGAACGTAACAACAATCATCATAAAAATCGAATAGGAGATCGATGCCTCTATCGTCAGAGCGCCTCTCTGCTTCCTGCATTTTTTCATGTCACTCCTCCTATTAATATCCCTGATATATCGTGCTCTTAAACTTCATCCGTCCCATTACACCATTCTTTTCGTATTCCGCCTGAAACGGTGTCACACTTCCAAACATATAACGGACCGACATCGCACTTTCCGCCCGCAGGTATGTATACGCATTTGCCATCGTGAAATTTCCATCCGTTTTTTTCATGTTCATCTCTATCAAATCTGCCGTTCTCAAGATCTGCTTTTCTTTTCCCTGTATAAGCAGCAGAATAAGGAGATAATCCTCATACGAAACAAAAATTCCTTTTTCCTGGTAATGTGACTTTAAATCTTTCCCCTCTGTCCATTCCGATGGATCCAGTGTCAAAATCAGATTATCCTTTGTCTTAAACAACGGAATTTTATAGCCTCCGTTAATCAGGTAATTCATATCTACATACGTTTCTGCCACTGCCCAGGCGGAAATAAACATCCATTTAAACACCGTTGGAGGCACAAGACCAGCTGTTAAAAGACTTGCGGCTGCCCCTGCTTCTATACAGGCAGCTTTAATCTCTTTATTTCGGTAAACTGCCAGCATATTATTCACAAGGCGTTCTGCATAAATGGTCGCATATACCGCATCTTCATTTTTCTGATCGCTCTGCATGCCATATACGAGATATTCCACTTCACTTCGCAAAACTGAATCGCGGTTCTTTTTCGCATCAAACCGCATATCCTGCTCTCCATCTTCATGTGCATATCTCCACTCTGGCATATAAAAGCTGTTCTTATCCGCATCTGACATTCCCTTTTTAGAAAATTTTTCAACGCCTGTCAGGCGTGTCCGGAAAGTCCCGAACATATAGGAAAGATCCAGGATTTCATCCCGACCTGCCTCCCCAACCTTTAAAAGCATACTCTGGTCACGATTTTTAAGAAGATTTTTTGCCCCGTCAAGATTTCCATCTTGATTATAAAAAGAAGTTGTTTTCTCCTTTTCCTGATCCGTCAACGACTTATTCTTAGACGGCAATGCCTGATACACGGCATTCTCCACGCTTCCCCTTGCCTTCGGATTTTCATCTGACACATTTTCCTGTGACTGCGCTGACTGATTTTTGGCAAAATCTTCGGTAATTGTGGCATTGCTCTTCTTTTGTTGATCTGCATTTGCCATTTCCATTGTTGGGTTAATATTTTCCCAATTTTTTTTGCTATTCCATTTTTTTTCGCTAAAATATTCCGTTTCACTTTTAATTGCCGGATCATAGGAACGTGTTTTAGAGGAACCACTTAACGCCTCAGAAACCGATGTTGTCATGCCACCAGTATTCAAGTAATAAAAATAATATTCTACTTCCTCTTCCTCATCGTCTTCTGAGTCATCCTCCGATGAAGAATCATCTTCATCGGAATCCTGCCTCGGATTTTCTTCTCCATATTTCCGGATCGCTGCGTCTATCTGGGTCATTTTTTTATCAATACGCCCCTCCAGACCACTGTCCTCTTTTAACTTTTTTAACGTCTCATCGTCTAATATTTTCTCAATCGCAGGAAGATAAGTTGTTTCATATTCCTTAATGCCAGACTCTGCTTCCTCCTGCAATTCCTTTATATCTTCATTCGATGTTCCATTATATCCATCCTTATATTGCTGCAACTTTGTAATCGAATTCTGAACTTCCTTTTTTGCTGATTCTGCCTTTTTATAAACATCTGAAGCTGTCTTTCTGACATCTTTCAACGCATCCTTCAGCGCAGTGCGGCTCGCCTTACAGGAAACATCTGCAGACTGTTTCTTCTTTTTGCTTCCGCTCTCCTGATCTCCTTCATCATCCGCCTCATATTCACTTTTGATGCGCTCCATTTCCGCCTGTAACTCACTCTTATAGCGTTCCTGGCACTCATCCACCTTCTTGATAGCGTTGTTTAATGTTTCAATGGTATCCCGCAGTTCTTTTAAGATCTGATCTGTTTTTTTATTCTTATCATCCACTTCCATCTTTTTTTCCATGGCGTCCGCAGCTTCTTCTTTTGCCTTCTGTTCCTCCTGTGCCTTACCCAACTGGCTTATCAAACCAAGCCTGTCTGCCATAATATAAACTCCGCGGAATTTTGCATCCTCGATCATCTGATTCTCCAAGACTTCCTGATTTGCCAGGCTATGGATCGCCTCAACATCACAGGAATCAACCGAAAAATCATATAAATTCAAAAATTTTTTCCCCTTATATGGATTTCCAGCTCCAATCTGCGATTTTAAAATCCCCCATATTTTTTCTGAGTATTCTTCATCATCCGAAAGTCCGGATGCATATAAGGTAGCTTTCAGGCTTTCCTTATAAATTTCTTCTATCTTACCTGGGTCTTTTATCGCAAATAGACCATACTCATCTTTCAAATCTTCATTATAAGAAGCCAGTGCACTGGCTGCTGCCAAATCCCCTGCTTCCTGCGTCATCGCTCTGGCACTCGCCATTCTGCTTCCATCAATCAGCACTGCTGACAAAAGCAAAGTTGGCACCAATATCATAACCAGAAATATAGATATCGCACCTTTCGTTGTTCTCTTTCGAAAAAAGTTCATTCTCTCCCCCATTATTTACGGCTTCTTCTACTTTAATAGTTCTTTTACTTTATCCAACGCATCCCTGATTTTATTGTACCCATTTTCCATATTTCCATATAGCTTCGTCTGTTTAACCACATCCATCGTCAAGTCAACATTACGGACAAAATCAGGTGAATCAACTACGGCCGATACCATCGTTGTATTTACATCAAATGGACCTTTTTTCCCAAACATTTCTGCAACCGAATCAACCGGCATCTTATAACTGCTCTCTATATTTACCTTGATTTTCTTAGAAATCAGGTTATCTTCTACTTTTGTATAATTTCCGCTATTTTTCACAGTTCCAGTAATAACATTATATTTTCCCAGCCCCGCAGACACATATTGGTTCACAACCGACGTATAATCTTTCTTTGCCCCGCTATCCATAAACGGTACATTGCGGTATGGATCATGAATTTTAAAATCATCCAACTTTTTTATTCCCGTTGTCATATCTGATACACGGGAACTATATATAACTGAACCTCTCTCAGACGCCCGTGCCGCCAGACTCTGTGTATTTACCTCCTGATACAGCACTATTCCCATAAAAAGAATAAATATCAAAGAAAAAAACAGGACCGAAAAGACCATCGTTGCTTCAATCGTCAAATATCCGTCCTGATTTTTTTGAAACGTACATAAGGAGAATCCTTTCCTCTTCATTCCACCGTCTCCTGTCTTGGTATCGGGCAGAGAATAGAACTCGGTATTACCTATCTCTGCCCGTTCAATGTGATTGTAGTCTTCCACTTTAAAAATCAAACGTAAACGAATGATCTCACAAAAAACTTTTTGTATATCAGCCTCCGACTCCAACATCCTTCACTGTATCTGTTTTGAACACTTTCTCCATGATACCTTTTGCAAAATCAAATACCTGTTTTCTAAACAACAGTGCAATACACATCAGAGCCGCAATGATCATAACAATCTCCACAGTTCCCATACCATCTTCTTCTGTCCAGAAACGCTTCAGCAGTTCCATACCATTTCCTCCTTTGTCTTATTGTTATAAAAAGGCTGTTCAGCCAATCTACCATTTACATTCCCGACGTCATACTCATAACCGCCGGCGTCGATACAATCAAAACGATTCCTAAAAACATAATCATTAATGGAATCAATATTTTCGTGCTGGCTTCCTCTCCCATCTGACGGGCAGCATTTTTTCGCATCTCCCAGCACTCATTTCCCTGCGCCTGTAAAACCGGTACCACCTCACTGCCGCCGCGGCGCAGATTCATCACAATGACCGAAACAAATTTTGTGATCTCCTTGACATGGCAGCGTCTCGCAAATTCTTCATATGCTACACCTTCTGGTTTTCCCGCCTTGATCTCCATCAAGGCAAAACGCATTTCATTATAAAGAATATGTTCTTTTTTATTCTCGTTAATAATCTTTTCCCACGCCTTTGAGATCGTCATTCCGGCATTTACCAGCAGTGTCAATTTGTTCACAAATTCCGGAAATTCCATCTGAAGTGCATTTCTCCGCTTCCGAATATCCCCATCCAGGCTGCTGTCAACCAGGAACGGGACTCCTATTCCCGCCACTACTGCAAGTACACTCAACAGTATTCCATTCGAAGAATCTCCTTGTACTGCAAAAATCACTCCCATCAATGAAAGCATCGCACCAGATAAAATCGCTGCCGCCTCCCGGTAACCACCATGGATAAAATGGTAAAAAGACGCATCTTTCGGTCCCCGTATCTCCAGAATTTTCTGATACACCGTATTTTTATGACGCGCCAGAACCGTCTGAAGCTGCATAGGCCTTTTAGACTCAGGAAATCCATGTTCACTTCTCCAAAGACCTAGTGGAATAAAATTCTTCAATCCATACTCTTCTTTATCTACATATTCCATATACTCGTCATATTTCCCTTTGGAACGCAGATAGCAGAGCAGAAAATTTCCAATTAACAGCACTGCCACCGCGCCTGAAACTATGATACCCAGCATTTCCTCCTCCATTCATTAAACCTGAATTTTCATAATCTTTGAACCCACAATATAAGCGATAATAAATAAGATAATTGCCACCGTCATTGCCAGATTACCTGCTATCTGATTGAATACCGGAGCCATATAATCCCCCGATGTCAACGTCAAAAATACAATCATCACAACCGGCATAACCATCAACACATTAAATTCAAATTTTTTTCCGGCGATCATCGTATCTATTTCCTGCTTCACCTCAATTTTCTCTCCAATCGTATTGGAGGTCGAACGCATCACCTGAATCAAATCACCGCCTGTCCGTTTACAGGTGACAAAGATATCAACAAAATTATCAACATCTTCCAGATGTGCGCGCTCGGCAAATTTTTGAAGCATCGATTCTACCGTATTATTCATACTGATACCGCGGATGATATATTCCAATTCCACCAATATATCTGTCTGTGGATCCGGATATATAACCCGTAGATCGGTTAATGAATCTTTTAAACCTGTTTCAACCGACTTTCCAACTGACAATGCCGAGGACAATGAATACAGCATATCTTTAAATTGCAAAGTCAGCTGATTTTTTCTTTTTCGAATAATCTGTTCCGTCCGAATATCCGGAGACTTAAATGACAAAAGAGCAAACAGCATCGATAAAATAATATTATGATAAAAAACATATCCAACTGCAAACAGCACAATCGCAGCAAAAATAATCGTAAGGATGCGTTCCTGCTTTCCCATTATATATACATCATAATCTGTCAGACCATCTTCCCTGGGAACAGATCTTTCCTTTTTCTTACCAAACATTTCTTCCCCCCATTTTTACACCTTATCCGAAATACCAGCCATTTTAAATTTAAACGTATTTACCATCGGATTCTCTGTACGTTCCAGTCCTCCTATAATTCGTCCATTTTTATCTTCGCCATGTTCGACAAATTTATAGAGTGTATTTAACTGGAACTCGCCATTTTCGTATCCAACCACTTCCGTGATTTCCACCGTCCGCCTACTCTTATCACGCAAACGCGATAACTGGATAATAATATTAATCGCAGATGCAATCTGCTGGCGAATCGCTTCGAGCGGAATATTATTTCCTGACAAAACCATCGTTTCCAGTCGACTCAGCATATCTTTGGTTGAGTTCGAATGTCCCGTCGAAAGAGAACCATCATGACCGGTATTCATCGCCTGAAGCATGTCAAGTGCCTCTGCGCCCCGGACCTCTCCTACAACGATCCTCTCCGGTCTCATACGCAGGGAAGAGCGAATTAGATCCCGGATGGTAACCTCTCCTTTCCCTTCCATATTGGCATTTCGTGTCTCCATCCGGACAAGATTGTCAATCCCCTTCAGCTGTAATTCCGCCGAGTCCTCGATCGTAATAACACGCTCATCTCTTGGAATAAAATTGGACAACGCATTCAGGAATGTTGTTTTTCCTGAGCCTGTACCACCGCTAATAAATATATTAAATTTCGCTTTTACCATTCGTTCCAAAAGTTCCGCCACCTCCGGAGTGATGGAACCGTATTCAATCAGCTTTTTGACCGTCATCGGATCCTCTGGGAATTTTCGGATCGTCACCGTCGGTCCGTCCAATGCGATCGGTGGAAGTACAACATTCACTCGGGAACCATCCAGAAGGCGGGCATCTACGATCGGATTTGCTTCATTGACCGTTCGGTTTACTTTGGATACAATGTTTAAAATGACGTTTAGCAAATTGTCATTTGAACCAAAACTAACATTTTTCTGATACAGGCGTCCATTTTGTTCAATAAAAACATGGTGAGGACCATTAATCATAATCTCTGTAATCGACGGATCATCCACCAATGGCTGAAGTACATCCAAACCGCGCATCGAGTTGAACACCGTTTCAATCACAGTCTGCCGTTCTCCTAAGGATAGATAGTTCTGGCGCGATTCTTCTGCTACGATCTGGCTGATTACTTCCCTTATCTCGTCATCTTCCACTTCTCTCGTCAAATCCAGACGATCCGATACAGCCGCACGGATATGTCTCACATATTCCTGCATATTCTCTATCATCGCATCATTCCCCTTCTCTCAGAAACTTTATTCCGCAGTCTCCCGGCTCATGAGAGGCACCATAATCGACTTCAACATATTTCCCGACCGTATAATCTGCCGCATATCTGAAAACAATGGCGCCTCTGCCACGACACAAACACAGGAAATCTGTGCCAAAATTCCACTATTTGAAAACTCTGAGCGAATCTCTGATGCTGCTGTCCGGTTTACAATCATTTTCATCTTTTCTGCCAGAACCCGCCATGTTTCCTGAAATTCCGTTTCACGAAGAAAACGTCTCATTTTTGCAACGGCTGCCTCTCCCTCTACTTGTGGTACATAAATCACGTCCGCTTCTTTCAACGCCACCTCTTCTATCTCCGAAAAGCCCGACGATAAATCTATAATCACTTCATCGTATTCTGCCAAATCCCGGATTGATTTCAGGAGTCTTTGTATATCTTCACCTTTTAGCTCCCTGTACTCTGCCGCACTATCCAGTCCTGATATATAGAAAAATCTCCCTTCCGGCTCCATACCCACATAAGCCGCCACTTTCAATCCCGCATCCATACCTTTTGAACGCACGGCTAAAATCAAGTCTGAAAGACTGCCCGATGTATGAGGCAATATCTCACTGACCGAATCGATCGCTTCCAGGTTTAAGTAAAACACCTTTTTCCCTTCTGCCGCCATACTGGATGCCAGTCCCAGAGACAATGCCGTCTTTCCGCTGCCTCCCGCCGGACTGTAAAACGCAATCATACGTGTATTACTTTTCCCCCGGATCGCCTCCGCTGAACCACTCTTTTCCGCATATTTAAGCAATATATCATTCAACAGATTTTGTGTTTTCTGATATTTTTTTACAACTGCATATCCTTCTTTCGGCTCCATGGTTGATGAAAGCAGAATTTTGGTCGTTTTTTCGCCCAGGTTTGAAGGTACTGCATCCAGCATATCTTCACTAATAACCAAAATATCTGCTGCTTCCCCACGCTCCAGATACGTTCTTAATTTCTCTGATTTTGTAAATAAATTCTGTTCCAACTGTGGTGCATGTTCCATAAAATACCCGGCTATATGATTTAAATACTCACTATCCAGATCCGCCAAAACCATTCTTTTTTTCATCGTCCAAGCCCCTCATCTTTTATTGCACATTTGTATATAAATTATTATACCATCCTTCTTACTTTTGTCAATTTTTATAATCATTTTATGATTATTTAATTTGACAAAATAAAACTATGCTCATTTATCACAAAAAACAAGGCAGCGGATCCACATCATCCACTGCCCTGTCTTCACACTAAAAATTCATTTTTTCGTACCAGCTTACCGAACCCGGACACCGTTCTGATCCACGTATCGGTCACCGATCCGTGTACTCGTCGCCATCGCGCCCTTAGTTCCATCTGACACTTCGTTCAAATAGTACTCTTTTCCGTCAATCGTCTGCCAGCCAGTCAACATTCTGCCGCGCGTTCCATCCGCGATCGGGTAGAGATAATATTTCTTATCTCCATCTGTTACCCAGCCAGTCTGCATCTGACCCTGTTCATTGAAGAAATACCATTCCATTGTGCCGTTGTATGCCAGGTACTGCCAGCCCCCTGTTGTCATGACGCCGCGCTGTTCCATATCTGAACTGTCATTGAAGAAATACCAGATACCATCAATCAGTTTCCAACCGGTACACATCTTACCCTGTGTGCCGTCAGATTCCAGATTCAGGTAATAGGTTTTTCCGTTCAGTACCAGCCAGCCGGTCATCATGGTTCCATCTGCTCCGAAATAGTACCATTCCATCGCGCCATTGTAGGAAAGCTGCTTCCACTCATTTGCCGCATAGGTTCCATTCGGATTCTTATAGCGCCACTTGCCATTTTCCCGGGACCAGGATCCTGCGCTGCTGCCAGTGTCACGGCTGGAAGAAGTTCTGTTGCCAGTATTGGTGTTTGTCTGGCTGTTGCCATTGTTATTGTTGCTGTTATTGTTACCGTTGTTGTTATTACCGTTGTCACCCTGATTCTTTCCAGTGATCCGGAAGTTCTGTGCGGTTCTCTTTAATACCTTTGTACTGCCGCTGCCTGTACGGAACTCGGCTGCGATTGTATTAATACCGCTTCTTCCTTTATTCTGGAAGGTCTGGCTGCGGATTGTCATGCGGGTGCTTCCACTTACCTTCGTGAAATCAACACCATCCACTAACTTTTCACCGTTTAACCAGAGTCCTACGAACTCGTCATACAGACCATTGGAAACAAATAATTCATCCGACAGTCCGCTGATTAAGTAATCATAAGTTCCTTGTGCCATTTCAGTACCAAGATATTCTTTTACCTCGTATCCTGCATCCGACGCATCGTGAACATTCTGATTGGTGTTATCCAGCACCGTCAATGTAAATTCTTCGAGGGACGGTAAAAATTCTGCCTTACTGTAGGTAACCTTTACCGTAAACGTAAATTCACCTGTTTCCAGCGGAACACCATAGATTTCTCCGGTTGCTGCATTCAGGCTCAGACCTTCCGGCAGCTCTCCATCTGTAATTTTATATGTTTCCGTTGTTTCCTGATGAATATTGCTGGTCGCAAGCATATAGGAATACGGTACATATTTAACCGCATCGCTCAGCTCGTCCGTGGTAAAGTGCGGATCCTCCGCATATCCCTGAAGTTCGATCTCCACCGGCTCCTGTCCGTCTGCGGAAATAACCAGCGTACCGGAAATTTCGCCTTCGCCGTCCGGGACAAGACGTACCTTTGCCAGGTTTGGCATATCTACATGGTCGCCCGTATAGCGGACACTCGTACTGGTAAAGGCACCCAGCGTATCATTACCGTTTCCGCCCAGTGTCCAGTAGTTATCCAGCGCTACATTCTTCGCATTTTCCAGTTCTACTTTAAGACCCGTCAGCGCTTCTGAACCCACATTCGCGATCAGAATATCATGACGGTATTTAAAATAATCGGTCAGGTAGACTTCACGCATCTCCGGTCCAAATACATAGAGGCTCGGTCCGCTCTCTTTCTTCACAAACGAAACCTGATAGTTGCGTTTCTTCTTATCATTGTGTACCACATACTGTACCGGGCCATCCGAGAAATTTTTTTCGGATACTCCACTTATCTGTTTTTCTCCGCTGTGGACTTTCATATCTGACGCATTCCAGAAAACCGGATGCAGCGTAGACAAGTCAACCTGTTCATCCATTAAAAAGACGGTCTGGTATCCATAGCCGTAGTAGGTATCCATTGTATAGGATGGAGTATTTTTCACATAAAATGAATTTGCATATGACACTTCATTTGCACTCTGCATCTGGAAATATGGATCCTCACGTCCGACGATCGGTCCGTCATCTTCTTCCAGATCTCCATCGTAATCATCTTCTAGCGCATCAACTTCTACCTCTTGCATATAGCATGTCCCGTCTTCGAAAAAGACGGTCAGACCAAACATTCCCCATACTTCCAGTTCTGCCAGGTCATCTTCCATGATTCCCTCATAGTACTGCATATAGTCTTCCGGCTGGAGCTGATATCCATACGGTGCTTCTTTTCCCGGCTGTTTTAAAACCTCATCCGTGATATCTTTCGCCCCATTCTGTTCCGCTTCCGCGATCGTCTCCGGGCATATATACTCATCATTATCCGTGCGATATCCCAGATATACTTTTGATACTTCTTTATCTCCATCGATATCCAGCAGATAGTATATCTTTGAAACTGGCGTATATCCCTTTTCCAGTTCATAGAATACCTCATCCACATCCATATTCGAATATTCATTTTCTATTATAGAATATCCATTCTGAGTGTATCTCATCCAGCAATAAAACGTACTGCCAGAATACAGATTGCCATACTCTTCCTCTGATACCGGTTTCATGCTTCCATTTTCATATGCATAAAACTGACCGAGAATTTCTCCCTCTTCCTCTGGCAACACATCCACTTCAAAGGACAGGCTGCCTAAAACTACGTTTGTCGCCGGATCCATATATGCAATCGTAATCAGATTATCATCCTCAAATTCATCCGGTTCTGTAAATTCGGATTCATATCCGGTTTTAAACAATTCATCTGTCAGCTCCGTTGCCCCCGACAGTATATTGTTTTCTAAATGATCCACGTAATCAGCTGTACGATATGCTTTCACCGACATGTCCTGATTCATGCAGCGTTTTACAAACGAATCCAGTTTTAACTTATATGTTTCTCCTTTTTGATACTCATCACAATAAAACTTTCTGGCAGTGACGGTTAAATCTTCACTATCCATTTCTGAGGTATCTGTTTTCCAGTCTCCGTATAGTTCGTGTCCAGCATCATCGTAAATTGAGAAATCCAGCTGCTCTTCAATTCTTCCTCTCAGATATACACGTACCTTATAGCGTGTCGCATCATCATCCAGCTGTTTGCCCGTACCAACCAAGAACTCCAAATTACAGGATGTACGATGACCCGCATTCCGGATCGTAATCACCCCGTCCATGAAAACTTCCATCGGATTGTCCAGAACCTTGTCATTCTTACCGCTATTGACCCATTCACCTTTTGTCCAGAGAATCGTATCATAATCCTCCGGCAGTTCAACATCTGAACCATCCTCCAGGCTTTTCATATTTTCCAGAATATCACTGACAGGGATGTCCTGATTGGTTGTATAACTGTCATTATTCAGCAGCACATACGCATCCACTACTTCCGCCGGTGCAAGCAGCGACTGCGGTGCAATCAGTTCGCTCGGAGTTGCCTCCTCCACTTCCTCAATCTCTTCTTCGGGAATCTCCTTCTTCGGGAACAATGCATCTAAAATCTTATCCAGAATCCCCGGCTTCTTTTCCGGCTCTTCCTCTGGCTCTTCGGCTTCTTCTGCATCTTTCTTGGCATCTTCTTTTTCGGAAGTATCCTGATCCTCTTTAGAATCTACCGAATCAGAGTCCTCTTTCTTATCCTGTTCAGAGTCTTTTCCGGTCTCCTCCTTGTCAGAATCATCCCCTTCTTTGCCGTCCTTCGAATCCTCTTTCGATTCATCCTCCGAATCGTCTGAATCGGCATCTGATTTTCCATCTTCACTCTGATCCGGATCTTCGCCTGCATCCTCCTTGGAATCTTCTTTTTTCTCGTCTTCTGAGGTCTCGTTTTTTTCTGCCTCTTTCTCGTCCTCCGGCTCCTGTGTGGTTTCTGAATCCCCTTCCGAAGCTTCTTTTTCCACTTGCTCTTTCACAACCGGATCTGCGAATACACTGACCGGTGTCTGAAGCAGTGTCGTCGCCGTCAGGACGGCTGCCATCATCTGCGCCAGCTTTTTCTTTCCTTTTCTCACACACTCCTCCTCCTTTTCATTCGAATTATGTACCTTTGCGCGTTTTCATTACGACCTCTGCTTTACATTTTCTGCTCTGCATCGGCAATCATCATGTTCCGCTTCAAACGTACCTCTTTCTCTCACGCTCCCTTGTACCACCTCCTGCAATCTCTTTCATACTCCCCTTTGTGATTTTCATCACTCTTCACGAGCTATTTCTTTCAGCTCATGGATATTGTAAATGCGGCTTTCCCGCATATTACCAGATGGATAATCAAATATCAGCGTGTCGTCCACTACATCGCACAGCCACGGAAGCTCCGCAACCGGCTCACACTGTTGATTTAACAGTTCTCCATAACGTGTTCCACCCACTGTCACATACTGTGCCACGATATTATCACCCGTTTCTGTTATATAGGTAAGGTAGGCATCTTCTGCCAGCCTCCTGACCTGTTTTCCCGATTTCTTATCATACGCCACCGGTGTGCCATGAAGCGGCGATTCAATCCGGTACCGGCTGGTTTCAAAGGTCTCCGTCAAGGTTACGTCTGGCTTTTCCCCCTGTTTTTCCGAAATGCAGGTGCCATCCGCGGCACTGTATTCCCGGATTTTTCCATCGTTATAGATCACTTCCAGCCACGATTTTCCATCTTCTCTCCGGTACTGTTGATCGTATACCTGATCCGCGTCGGGAATCGCAACTTCCGCGAGCTGATTTCCAGCCCTGTCATACAGATTGAACCGATCGTATTGAAACAGCAGGATCGTATTTCCATCCGCGCTGACCCGCGCCTCATCATGTTTGACCAACGGATCGTAAGAAAATATCTCCTGTTCTTTATGATCTTCATATCCAATGACCCGTAGGGACGGCGAATCACTGTTGCCAATCAGCGCTTTTCCGCCTGCCATCTGAAGCAGTTCATTGCCCGTCTCTTTCTCAAAGGAAGTCACGAGGCTGGCGCTCCGGTCATAGAACTGTACCTGATTTCCCGCTGTTATCAGGGTTCTCTCCCCGTCTCTGGTAAATCCATCAATCAGATCAGTCAGTGTTACAAGCGGTTTCTGCTCTCCCGTTTCCGGATCGATCTGAACCAGAAGATTTTCCGTCTGTACGCAGATTCCATCTTCATCCGTATACACGCCAAACGGACTCTGGGAATCAAATCCGCCTGTCTGTATTTCTGCTTCCGTATCAATGACCGCAAATTGGGAACCCTGATTGCCAGATGCAGAAAAGGCAAAATATTTCTGGTAAAATCCGCCTTCAAAGTGGCTGTATCCGCTTCCTGCCTCATATAAAACCAGCGTATCGTCCGGATATTCCAGATTCATTACTTCCAGGGAACCATCCTGGAAGCTGACTCCCAGAAAAGTTCCATCTTCGTTCAGACAGAACAGGTTGTCATGGGGATTTACAAAACGGTCATTGGCCGTTACCTGCTGGCTGCGCCCGGCAAAATCAACCCGTTCGCGCACGGCTCCTGTCTGTGCTTCATAAATAACTGCATACGGTTCCGTCTTATAGACAGCCGCAATCCATTTCCCATCCCCGGATACTGATAATGCCGTCGCCTTCTCCCCGGTCCACAAATTTTTCCCAGCAGATATATCATAGACACTGACTCCTTCTGCTCCCGCATAGACGAGCCGATCTGCATCTAAAAAATGCACCTCCGACAAAGCAGATTCTTCGACTGGAAGTTCTGCCCGTATCTCCCCTGTCGCCATATCAAAAACTGCCAGTTTCCACGCATAAACCGCCGCCCCATTTCTCCCATCTGGCGACTCTGCCAGGGCAAGCGGCTCTGAAGGCAATGTAATAACCCGTTCCGCCTTATAGCCATCCGCCAAATCATAGACACCCAGCGCATCTGCCAGCGCCTTTTCTGTCTCTGCCTCATATTGCGGCATTAGGAGTCCTTTCCGATCCGGCAGCGCCTCCAACGCATATGAAACGGCTTTTTGCACATCTCCCTCTGAAAATGCAGCTTTCGAATACTCCGTCAGTTTCAACCATTCCTCCGCTGTTTTCATCCGCTTTAATCCCACAAAAGACATCGATACACCCGCTGCAAATAGAATTGCAAAAGCGGCTGCCATTGTCCGATCCAGCCGTTTCTGCTTCTTCACACGTGGATCCCGGCTACGAAGTGTCCTGAAATCTTCCAGCATCTCATCTGCCGTCTGATACCGGAGATCCGGATTGGGATTCATCGCTTTTTCTATGATCCGGCAGACCAGCAGACTTATATTTTCTTCCAGAAGCGGTTCCACCGCCAGCGCATCTTTCGCAGGTCTTTTTCCACTTAAAAGATGGTATAGAGTTGCCCCTGCACTATAGATATCGGAGCGGACATCGGGAACTACCTTTTTGTACTGGCTCGAAGCACTTTCCTCTTTATGAAATGTCTCTGTCCGATTTGGCTCTGCAACGGTTAAAGTTGAATCTGCCCCGTCATCTGCCATAAGCACCGTTGCCATCTCATCCTTCGGTTCATTTTCTCTTATATGACTGTCCGACACAAACCCCAACGCGCTTTTGGATGAATAATCAAGTCCATAATGCTCCGGCGACGCATATCCCGCGCTACAGCCAATAACATTTTCTTCGCCCAGAGCCAATGCAATGTTAAAATCAATCAGGCAAATATGTCCGTCCCTGGTCCGCATCAGGTTCGCCGGTTTGATATCGCTGTGTACAAATCCGCGCGGCGGTTCCCCGTGGGTCGGACTGTGAAGGTATGACAATGCCTCCAGCAGCTCACACGCCCATGTGATGACCTGTGACTGTGAAAACCGTTCTCCCCTTTTTAACGGACGATCGAGGCTTTCTCCCTCGATATAATCCATAACCGTATAAACCGTATCGCCTTCTGCAAAAAAGTCGTACACTCTCGGAATATACGGATGATTTAACTCCTTTAATATATCTACTTCCCGGCGTAAAAGCTCCGGTTTCGTCGTGATCTTCCGCTTATCCGCCTTTAGGACAACCTTTTTCCCCAGACGTACATGATACGCTAAAAAGACATTTCCGCCGCCACCGGAACCAATCTTCTCTATTATTTCATACGTGGAAGCTATCATTTCTGGCATACTCTTATCCCCTGTTTCTATAACTTTGATCGTGCTGAAACATCGTACTTCTTTTAGTTTTTTCTATCGTTTTTTCGCATGCTTCGAAAGATTTCTCTTTCCATACTCCATATCCAGCTGATAATTTAAAGATGCCCAGCGAATCTTCGATATCAAATAAGTGATAACACCGCCGATTGCTGCTGCCCCCGCCAATATGAAACCGCCTAAAAACAAAATATTGTCATTCCATTCTCCCATTTTCACATTCCTTTTTAATCGTTTTGTATAATCCTGAGCAATCACGCCTTGCTCCATCTCTTCCATTTTTTTAATTGTAACTTTTTCCGTACCTATATTTTAAATGCACACCTTGTTTTTGCATGTGGTCCAATTTTTCTTAAAATAATTATATCATTTTTTGTTCCTTTGTCAATTTTCATTATCCTTTATAGACAATTATATTTAACACATTTTTATCCCGTCACTTCCCATTATCTTTTCATGATAATTTCATTTACCTTTTGGAACGCTATCATTATTATAAAAAGGAGGATTTCCATGATCGTACAAACTGCTGATCGAATTCGCGAACTTCGCGAAAAAAATGACATGACTCAAAGTGAACTGGCTAAACGACTCTCGATTACCCGCTCTAGTGTAAACGCATGGGAGATGTCCCTTTCCATCCCATCCAGCAAAATTCTTCCAGAGCTCTGCAAGGTGCTTCATACTACCTCGGACTATCTTCTCGGAATGGATGACACGGAACTTTTGTCGTTAAAATATTATTCCGATGATGAACGGGAGATTTTGTATCGTTTGATGCGTTACTTTGATGAATCGAAAGAAAAACAGAAAAAATTGTAATATAAGTACAACAAAAGGGCTGCTGTGACAAGAAATTTTTGTGTGTTCCAATCAATCCAAACACTTATTCCATATCACAGCAGCCCCTGTGCTTTTTTCCTATTTACTTCTTTTCATCATTACCTTACACTTCTTCCGGTTGCAGGCAATCCCATAATTTAATATTTGCTCAACTCCCATCTGCCAGCGCCCGACAGAATTTCTCCGCCATCGCTCCATCCCTGACCACATTTTCCCGGAAACGCATCAGGATATGCTCCGTTATGATATTTCGTATCTCCTGATTCGGAACAACCAGATGGTAGCGTTTTCCATCGGCTTCCCCGCGTTTGGTCAGATATCCCGTCATCAGCAGCGCACTCCAGATATTTTCGGTAGATGCATACAGCTCTTTATAGGTCAGTTCCTCGTTAATTTCTTTTTGGACTGACTCCCCATTTACCAGCGCTTCCAGTTCGGTTTTCGTCAATTTCTGCTTTTCTCCCATTTCATCAATAAAATGGTACATCGTCTCATTTCCGCTGGTATTGATCCAATAATTCTGTGGCGGCAGCTCTGAATCACTAATATGATCGCTGCAATAATTGATTACATCCCACGGGCAATAGACATCCGCTTTTCCAAAACGATATCCATCATACCACGCTTTCACCGTCTCATATGTTTCATCCAGATCATAAGCATGAAGCAATGCCCTTACTTCTGCATCTGTAAAACCAAAGTATTCATCAAACGCGGCACTGGTAATCGGATATACTTTAAAATTGTTCAACCCCGTAAAAATACTTTCTTTTGCCACTCTCAGGCATCCTGTCAGCACCGCAAATTTAAGGCTGTCATTCGTTTTCAGGACATTTTCAAATAAATTCCGTATCAAAAGTGCCATCTCATCGTAAAATCCATTCTCATTTGCCTTGGCAAGCGGAACATCGTATTCATCGATCAGAACGATTACTTTTTCTCCAAAATGTTTTTCTAAAAGTTCAGACAGCTCCTGTAAGCTGCTGGTCAGCGTCTCGTCGTCCATATTTTTCCGCAGAAGCTCGTCAAACAGTTCCCGATCAAACCGGGTCAGTTTTGGACTGTCCATCAAAAATTGCAGCCGTCTGGCTTCGCGGTTAATTACTTTAATTAAATATCCCTTTGCTTCCTCATACGTTGCCCCATTGACTCCTTTTAAGCTAATGGAAACAACTGGAAATTTTCCCATGTAAGCTTCACATAAAGCTGTATTTTCAGAAATATATAAGCCCTTAAACCATTCCGGCTTCGCCCCGACTTCAAAGAAGCTGCGAAGCATACTCATATTTAATGATTTTCCAAAACGCCGTGGGCGTGTAAATAAATTTACTTTTCCCCACTGGTTTAAAAGTTCTTCAATTAACTTTGTCTTATCCACGTAATAGAAGCCATCTGTTCGAATCTCTTCAAAACTTTCTACCCCAATCGGAAGTTTCAGCCGTTCTTTCACTATGACATCCCCCCGTTTCCATTGATTTTTCTATTTTCCGTTCCCATGTTATAACCATATCGAATTATAATTACAACTTTTCTTTTATCTAATCTCTATTTTATCATCTCTATTTTACTGATACAAGAACAAAAAGAATCCTGATACAGGCACCTCTCAATTTTCTCTCTTCATATACTGCAATATATCCAATATGAAGAGAGGTATCTTTTTATGGAAACATACAACTACGACGCAGCAGCGGCAGTGCCCGAGGGGGACGCTGAGATGACTCCGGAGACAGATACGGCAGCAGCTGGAATCGGCGACACAACACCGGCGGCTGTGTGAACTGCGGCGGCTCTAACTGGAACACATCCCCCAACGGAACGCTCTGGACCCCCATTTTTTACCACTCACACCTAATTTCATTTCCAGGCACCAAAAAAGTACCGCAATCGCTGTAATTACGGTACTTTCTGGGCTTGACACATTTTCAATTTACAAAGTATATTTAGAATTTCCCAGCCTTCGCAGCTTCCTCAATACCTACCGCAACCGCCACAGTAGCGCCGACCATCGGGTTATTACCCATACCGATCAGACCCATCATCTCTACGTGAGCCGGTACGGAGGAAGATCCTGCGAACTGTGCATCGGAGTGCATACGTCCCATGGTATCGGTCATGCCGTAGGAAGCCGGACCTGCTGCCATGTTATCCGGGTGAAGGGTACGTCCTGTACCGCCGCCAGATGCTACGGAGAAGTATTTCTTGCCTTTCTCGATGCATTCCTTCTTATATGTACCTGCTACCGGATGCTGGAAACGGGTCGGGTTGGTGGAGTTACCAGTAATGGAAACGTCTACGCCCTCTTTCCACATAATCGCCACGCCCTCGGTAACGTCATTCGCACCATAGCAGTTTACTTTCGCACGAAGTCCCTTGGAGTAAGATTTTCTCCACAGTTCTTTTACTTCGCCTGTGTAATAATCCATCTCTGTCTCTACATATGTAAAGCCGTTGATACGGGAAATAATCTGAGCTGCATCCTTGCCAAGACCGTTTAAGATAACGCGAAGCGGTTTTTTACGAACTTTGTTTGCTTTTTCAGCGATACCGATCGCACCCTCAGCTGCTGCAAAGGACTCATGACCTGCCAGGAAGCAGAAGCAGTCGGTCTCTTCTTCCAGAAGCATCTTGCCTAAGTTTCCATGTCCCAGACCTACTTTACGCTGATCTGCTACGGAACCCGGAATACAGAATGCCTGCAGTCCCTCGCCGATCGCTGCTGCCGCATCGGCAGCTCTGCGGCAGCCTTTCTTGATTGCGATTGCCGCGCCTACCGTGTAAGCCCAGCACGCATTTTCAAAACAGATTGGCTGGATCTTCTTTACCTGATCGTATACATCCAGTCCGGCATCCTTCGTGATCTTCTCAGCTTCTTCGATCGAAGCAATGCCATAGCTATTTAATACGGAATTGATCTTGTCAATTCGTCTCTCGTATGATTCAAATAATGCCATTGTGATGTTCCTCCTTAACTATGTACCCTGTGATTATTTGTTACTGTTCACGCATACGTGCCCAGCAACGCAATTTTGCCGATGCTTCGCATTCCAAATCGGCAAACTCCGATGTCAGAAATGTATCGTACGGAATTTTCAGTTCAGAAAACTCCTATCTATGTACAATAACGATTATTCCTGTCTCGGATCGATAATCTTAACTGCATCGTCTACACGGCCGTACTGACCTTTTGCCTTCTCATATGCAGTGGTCGGATCGTCGCCCTTCTTGATGAAGTCAGTCATCTTACCTAAGTTTACAAACTGGTAACCAATGATCTGATCTTCTTCATCCAGTGCAATTCCTGTTACATAGCCTTCTGCCATCTCAAGGTAACGCGGACCTTTTTTCAGAGTTCCGTACATCGTACCTACCTGAGAGCGGAGTCCTTTTCCAAGGTCTTCAAGGCCGGCACCAATCGGAAGCCCCTCTTCAGAAAACGCACTCTGCGTTCTGCCATATGCGATCTGGAGGAACAGCTCACGCATGGCGGTGTTGATTGCATCACAGACAAGGTCTGTATTTAATGCTTCCAGTACGGTTCTTCCCGGAAGAATCTCTGCTGCCATCGCTGCAGAATGGGTCATACCAGAACATCCGATCGTCTCTACCAGAGCCTCCTGAATGATACCTTCCTTAACATTCAGGGTCAGCTTACAAGCACCCTGCTGCGGCGCACACCAGCCAACACCGTGTGTTAAACCGGAAATATCCTTTACTTCTTTGGACTTAACCCACTTTGCCTCCTCCGGGATCGGAGCAGCGCCGTGATTTACGCCCTGGGCTACTGGACACATATTTTCTACTTCTTGTGAATAAATCATTGTAAGACTCCTTTCGAAATGATTGGATTTTGTACTTTGTTAATTTTATCACATCAATCCTGTCCCTATTATCTCACGAAATTCTCAATTCGTCCATAGGTTTTTTGTAACTTTTCAGACGGTTTTCTCATCTTTCTTTCTCTCCAAAAAAACATACAAAAACAGGACAAAACTAACGAACAGAATACATCCCTTTACCATGCTGGAAATACTTAACGCCCACCAGATACCGCTAAGTCCCATCACGGAGGACAACAACACTGCCATCGGAATGCGCGCAGAGGTAAAGGTCACGCTGATGATCGACGGATACAACGTCCGCCCCAGGCCGGAGAACGCACCGATCGAGGTCTGTTCCACCATCATAAACATCTGGCTCAGTCCCACGATCCGCAGGTAATTAATGCCTATCGCCATGACCTCTTCTTCATGCAAAAAGATCGAGAACAGCGAACGCGCCATTCCGATCAGCAGAAACGTCGTGCAGAGTCCCCACGCCGCCGTCATCGCGATCGCACAGAAATAGCCGCGGCGCACACGGTCATACCGCTTCGCCCCATAATTCTGTCCGAGGAATGCATTGACTGCCGCCGAAAAGCCATCTCCGACCATCCAGGAAACGGATTCAATCTGACTGCCAACACGCTGTGCCGCCACTGCCAGATCACCCCATCCGGTGATAAGGCGGGTCAGAATCATCGAAATTCCAGCGTAAATCAGGTTCTGCACCGCCGACGGCACACCGATCCGCACGATCTCCCTCCAAACCTTCACCGGAACCAGCACCCAGAGACGCAGATGCGGAAACAGCACCTTTTCCCGCAGGACTGCCTTGAAAAACAGGAGGCTTACGAGCGCCTGTGCCGTGACCGTCGCAGCCGCTGCTCCGCTGACTCCCAGTTCCGGAAATGGTCCGATTCCAAAGATCAGCACCGGATCCAGCACAACATTGAAGACAAGCCCCGCCACGTTGACGATAAACGGTGTCCGGCTGTTTCCCGCCGCCGTCAAAAGTCCGGTCAAGATCGCATTTAGATAAGAAAAGATCACAAGCCCACAGGCGATCCGCACATACCATTCTGCCTGTGCAATCACCTCCGGGCTGTTTAATTTAAAAAATCCAATTAACCGACTGGCTCCAAAGAGCGAAACCAGCCCATACAGCACGGCAAACAAAATCCCCAGCTGCAGCGCACCTCTCGCATACTGCGCCGCACTGTCATTTTCTCCCGCACCAAGACAATGGGCGGTCTTTACCTGACCGCCCGTTCTCGCCAAAATCGCAAATCCCTGGGAAAACCAGGTATACATACCTGCCGATCCCACCGCCGTGACAGCACCTGCCCCGAGGCGTCCGATCCACGCCATATCGGTCAGATTGTAAAGCATCTGAACCAGAGAAGTCGCCATGATCGGAAGAGCCAGTCGGGTCAGTGCCGGGGCGATTGCTTCATTCAGCAAATCTACATGATGAGATTTCATTATTTTGCAGAAAGATACTCGTCGATGCCTCTTGCACCTGCTCGTCCGGCTTCCATCGCGAGAATAACCGTAGCCGCGCCAGTCACTGCGTCGCCTCCGGCGTAAACGCCCTCTTTCGTTGTCTTTCCATTGCTCTCATCCGCCACGATACATCTCCAGCGGTTAATCTCCAGACCTTTGGTCGTATTGGAAATCAGCGGGTTCGGGGAAGTACCCAGCGCCATGATAACAGTATCTGCATCGATCGTGAAATCAGAACCGACCACCTCAACCGGACGTCTTCTTCCAGATTCATCCGGCTCGCCAAGCTCCATACGGCGGCATACGATGCCTTTGACCCATCCGTTCTCATCCTCGAGAATCTCAACCGGGTTGGTCAGAAGGTCAAAATGGATGCCCTCCTCTTTTGCGTGATGTACTTCCTCCACACGTGCCGGAAGCTCTTTCTCACTTCTTCTATATACAATATGAACTTCTGCACCGAGACGCAGAGCCGTTCTTGCCGCATCCATCGCTACGTTTCCGCCGCCGACTACGACTACCTTCTTTGATTCCATGATCGGTGTGTCATAATCATCGCGGAATGCCTTCATCAGGTTATTTCTGGTCAGGTACTCATTCGCAGAAAATACGCCGTTGGCATTTTCACCCGGAATACCCATGAACTTCGGAAGTCCGGCGCCAGAACCGATGAATACTGCCTGGAAACCTTCTTCATCCATCAGTTCGTCGATTGTGATAGATTTTCCGATAACTACGTTTGTCTCAATCTTAACGCCCAGCTTGCGGACATTCTCGATCTCCGGCTGTACAACGCCGTCCTTCGGAAGACGGAACTCCGGAATGCCGTAGGTCAATACTCCGCCCGGCTCATGAAGTGCCTCGAAAATGGTTACTTCATAGCCCAGTTTTGCCAGATCGCCTGCACAGGTCAGACCTGCAGGACCGGAACCGATGACTGCTACTTTCTTTCCGTTTGTCTTCTCCGGCGCTGCCGGTACAAAACCATGCTCACGGGACCAGTCTGCCACGAAGCGCTCAAGTTTACCAATGGAAACCGCCTCGCCCTTGATACCGCGCACACACTGTCCCTCACACTGGGATTCCTGTGGGCAGACACGTCCACAGACTGCCGGAAGTGCCGAAGAAAGTGCGATGACTTTCGCTGCCTCCTCAATATTTCCCGCTTTTACTTCCTGGATAAACGCCGGAATATCGATGGAAACCGGGCATCCAGCGATACATTTTGCATTTTTACAGTTCAGACATCTCTCAGACTCCGCAACTGCTTCTTCCATATTATAGCCGAGACATACCTCTTTAAAATTAGTCGCACGTACCTTCGGATCCTGCTCTCTGACCGGCACCTTTTTCATCATATCTCTCTTTGCTTCCATTATTTGTCACCTCCGCACTGTCCGCATCCGCCGTGATGAGTATCGCCCTCTTTCAAGCGCAGCATCGCTCTGCCTTCCTGAGTCTTATAAATTCTCTGACGTTCCATCGCCTCGTCAAAATTAACAAGATGTCCATCAAACTCCGGTCCGTCTACGCAGGCAAATTTGACCTGGTCGCCTACGGTGACACGACAGGCACCACACATACCGGTTCCATCTACCATGATCGGGTTCAGGCTGACAATCGTCGGAATCTCCAGTTTTTTCGTCAGCAGGCAGACAAATTTCATCATGATCATCGGTCCGATTGCAACACAGACATCGTACTTGCGTCCCTGTTTTTCAACTAAATCCTCGATGACACCTGTAACCATACCTTTAATGCCAAAGCTGCCATCATCGGTTGTGATGTAAAGGTTTCCGGCTGCCTTCTCCATCTCCTCGGTCAGGATCAGCAGATCTTTGGTCTTAGAACCTACGATAACATCTACATCAATGCCGTGCTCATGCATCCATTTTACCTGCGGATAAACCGGAGCCGCACCGACACCGCCGGCTACGAAGAGGTATTTCTTCTTTTTCAGCTCTTCTACATCCTCATGGATAAACTCGGACGGATTTCCAAGCGGTCCTACGAAATCATGGAATGCATCCCCAGCCTTGAGGGTGCTCATCTTCTCGGTAGAAGCTCCCACGGTCTGGAATACGATCGTGATCGTTCCTGCCTGACGATCAAAATCACAAATAGTCAGCGGGATTCTCTCGCCCTCTTCGCCCATCTTGACGATGACAAATTCGCCCGGCTCACATGCACGCGCTACACGCGGTGCTTCTACAACCATCAGATAAATCTTATCTGCCAGTTTTTCAGCTTTTAAAATCGGGTACATTCTATTCCTCCTTACAGTTATATGAACATTTTATTGTTTGACTTTTCAGAATTCTCAATTATTTTACCACTTTGTCCTATTTTTGACAACCTTAGAGCGATTCCTTTTCCAGCTTCCGATATTCCCTGAATTCATAGCACAAATTGAAAAATGTCTGCTCGCCGCTTCGTCTTACCAGTTCCCAGCCTTCTTTCTCCAGATCAACCATATGTGTGTCTGCCACATAGGAAAAATCAATCCAGGTGATCTGCGCTGTGTCGCAGAACGGAAGGAACTGCCGGTAAATCGACTCGCCGCCGATGATGACGACATCTACATCTGTCAGATGTTTTTCCTGTTTCAGCTCGTCAATCCGCACCAGCGCCTCCTCGACACTGTGGCAGATCTCTGCCCCCTTTACGCTCAGAGCCTTCTTTTTTGTCAAAATCAGGTTGATTCTGCCATCCAGCGGTCGCTGAGCCGGGAAAGTCAGAAACGTTTTATAGCCCATCACGATGATTTTTCCCATCGTTTCCTGCCGGAATAATTTCTGATCCGCCGGGATCACCGTCAGCATCTGCCCTTTATTGCCGATACCCCAGTTCCGATCCACTGCCGCAATCAGCTGAAAATGTCTCGGAAACCGTTCCGGAAACTGTCTTTTGAGTGTCTTCATCATGCTCGCCGCATTGATATAGAATGCCTCGTCTGGCTGTTCTTTCTTATCTACATGAGAATGGAACACGCGCTCCATCTCCCGAAGCGCCGTCTCTTCTTCCGGGAACCGATTCATAATATCAATCATTGCATCACGGCTGTCACGAAGCTTCTGCATCAGGACATCCCAGATCGTCGCCTTATCCGCTTCACTGACAAAGCCATAGTGGTTTAAAATAATCTCTTTTGCATCCAATTCCGATGAATACTCGATCGATTCTTCTGCCGCCTTATAGTCTACCAGAAACGACGGCATATAACTCCCATCATGCCCCATGACGCCTACCGTCTCACTGCACAGCATCAACTCATCGTCAATCAGGTAAGACATGGAACATTTCGTGTGGCCGATCGTCGCAAACGCGTAGATCGTATGGTCGCCCAGTTCGATCGTCTCGCCGTCCTCCAGCGATACATCAATCTGTAAATCTGCATCGTCATATTCCGAATCCCATGGAAGCCCCGCCGCTTCTGCCGCCTCGCCGCTTAGACGCCGGATCGTCTTCAAAGCGCCCGGTTTCACTAAAATTTCTTTTGCGCGCTCGGAAGCATATGTTTTCACCCCCGGCCATGCTTTCCGCACCGCCGGAAGCCCCGCTACATGATCATAATGGGAATGGGATAAAAGAACCGCGTCTAACTCTGCATCGCCCAGTTCTCTTTTTATATTTTCCACCATCTGATCGGCAGCATACGCCATCCCCGCCTCGAACAGGAGATTGGCTTTTCCCTTTATCAAAAACACCGCACCGCTTCCGCAGCCAGATACATCGATCACCGTCATTGCTTTCTCATCCTTTTTGTTTGAATTTAAAATCGAACCGAGAAAATTTGAACAAAAACAAATCCTCAAATCCATATTTCGTATTTGATTTTACTGGATCTTTATGAAAAATACAAGGACTGGTTCAAATCAGATGAATGTAAGGAATAATAGGGTAACTGTTCACAAATAGGAATTTTCTGAACTGAAAATTCTGTACGATACAGTTCTCGCAGCAGATTTTGCCGATTTGGAATGCGCAGCATCGGCAAAATCCCGTTGCTGGGCACACATGTGTGAGCAGTAACATAATGGGATTTTTAATAACAGAATGCCGCAATTTCATTCCAAACAAACGGAACAATATCTGAGCGGGTGTGGCTGGAATACTCGGACAGATTTTCTAAATTATAAAAAGGATCGGCACCGATATGAAATCGTGTGTTTCGTTACACAGATTCCGGATCAGCGCCGATCCTCTGGGTGGTTGGTTTTAATTTAGTAAATTATGGGGAAGAGCTGCACCCCAGCATGCTCAGTGGCTTCAGCGTGCTCAGTGCCCCAGCTCAAAAAAGCTGCGCTTTTCTTCGCTGGACGGGCTGCGCCCTATAAATCAGTCCAGCAAGACAGTTCCTTATGTGCAAGCACAACGTTCCTGTCTTACTGCCCTGCTTTGCACTGCTTATGCCTCAACCATGTACGGATATGTTACATCCAGGCACGGTACTCTGAGTTCTTTGATGGTTCTCGGGCTTAACCAGCGATACATGTTGATCTCGCTGCCGGCTTTGTCGTTGGTTCCGGATGCTCTTGCACCACCGAACGGCTGCTGGCCGATAACTGCACCGGTTGGCTTGTCGTTGATGTAGAAGTTTCCGGCTGTTCCTTTGAGTGCATCTTCCATCTTAACGATAGCTTCGCGGTCATCTGCAAAGATTGCTCCGGACAGGCCATAGGACGTTGCGGTATCGCAGCTTGCCAGAGTCTCATCCAGTTTGTCATCCGGATATACATATACGGTCATAACTGGTCCAAAAATTTCCTCTACCATAGTCTTGAAATCTGGCTTCTTAGCCTCAATCAGGGTCGGATATATGAAATATCCCTTGGAATCATCGTATCCGCCGCAGATAACGTCTGCATCCTCGGATGCTTTTGCATAGTCGATGTACTCTTTGTTGGTCTTGAATGCGGATGCATCGATAACAGCGCCCATCAGGTTTCTGAAATCGGTTATATCGCCAATTTTAATCTTCTCAATCTCTGCCAGCATACCCTCTTTAACCTGCGGCCAGATGCTTGCCGGAACAAATGCACGGGAAGCTGCGGAGCACTTCTGTCCCTGATACTCGTAGGATGCTCTTGTCAGAGCTGCTACCAGGCCCGGTACGTCTGCGGAATTGTGAGCAAAGATGAAGTCCTTTCCACCAGTCTCGCCAACCAGACGCGGATATGTTTTGTATTTCTTGATGTTCTCGCCTACTAAGGAGTAAACACCACTGAATACTTCGGTAGAACCTGTGAAATGGAATCCTGCCAGATTCGGATCGCTTAATACGTACTTGCTCATGTCAGAACCACGGCTCGGTACGAAGTTGATAACACCTGCCGGAAGCCCTGCAGCCATCAGGGCCTGCATTACATAGTAGTTGGAAAGAACTGCTGTGGTAGCCGTTTTCCAGAGAACTACGTTACCTGCGATCGCCGGAGCGGTCGGAAGGTTAGCACCGATGGATGTGAAGTTGAATGGGGAAATCGCGGTTACGAAACCTTCCAGTGGACGGTACTCGATGCGGTTCCAAACATTCGGTGTGTTGTTCGGCTGTCTGTCATAAATCTGCTGTAAGTAGTATACGTTGAAACGAAGGAAATCAATCAGCTCGCAGGTATCAATCTCAGCCTGATATGCGGTCTTGCTCTGTCCTAACATGGTAGCTGCATTTACTTTATCTCTCATCGGACCAGCGATTAAATCAGCTGCTTTTAAAAAGATAGATACGCGGTGTTCCATCGGCATCTCGGTCCATGCTTTTCTAGCTGCCAGAGCCGCTGCGATTGCATCCTTTAACTCTTTCTCACCGCCGGAAGCTGCTTCTGCGATTACATGAGCATGGTCATGCGGCATAACTGCTTTGGTTTTTCTCTCTGTCCAAACTTCCTTACCACCGATGATCATCGGAACCTGAACAACCTGTGCGGACTGGCGCTCCAGTTCTTTCTTTAAGCTGGCTCTCTCCGGGCTTCCTGGAAGATATGCTTTTACCGGCTCATTTTTCGGCATCTCTACTTTGAAATATCCATTGCTCATTGTTCATCTCTCCTTTTTGACATTTTGTCTCATTCGTGATTACGATATGAATTTTTTTCTCGCTTCATTTTCGTAAAATCTAATTTTTTCTTTTCAATTTTCATATCAGTGAATTTCTATGGCTAAATATTAGCATGTTTTTCATTTTGTGTCAATACTATTTCACATTTAAAAATACATATTTTCATTATGTTTTTCTGTGCATATCGCATAATATCTTTGCTTTTTCCTGTATTCTGTTTTGGATTGTAATTTTTATCGATCTTACTGTTCACGCATACGTGCCCAGTAACAGAATTTGCCGTGGCTTCGCATTTAAATACGGTAAATTCCTGCTGCCACCACGTTTTCTTACGGCACTTTTGCTTCCAAAAGTGTCCACCCGGGAACAGTAACTATCGATTCTTGTAATTCTGTATGTTTTTTTATGCTTTGTTTACGGGACATGGTTTTTGTGGTATACTGATCCCGCCTGAAACAACTCACAAAAGTGAGTTTATCCTGAAAATAATTCACTTATATGAAAAAAGGAGTTTGATTATGCTTAAATTAGAACGTACCAGCGTCATGAATCTGGAAAATGCCATGCGCGGTGCCCGCAATCCGATGAACAGCTGGGGACGGATGGACAGCTTTTATGATGAGAATGGCGAATATAAACTGGGACCGAACGATCTCGACCTTGCGAAACGTCTCCGCAAAGCAGGCAGCGACCACCGCAAGTTTCTGCGCCAGGTATTTGTCTCAGTCGATGTGACCGCACCTCTCTACTGGTGGAAAGAATATGATACTTATAAAGTAGCGACCGTCGCCAATTCAACCAGCACGATGCACAAAATCGCCAGCAAACCGTTTTCGATGGACGATTTCAGCTGCGACCACATGACAGCCGGAACACGCGCATTTATGGAAACAGTTATCGCCAAGCTGGAGGAAATCCGCCTGCGTTATCTGGAGACAAAGAATAAGGATGACTGGTATGATATGATCCAGCTGCTGCCGAGCAGTTATAATCAGATGCGGACTTGTTCGTTTAATTATGAGACACTGATTAATATTTATTATGCCAGAAAGGATCATAAGCTGGCGGAGTGGCATACATTCTGTGACTGGATCAAGACCTTGCCGTATGGGGAAGAATTGATTATTGGGGAAGGAAAATAAATAGATAGCTAAATAATTTGATTGTCGTGGATGGGACGGAGAAAAAGCCGCCCGGGCAAAAATGATCAGGTTTCGAGGACTGGGATTTTCTAGGCATCTTCGGTTTGATTAAAAACAGAAAGAAATCCTCACAAAGCAAGTTTGTTGCGGTTTCTTTCAACATCAAATCCGAATCTGCCAAGTAAATCCACAGTCTCGAAAATTCCATTTTTGCCCGGGCGGCTTTTTCTCCTGTTTATTGGATGATAACTTGGTAAAATTTAAGATCCTGGTGTCATCCAGCGCATGAATGCGGCTGGATGACGGCGTAGGATCTTTTCTCGTTCCGTATGATAAATTACTTTGTCCACCATCTACTTTCTTATCTAACTATATTCAAGAAAGTCCCCCATGTCTTTCTTCTAAATACTGAATGTGCGCTTAGAAGAAATGTTTAGTTATGGCAGAGAACTGGCATTCCCTTGTATACTTTCTCGTAGAGAAGTTTTGCTTTATCAACCGGCAGATTGATGCAGCCGTGGCTGCCGGAATACTGGTAGATGGTTCCGCCGAATTTACTTCTCCAGCTTGCGTCATGGAAACCGATGCCGCCGTTGAATGGCATCCAATAGTCTACGTGACTTTCATATTCATATGTGCCGTCTGCCCGTTTGGCGCCGCGCAGAACGCGGTCGGCCTGCTTGTAGGTCAGGCTGTAAATACCTTCCGGGGTTGTGTAGTTTTTGGACACGTTTCCGGTTACGCACGGAGCATCCCAGGTCAGGGCGCCGTTTTCATACATATATACATGCTGGGCGCCGAAATCAACTTCTGCGTAGGTATTGCCCCAGTCTGCGTCTGAATGGCTGGCTGCCTGCTGGGAGAACTGGACTTCACGTTCCTGATTGATACCTGTCTGCGCCATCAGAACCAGGTTGTCTGTCTCCGCAGTCTGGTCAATCTTCCATCCATAAGGGCCTGTCAAGGCTACCTCTTTTCCGGAAGTGGTATGGAAAGTACGGGTAGTTCCAGCTGTGTCGTATTTCGCTGCCAGCGCCTTGATGTAAGCAGCTGCCTTATCGCGGTCTACAGTAATGACACCATTCTCGCCGCCTGTATACCAGCTGACATATTCAGTACCGGACAGTGTCTCGGTCGCATCACCGATATGGAAGGTGATGGTCGCATTTTTAGCCTGGTTCATCTGGGCGCAGAGTGCTTTTAAGGATGCATCGCCGGAAGTCACCTGGATCGGTGTGTAACATCCCAATGCTTCCAGATCGATCTCTGTCATGCCGGAGGCGATCGCCGCATTGATCGCCGTCTGTACCTTTGCCTTATCCACAGATTCTCCCTTTACTTCCGGAACAATCGTGAAATCTTTTCCTTCTTCCCAGGCGGATATATGGGCATCTACCGTCGGTGCTACACTATCTGACATACAATTTAAGGAAGCAATGCGGTTTGCAAGCATCGTCTGATCGCAGGAAAGCGGCATCGCGATCGTCAGCGCTCCTGCTCCAGCTACCCCTGCTGCCTGCTGGTCAATCGCTGCCTGCAGCTCATTTGTAATCACTACTTTATAGCCGATCTCCGCTGCGGTGATCTCTTCTGTCTTGCCTCCACGTTCTTTAATCGTTAATTTATAAGAACCGTAATTCTGCTCCAGCTTTGCCTTCGCTTCCTCATTGCTCATTCCGCCGACTGCGACGCCATTTACACTTGTTCCATTTGCAAAACTGCCATCTGCCAGTACTGGCTGTGCAAACATCAGCACCAGTGCAGCTGCTGCACCAGTCATTTTAAGTATACTCATACTTTTATTTTTCATTTTTTCACAAACCTCTCTGCCGCGCCATATGGCTGCGGCCTGTATATATGGATTCTGAATCCTTATTATAGCAGAGTCGGAAAAAAAGTCCAGACCGATTCTAAAAAAGATCGTCAAAAGATCCGATTCGTAAGAATTTCTTAACGGTTCCTTTTTTCTTTCCTTTTTCTTTCATTTTTTCCATATTCATGATTGCAGTTTTTCCATTTTGCAGTATGATGGTATTCATTGCAAATGGGAAGTATAACTTTCAGAACGTCCTTAAAAATGTTTAAAATTTTCATGTTCCCAAAAGCGCCAAAAGGACCGCCGCATCTGGCATGCCCTCTTCTAAGTAAACAAGATTTTTATTGTTATCTTGGTCTGCTTAAAAGGAAATATGCCAGTCTGCGGCAGTCCTTCTTTCTATTTCCGGTCAATTTCCGGATTGACATGCACCATAATGTGTTTTACCTTCGGAAATGTCTTTTCAATGCTGTTATGCACCAACTCGGCAATCTTGTGCGCCTCCCGCAGCGGCATGGAACCGTCTACCTCAATCTCAATGTCCGCATAAATTTTATTGCCAAAGATCCGCGTCTGAAGCAGGTCAATCCGCGCCACATCTGGATTCTGAAGAACGCAGGCGCGCAGCTGTTCTTCGGTCTTCTCATCACAGGAATGATCGACCATTTTATCCATCGCATCTTTAAAAATCTCATACGCCGCTTTCACGATAAAGACGAAAATAACCAGGCTCGCGATCGGATCCATGACCGGAAATCCCATTCTCGCGCCCACGATTCCGACCAGCGCACCGATCGAGGAAAACGCATCGGAACGGTGATGCCATGCATCTGCCATCAGTGCGCTGGAATCAATCTTTTTCGCATAATATCGGGTGTACCAGTACATCGCTTCTTTACTGACAATGGATATAACAGCCGCTGCCAGCGCCAGCATTCCCGGAACCTGCAGGTGACTGTATTCTCCCTTGAGCACGTCCGTAAGCGCCTCCACGCCAATCCCCAGACCTGTCATAAAGAGAACCATCGAGAGGACAATCGCAGCCACACACTCCATCCGCTCATGTCCATACGGGTGCTCCTTGTCCGGCTGTTTGGACGACAGCTTAATTCCAATCACCACGATCATCGTGCTGAACACATCGGACGCCGAATGGATACTGTCACTGATCATCGCATTCGAATGTGCGAACACACCCGCTAACAGCTTCATAAACGACAAAAGGATGTTCACTACTATCGTTACAAAAGACACTTGATTTGCCACCTTCTGAAAATCGTTCTGTTTCATATTCGTTACCTCCAAAAAATATCTCATGGCACTAACGATAGGTGGGTGCTGCGGTTTAACCCGTAAAAAAGTATAAAAAAACACCCACGAACCAGTATGAGTAACTACTGTCCCGTGGATGAAACTAACTTCCACTGTCGCTTCTGCGACCCGACCCCATGATATTCACGGTCTGCTCAGTTTGTACTGTAGTTTGATATGCAGTGCAAAGAGTTTGTGATGAATAATAGCACAAATTTACTTTGTTGTCAATATCGGGAAACGCCCTTTCTTCCATATTTATTTTTTCAATTCCTTAATTCCAGCCTCAAGTCCTGCCGCCGTCAGCGGAAACATCGGAATCTCCTCGCGGATCAGACTGATCGTGTACGCACCATAGGCATATGCCCAGTTATTTTCCCGCATCGGGTTCAGCCAGATCGCCGACGGAAAACGCCGGTGCATCTCCTGCAGCCAGTAAATGCCCGTCCGCTCGTTGCTGTGGAAATAGTCGAGACTGCCGCCGCGGTACAGAAGTTCCGACGGCGCCATCGACGCATCCCCAACCAGGATTACCTTGTATTCCGGTTTTAGGTTGTGAAAGACCCACTCGGTCGAGATCTTATCCCTCCAGGAGCAGGACGGCGTCGTAAACAGCTGATCGTAGAAACAGTTGTGGAAATAATAAATCTTCAAATCCTTAAAATGGGACGACTGATTGACCGCCTGGAACAGCCGGTTGCACAGATCCGCATATGCCCACATCGACCCGCCGCTGTCCATCAGAAGCAGAAGCTTCGTCTGGTTCTTTCTCGGGCGCTCCATGACGAGCTCCAGACGTCCGCCTTCGTCACAGGTCTTCTCGATCGTTTTCTCCACATTGAGTTCCGTTTTCGGTCCATCCTCACGGCAGGATAAAAGACGCAGCTTTTTGAGCGCCACCTGGAACTGCCGGATCTGGATAACCGCATCGTCGCGGAAATCGCGGTAATTCCGCTGTTCCGCCACCTGCAGCGCGCTCCGGTTTTTGCCCGGTCCGCCCACGCGGATGCCCTTCGGGCTGTAACCGGAATGTCCAAATGCCGACGTACCGCCGGTTCCAATCCACTTATTGCCGCCGTGGTGCTGCTCATGCTGCTCTTTTAGTCGTTCCGCCATCATTTTACGGATATCGTCCAGATCAAGTCCCGCAAACCGCGCATCGACCTCATCCTTATCATACGGCGTCTGCGCGTGCGCCTTGGCAAGCCAGTCTAAGACCTCCTTCGGAAGTTCCTCAAACGTCTGCACATTTTTAAAATATGCCAGAAATGCCTGGTCAAATTTGTCATATTCGGACTCTTTTTTGACCAGAACCGCCCTCGCCATATAGTAAAACTCCGTCAGGCTCGCGTCGTTCAGGTTCATTTCCAGCGCATCCATCAGGCTGTTCCACTCATTGAGGCTCGTCTTCATCCCGTAAGAACGGAGTAGATACAGAAAATCAGTAAACATATCGGTTATTCTCCACCAGCTTTAAATCCTCTGTCTTTTTTAAGAGTACCCCCGCAAACGGGATCTCCTTTTCCAGCTTCTCCACCGGCACGCCGCCGATCACAAGCGCCTGAATCCAGTCCAACACCTCGGAGGTACTCGGCTTCTTCTGCAGGCCGCGCAGATCGCGCACCCGGTAGAAGGCGTCCAGCACGCCGTCGATCAGCTTCTGGTCGAGATCCGGGTAATGTGCCTTGATGATCTTCTCCATCATCGGCTGCTCCGGGAATGCAATATAATGGAAGATACAGCGGCGCAGAAACGCATCCGGCAGCTCCTTCTCCGCATTGGAGGTAATAATCACAATCGGACGATGCTTCGCTTTGACAGTCTTTCCCGTCTCCGGAATGTAAAATTCCATCTTGTCAAGTTCCCAGAGCAGGTCGTTCGGGAATTCCAGATCCGCTTTATCGATCTCATCGATCAAAAGAACCGTCTGCTTTTCCTTCTCAAATGCCTCTCCCATCTTTCCGAGGCGGATATATCTGGCAATATCATCAACGCCATCCGCACCAAACTGGCTGTCGTAAAGACGCTGTACCGTATCGTACACGTAAAGACCGTCTTGTGCGCGGGTCGTCGATTTAATATTCCAGATCAAAAGTTCCATATCGAGGGATCTGGCAATCGCCTCCGCGAGCATCGTCTTTCCAGTGCCCGGTTCTCCCTTGATTAAGAGCGGCTTTTTGAGCGCCGCCGCAATGTTAACGCTGCGGATCAGTTCATCCGAAGCGATGTATTCGTCACTGCCGTGAAATTGCTGCATGGTAAATTCTCCTTTTAGAAAGTTCTCCTTTTACATAACTGTAAACACTAACAAGGGCAGCATAACGATTCAGGATCCATGCTGACTGCGATCGGTTCGGATCCATCGTTCCTCTCGATCGTCATACATAATCCTGCCCGTTTGCCGCCCTATTGATTTTCTATAAATATAGCAATATTCTAATAGTTTGTCAAATCGTATATATGTTAGGATTTCATTAGAAAAACACGATTGTTACTGCTCACTATTCTACTTTGCCACCCGGATATTCTTGCTGCCGCTAAATCCTTCCGGCGGCTCTGTCTCCGTGAGGATCGTCGCTTCTTCAAACCCCCCGAACGTCACCGAACTTACCATGCCGAATTTCTGGCTGTCCGCCAGCACATAGCAGCGCTCTGTCTGGCGCATCGCCTCTTGCTTGACTAATGCCTCATTCGGATCCGGCGTCGTGAAACCGTGGCGCTTGCTGACGCCGTTGGTTCCAAAAAATCCCTTTGTAAAATGATAGCTCTGGATCATCAGGATCGCCTGACTTCCGATGACCGCCTCCGTCGTGCCCTTTAACTCACCGCCAATCAGAATTACGCGGTTTCCGGCGGCTGCCAGCCGTTTGGCATGTGATACCGCATTCGTCACAAACGTGGCGCTGCGCGCCGGAAGATAGTCTAAGATATACCCGGTCGTCGTGCCCGCGTCCAGATAGACAAAATCATCCGGCTGGATAAGTCCCGCCGCAAACTGGGCGATTCTCCTTTTCTCCTCCTGCTGCAATTCCATCTTCTGTGCCACTGACGGCTCGGTTCCCGTAAATGTCCCGTCCGAGGACACCGCGCCGCCAAACACCTTGGTCAGGCGCCCCGCCTTGTCAAGCGCATTCAGATCCCGCCGGATCGTCGATTCCGAAACTCCCAGCACCTCTTTAATCTCAGGAACTGTCACACTCCTCTTTTTATCCAGAAGTTCCAAAATCAGTTCGTATCTTTTTTCTGTCAGCATGACTCTTTTCCTTTCATCTTCTGCTGTGGTTGAACTTTTTTTAGCTCAATTTTTCACTTCTCTCTGTCTTAATATTCTTATCAACTGCAGCTGCTTTCGACAATGACCTTCCGAATCGGCAGCACACGCCCCGGCGATACGGAAAGCTCATCCACACCCATTTTCAGGAATTCTTTTGTCAAACTCAGATCCGCGCCCAATTCGCCGCAAATACCTGCCCAGATGCCCTCGGCGTGCGCATTTTCGACAACCATGCGGATCATCGCCAGCACCGCCGGATGGTGCGGATCGTAAAATGCATCCAGCTCCGGATTCTGACGGTCAACTGCCAGCGTATACTGGGTCAGGTCGTTCGTTCCGATGCTGAAAAAGTCCACTTTTTTCGCCAGTTCCCGGCTTACCATGACTGCCGCCGGGGTTTCAATCATAATGCCCTGCTTCGGATCGCCAAACTGGAGATTCTGTGCGGTCAGCTCCGTCTTGACCTCCTCGACAATCTTCGCAATCGCCTCGACCTCCCAGACACTTGTGATCATCGGATACATGATCTGGAGATTGCCATAGGCACTTGCCCGAAACAGCGCGCGAAGCTGTGTCTTGAAAATCTCCGGTCTTGTCAGGCAGATACGGATCGCCCGGCAGCCCATCGCCGGATTTTCCTCTTTTTTCAGTTCAAAATAATCGCACTGCTTGTCCGCGCCGATGTCCAGCGTGCGGATAATGACCGGTTTGCCCGCCATCGTTTCCGCTACCTGTTTATATACCTGGAACTGCTCCTCCTCCGTCGGAAATGTTTCTTTTTCCAGATACAAAAATTCGCTGCGGAACAATCCGATGCCCGCCGCATCGTTCTGAATGACCGACGCCAGATCCTTGCTGTTGCCAATGTTCGCATACAGGCGGATCTTCTTGCCATCCAGAGTGACTGTTTCGCGCCCTTTCAGTGTTTGCAGCAGTTCTTTCTTCTCCTGTTCCTCCCGCTGCCGGCGGCGCATTGTTTCCAATGTCTCCTCATCCGGTTCCACATACAGGACTCCGTTCGTACCATCCACAATCGCAAATTTCCCATCTACCGTCTCATCGAGCGCCACGTCCGTTCCGATCAGAGCCGGAATGCTCATCGTACGCGCCAGGATCGCCGTGTGGGAATTGACGGAACCGTGTACCGTCACAAAGGATAGCACCTTGTCCTTTTCAAGCTGTACCGTCTCTGACGGTGCTAAATCATCTGCCAGAATAATCACCGGCTCGTCCGTATGGATGCCCTGACCTGCGCCTCCGGACAGAACGCGCACAATCCGCTCCGAAATATCTTTGACATCCGCCGCGCGCCCGCGCATATATTCGTCCTCCATCGCCGCAAACATCTGGGCGAAATTGTCACCGGTCACCGCAACCGCATACTCGGCATTGACCTTCTGCGTATCGATGATATTCTGAACCGCGTCCAGATAGTCCTCGTCCTCCAGCATGATCTGGTGAATCTCAAAAATCGCCGCATTCGCCTCGCCAACTTCTTTTACCGCCTTTTCATACAACTCGCCGAGCTGGCGGATGGACTCCTGAACTGCCGCATTAAACCGCGCTTTTTCCTGCTCTGTATTCTCTATTTTCGTCCGCTTTACGGTCTGCTCGCCTTTCTGATACACACATATTTTTCCAACTGCGACACCGCCAAATACACTTTTTCCACGATACGTCTGCATGATCATTCCCCTTTCCATTGATCCATTGTCGAAAAATGCCGCCATGTAATAATCCCTTACATCGCGGCATCTTTGTTAAACTACATATTTTCCTTCATAAACTGGCTGACTGCCTCATAAGCTGCTTCTTCATCCTCACCCTCAAAGGTCAGGGTTACTTCCTGCCCGTTCTTTACTGCCAGTCCCATGATACCGAAAATCTTTTTGCAGTCGCCGCTCTTTCCGTCTTTCGTCAGTTTGATCGTACTCGTAAACTGTTTTGCCGCCTTTACCAGTTCACCTGCCGGGCGTGCGTGGATTCCTTCCGGGTCTGTAATGGTATATTTAAACTCTTTCATGATGATGTTCTCCTTCTCATTATAACCTATTTTGATTGATTTGACCAAAAAATTTCTAATAAAGATTCACATTCCGTCAAAAAAAATTATTTATCTATTCTTCTACATTCTTCTTGAGAACTCCTAAGAGTACCGTCGAGATCGCCATGCCAACCACCAGTGCCAGCAGATAGAACAGCGGATTTCCCATGACTGGGAATACGAAGATTCCGCCATGCGGCGCCATCAGTGTGCAGTTAAATAACATGCTCATCGCTCCCGCAACACCCGAACCGACGATGCAGGCTGGAAGCACGTGTACCGGATCGGACGCTGCAAATGGAATCGCGCCCTCCGTGATAAATGCCAGACCCATGATGAAGTTGGTCGGTCCTGCCTCGCGCTCTTCCTTTGTAAATTTCTTCTTAAACAGCATTGTTGCCAGCGCAATCGCACACGGCGGTGTCATACCGCCAATCATAACAGCTGCCATCACATCGTAGTTGCCGGAGGCGATTGCCGCCGTACCAAATACATATGCCGCCTTGTTGAATGGACCGCCCATGTCGATCGCCATCATCGCCGCCAGCACAAAACCAAGAATCAGCTTACTCGAACCACCCATGCTGCTCAGACCATTGTTTAACGCCATATTGATCGCGCCCATGACCGGCTCTACGACGAAGCTCATAACCAGTCCGATGAGCAGGACGCCCACAACCGGGTAAATCAGGACCGGAGCAATCTTTTCCAGTGCCTCTGGAAGATTCTCGCACGCTTTCCGAAGCGCCAGAATCAGATATCCGGCAATAAAACCTGCCACCAGGGCGCCAAGGAAACCTGATTTTCCCTGAGAAGCAATCATGCCGCCGACAAAACCGACTGCCAGCGCCGGGCGGTCTCCGATCGCCATCGCGATGAAACCAGCCAGAATCGGGAGCATAAAGCCAAATGCCACACCGCCGACATTTTTAAACCATGCCGCCAGCGGGGTAATCGTACCAAAGTTTACACGCTGGTCGAGCGGAAGTGCATTCATATCCACACTGAAACCATCAATCAGAAACGCAATCGCAATCAGGATGCCGCCGCCGACTACAAACGGAAGCATGTGGGAGACACCATTCATCAGCTGTGTGTAAATCTGGTGTCCGACACTGCCCGATTTGCCGCCAGAGGCTGCCTTTGCCGGGCTGCTGTTTCCAGATGATGCTGCGTGGTAAACCGGTACCTCCCCGGACGCCGCGCGCTCCAAAAGCTCCGGTGCCTTGCTGATACCGTCCGAAACCTGACATTCGATCACTCGTTTTCCGTCAAACCGATCCATCGGCACCTGTGCGTCCGCTGCCACGATGATGCAGTCCGCCGCCTCGATCTCCTGTGCCGTCAGCACATTTTTTGCTCCGGCTGAACCGCGCGTCTCAACTTTGATCTTCCATCCCTTCGCGCGTGCCGCTTTTTCCAGGCCTTCGGCAGCCATGTAGGTGTGCGCGATACCGGTCGGACAGGAAGTAACCGCTAAGATCTTCGGTCCGGCTGTCTGTTCCGTCTCTGCACCCGCTTTTTGCGCCTGAATCTCCTGACCACCTGCTTGTGCGGCATTCTCTCCATTTGTATCTGCCGCTTCTTCGCCGGAATCAGCCGCCAGTCTCTCATCGATGCCTGCCTGTTCTGCATCTGCCTTATCAATAATGGAAAGAAAGTCTTCCACCGAAGAGGCATTTCGCAGGGAATCTGAGAAATGCTCGTCCATCATGAGAACGGAAAGCTTGCTCAACACATCCAGATGTACGTTATCTTTTGTATTTGGCGCTGCAATCAGAAACAGCAGAGTGACAGGTTCGCCGTCCAGGGAGTCGAAATCCACGCCATTTTTGATGACCATCGCCGCCAGCCCCGGCTTTTTGACCGCATCACATTTTCCATGAGGAATTGCAATCCCCTCGCCGATACCGGTCGTGCTCTCTTCTTCTCTCGCATAAACCTGCTTGCGGAATGCCTCGACATCCGACAGCTTTCCGCTCGCCGCCATCAGCTCTACCGCCTTGTCCAGTGTCTCCGATTTGCTGGTGGGTGCCGCATCCAGCGATATACTTCTCGGATCCAGTAAATCAGTAATCTTCATATCTGTTGCCTCCCTATTTATGCCCGAATGTCAGGTATGCATTGCATATCCGGCAGTACATTTTGCCAGCTTCAAAAATGTCTGCATACAACCTCATCCGATTTTTGTGATTTTACAGTTCTCATACACTTTCTTTATCTCATCCTTCGTCGCCAGCTGCTCCGAAAAGGCGCTCGCGCTTCCAGCTGCCAGTCCCAAGCGGAAGGCGTGTTCATAATCTCCGCTCTCCCCGTATCCGGCCAGGAAACCGGCTACCATCGAATCTCCGGCTCCGACACCATTTTTCAAGGTTCCCTTCGGTGCTTCCGCCGCATAGACGCTTCCATCCTCCGCCAGAAGAACCGCGCCCTTGCCTGCCATCGAAACCAGCACGTTGACCGCACCTTTTTCCTGCAGCTTCTTCGCATACGGAACAACTTCCTCCCGCTCCGAGAGCTTCACGCCGAAAATGTCTCCCAGTTCATGATTGTTCGGTTTGATTAAAAATGGATGGTGTCCCAGCACATTGAGCAGCAGATCCTTGGTCGCGTCCACAACAATCCGGACGTCTCTGCCATCCAGGCGCTCCATAATCTTCTGATAAATATCATCCGGCATCGACGCTGGAATACTTCCAGCCAGCACCAACGTATCATCCGCCCCCAGTCGGTCAAGCTGGGTCATCAGCGCATCCACCGCTTCCCGCGGAATCTTCGGTCCCCGACCGTTGATCTCAGTCCCGTCGATGGATTTCAGCTTCAGGTTGATGCGGGAGACTCCCTCATCCAGGGAAATAAACTCGGCTTTCACGCCCAGCTGCTCCACTTCCTTCCGAACCTCCTCGCCGACAAACCCGGCAGTAAAGCCAAACGCCGTATTGGCAATTCCAAGGTTTTGAAGGACCGTCGAAACATTGATTCCCTTTCCGCCCGGAAGCAAAAGCTCCGAATCCGTCCGGTTGGTCAGTCCGAGCTTAAAATCGCTCACTGACACAATATAATCTAACGATGGATTAAAGGTTACCGTATAAATCATAAGCCTTCATTCCTTTCTTATCTTGATTGATTCTGACTGTATTATAAAATCATTTTCATTCAAAATCAATCAAACTTATTCACAAACATGCTGCCTCTTTTTGGGTTATATTGCACAATTTTAATTTTTTATGATTGTTTTTGATTGATTGTTTCGTGTGAATTCCGGCGAAACGATTGCTGTCACTGATGGAATAGTGTTTCCAAAAACATCATTTTTACTCAGCTTCATATCCTCTTCTAATCGTAAAATCCGCCTTTGTTGACAAGGATTTCCCCATTTGCTATAGTAAATGAAGAATTTTGTAATATCTTTGTAATATTTCCAAGATGTTTTTATATCAGAAAGGATATACGATATGAACGATTCCCCTTTGAAACCTGCTTCTTCCAGGCGCAAAAAAATGGATAAAACAATGATGGCGATCTATTTCCTGATCCTTTTTATTGTGGCCGGGGCGGCTCTGCTGGTATTTCTATGCCTCTCTAAACCTTCTGATAAGAAGAACAAAGCAGGCTCTGATCCTTCCATCGCTTCTTCCAGCACCTTAAAAAACAGTCATCAGACCGGCACCGATGCTAAAAGTACAGCGAAAGCCAAAATCAAAGAAGAAAAGCCGGTCGATCCGTATGAAAATCTCGCGGTCGCCAATGTGGATGATGCGCTGAACCTGAGAGAAAAACCAGATACAGATGCCAAGGTACTCGGCACCTGCTTCCGCGGAGGCGGCGGTACCATTTTAAAACGCAAAAATGGCTGGACAAAAATCCGCTCCGGTGGGCTGGAGGGATGGCTCAAGGACGATTATCTTGTATTTGGCGATGATATCAAGCCGCTCGCCAAAGAGCTCGGTCTCTATATCGCTACCGTCAGCACACAGACACTCCATGTACGTGAGGAAGCCAGCACGGATTCTGCCATCGTCGGTCTGGCTGCCGCGGAAGACTACTATCCTGTACTGAGTCAGGAAACTGGATGGGTCAAAATCCAGCTTTCCGTTGACACCTCCGGTTACGTTTCTTCTGATTATGTCACAATCAGCGTCAAGCCAGGACGCGCAATCAGCATTGAGGCTGAGATGGCAGCGCTGGAGGCGGCACGGCAGGCTGCTGAAGAAGCTGAGCAGGCATCCAGAGCCGCCGAGGAGGCCCAGATTGCAGCCGCAAAATCGCAGGCAGAAGCAAACGCGGCTAAAGGTTCCTCCCAGACTTCGGGAAAATCTGGAAATTCTGGAAGCTCTTCGAAAAAGAGCACGGCTGCACCAGCCGCTAAATCATCCTACGTGATCTCCGCCTCCGAGAGCGACGTTTATCTGCTCTCCGCCTGCCTCACGATGGAAGCCAACGGCGGATCCTATGAAAGCTATCTGGCAGTCGGAAGTCTGATCGTCAACCGCGTCAAATCTGGCAAATGGGGCAAATCCATCTCCAGCGTCATCTACGCGGACGGACAGTTCCCAGGCGCGACCTCCGGCCTGCTTGACAAATATCTCGATAGAGGACCGTCCTCTACTGCCACCAAGGCGGCAAAGGCAGCGCTCGCCGGGGAGAATCAGATAGGCGACTACCTTTATTTTACCTCGACCAAATCAGCAAATTACGACAGCTACTCCAGCTATCAGGTGGTTGGTGGGAATTGTTTCTATAAAAAATAAAAGGCTAAAAAAGGCGGATTTAAACGCATTACATTAAACCTCATATACATTCCCATCGCCTTGTGATATGATAATCATATCAGCCAAACATACAGGCAGAGGACACCTACTGTCCATACCTTATTGATAGGTACTCTCAGAGTCTTTCCTGCAAATCATCTCACAACATTAAGCACAGAAAGCTTCCGGGAGTCCATTAATTGCAAATGGAGGAAATTATGAGAAAATCAATTTATACCTTGATGGTTTCCACTCTCATCGCAGCCGCCAGCATGACCGCCTGCTCCAGCCAGCCGTCTGAAACAACCACGGCTGAAACAACTGCCGCTGAATCCACACAGGAAAACGATACATCAGCAGAAAGCAGCGATGCCAGCGAAACAACTACTGCCGGAGAAAAAGAAACCGCCCAGACAACGGATGCAGATTATGCAGAAGACGAGACTCTGAGCGAAAAAGAAATCACAGAACTTTACCGTGGTTTTGCCAGATCCCTTCAAAGCATCATCGCCAATAAAAATATGAACGATTTAGCCGAGCTGCTTGTCTATCCGTCCTACATCGGCATCGATGACGGGATTGTCGTAAATAACAGAACTGAATTTATGGCTCTCGACGCAGACAAGGTATTTACCGACGCGCTGATTGAGGCAGTCAAGACAGCCGATGTTTCTTCCACCGAACTGACCAAGGCAGGTTTCATCGTAGGCGATCCATCCGGTAAACCGGCAGTTACCTTTGGTCTGGACAAAGAGGGATCTATCGGTATCACAGGTATTAACTACTAATCAGATATAAAATAGTGAAAAAGAGCGCCGCAACACTCACAAACCGGCTTTCCATTTCTGGTAAAACCGCTCCATGAGTGCCGCAGCGCTCTTTTCTACGTTACAGCCAGACAACTGCATCCATCAATCCGGCTGACTGCTTCTTCTACATTATCCTTCAATCGCAATATATTTTTTCTGCTCGACTTCCGGTTTTGCTTCTTTCTTCGGAACAAAAATCTTCAAAATACCATGCTTAAATTCCGCCTTGATATCTTCCTCTGTTATATCATCACCGACATAGAAGCTTCTCGCACAGGAACCTGCGTAACGCTCTCTGCGGATGTAACGACCGGACTTTTTCTCCTTCTCGTCCTCATCCAGTCCCTTCGCAGCCTGAATCGTCAGATTACCATCTTCCAGGGAAATCGAAATCTCTTCTTTCTTAAATCCCGGCAGATCCATCTCCAGCTCATAGCCGTCTTCCATTTCCTTGATATCGGTCTTCATCAGGTTCTGTCCATGGCGTCCATACAGCTTTTTCTCTATCTTCTGTCCGGCGTTATCATCATAAAACGGAAAATCATTAAAGAAATCATCAAACAAATTTTCTCCAAAAATACTCGGCATTAACATAAGTCATCTCTCCTTTTCTAACTTCATTTCATTATGTTTATTTACCAACATTTTCGGAACCGGGACGGTCTGGGAACTTTTCTTTTCTTCCTCTTCCTTCGTTCTGGCTATGTTATAGCACTTCTTATTAGCACTGTCAAGAGGCGAGTGCTAATTTTTTTGTGAAGAATTTGTGAACGCTACGAGCCATGCACATTTACGTGAAAGAGCCATCTTTCAAGCTTGCTTGATAAAGATGGCTCTTTCATGGAAATGTATAGGGCGACAGCCCTACAGCGAGGGAAGTCTTTCCCGAGCTGTGCATGGCGTATGCCACTACTTCACAGGGATTTTTCACTTACTTTCGCACTCGATTTTCTTGATTTGACCACATTTTTACCACAAATTCTTGGAAAAATATATTCGTCTGATTTTCTTACCACATTTTACGACAACAACTTATGGTTTATACCACAGCAGGTACGGTTTCTGGCAGGTTCATTTTAGACATCTCATTCTCCACATGAGACTTATCTGAAATATGATTATAGACATTCATTGTGATCTGTGCATCTGAATGGCCCATCACATACTGCATAACTTTGGGATTGACATTATTCTCACCCAGTCTGGTACATCCCGTATGACGAAGAGTATGCGATGAAATAGGAGGCATCAACTCCGGCTCTCGCTTCTCTTCTTCTGCCAATTTGCTTTCTTTATTTATTATAGGCATTGACAATATTTTTCAGAAAGCTGTTCACTCCCGCTGGCATAATCGGACGTCCATGCTTTGTATTAAAGATGAATCCACTGCGTCCACCTACCTCAACATTACTCTGTAAACCAAACATTAGGTTCAGTTCTCTCTGCTTACGGAACGCATCATATACCATCTGTGTCATAGGAATATTTCTGATTCCTGCATCCGTTTTAGTTTCTGAATCATGGAAACAATATCCGTCATCACCTTCATAATACACAAGCTGTCCACCTACATGGATCTCCCGGTTCTTCATGTCCACATCTGACCAGGTTAAGCCGATGGTTTCACTCACTCTCAGGCAAGCCCCAAACATAACCTGCATCATTGGAAGATGAGGCTTATACACATTACTCTGTTCAACAAACTTCAAAAGTTTTTCCTGCTGTTCCAGTGTCAATGCTTCTTTCTCCTTTGCCGGAGCCCCATAATCTCCAAGTGTTCCTGTTACTGGATTCTTGCGGATAATCCCATCTTCCACTGCCAGTTCAAAACTGGGATTCAATAAGCCATAAAGACCTTTGATCGTACTGTGTGCCAGTCCTTCATCTGACAATGCAGAAAAGAACGTCCTTACGTGAGATGTCTTAAAATCCACAACACGTAGCAAAACTTAAATTCACTGCATTTTTCCTCTTTGGCAAAAGGAAAAGCACTGTAAAACCCATAATCCAACGGTTTTCAGTGCTTTTTTCATATTACATTATTGAATATCCCTCATTCTGCCTATATAAGTGAAACTTAGCGAAACTTAAATTAAATCTCTTTCAGACAATTCAATTTGGATATTCACCGACTGTGGATTATTTCTCAGTGCACCAGTTTCCAACTTACCGCCTGCTGCCTTGCATCCACAAATCTCTTATAAATACCTTCCTGTTTCATTAATTGCTCATGTGTTCCCTGCTGTGCAATTCTTCCTTTTTCAACAACCACAATCTGGTCTGCATGTCTGACTGTTTTTAATCTGTGGGCAATCATAATAATCGTTTTTTCCTTTGTAAGTGCATCTACTGCATCCATCAGCTCCTTTTCATTCTCCGGATCAACATTTGCCGTTGCTTCATCCAATATGACGATTGGCGCATCCTTCATAATCGCTCTGGCTATCGAAATACGCTGCTTCTCACCACCGGAAAGTGTGGCTCCTCCTTCTCCGATCACTGTGTCATATCCATTCGGAAGTTTGCTGATGAAATCATGACAACATGCTTTCTTCGCCGCTTCCACCACTTCCTCATGACTTGCATCCTGGCATCCGAATTTAATATTATTCTCAATGGTGTCTGCAAACAAATACACCGACTGAAACACAAATGAGAAATTACTCATCAGACTGTTCATGCTGTAGTCTTTTACATTCACACCTCCAAGTGTCACTTCCCCGGAATCCACATCCCAGAACCTGGCAATCAGATTGCAAAGTGTTGATTTTCCTCCACCAGATGGTCCAACGATTGCTGTCGTCGTTTTCTGCGGAATAGAGAGCGATATATCATCAATGATCTTCCGTTTGTCATAAGAAAACGAAACATTAGAAAGTCTGATATCGTAATTTTCCGGCTGTATTTCTTTACCGTCGATATCCATGGTATCCAGCTCCAATATTGCATTTGCTTTATCTACACATACGCTTACCACATGTAAAAGAGATGAATAATTTCCTGCACATTCCAGACTGGCATAAAGCATAAATGCTGAAATTGTCATACCGATCGCATAGACCGCACTCATAGTTCCATTAATATAAAAATATGCACTGCAAGCCACGATCACAGCACCTGTAATTTTGGTTATCACACTTTGCAGAAAATGATAGGGCACAAACAGCATTTCCATCTTTGTATTGATCTTTTCACATGCTTCATTTGCATCATTTAATCTTTTCGCCTGTTTCCCAAGCAAGTTATATGATTTAACTTCTGATATTCCCTGCAGATACTCCATGATCTGGTTTACAAGCTCCATATCGCATACCACTTTTTGCTCTGAATCTTTTTTACCCGCATTCTGCATCACAGAATTGACCCCAAAGAAAATAAGTACTCCTGCTGCAGCTATCAGTCCAATTCTCCAGTCAAAAATAAACAGCATAAGAATGATCATTGATGTTTCCAGAATTCCCTGCATTGTCAGCATAACCACTCTCGCAGCCACATCGCCAAGTATTTCCATTGTATTGGTTGTAATGGAAGAAATTTCCCCGATACTATTGGAATTGAAATACCCCATCGGCAGATATCGCAGATGTTCTGCAATCTTGATTCTCATAAAAGCACTTGCATTATATCCTCCCTCTGTCTGAAGCACTGTAGAGTATCTCTTGCAGATTACGTCGACTACAATTGCAAGAACCATAATCGCAACGGAGCCTCCAATATATTTTCCTGTCGGTTTCCCACTCAGCAGACCAATCAGTATGTACATAATAGCCGGAATCTTCATTGCTGAGGCAAGAGCCTCTATGAGTCCGATCACTATCGACAGTTTAAATTTATTGCCATTTTCCCTGCCTGAAAAACGAAAGAATTTTGCCAGAATCCCAAACATATCATTCTCCCTCCTTCACCGTATCTTTTACAGAAATATGGGCATTCCACATTTCCTTATAAAGCGGGCATGACACCAGAAGTTCCTCATGTGTGCCATGTGCTGTTACATTTCCATCATTTACAACAAAGATCTGGTCACTGTCCTTAACAGTAGAAAGTCTGTGTGCTATTACGATCAGGGTCTTCCCTGCTACCAGTTTTGCGATAGAATTCTGCAGAATTGCCTCATTTTCCGGATCTGTGTAGGCAGTTGCCTCATCAAGGATCACGATCGGAGCATCCTTTAACATTGCTCTTGCAATGGAGATACGCTGCCTCTCACCACCTGACAGATGTCCTCCTGCACCTCCTACAACCGTATCAAATCCATTCTCCAACTGCATGATAAATTCATAGCATCCACTTTTCTTTGTCACCTCGATGATCTGTTCATCTGTAGCATCCGGATTTCCCTGTCTGATATTTTCACGGACTGTTTCATTAAACAGATAATTGTCCTGTGCAACATATGCAATTTTCCGATTAAAATCTGCAAATGCCAGTTCTTTGACATCAACTCCACCGATTTTGATGCTTCCGGAATCCACATCCCACAGGGACGCAATCAGCTTTGCGATGGTCGACTTGCCGCTTCCGGAAGGTCCTACGATTGCATTTACCGTTCCTGCTTTCAGCTCCATAGTTACTCCGTGCAGGATTTCTTTGTCGTGATAACCAAATCTGACATCTTCAAGAGTAACGGAGTTATCTTTTGGAACACTTTTACTTTTCTCTGGACGTTCAAGCTCCGGCTGTTCCAGAATTCCTGCCACTTCACCAACAATCACTCCGATCTTGCCAAGATCATCTGTATAGGAACCCACTGTGATCAACGGTCCAACGATTCCAAGTGATAAAATAATGCAGATGACAAAATCTGAAATCGCAAGTGTTCCATTGGCTACATAATGTGCCCCAAACGGCAATACCGTAAGAAGCGTATAAGGTGTGACCACCATCATCAGTCCATGAAAGATCGAGCACCGTTTCATCCAGGAAATAAAGGAATCTGCATAAGCCATAGCTGCCTTTGTAAATTTTGCATAAGAACTTTCTGTCTTTCCAAATGCCTTGATCACTTCGATTCCGTCAATATATTCCACTGCCGCATCATTCAGATCTTTTGTTGTCTGAACCGTTCTCTCGAAGCTTGGTTTATAATCCAGCATCATTCCAAAATAGGAAAGAAATCCCACTATAACCGGCACCAATGACCAGAGTGCCAGTCTCCAGTCTGTCAGGAAGAAATAAATCAAAATCACAATCGGTGCCAGCAGATTGGACGTGAATTCCGGGACAATATGCGCCAGTGTTGTCTCGATACTGTCGATTCTTTCCACCATAATATTTTTAAATGTACCGGAAGGTGTGTCTTTCACATAGCCAAGAGGTACCCGCGCCAGCTTGTCACAGCAGGATTTTCTTATATTTGCAAGTACTGCAAACGTTGCTTTATGTGACAATGCTGTCGAAAGTGAATGAAGCAGTTCTGCAATGATAAACGATAATGCAATCAGAACCGCTTTTGCAAGATATATTTCAAACTCCTTTTCACCATTTAAAAACAGCTTTACTACATCTGCAATAATAAAATACGGCAAAATCTTAAAAATCACATTTCCTATTGCAAGTAACACACTCCACACATAGGCAATTCTTTTTTGTCCGGCCCACGTCAGGATCCAGCTGACTGCCGACTTCTTTTTTTCTTTCACATCTTTTCACTCCTTACGTTCGTTTTATTGTTTCGTTTTATTATTTTACCTTCTGTTAGTTCGCACTAACCAACATATAATAAAATAGGTGGTCTACTGGCATCAACCACCTGATATTATTATCCTGTCTGAACTTTATTCAGAAATCCAGAACCTGCAACACACATAACCTATTCAGAATTCCTGCATCAGTTATACTGGAAATTCAATATTCCACAATCGTTCCCAGCCACCTGTATTAAATTCTTTCAGTTGATATACATTTTTCTTTGCAGTCTCCCTGTCTATATCATGCTCAATGATCTGAAATACTGATGAAAAAAATCCCGTATAGATCATATGCATAAGGCTTTCCTCTACAATCGGTATTTTTACACCGTTCTCTTTCATCTTTTCCATATAATTCAGGCTGGACTTCATTTCCCGCTCTACCATATTGTGTATGAATAATTCAAATTTTCCACTGTCTCCGCATTTCAACAATAATCTGAAATTATCATAATGATCATAGATATAATCAACCATCTGCTCCATCCCATCACTGGATGTATCCGACATATTCCTTGTCTGATCACTGGCAGAAAGCTTTTCAAACTCCTCAACGATCTGGTCATAAATCTGATAAATATGTTCCATATAAGGATCCGTCAGTGCATCAAAAAGTGCCTCTTTCGTCGGATAATATTTGTAAAATGCGCCAGTAGTAAGTCCTGCATCTTTTACAATATTTCTTAAAGATGCTCCTGTCAAACCATCTTTCAGAAAATGTTTTCTGGCTGTATCTAATATGTTTTTCTGTGTATCTTCTGCTTTCGTCGACATTCTTTTCGTATCCTCTAAACTTCTTTTCAAAATATAACAGCGCTATATAACACTGTTATATTTTAACTCATTACAGGAATTTGTCAAGTCTTGGTGTTTCAATTTTTTATTTTCCTCGTGTATTCAGTTTCCACTCCGCAGATGCTTTCTGCAGTTTTACAAGTCTGTTCTATTCAGACAGATTTTCTGTTCCTCAGATCGTCGTTGCTCTGCTGAAGCGATTGATTCAGCTTCTGCGTTTCGGACAATTCGGTTGTCAGACACTGAATTCCTACGGTTGATTTCCGAACTTCTTCTCGCAATCTCTGCCTGTCGGACAAGATCGTCTGTTTCTCTTCTTCCAGCATCTGTATCTGCTTTTTCTGTGTCCGCATGAACTCTTTCGCTCTCTCGAAACTCTGCATTAGAAGATCTTTTTCTACTTTGAGCTTGATCGGTGATTCCTCCGGCAGCTGCGATGGCTGTGTCAAGTTCTCTGTAATAATTTCTAAGTTCTTCGGCTGCTCTGCTTTCTCTGATTTCAATATCTCTGGATTTTTTCCTATTTCTATCAAATTCATTCTCTAGTCCCTCCTTGCTGATATCCAGATGAAATGTTTTTGACAGATTGCTGTCTCTCACCTTCTTCCCATCCTGGTTCTGAAAAGTAATGTGCTTCCGTTTCTCTGTCCAATTTACATTCCATCCAAACTGTTTCATTTTTTCCTTAAACTTTTCTTTGCTGATACAATTTTCCAGTGCTTTTAACACTGCCATTGCACAATCCGCTACTAAGCTGTCTTTCACCTGCTGATGGAACAGGTTATATTTATCTTTGCTCCATGCAATGACTTCCCCTTTTTCAATCTGGCTTCTTATTCTTGAAATGGTGATTACTCATTACCGTAAAATTCTTAGTTCTCTCTACACGAAAAATCTGTGCCATTCTATCTCACTTCCTTTCCAGACAGAAAAAGACGCAAGCCACATTTCTATGACTCACGCCTTTCTCTGCACTTCATTATTAAATTGAAAATTTCCATTCTTCTTTCCTTTGTTCTAACAATTCTCTCGCATTTGCAATAGCAAGGGATAGCTTCTGTTCTAAAAGTTCTTTTGGAGGCATTTTGGTCATATACTGTCCCACATGAATATTTCCATGATCCAATTGCATTAATTCTATAGTTTCCTGTGATTTTTCTGCACATAATATAAGTGCAACCGGACTTTCTTCACCTTCCACTCTTTCATTCTTTTCCAGCCATCGCAAATACAGCTCGACTTGTCCTTTATCCTGCGGTTCAAATTCCCCAAGCTTTAGTTCAGCAAGAACCAACCTTCTCAAGCCTCTATGATAGAATAATAAATCCATATAGTAGTCCTTGCCATCCAGTACAAAATGTTTCTGTCTTGCTAAAAATGTAAAATCCGATCCCATTTCCAGAATAAATTTTTCTAATTCTGCAAGAATAGCATTTTCTAAATCTTTTTCACTATAAGTATCACGTAAACCGAGAAAATCAAGCATATATGGATCTCTGTAAAAAAGATCCAGACTCATTTTTCCATCATCTCGTAATTCCGCAATTTCATTTTTAATCGTTTCTTCTGGTTTCTTCGATATTGCAGTTCGTTCATAAAGCATGGATTTTTTTCTTTCACGCAGTGTTCGCACTGACCAGTTTTCCTGCATACACATTGCAGCATAAAAATCTCTTTTTAACTCATCTTGTATTGGCAGAATCTCTACAAAATGCGACCAGGTCAATTGTTGCGACAATGTCGCAACTTTTTCGAAGTCAGGAAATTCCTGATAAAACTTAATCATTCTTGAAATTGATGTTTTATCAAATCCCGAACCATACTCCTGTTCCAGCCGTTTACTGACTTCTGCAACAACCTTTTTTCCATACTCAGGCTTATTATTTCCAGTTAACTCCACACTAAGTCTTTTTCCAATTCCCCAATTAAGAGAAATAATAGCATCATTCACAACTTTTTTTATACTATTTCATAATCAAAACCGTCGCCAGAATACAGACGAATCCAATCAACTCTGCCGGTGTAAAAACGGAATTCAGCCAGACCGCTGACAGGCACGCCGCCGTCAGCGGTTCCAGGCAGGCAAGCACCGAAGCGCGCACCGGTCCCGTCAAAGAAACTCCCTTTAAAAAAAGAGTATACGCAACCGCACTTCCCAGTATCACAAGCACACCCAGATAAAATGCGGCATGACCGTCCAGCCCCGCCGGAACTTCCCAGATGCGGACGGCTCCCGATAAAAGCACGCCGCCGATAAACATTCCCATCCCGGTTGCAGGAATACTTCCCCACTGCTTCACCGGATTTTTTGAAAGCAGGAAATACGCAGCTGCGCCGACACCTCCCATGATTCCCCAGAAAAGTCCCTTCGCCGTCAGTTCCATGCCGTCCAGTCTTCCTCCCGTCGCGATCAGCCAGACTCCAAAGAATGCCAGACAGATACAGAAAAACGTCCGTTTCGTGGGCAATGTACGTTCTGCCGCGCATACAAAGACCGCCACGAAGATAATCGATAAATTCTGCAGCACCGTCGCCGTTCCCGAATTGGTCCATTTGATTGCATTTAAGTACGCATACTGGGACAGCACCAATCCCAGAAACGAAAACAGCACCATCTGAGCCATCGCTTTCTTATCCTGAACCAGTGCCCGCACCGGCAATTTTCCCTTCGCAGCGGCAGCAAGCAGAAGAATCGTCCCCGCCCCCAGCATTCTAAGCGCCGTCACCCACGCCGCATCGATCGGGTAGGATGAAAACAGTGCCTCCCCGCATGTTCCCGAAAATCCCCAGCTAGTCGCACCGATCATGCAGCAGAGAGCGCCGAGGCGGGCAGACGAAGAAGGAACTTCTGTGGAATTTGATGCCTGTTTTTCTGTGGCATGATTCGACTCCTTGATGTTCATTTGATTCTTTCCATCTCTATTTCTTTTTAACATCTTTCATTTCTCCACTATTCTTTTATGAGTTTCGTTCTTTTTCATTGACTTTATCATTATATCGGTATTATCTTTATTTATATATAAAAATATCGGCTTATTTTTTCATTATATTGAGGTTATTATGATTACAAACTATCTTTCCATAAATTCTGACCGGGAGGAAAACCTGATTCGTATTTTCCCGGATTTTCCGGTTTCGGTGTACCGAACCGACTTTTCCGATCCGTCTTATCAGCTTGTGAGCTGGCACTGGCATGAAGATTTCCAGTTCTGCCTGGTCGAGCGCGGCGAGGTCTGTTTTCAGCCGCCTGAAAGAGATTTTCCACTACTTGCAGGCGCATTACTCGCAGAAAATCACCCTGCGCGAGATCTCTGACGCAGTCTGCCTCTGTCCGGAAGAATGTGAACGTTTTTTCAAACGGATGACTGGCATCACGATTTTCCAGTATCTCCTTGAATACCGGATCAAAAAAAGCCAGGAGCTTTTGAACAACTCCCGCCTATCTATCGCGGAAATTGCCCAAAGCTCCGGCTTTACAACACAAAGCTACTATTCTTCCTGTTTCAAACGCCTGACCGGATGTACACCGGGGGCGTATCGTAAGCGGAAAATTTCTCTTATAACTTTTCTTTAAGGAATTGCTTCTTCTTGAAACTTCCTTAACCGTGTTCTCATCCGATTCTTTCCATACACAGCACAAACGAGACACTTTGCATCCCTGTTTTATCAGGGATTGCAGTTCTTACATGGTTCATATCCCTCTGCAATCACTTCATTGCGCGTACCGGTAAATTCCTGCCGGTTTGCCGCCTTCATCTGGGTGACAGATGTGCAGCTTGGAAGATGAAATTTTTTCGAGTTGGTATTGAGAATGTAGGTCTGAACCGTCGCGCTGCTTCCAGAGGATCCAGCGCCGCCTCCCGACGAACCAGCTGCTCCCGATCCAGCCGATTGATTCTGGCTGCTGCCATTTCCAGCCGTTCCCTGTCCGGCTGTGCTTCCCGCACTTCCAGAACCGTCCGCCCAGCTTTCTCCTGTCGCATAATCGATCGCAATACCCGGCTGGACATTATAGACGTACACGCAGAACAGCACTCCCTCGCCCTGATCCTCGACGGATTCCGCCTCCATCAGGACGCCGGAGACAACCAGATTATTGCCCTCAAAAACCGGTGTCACGCGGTACATGACATGGTTTCCGGTTTCTTTCACGTAATCGGCTGTCAGATTTTCAAATGGCAGCATTCCCTGTACGTTCAGATAGCGGGTTCCGGTAATCAGGTTTTCGACATTGGCATTCTCCGCCGTAAGCTGGTAGCCGATCAGATGACAGCGGTTATAGAGATACTTTCCATCCACATTGTCATACTTCGCCGTATGCCAGCCCGTCGGCTTGACTTCCCCGATCGAGCCGCGCTTCTCCGTCGGCATCGTGTCCTGCGAGACCGAAGCATATGCCACGCCGCAGCGCCCCAGGCTGTCCAGATCACTGTAACTCTCAAATGATACATCCGTCAGGTCCGCATCGGTAAAATACGGCACATTTCCATTGACCGCCACATACGGCTGACCGGAATATGCCGGTACATCCGCCAGATTAAATGACGTTCCCGAAGCAGAAGATACACGGTTTCCACCATTTTCTGACGATGACACCGCCTGCGAATCTCCGTCCGCACTTTCCGCCTGATTTTCCTCCGCGCTGACACTTCCGTTTCCATTCAGACTTTCCTCTGGAATCTCCTGCGCGCACGCTGAAACAGACAGCATCGCCGCTGCAGCCAGCCCCAGAAGCCACATTTTCAATTTTCTCATATGAATTTCTGCCTCGTATTATATAGTAGTAGTTTTTAGAGACCCTCTCCAAGGTCTTTATAACCA